>Ga0233424_10000230_pt1 | contig 76719 bp, 65 predicted proteins | sample Watercolumn_Towu_FD_181011 | JGI IMG/M metagenome (GOLD analysis project Ga0233424, IMG submission 181011) | Freshwater microbial communities from Lake Towuti, South Sulawesi, Indonesia - Watercolumn_Towuti2014_125_MG | ecosystem: Environmental > Aquatic > Freshwater > Lake | place: Indonesia... | reverse complement strand
ACCCTTGATCTGGCCCTGTTCTTGCTTTGTTATCTCCACTTAACCATGAAAATGGCTTGGCTCTTTTCCTGCTTGAGTTAAACAATGACGTGATAACAAATAAAACAATGAGGAAGATCATGAAAACAAATCGTCGTATCATCGACACTTTTTATTCAGTGCTTGCAATAATCGCTTGTCTAAGCTGTTACTCAGAAACTGCTGCAGCATCACCGACCTGCAGATTATTAACCGCCGCTCGTGTTTTCGACGGCATCAACTTTCCCATGGATAATATGAGCGTGTTGGTTGTTGGAAACAAAATCAAGCAAATCGGTAGTTACGCGCAACTGAAAAGCCAATGTTCAAACCGGGTTAATATGGGCGACGCCACAATTCTACCCGGCTTTATTGAATCGCACGCCCATATTAGCTTTCAGAATGTCAGAAAAGACGTGGTATTGGCAAATGGCATTACTACAGTGCAGGACACCGGCGGACCATTAAAAGCCCCTGAAGGAGGCCAAGGCGCGGTGCGTCTATTGAGCGTAGGCCCTATTCTGCAAGCGGAAGGCGGTTATCCGCTGAATATTTTTTCTCACCCAAGTCCAGGCGACGCTTTTCAGCAAATTGGTTATCCAATTTCAGCGAGCACCGATATCGAAAGTGTCGTGACAGCTTTGGTTAATGGCGGCGCCACAGCCATTAAAATTGCTTTGGAACCCGGCGGTGAAGCCGGCGCTCCCTGGATGTTGCCACATGGTGCTGATCCGGTGCCTACGCCACCCTGGGCCATGTTGAGCACCGAGCAAGTGCAACGAATCGTCAACCAAGCGCATGCCCTTGGCAAACGCGTGATCGCGCATGTCGGCGAAGCCGAAGGTCTGCAGCGCGCCATCGACGGAGGCGTTGACGAATTGGCGCATATGCCTTGCGCTACGATTCCTGAAAACCTGCTGCAGCAGGCTGTCGATAGCGGAATGACCTTTGTCACCACCCTTGATACGTTGGGCTCGTGCGCGGGCATTCATATGAACGCGATAAAACTAGCGGAAATGATTGAAAATACGCCTGAAACCGAAGCAAGATTTATCTATGGCTCTGAAATCGGCCACGACAATGTACCCTGGGGTAATAATGGCGAAGAAATGCATTGGATGTTGCACTTAACGCATGGCGCCGGTCCGATAGATTTTAACGATGTTGTGAATATTTTTCGTTCAGCCACGTCGGAAGCCGGCAAAAATCTCGGTCTAGCGCCTTTAGGGACGTTAACGCCGAATGCTCCGGCCGATATTATCGCCGTCAAAGGCAATCCTTTTGAGCGCTTCAAGCTCATGGAAAACCCCGATTTCGTGATGTCTGGCGGGCGGATTGTAGTGAATAAATTTTAATCAACCTCTCTGGGCGCCGTCTGTTCCTGAAAAAAAGGCGGCGCTTAAAGCTAAACGACAAGAACTCGACTCAGGCAACAATAAATTCACAGCCAACCTTACTTTGCCTTATCCGCTGATAACATGCTGTTCAAATTGATTTAGCCAGGGTTCAGAAAAATATGATAGTCTGCCCTCTCTTCGTTTAGTAAGAGGCGGTTTTTATGGAAGCACTTGACCAATTATCAACCACGCTTGCCTTATCAATGGGACTGGCCTGGGCTAGCGGGCTGAATCTTTATGCCACGTTATTCACGCTCGGCTATCTGGCCAATACCGGCAATATCGCCCTGCCGGAAAATCTGCAAATCGTCGCAGATCCTATGGTCATGAGCGCCGCGGGGCTTATGTATCTAGTCGAATTTTTTGCCGACAAAGTACCCGGAGTGGATACCGGCTGGGACGCCATTCACACCTTTGTTCGCATTCCGGCTGGCGCCATGCTCGCAGCCGGCGCAATCGGCGATTTGAATCCTGCCGTTGAGCTCGCTGCCGCCATCATGGGCGGCAGTTTGGCTGCCGGCACACACGCCACTAAAGCGGGCGCTCGGGTGCTGATTAACACCTCTCCTGAACCTTTCAGCAACTGGTTAGCGTCAATTAGTGAAGATATTGCGGTGGTTAGCGGCGTTTGGGCCTGTATCAACCATCCGGTGCTTTTTATTGTTGCGCTAATCGCATTCATTTTATTGATGATCTGGTTATTACCCAAAATTCTGTCCGGTATAAAAAAGGTGTTGCGTTTTATTATCAACTTATTCGTCAAAGAACCCAAACCCACACATTCGCCACCACAATAAAAATAGCCTTGCCGGCTATTGACTGCCAAAGCATTATCGAGTTTAATAGCGATCTTTTGCAGAACCGCCCAGGTAGCTCAGTCGGTAGAGCAGAGGACTGAAAATCCTCGTGTCGACAGTTCGATTCTGTCCTTGGGCACCATTCTTCCTGTCTGTTTTTTTCAAGCCCAGGTAGCTCAGTCGGTAGAGCAGAGGACTGAAAATCCTCGTGTCGACAGTTCGATTCTGTCCTTGGGCACCATTCCAAACTAAAACAAAAACACCTCGGGATTTGGACTTGTCACGCCAGCCGGGAATAACTCATTATGTTGGCGGCGAATCTAGCGATGCTTCGCCCCAGCGGCTTTGTTGCTAGGCCTCGAGTACAGATCTTTGACGCCGGCGAATTGACAGCACATCGCGATCAATGTTTCCCATGCGCTCCCTGACTGCTGCCCCTTACTCTGTCTATCCGCCTTTGCGGCCAAAACCATGACTTGCGTTAAAGCGTTGTCGCCAAGGCGATGCAGCGCATTATCTACCAGCACTTTACGTTTATCCCAAATTTGATGGTTTTTGAACAGCAAGTCCTTGCTTTGCCCATCGGCAAGAGCTCGCTTAAGCTTGATTAGCAGTCTGGCTTCCTTGGTCAGCGCCCATAGCACAACCGGCACTGCAATACCTTCGGCTTGAAGCACATAAATGATTTTTAGCGCTCGATTAAGATAGCCTGCTAACAGCGCGTCCACCAATTTGAAAACATCATAACGCGAATTATCGGCAACCGCTTCCAGAATTTGCTCGGAGCTTAAAGGCCCCGCCCCATATAAGACATAAAGTTTTTCAATTTCTTGGGCGGCGGCCAGTAAATTGCCTTCCACACGCTCCGCCAAAAGTTTGAGGCTGTTATTTTCCGCCAACAAACCGCGCTGACTCATCCGTAGCTGCAACCAATTTAATAAGGCCTGACCCTCCAATGGCCAAACCTGAATGATCACGCCATGCTTGTTTATTGATTCCAGCCACGCGCTTTTAAAAGCCGAGCTAGCCAACTTTCCCGTGGTAATTAACAATAAAGAATCACCTGACCAATGCTGGCAATAGTTGAGCAAGGCTTTGGCCCCCTCCGCGCCAGGGCTTGGCGATGACATTCGCAAGTCAATTAGCTTTTTATCGCCAAAAATAGAGCCCGAACTGGCCAAAAAGGCTAATTGCTCCCAAACAAAGCCTGCTTCCACCGACAGCACTTCACGTTCCAAATAATCCTGTTTGCGAGCGGCCGCGCGAATGCTGTCGCTTAATTCGGCCAGTTGCCAAGGCTCGTCTCCGGAAATCAAATAAACCGGCACCAATGCGCCTTTTAAATTGTCCGGCAATTGCTCCGCTTGCAAGCGCATGATTATTTGGCGGCTGTTTCAACAGCCACCCGAGCCCGATTGATGATCGTCCGGACAGCTTGCTGATACATCTCGTCACGAATCACGATTTCTTCGTTATCCTTGGCGATAATATCTTGCTGATCATTAAAGTATTCTCGCTTAACCTGCACGGCCTGGCGCGGCAATAGATTGCTGTTTTTGGCGTTGGCTATTTCGTATTCCAAGCGATAATCCAGTTCAAAATCGTTCGCTCGCCCACGAACGCTCAGCGACAATACCCGGCGCAATAACTTTTCGTTAAAAATTCGGATCACGACGCCGGCCTTTTCCTTGGAACTTAGCAATTGCCCAGAGGATGCCTCGATGATTTTAGAAAAATGGCCGTGCAGTTCAGCAGACTCGCCTTCTAAAAAAATGCTCTTCAGTTCATTCGGCAATTGAAAATCGCCGCGCAAGTGATAGCCGCAAGCCGACAGTAAACAGATCGCGGTTAACGTCGCCGCTATTTTTTGACCAGCGAGCAATTTCAGTTTAATTCGCACGTCAGCTCCCAATCAAACCACAATATTGACCAATTTTTTCGCCACGATAATGACCTTTTTCACCGGTTTATTTTCAAAAAAGCGTTTGACAGCGTCATCGGCCAGCGCCAATGTCTCAATTTCCTGATTGGAAGCGCTTACCGAGACAGCTAATTTGCTGCGCAGCTTACCATTGACCTGAATGACCATTTCGATACTATCTTGCACTAAAGCGCTAACATCGGCTTCTGGCCAAGGTTGGTTCACAATTGCAGTGGAATGCCCCAAATCGTGCCAAAGTTGATGGCAAATATGCGGAATAATCGGCGACAACATCAATACGATAGCCTCCAACGCTTCCTGACGGATTGATTTAGCGTTTTGCGACTCATCAGTGAATTTTGTCAAGGTGTTGATCAGTTCCATGTTAGCGGCAATCGCGGTATTAAAGGTATAGCGCCGGCCGAAATCATCCGTCACTTTTTGAATGGTTTGATGCAACTGACGCCGAACGGCTCGCTGCGCATCCGTCAAAGTTTGACTATCGAGCGCCTGAGCTGAACCACCACCCGCTGCATAATGTAAAAAAGCCTGTTTCCATAATCGCTTCAGAAAACGAAAAGCGCCCTCGACACCGCTATCAGACCATTCCAGTGATTGTTCAGGCGGCGCAGCAAACATGATAAATAAACGCACGGTATCGGCGCCGTATTGATCTATCAGACTCTGTGGATCAACCGTATTGCCTTTGGATTTGGACATTTTGCTGCCGTCTTTCAGCACCATGCCTTGAGTTAACAAGCGGCTAAAAGGCTCGTCGCAAGTCACTAACCCCTCGTCACGCAATAATTTAGTATAAAAGCGGGCGTAAAGCAGGTGCAGAATCGCATGTTCAATGCCGCCGATGTAATGATCAACGGGCAACCAATAATCAGCTTTGCCGTCAAGCATTGACGAAGCCTGAGAGCAAGCGAAGCGGGCGAAATACCAAGACGACTCCATAAAAGTGTCAAAGGTATCAGTTTCGCGGCGAGCCGCTTTGCCACAGCAAGGACAATCCACTTTAGAAAACGTCGGATGCGCGACCAAGGGCGATTGCGAGCCGTCCAGCACAACATCTCTAGGCAATTGCACCGGTAAATCCTGCTCCGGAACCGGAACCGTGCCGCAAGCGTCGCAATAAATCACCGGAATCGGCGCACCCCAATACCGCTGGCGCGACACACCCCAATCGCGCAAACGGAAATTGACCTGTTTTTCGCCCAGCTCTTGCGCCTTCAGATCAGCCGCGATCGCGTCAACCGCCGCATAATGATGTAAACCATCGTATTTGCCACTGTTGATTAACACCATTGAGTCGTCTTTCGCGGCATACCAGCTTTGCCAGGAGCGCGAATCGAATGGCGTCTCCTGCTCAGTCAAATGGCTTCGATTGAGAACTTGAAGGATGGGCAAACCATACTGGTTAGCGAAATAAAAATCCCGCTCATCATGAGCCGGCACGGCCATTACCGCGCCTTCGCCGTAGCTCATCAACACGTAGTTGCCGACCCAGACCGGAACTTTTTCGCCGCTCAACGGGTGCGTAACAAAAATGCCGGTCGGCATGCCTTTCTTTTCCATGGTCGCCATATCGGCTTCGGCTGTTCCTGTACGCTCGCATTCACGCAAAAACTCAGCCAGCTCAGACTGGGTTTTTGCGGCGTGAATAGCCAAGGGATGCTCGGCGGCGATCGCGCAAAACGTGACCCCCATGATAGTGTCGGCGCGCGTTGTGTAAACCCACAATAATTCCGGCTTGCCCTCCCGCTCGTAAGGAAAGGCGAAACGGACGCCATAGCTCTTGCCAATCCAATTGGCCTGCATCGTTTTGACTTGCTCCGGCCAGCCATCCAGACTTTCCAGGGAGTTAAGCAATTCATCGGCATAAGCGGTAATTTTCAGAAACCATTGCGAGATTTCCTTGCGCTCGACTTTAGTGTCACAACGCCAGCAGCAGCCTTCGATCACCTGCTCGTTTGCAAGCACCGTCATATCGTTGGGGCACCAATTGACCGGCGCGGTTTTTTTATAGACCAGCCCCTTTTCCAGCAGCCTCAGAAAAAACCATTGCTCCCACCGGTAATAACTGGGGTCGCAAGTGGCTAACTCGCGCCGCCAATCGTACGCAAAACCCAAGCGTTTCAGCTGATCGCGCATATAACTAATATTGCTGTAGGTCCAATCGGCGGGATGCACGCCATGCTGCATCGCGGCATTTTCGGCGGGCAAACCAAAGGCATCCCAGCCCATCGGCTGCAAAACATTTTTGTTGAGCATGCGTTGATAGCGGCTAATCACATCGCCAATCGTATAATTGCGCACATGCCCCATATGCAGCTTGCCACTGGGATAGGGAAACATCGACAGACAATAAAACTTTTCCCGGTCCGAGGTCTCGGAAACATTGAATACGCCGGTTTCCTCCCAGGTTAGCTGTACTTGTTGCTCAATTGCGAGCGGCTGATAATTTTCTTGCATCCTTCTCGTCTTTTACCGATCAAAAGCGTTAGAATACCGTACAGTGGACTAAATCAAAAGTGTCATTTTCTGGAGCTGTAAGATGAATAAAAATAAACTAGTGGACGCTTATACCGATCTGATGGAGCATCTTTACGAGGTCATGGACGATGCCTTGCATTCCTGGGCTGACGCGCTTGACATCGCCAAGGAAAAAATACGCAAAGTCAGTGATTTAACTAATGAAGAGTTGGATGAAATCACGGGCTTTGTGAAACGCGATATTGAACATGCCGCGCATAAGCTTAGCGATAAGGAAGATAGCGATTCATTATCGGAATGGTTTAGGTTTGATGTTGAACTGCTGGAAAATTTTACCCTAGACGCCTTTTTAAGCCTGGCCGACAAAACCCGTATTGAGCTGGCGAAGCTTGAAGAACTAGCAAAAACGCATGTTTATCACAGCGGCGATATCACGATACCGGGAACCTTTATCTGCGACAATTGCGGTAAAGAAATTGCCTTCAAATCGCCTAGCCAAATCCCTGAATGCCCTGCTTGCCACGCCAATACCTTTATACGTATTTGATATTGCTAGACTAGGCTTTATAATAAGTTGACTTTTTCTCCGGTTTCATGAGGCATACCATGCGTAGGGTTATATTTAATCAAAAAGGCGGTGTCGGCAAATCGACCATTACCTGTAATCTTGCCGCCATCAGTGCGGTTGAAGGCAAACGCACGCTGGTCGTCGATCTCGACATCCAGGGCAACACCACACAATATCTGTTAGGCAATAAAGTTTCGGATAGCGACAAAACCATCGCCTTATTTTTTAAAGACTGCTTGAGCCTTTCTTTGTTTGGCGGAAATAATAATACAGGGCTCGAAAACGTTATTCATGAAACGCCTTTTCCAAACTTATATGTGATTCCCTCGCATCCCGACTTAGAGCCCTTGCAGGCTCGCCTTGAATCACGAATGAAAATTTTCAAATTAAAAGAAGCGCTGGAAAAACTGGAAGGCTTTGACGATATTTATCTGGATACGCCGCCTGTTTTGAACTTCTACAGTCAATCCGCTCTGATTTCAGCTGAAAAATGCCTGATTCCATTTGATTGTGACACGTTCTCCAGAGAAGCGCTGTACACACTGATGCAAACCATTACCGAAGTTAAAGCCGATCATAACCAAAATCTGCAAATCGAAGGCATCGTTGTCAATCAATTCCAAAAACAAGCCAATCTGCCCCGGCAACTGGTTGATCAGCTGATTGCGGAGGGCTTGCCGGTACTGGCTGCGATGATTTCACCGTCGATTAAAGTCAGAGAATCGCATTCGGCGTCTCAGCCGTTAATTCACCATGTACCCAACCATAAATTGACTGATGAATACCGGGCCTTGTATGCCGAATTGCATGCTGGCTGAAAGCATGCAAACCAACTTAGGTTAGGCGGCATAGCTTACGGCTAGTCCATAAACAGCTGCCGCACAAAGGGCCGCGCAAGGCAAGGTCAGCAACCATGAGAGTAGGATCGACAAAACCTTCCGTCTGTGAAAAAAGCGGTTGACCACCCCGATACCCAGTAGAGCGCCAACCGACACATGCGTTGTCGACACCGGAACTCCCCACCGGCTGGCAAAGATAACCAAAAACGCTGTCGTCAGGTTTGCCGACAGCCCCTGTCCATAACTCATCGTGGTAATTTGATGACTCATCGTTTGCGCGACTTTTCTGGCGTTAAAAATGCCTCCTAAAGCCATCATCAGCGTGGTCAGAATAAAAACCCAATGAATCTTCACGCCTGGCGCTAGTAATAATAAAGCCACTATTTTGGGCGTATCATTCAAGCCTCTGGCAAAACAGACTGCCCCGGCGCTGATAAAATGCAGCGAGTCGAGGACTCGGCCAAGGTTACACCTTAAAACCACAAAAGCGTTTCTTTTCAGGCAGGCCGCGTGATCGCCGACGCTGACAGCCATCGAAGCAGCCAGCGGTTCTGCCACAATCTCGCCCGCAGAGGTGATCATCAGCGCGTCGTTTTCGGCACATAGACAGACCGCCTCGCTGAGCCAATCGTTTTGCTTAAATCGGCTGAAACTAAAAAAAACGCCAGCCGCCAATAACATTGCTAATAAAGGGCTGATCATCAAAGGCCAAACAAAATTATCCAGCAAAGCGTTTAACTGAATCACCCCGTGCGTGGCCATTAAAGACGCGCCGGTTAAAGCGCCCAGCAAAGCATGCGTAGTCGAAACGGGAAAGCCGAAGCAAGTCGCTAAGATCACGGTAGAGCCAGCTCCCAATGCGGTTGCCAACATAAACGGCGGCGCTTGAAGCAAGGTGTCTGGCGCCAGGCCTTTCCCGGAAAATTTAACCAATAAGGCTTGCGCAACAAACAGCGCAGCGATTGAACCGATAGCGGTGGTCAGCGTGGCCCAGGCTAAGGCCCGGCGATAACTCGCCGCGCCACAACCAAACAATGAAGCCACGCCCTTAAAATTATCATTGGCGCCATTTGAATACGCCAAAAAAAGCACGGCCAGCAGCAATGCTATCGTAGTCATGAACACCCCCATATTAAACGATTAACACAGCCCCCGTATTTAGCCGCCGCCCACTCTTCACGCAAAACAAGCAAAATAAACTACTGGCCAAATGAATTCGTTAGCGGTACGCTTTTTCACAAAACGCTCCTAACTATCGCTTCCATACGGATGAATAAACAAATCTATCCCTTGCTGATCGCGCAATTTTTATCGGCTTTTGCTGATAATGCCATATTATTCACCGTTATTGCCATTGTCATGCATTCGACAAACCCGCCCGCATGGTATGTCCCCGCGCTACAAAGCTCGTTCCTGCTCTCGTTCGTCATCTTTGCCCCCTGGGTTGGCCATTTGGCCGATAATGTCGCCAAATCCCGAATTTTGATTATTGCCAATCTGATCAAAGCAAGCGGCGCCGGCCTATTATGGCTGGCGGTTGACCCCTTGCTGGCTTATTGCATTGTCGGCCTTGGCGCCGCTATTTACAGCCCTGCAAAATATGGCATTTTACCCGAATTGGCGAAGCACGATTTTTTAGTCAAAGCCAATAGCTGGATTGAAGGCTCAACCATCCTTGCTATTTTATTAGGCATGATCATTGGCGCTAAGGTTGCCGATTATTCAACACAATGGGCTCTGGCAGGCGTTATTCTGCTGTTCGCGACCTCGGCGCTGGTTACCTTGAGTTTGCCGGTCCAGATCGCTAAAAAGCCGGTTTCCGGTTCCCAATTAGCCGATTTCATCCGGCAAATGAAATGCTTTTTTATCACGCCGCGCTCGCGTTTCGCGATTCTGGGCGGCTCTTTGTTCTGGGCCGCGGCGGCAACTCTGAGAGTCATTTTGGTCGCCTGGGCTCCTCTGATTTTAATGGCGAAAAACGCCACCGAGATTGCCGAACTCACGCTTTTTCTGGCTATCGGCATCATCGCCGGTTCGGCCATTGTGCCCAATTTGATTCCACTTGAAAAGCTGCGCCGAGCCCGAGTGCCGGCTTATCTGATGGGATTTTTCATGGTCGCTTTAAGTTTCACTCAAGCTCTATGGCCGGCGCGCTGCGCCTTATTTTTTGTCGGCGTCATGGGCGGCATGTTTATTGTGCCAATTAATGCGGTTTTACAAGATCAAGGCCAGCAAAGCATTGGCAGCGGCAGCGCTGTGGCCCTGCAAAACTTTTTTCAAAATCTCGCGATGTTGGTCGCTGTCGGCAGCTATACCTTTGCCGCATCCCGACAGGTTGATCCGGTGATCAGCCTATTAGCCCTGGGCGCCATGGTATTAGTCGCGACTTTGAGCATTTCTCTGTTTTTACCTGGAAGGCCAAAGTAAATCTAGGCAGATGAACAAAATCCAAAAACCGACCAATTTACAAGATCTGTGCATAGGAGTTTGTCTGAAACTGGCAAACCCAACCTTGAATGAAGCTTCTGACCAATAAAATAACGCTGGCTTCCACATCGTCAACACCCGCCACATCGAGCGAACCCGATAACGCCAAAGTGCAAACCCCATGAACACCCGCCCACAGCGTTCGGGCGGCGCGCTTTTTTTCAGCGTCCGCACACGGAACGCCTAGCTTAGTAAAAGGCGATTCAACGATCTGAAAAACATGATCTACTTTTTGTCTATACCATTCAAAGGAATCAGGCGGGCATTCCGGATGATGGTCAAAGATCATTCGCCAGCGATTATAGTTTTGACTGGCGTAACGCAGATAGGTTGTGGCCAACGCCTCAATGACTTGCGGCGCGTCTTTATCAGGCACTTGCAGTAACTGCGCGCTCAAATCGTCAAGCGTTCTGGCTTTGACATGCAAAGCTAGATCAGCCATATTGGCAAAAACCATATAAATGGAGCCGACGGTATAGCCCACCTTCATGGCAATTTTGCGCGCATTCAAAGCCGCAAAGCCCTGTTCAAGAACAATCGCTTCTGCGGCATCCAGAATCATAGCTTTGATTTCCTGCTGACTGTGTTCGCTGCGTCTTGCCATCGGTATTAGCGCATTAAGTTATCGTGAACAGAAAAAACCTTAATTGCCTATTCAAATCAAAGCTCATTCTACACCTTTCAATAGTCTAATTTCGGCATTACTGGATTTTCAATTGCAAGCCATCCCCTTCATCGTCTAGCAGTTTTACTGACAACAAAATAAGCCGATAAAAACTCGACAAAAGTCGATAACTTGGCCGGCAAAAAGCGCCTTTGCAAATAAGTGGCATAAACGGCCAGTGAAGATGTGCGAAAATCCTGTAATATTTCGACTAATTGCCCATTTGCTAAATAATTGGCTACCGATATTTCAGGCGCTTGAGTAATGCCCATGCCCAATGCCGCCGCTTGACATAAGGCTCGGCCATTATTCGAAGCAAAATGCCAATTCGGTTTAATTTTAACGTCTTCTTTACCGACTCGAAATAACCAATATTCCTTATGCGGCGTATCAACATAATGTAGACAACGATGCAGTTGTAAATCCTCTATTCGTTCGGGCGTACCCTGTTTGGCTAAATAATCCGGCGATGCATAAGTACAGAGGCGAGTTTCGGCAATTTGTTTGGCAACAATTCCCAATTCCAACGTATCGGTCACCAAAATCGATATGTCGAATTCGCCTTCGCTCAAATTGACATAACTATTATGCAAGGTCATCAAAATTTTTACATTCGGGTATTCGCGTTGATAGGCATCTATAGCCGGCACCATGTAGAGTCCGCCGAAATCAATCGACGCCCTCACCTTTAAAATGCCTTTGATATTTCGACCCAATTGTGCAGTCGTTTCATCCAGTTCAGCAAAGTCATCGATTAATTGCTTGCTGCGCTGATAATAAAGCTCTCCTGCTTCGGTTAAGCTGACTTTACGGGTTGTCCTATTGAGCAAAGCAACGCCAAGCGATTCTTCCAGTTGAGCCATGTATTTACTAATCATCATCGGTGACAAATTCATCTCTTTGGCAACCGCAGTAAAGGTACCCAAATCGACGATACGGCAAAAAACCTGCATATTGTTTAATTTATCCATAGACCTAATTATAAATTATTACTTTATATTCTATAAATAAAATGATCTATTTAAATTATTGGTTTATTCTTCTATGATCTGCCCCGGAGATAGTTAATACCGCTTGCTCTTTCACCTAATGGGAACAAGCGGTTTTTTATTGCCCACCAATAAAACTAACAGAGGTCAATATGAGTACAATTCTGAATGAAGTTTTAGCCGCCAATAGAGACTATGTCTACAACTTTGGCGATAAAGGCAAGTTAGCCTTGCCCCCTGCCCGGCATTTCGCCATCTTAACCTGCATGGACGCCCGGCTCGATCCGGCCAAATACGCTGGCTTAGCGGAAGGTGATGCACACGTAATTCGCAACGCAGGCGGCCGAGCAAGTGACGATGCGATCCGCTCGCTGGTGATTTCTTACAAGTTGCTCGGAACGCGTGAGTGGTTTGTTATTCACCATACCAACTGCGGTATGGAACTATTTACCAATGAAATCATGAGCGATCTATTGTCAAGCAGCTTAAAAACAGCGTCAATTGACGAAAATGGCTGGCATGACTGCTGCGAAGGCCCCGGCTGCACTGAAGGCCGCTATATCAACTGGCTGACCATTAAAGAACAGCAGGAAAGCGTGCTTGAAGATGTCAGCCGCATCAGAAACCATCCTTTAGTGCCGGGCAATATTCCGATTTATGGCTATATCTACGACTGCACATCCGGCGCACTGGTCGAGGTGCCTGCAGCAACCCAAGCCGGCAAAGCCCGATAAATTGAATTTATCGTAGCCTGAGGGCTGGGAACTCCTGCTTCCCGCCATTTTTTCCCGCTGCTGCAAAAAACGATTATTTGTTAGCACTTGCATTAAGGGTTCTTTGACTTTACTAAAGAGCCCTGTCAGCACCTTTTACCTAAACAAGGCAAAGGTACTATTCACGTCAATAAAACCATAACAGCGCCGGCTCCGTTATTCAGCTAGGGGGAGCGGCGCCATAAAAAAAGAAATTAGTCAGGAGGGATTCTGCAGTTTATTCAACAGGTTTTTACCCACGAAATTAGCAAAGTCCTCATGATTGTCATAGCCTTGTGCCTGTGCAAAGGCCACCAGAGTCTTAATCAGCTTTTTGGCTTCGGCAATTTCTTCATGAGTCCGTCCGCAGCCTTCACAATGACTGCCTTGATCGGTACACTTTCCTGGCACACAGGGACTAAATTTCATAGCGACCTCGCAAACTCAATCTGATCATGTTTAACTGACCGGCGCATAAAGCCCCGGCTGATCCGGCCCGTCGACGATTAATTCCGCCAAAGCGCCCTTATCAATCGAGCGGGTTAAACTATGATCAACCAATAAATACTTGCCCGGCACTTCGGCGGTAAACTCTATCATCACCGCGGAACCCGGCGCAATCACCGTCGTTTGAACATTTTGTAAAGGGCTATTGGTAAGAGCGCCTTCCAGGTAAAGCTTGTCAAAAATGCCGCCGATGATGTGAAAATTGGATGCGATATGCGAACCAACGCCGACAAACAAGCGTATTTTCTCGCCCACTTTTGCTTTTAACGCACGATCTCCTGTCAACGAGCCGATCCGACCGTTAAACAAAAAATATTCAGGCTTTTCTGTCAGCAACTTTACTTTACTGAAGGATTGCAAGCCTTTATCGCCAAATTTTCCTTCCGTGTACAGTTCTCCCTGCATGACATAGAATTCACGATCAACCTTCGCCAAGCCGCCAGCCGGCTCAACTAAAATCAAGCCATACATGCCATTGGCAATATGAGTCGGCACGTGCGGGCTAGCGCAATGATACACATAAATGCCTGGACGCGTAGCCGTAAAGCGGAAGCGCTTGGTTTCGCCCTGACTGACCTGCATCAATGGCGCCCCGCCACCCGGACCGATAACGGCGTGGAGGTCAATCGAATGCGTCGAATGACCGGCAGCGGCATGACCCCCTCCAGCATGCTGATCATAGGACGCATGAGCCGATCCTGGCTTGCCATGACTTAAACGAATTTCCACCTGATCGCCTGCCCTAACCCGTATAAATGGCCCGGGCACTTGATCATTGTAGGTCCAATACTGATAAGTAACATCAGGCATTATTTCCGCGATCAATTCATTGGTATATAAATCCACGGCGACTAATTGAGGTTCCTGTCTATTCAACGGCGCAGGCAGATCGTCGGCCCTGAGACCAATCTCAACCGACGCACAATTTTGACAAGGCTTTTCCGAAGCAAGCGAAGATGCCTTCTCCGAATGCCCCGCCTGATCATGGTCGCCCATATTAGCGATAGTTTCAGCGCTAACCACGTTTGATTTGGATTGCTTGCTCTGAACAGCTGTGCGCTGTCCAGTCATCGATTGATTTGCAGCTTCGTCAGAACAGCTGATTGCCAAGCTGCTTAAAATCATGGAAAAAATAATCAAAGGCTTTGTGCCGAGCGCTTTCATATCAATAAACCTTATAAGTCACCAACGATTTTTAGAATTAGCTACTTCCTGCCATAAATTACTAGCCATCATTTCTCATGCCCTAACAGGATTAATCATCGTTTGCGCACAACCTGATAAGGACGAGCAAAATAGCCAAAGGGCGCGCTCCAGATATGCACCAGACGGGTAAACGGGAACACCAGAAACAAAGTGATGCCCAAAAATAAATGCAGTTTGAAAATAATATTAATGTCGGCAATCAAGTCGGCCGCCCCCACACGAAAGGTTACAATCCGTTGCGCCCATTCCGATAGCAACAACATGTTCGCGCCATCGCTGTGATACATTGAAATCGGCAGGGTAAACAGACCCAAGACCAATTGAACGCCAATCAGCAACAAAATAAAAATATCCATCCGGCTACTGGTTGCGCGTATCCGGGAATCGGTTAAACGACGGCGGATCAATAGGATAATGCCTTTAAAACAGACGCCCCCGAAAATACCGCCTGCCAGCACGGCCAGCCATTGCTTGGCCGAGGTTGACAAGCCCAGGCCGTGATAGATGTCCGGCGGCGTCAGGAGGCCCACGAAGTGCCCTACAAACAACAACAGGATGCCGACATGAAACCAGTTGCTGCCGGTGCGTAGATCCTTCGAGCGTAATAGCTGACTGGAACCGGTGCGCCAGGTGTATTGATCGCGGTCGTAGCGCAGCGCCGAGCCGGCCAAAAACACGATCATCGCGATATAGGGATAATAGTCGAATAGAAAGGTATTAAGATAGCTCACAACGGGGCCTCCTTCAAAGAGAACGGTTTAGCGACTTCAAATATTCATCGCGCGGAGTGATGGTGACCGGACTGACGGCGGGCGTCCTGGATTTGCAGGTATCGCCGGCGCCCATGAAGCTGACCGCTTCTTCTTCCCAGATGTCATCCATGTGCAGCAGGGTTTCATCCGGCGCTTCCGTCGCCGCTTGTTGACGGATCGCCGCCATGGCTTCGGGTTCGCCGGCAAAGCCGGCCAAGGCGTCAAAAATAGCATGAAAGTTGCTGCCGCGTTCGGCTAAGCGTGCGCCCAGCAGGCTCAAAACCGGCATCGCATCCTGCAACAATTGCGCGGCTTTTCCCGGCGTTTGCCGAGACAGAAACTCCAAAAACAAAGGCACATAGTCCGGCAGTTCGCGCGCGGCAATCGCAAAGCCGTGAGATTCGTACATCTGCAGCAAATTGACCATCGCCTGGCCGCGGTCGCGCGACTCGCCGTGCACATGCTCGAAAATATGCAGCGACAGGTAGCGGCCCCGGTCGAACAGCGCGACATAGCTTTCCTGCAGTTCCAGCAAATCCTTGTTACGGTAACTGTCGATCAAGGCCAGCACAGCGTTTCTATTGGCATCCGGCAACAGGTTTTCCTGTGCGACGGCGTCGACCATGTCGTCCAACGCGGCTACCATTTCGGCATCGGGATAACTTAACAACAGCGATAAAACTTTCAGTGTCAGCATGGCGAATACCTTATTTCGAGGGCTCTACGACAACGGGAATCTTGATCGGAACGGTGCCGCGTTGCGTCAGTTTTTTACCCCCGAACAAATTTTCTTTAGTGTTGCCGGTGGAGCAACTGTTGCCGAAACTGAAGCCGCAGCCGCCTTGTTCGCCATAGGCGTCGAAAGTCGCCCCGGCATATTCGCGGTGGCTGGTTGGAATGACGAAACGATCTTCGTAATTGGCAATCGCCATGTAACGATACATTTCTTCAACCTGTGCCTGAGTCAGACCGACCCGCTCCAAGACATCGGACTTGACGACGCCATCGACAGTGATGCCGCGCATAAAAGCGCGCATCGCCAGCATGCGTTGTAACGCCAATTCTATCGGCGCTTCCTGCCCAGCAGTCAAGAGATTAGCCAGATAACGCACCGGTATACGCAGGGAATGCACATCCGGCAGATCATTTTCCATCCCTATCTTCCCCGTTTCGGCGGCCGCCTGTATCGGCGACAAAGGCGGCACATACCAGACCATCGGCAGCGTTCTGAATTCGGGGTGTAAGGGAAAAGCGACCTTCCAGTCCATCGCCAGTTTATAAACTGGGGACTCCTGGGCGGCCGTGAGCCAGGACTCGGGAATACCGGCCTTACGAGCTTCAGCGCGAACGTTTTCATCGAACGGGTCGAGAAAAATATCCAGTTGCTGTTGATACAAATCCTGCTCGGATTCAACACTGGCTGCTGCCTCGATACGGTCGGCATCATAGAGCAGCACACCTAAATAGCGTATCCGTCCGACGCAGGTTTCCGAGCAAACGGTCGGCTCGCCCGCTTCGATGCGCGGATAGCAGAAAATGCACTTTTCCGATTTGCCGCTTTGCCAGTTGTAATAAATTTTCTTGTACGGACAAGCCGATACACACATGCGCCAGCCGCGGCATTTATCCTGATCGATCAAAACGATTCCGTCTTCTTCGCGCTTGTAAATCGACCCGCTCGGACAGGCAGCTACGCAGGTCGGATTCAGGCAGTGCTCGCACAAACGCGGCAAATACATCATGAAGGTATTTTCAAATTCACCGTATAGGTTCTTCTGGATTTGATCAAAATTGACATCACGCGAACGCGATTCAAATTCAGTGCCGAGAATTTCTTCCCAGTTCGGCCCTGTCGTAATTTTCTCCATGCGTTCACCGGTAATCACCGAACGCGGACGAGCAGTAGGCGGCGCTTTTGCTTCCGGTGCATCATGCAAATGCGCATAATCGAAATCGAAGGGTTCGTAATAATCGTCGATTTCCGGCAAATCCGGATTGCTGAAAATATTGCTTAGAATCTTACGCTTGCCGCCCTGCCGCGGCTCTATCTTGCCGTTGATTTTACGTATCCAGCCGCCCTTCCATTTGTTCTGATTTTCCCATTCGTTGGGAAAACCGATACCCGGCTTGGATTCGACATTGTTAAACCAGGCATATTCAACGCCTTCCCGGGACGTCCAAACGTTTTTACAAGTTATTGAGCAGGTATGGCAGCCGATACATTTGTCGAGATTTAACACCATGCCTATTTGTGCGCGAATTTTCATTTTTTCTGTCTCATAAAAATGGTGTAGGGTGGGTTAAACGCACATCAAGTTAACCTTTCCGTACTTTTGAGCTTTCCGTGCGACGTAACCCGCCACGGAAGCTTTCAAGCAATGCGCGTCTAACCCACCCTACATTAATCATCCAACCAGTCGACTTTATTCATCTTGCGAACAATAACAAACTCATCTCGATTGGCGCCCACGGTGCCGTAATAATTAAAGCCATAGCTTTGCTGCGCATAGCCGCCGATCATATGAGTCGGTTTCAAGGTCGCGCGCGTTACTGAATTATGAATGCCGCCGCGCGTGCCGGTCGTTTCGGAACCCGGCATATTGACAATTTTTTCCTGAGCGTGATACATCATCGTCATACCTTCCGGCACCCGTTGACTGACCACGGCCCGAGCAACTAGTGCGCCATTAATGTTATAGGCCTCAATCCAATCGTTATCCTGAATACCGGCCTTTCGAGCATCGAGCTCACTGATCCAGACGATCGGCCCACCGCGCGACAAAGTCAGCATGATTAGATTATCGGTATAGGTGCTATGAATACCCCATTTCTGATGGGGCGTAATGAAATTCAGGACAAGCTCGTCGTTGCCGTTAGCTTTATTCCCCAACAGAGGCGTTATCGTTCGCGTATCGACGGGCGGTTTATAAACACACAAGGTTTCGCCAAAGGCTCTCATCCAGGCATGATCCTGATAAAACTGCTGCCTACCGGTCAGCGTGCGCCAGGGGATGCGCTCATGAACATTGGTATAACCGGCGTTGTAACAGACTTTTTCGGATTCAAGCCCACTCCAGGTTGGCGATGAAATAATCTTGCGCGGCTGCGCCTGAAGGTCATGAAAACGAATTTTGTCGTCCTCGCGCGGCAGCGCCAAATGGCTATGATCGCACCCGGTAATTTTACTCAAGGCTTGCCACGCCTTGACCGAAACATGGCCATTCGTTTCCGGCGCCAGCATCAGAATAACTTCGGCAGCATCAATATCCGACTCGATACGGGGCAAGCCTTTGCTGATGCCTTCATCAGTCACGAGCCGATTTAGGTTGCCCAATTGTTTGACTTCGTCTTCCGTGTTCCAGGCAATGCCCTTGCCGCCGTTGCCGATTTTGGTCATTAACGGCCCTAAAGCCGTGTACATGTTATAAGTATTGGGATAATCCCTTTCGACCACGACCAGATTCGGCATCGTTTTGCCCGGAACCGGCTCGCATTGGCCTTTTTTCCAATCCTTAACGTCCATTGCCTGAGCTAATTCGCTGGGCGTATCATGCAGAGTCGGTGCCGCGACAATGTCCTTTTCTACACCGATATGCCCTTCGCAGAGCTCAGAGAATTTTTTCGCAATGCCCTTGTAAATGTCCCAATCCGACCGCGACTCCCAAACCGGATCAACCGCTTTCGACAAGGGATGAATAAAGGGGTGCATATCCGAGGTATTCAGATCGTTTTTTTCGTACCAGGTCGCGGTCGGCAACACGATGTCGGAATATAAACAGGTTGTCGACATACGGAAATCCAGCGTGACCAGTAAATCAAGTTTTCCCTCCGCGCCTTGTTCATGCCAGACGACTTCAGTGGGTTTTTCGCCGCCTTCTTGGCCCAAATCCTTGCCTTGCACGCCATGCTGAGTGCCGAGCAGATATTTCAAGAAATACTCATGGCCTTTGCCGGATGAACCCAATAAATTGGACCGCCAGACAAATAGATTGCGCGGAAAATTCTGTGGATGGTCGGGGTCTTCGCAAGCCATTTTCAGGCTGCCGTTTTTTAAGCTCTCAACCACATAATCGACCGGATTTTTTCCGGCTTTTTCCGCCATCTGGGTGACTTGCAGCGGATTGGTTTGCAATTGCGGCGCCGATGGCAGCCAGCCCATACGCTCGGCACGCACGTTGTAATCGATCAAGCTGCCCTGCCAATCTTTCGGGTCGGCTAAGGGTGATAAAATTTCGTTGATATGCAGTTTTTCGTAACGCCACTGACTGGTGTGGTTGTAGAAAAACGACGTGCTGTTCATTTGCCGCGGCGGCCGTTTCCAGTCCAGTGCAAAAGCCAGCGGCAGCCAGCCTGTTTGCGGCCTGAGCTTTTCTTGACCGACATAATGCGCCCAGCCGCCACCGGATTGACCGATACAGCCGCACAGCATCAATAAATTGATAATGCCCCGGTAATTCATATCCATGTGATACCAGTGATTGATGCCAGCGCCTAAAATCACCATTGAACGGCCTTTGGTTTTTTCAGCGTTGATGGCGAACTCACGAGCCACGGCGATAACACTTTGACGTTTAACACCCGTTATTTTTTCCTGCCAGGCTGGCGTGTAAGGCACATCTTCATCATAAGAACTAGCCGCATTGCCGCCGCCCAATCCACGATCGATACCATAATTGGCGACCAACAAATCAAATACGGTTGTCGCCCAGATATCCGTGCCGTCCGCCAGCGTGATCTTTTTAACGGGAACATGACGCTGTTGAATGGCCTCGTGAACAGAATGTGTAAAATGCGGATGCTCGGAACCGCCGAAATAAGGAAAGCCAACGGACACCACATCGTCACGGCTATCCATCAGGCTTAAGCGCAATTTAACAGCCTGATCAGCAGCCGTTTTTTGCTCGATATTCCAATGACCGCTTTCACCCCAACGAAATCCGATTGAACCACTTGGCGGCACAATATGACCGCTGATGTCGTCATAGGCGACCGTTTTCCAATCTGGATTGTTGGTTTGACCCAGTTGCCCGGTAAAATCAGATGCCCTAAGGAATCTATCCTGAACATAGCAGTCGCCTTGCTGTTTCAGCATGACCAGAAACGGCAGATCGGTGTTTTCGCGTACATAGTCAGTAAAATAAGCACTTTTCCGTTCAACATGAAATTCTTTTAAAATCACATGGCCGAGCGCCATCGCCAACGCCGCGTCGGTACCTTGCTTGGGATGCAGCCATAAATCGGCGAATTTGCTGGCTTCGGAATAATCCGGCGTCACCACAACCACTTTGGCGCCTTTATAACGCGCTTCGGTCATGAAGTGAGCATCGGGCGTGCGGGTCTGCGGCACATTCGAGCCCCACATCATAATAAAACCGGCGTTATACCAGTCTGCCGACTCCGGGACGTCGGTTTGCTCACCCCAGGTTTGCGGCGAGGACGGCGGCAAATCGCAATACCAGTCATAAAAACTCATGCTAACGCCGCCGATCAAGGACAGATAGCGACTGCCTGCTGCATAAGAGACCATCGACATCGCCGGTATCGGCGAAAAACCGATGATGCGGTCAGGACCGTATTGTTTGGCGGTATAAACATTCGCAGCCGCAATAATCTCGTTTACCTCCTCCCACGTCGAGCGCACCAATCCACCGAGACCGCGATGCGATTTATAGTCCTTGCTTTTGTCAGGATCTTCCACAATCGAAGCCCAAGCATCAACCGCCGCCATTGTTTTCCGGGCTTCCCGCCATAATTTAACCAAGCGACTGCGAATCATCGGGTATTTAAGCCGGTTAGCGCTGTAAATATACCAGGAATAACTGGCGCCGCGCGGACAACCACGGGGCTCATGATTGGGTAAATCAGGACGCGTACGAGGATAATCGGTTTGTTGCGTTTCCCAGGTCACCAAGCCGTTTTTGACATAAATTTTCCAGCTGCAGGAACCGGTACAATTAACACCATGCGTCGAACGGACGATTTTGTCATGCTGCCAGCGCAAACGGTAGCCGTCCTCCCAACTGCGGTCTTCATTGGTGACAAGGCCGTGGCTTCCGGAAAATGTGTCTGCTTTTTTCTTGAAAAACGTTAAACGGTCGAGGAGATGACTCATAAATCTTGCCTTTTTTAGGTTGGGTCAGAGCGTAGGGTACGCATTGCGTACCTTATGAAGGCTATAAAAATGGTACGCAATGCGTACCCTACCCTAACACGGCGTGGCGCTGCCCCTGCGGGCATAATACCACCAGGTCAGACCGATACAGCTTAAATAAAAGCCAATAAAGCAATACAGTGCCGCATCAGGACTACCGCTTAAACTAATAGCTGTACCATAGCATTTCGGTATAAAGAAAGCGCCATATGCTGCAATCGCCGAACTAAAACCAAGCACTGCGGCAGCTTCTTTGGCGGCGTCTTTTTTCGCCAGAGCGATGGCCGTCTCACCCTGCCCTTTCGCGGCGCACAAGCGCTCAGTCATAAAAATGACCGGAATCATTCGGAATGTCGAGCCATTGCCAATGCCAGTCGTCAAAAACAGTAGCATGAACATGGCCAAAAAACCCCAGAACTCGCCAGGATTGCCGTCTGCGGGCATGAAATGCAGAACACCAATAACCGCACAAATCATGACGATAAAATTCCATAAGGTCACGCGTGCACCGCCTAATTTATCAGCCAACCAACCGCCTAGAGGACGTACTAATGCCCCAACCAATGGGCCTAAAAATGCATACTGAGTCGGATTGACATCGGGAAACAGAATCTTTGTCAACATTGGCAACCCGGCCGAATAGCCGATAAACGAACCGAAAGTGCCGGTATAGAGCCAGCACATCAGCCAGTTATGCTTACGTTTGAAGATAATCGCTTGATCCTTAAATGAAGCTTTGGCTGAGGCAATATCATTCATGCCAAACCAAGCCGCAAGCGTGGTGGCAATAATAAATGGAACCCAGATGAAGCCGGCATTTTGCAGCCACATCGATTTACTGAGGCCATCTTTAACCCAAGTTTGTGGATCGCCGCCCAACGATCCGAAAATACCCGCCGTAATCACCAAAGGCACAACAAACTGCACGGTGCTGACGCCCAAATTACCCAAACCGGCATTCAAGCCTAGCGCCGTACCTTTTTTCGCCTGAGGGAAGAAGAAGCTGATATTCGCCATGCTAGACGCGAAATTGCCTCCGCCAAAACCGCAAAGCAGAGCCAACACCAGCATCAGAACATAAGGCGTATCCGGATTTTGCACGGCAAAGCCTATCCAAATTGACGGCAACAATAAAGAGGCCGTGCTGATGGTTGTCCAGCGCCGGCCGCCAAAGATTGGCACCATAAAAGAGTAGAAAATCCGCAGAGTTGCGCCAGAAAGGCCGGGTAATGCGGTCAGCCAGAACAGTTCGTTGGTTGTGTATTGAAAGCCTATGCTAGGCAAATTGATGACGACGACGCTCCAGACCATCCACACCGCGAACGACAGCAATAACGCCGGAATGCTGATCCACAAGTTACGCGTGGCAATGCGTTTTCCGGTCTTTTCCCAAAAGCTTTCATCTTCCGGATTCCAATCCGTCAACAGTAATTTGGACGGATGACTCAACTCAGGCAGATCGGTCGAAACTTTGGCCAGTTCAGGAACAACGCGCCGTTCCGTTAAAATGATCGAGAAATGCATCCACGCCAACGCTGTCACGACGATGACAAACAACAGCATGAAGCAACTGCTCCACAGATTGGTGAGGTCATTCAACATGCCAAAGGTCAAGGGCAGTAAAAAACCGCCTAAACCGCCGATCATGCCGACCGCGCCGCCGACGGAACCGACATTGTTGGGATAATAAACCGGAATGTGTTTGTAAACGGCCGCTTTGCCAAAAGACATAAACAAACCAAGAATTGCCACGATTACGATAAACCAGCCGGATTGGATCGCGAAGCTGAAAGTGATGTCGCCTTTGATGCCGTGTACGACATAATCAGTCGGGGGATACGAAAGAATAAAGGTACAAACTGCGCCAACGATAAAAGTCCAGTACATCACCATCCTTGCACCGACGCGATCCGATAGCCAACCGCCAACCGCCCGAAAAACACTGGCAAAAATCGAATAGCTTGCGGCCAGCATACCGGCGGTCTTGACATCAAAATGATAAACGCCGATCAAATAACGGGGCAACCACAAAGCTAAAGCGACAAAAGCGCCGAAAACGAAAAAATAATACAGAGAGAAGCGCCAGACTTGAATATCTTTTAACGGCTCCAGCTGTTTCATGAACGACTCGCCTTTGATATGGGCGTCGCGCCGCGCTTGCAAGGTGGGATCGTCGTCGGTCGAAAACCAAAAAATAGCCGCGGTTATTAACAACACCAAGGCCCAAATTTGCGCTACCGCATGCCAGCCAAAAGCCACCATCACAAAAGGCGCGCTAAATTTGGTCACCGCAGCGCCGACATTGCCGAGGCCAAAAATCCCTAATACCGTACCCTGTCTTGCTGTTGGATACCAGCGGGAAACATAAGCCACACCAACGGCAAAAGAGCCGCCGGCAATACCCACACCTAAAGCAGCGATTAAATACATTAGGTAGGTATCAACCGTTGTCAATAATAAGGTTGCGATGGCCGACGCAATCATCACCAGCAAAAAAACGATACGCCCGCCATAAAGGTCGCTCCAAATGCCTAACAGCAGACGGATCAACGAACCGGAAAGAATGGGCGTGCCTACGAGCAAGCCAAACTCGGTTTCACTGAGCTGCAATTCCTTTTGAATTTGTATTCCGATAATCGAAAAAATGGTCCAAACCGCAAAACAAACAGTAAATGCTGAAGTGCTAGCGATTAAGGCGCGATTTTGTTGAGAAGCTGATGCCTGATTCAAGATAGAAAATCCTTATTTAATTTGTTAGAGTCTCTTAGAATACTATCCAAGAACCCGTTTAGTCTATTTGATTTAGATCAATTTTTTCGGCATCTTACTGATAGGCGCTATAATTCTTATCTGAGCGAAGACTTATGCACGACCTATACAATTTTGTTTTGCCTGATCAATGCATTTGTTGCGTAAAATCCATTTAATTATCCTTATTGCCCAGCCCATGAGAAAATAATCCTAAAGATTTCTCTTCAGTGCAAAAATACGCTAAAACCTTTGCTTTCAGAACGTCTTTTCTGCAGATCAATCCTTTGTATTTCACTTAAGTTCAGACCTTGTACAACAAATATTTCCATTTTACGGAACAACCGTTTTCGATCGCGCCGGATCCTCATTTCATTTACATGAGCGCCCGCCATCAAGAAGGCCTGGCGCATTTGTTTTATGGCATTACGGTTGGCGGCGGCTTTGTTGCTTTGACCGGCGAAGTGGGCACCGGAAAAACCACGCTTTGCCATTGTTTGCTACAACAACTGCCGGGCGATATTGACCTCGCTTTGATCTTGAATCCAAAACTGAACGCTGTTGAATTGCTTGCAGCGATTGTTGACGAGCTGGGAATAGGTTATGAAAAAACGAGCCCGACTCTAAAAAACCTGGTCGATCTTTTGAACCAGCACCTACTGGCTGTTCATGCCAGCGGCAGGCGCACCGTTTTATTAATCGATGAAGCGCAAAATTTAAGTTTTGAAGTCTTGGAGCAAATCCGCCTATTAACCAATCTGGAAACCAGCAAAAGCAAACTGCTTCAGATCATCTTGGTCGGTCAGCCGGAATTACAGCAATTACTGAAACAAAAACGATTGCGCCAGCTTAACCAAAGAATCACCGCCCGCTATCATTTGTTGCCGCTCTCATATACTGAAACAGAAGCGTACATCCGCCACCGCTTAAGCCTCTGTAACGGTGACGAAAAGCTTTTTAACCGCTCGGCAGTGCGTAAAATTTACCAATTTTCATCCGGCATTCCACGATTGATCAATATTCTTTGCGACCGTGCGCTGCTCGGCGCTTATTCGAGCGATGCGCGATTGATAACCGCAAAAATCGTCAAGCGGGCAGCCAAAGAAGTGCTTGCTGCCCCAGACTCAAAGCTTTCCCGGCTTGCATTCCTCTCCGCTCTCTTAGCTCTAACCAGCGTTGCAGCGATCTTTTATTACGCGAATCGCACCTTACCGCCAGCCGCGCCAATTACGCCAAAGCCTTCTTCGCCGCTCGTTCAAGCGTCTGCGACGCCCATGCCTGTTCCACTGATCGCGGCCGCAGCAAAGCTGACACAAACGGCTGCCGCTACGCCCTCTGCGCCAAGCGTTCAATTCAGCGACTGGATTGTTAATCCGAAATTCACTTTGTCAGGCGCGCTGCGTAATACGCTTATAATCTGGGGGAAACAGCCGCCCGCACCACACCCAACGGATTGCCATGACGCAGAAGCTCTCATGCTGAATTGCTTATCCGGCCACGCAAGTTGGCAAAGCATCTTGGCCATGAATCGTCCGGTGATATTGGAGTTTTTAGTGGCGGGCAAACAAAAACGTTATGTGGTTTTGACTGGACTCAGAAACCGCCAAAACGTCGCTAAGTTTTATGACCAAGCTGAATTTGCAGTCGCTGAAATAACGCGCTTTTGGACTGGCAACTATTGGCTGTTATGGAAGTCGCCGCGCTCCGATATGAAAGGCATTTATCCTTCCTACCGCTCAGAAAATGTGCTTTGGCTCAGACAGCAGTTGAATCTGGCTAATAACACTCAGGAAGTCTCCGAAAACCCAGAATTTTTTGACCCTCATCTAAAAAAACAAGTGATGGATTTTCAGCGCCAGAACCATTTGTTCGCCGATGGTATTGCAGGCGCACGGACTATCCTATATCTTGATAACCTAACCGGCTCAACGGATTCACCGCACTTAAACCTCAGCGATTGAAAACATGTCCTATATTCTCAATGCCTTGCGCAAATCAGAACAGGAACGGCAAGCCCAACAAGCAGAAACCATCGCAGGCAGAATTCTTGCCAACCAACCGCCAACCCGGCATAAAACCAGTAAAATTGTCATCATCTTGATCATCACTAACCTAATCGTACTGGCTGGTTTTTTTTGGTTCATCCGCAAACAGCCCGACTCTGCGCCGGCGGCTGCGATCAACAAAAGCGTGGCTCCAGAATTAACCCCGGCTCAACCAAGCCCTGCACTCGCTGTTCCTAATCGGATGGCGGAAAAAACTCGCTTAAGTGTCAACACTGCACCCGTGCCGACTGCGAAAAGCAAAACACTGCGGGCAAAAACAGCGCCCGCGATCCAGCCGCCCTTAGCTAAGCCAACACCGGTCACAAACAATCAATCCAAATCGGTGCAAAGCCCGGCGAAAAGCGTTTCACAAATACCCGAGCCCGCAACTGTTCTTCAAAGCCCCATTGCACCGACAGAAACAGCCGCGCCGAATAACACTGACTCTGCAAGCGCTGCAGAACCTGCTTCAATTCCCTTTATTTTCGAATTGCCTGCAGATTTCCGTCATTCAGTACCGGAGCTAAAAATCAATGTGTTCGTTTATTCGAACCAAGCTTCCGAGCATTTCGTCATGATTGACATGGTAAAATACAGAGTCGGCGATCTAATTAAGGAAAGTGTTTTATTGAAGGAAATCCGCTCCGACAGCCTGGTAGTGGAATACAATCACCGAACCTTTCGCATCAAACGCCCTTAAATCAGCGAAAAATCACAACAAAAACCAGATTGTTCTCAGCATGAGTGCGGCCAAAAAACCAAAATCATCGAAAGCTAGCGCTCAAATTTACCGGCGCTTGCTTACCTATGTCATTCCGCATCGCGGATTATTTGTTATCAGTATTTTCGGCTTTTTGCTCTATTCCGGCACACAAACTTTGTTTGCCGCGTTAATTAAGCACATTATCGACACGCTTCAGACTGAAGCGCGCGCCGACATGTATTATCTGCCTTTGTATTTTTGCGGCTTGATCATTGTTCATGGCATTGGCGCTTATTTGGGCAATTATTTTCTGGCTAAAGTGTCCACAAATGTGGTTCATGCCTTACGTTGCCGGATATTCAATAAATACACCGTGCTGCCAACCGCTTATTTCGACGCCAACAACAGCGGCTACATGATTTCCCGAATTACGCATAATGTCGGCCAAGTCACCCAAGCAACGACCGACGCAGTTCGCACTCTGATCCGGGAAGGCCTGACTTCGATTGGCTTATTGATTTATCTGTTTTATTCCAATTGGAAATTGTCTTTGGTATTCGTTGCAATAACGCCCATCATCGCCATTTTGGTTAGTTATGTCAGTAGAAGGTTGCGCAGAATCAGCAGCAAAATTCAGGAATCGGTCGGGGACATGACTCATATCACTTCCGAGTTAGTGAGCGGTCATCGGGTAGTTCGCAGTTATGGCGGTGAAAACTATGAAAAGCGCCGTTTTTTAGAAAGCAGCTTATACAACCGCCGTCAATCGTTAAAATTAGCAACCACGATGGCGGTGCATAATCCCATCATGCAGTTCATCATTGCGATCGCCTTGTCCTGCTTGATGTATTTGGCGCTGATGTTTATGGAAAAATCCAGTGTTGGCGAGTTTGTCGGTTATTTGACGGCGGCGTTTTTATTGCCCAAACCCATCCGCCAGCTCAGTGACGCCAATGGCGACATTCAAAAAGGCATTGCCGCCGCCGAATCGTTATTCGAGATTTTGGATGAAGCCGTGGAACCTGATCAAGGCGCGCTCCAAATTGAGCGATGTCAAGGCGCTCTGGAATTCAAAAACCTAACGTTTCAATATCCGAACACAACTGAACCCGCTTTAACAAATATCAGTTTCAAAGCCGAGCCTGGGCAAACCATCGCCTTGGTCGGCGCTTCCGGCGGAGGCAAAAGTACGTTGGTCAGCCTGGTTTCACGCTTTTATCCGCACGATAATGGCGAAATCTTGCTTGATGGCATCGAAATCAACCGTTATCAACTAAGCGCTTTGCGACAACAAATTGCTTTAGTCACTCAGCAAGTCACCTTATTCAATGATACGATAGCCAATAATATCGCTTATGGCGCATTGGCGACCAGCAGCCGTGAACAGATCATTACCGCCGCCACCGATGCGTGTGCGATGGAATTTATCAACAAGCTGGAAAACGGCCTCGATACTGAAATTGGCGAGAATGGCGTCAAACTATCCGGTGGACAACGGCAGCGATTGGCGCTGGCCAGAGCGCTGTTAAAAAACGCCCCGCTGTTAATACTTGACGAAGCAACCTCAGCGCTTGACAGCGAATCGGAACGCTATATTCAAACAGCCTTGCAGAAAGTCATGCGCAACCGGACGACACTGGTCATTGCGCACCGCTTATCGACAATCGAAAATACCGATCTGATTTTAGTGATCGATCAGGGGAAAATCATTGAAAGCGGTTCTCATGCAGCTCTACTCAAACAAGAGGGCGCCTATGCCCGGCTTTATCAATTGCAATTTAAAGAACAAACCAACAATAACGAACCAGTGGTGTAAAATCATGGCTTCGAAAAAACCTTTGGCTGACTGATTACACATCGTCACGCCTTAATAGTTAAGCGATCAAAAAATCGTCGATCACTCGCGCTTATCCAATAAATTAAAAAACCACAGAGAAACTTATTTTGAAAACTTTTATTTCTGTTCTTGAAGACCACCAAGCTACGGTGGAAAATCTGAGAGCAAGTTCTGAGCGCATCGAAAAAGGCGCCGCGTTCCTGATTGCTTGTTTAAAGCAAGGTGGAAAAATACTTTTGTGCGGCAATGGCGGAAGCGCCGCCGATTGTCAGCATATCGCCGCCGAATTCGTCGTTCGTTATGAACAAAAACGCCATGCCCTGGCGGCTATCGCGTTAACCACGGATACATCGATTCTGACCGCGCATGCCAATGATTTTGATTTTGACACTGTGTTTGCCCGGCAAATCGAAGCGCTGGCTACGGAAAAAGACTGCTTGATCGCCATTTCCACATCCGGCAACAGTAAGAATGTTCTGCAAGCGGTTACTGCCGCCAAAACCAAAGGGATGCTGGTTATTGCCTTAACCGGCGGAACCGGTGGCCAATTAAGCCAGCATGCTTCGCTGTCCATCAATGTGCCATCCCAAATCACGGCGCGCATCCAGGAAGCCCATATCTTGATCGGTCATTGGTGGTGCGGCGCTGTTGAACAAGCTTTTTGTGAGGAGGCCGGCAATGCGGGCAGCCGTTCCTGACTTCAGCCGAGCCCGTATTATCGTCATTGGCGACATCATGCTGGACCGTTACTGGTCCGGCAAAGCCGCGCGTATTTCTCCGGAAGCCCCGGTACCCGTCGTTCAAGTTAAAACCCATGAAGAGCGGGTCGGCGGCGCTGGCAATGTTGCGCTGAATATCGCCAAATTAGGCGGCATGGTCACTTTGCTCGGCGTTGTCGGCGCCGATCACGAAGGTGAAGCGGTGCGCCGATTGTTGGAATCGGAAGGCGTCGCCTGCGACTTTGTCGAGGCTGAAAATTTGCGAACCATCTGCAAATTGCGCATTCTGGCGCAACACCAGCAATTAATTCGGCTTGATTTTGAAGATACGCCGCTGCAGTTTGATCAGCATCAATTAGAGTCGAAATTACAAAGTCATCTAGCGAAAAACCAGGCCATCGTGTTTTCAGATTATGGAAAAGGCACCCTCAATCAAGCCGCTGACTTCATTGGACTCGCCAAAGCCCACGGTCTTAGCATCCTAGTAGATCCGAAAGGCGTCGACTATCAGCGCTATACGCATGCCGACATCATTACCCCTAATTTATCCGAATTGCAGGCCGTTGTCGGCTATTGCTCCGACGAAGCCAGTTTGATTGAACAAGGCAGAGCCTTATTGAAGCAGCAGCAAATACCGAGCCTGTTGTTAACCCGAGGCGAGGCGGGTATGACGTTAATACAGCAGGACTTCACGCATTCTCTGCCGGCTCAGGCAAAAGATGTGTTTGACGTAACCGGCGCTGGCGACACGGTCATCGCGGTCATGGCCTTGGGCGTGGCGTTAAAGATGCCAGTGACCGAAGCCATGTATCTGGCTAATCTGGCGGGCGGCATTGTAGTCGGCAAACTGGGCACATCAACAGTTTCGATACAGGAGCTTAGCCGAGCCATGCACGGCGACAGAGATTCTTCGTTCGGCATCGTTTCAGAAGATGAATTGGCGGCGCTTGTCGCGCGCGCCAAAGCGCATCAGGAAAAAATCATCATGACCAATGGCTGTTTTGACTTATTGCACGCCGGCCATGTCACTTATCTGGAACAGGCAAAAGCGCTCGGCGACCGTTTAATTGTCGCGGTTAATTCCGATGCCTCGGTGAAATTGCTCAAAGGCGACTCTCGCCCAATCAACGGCCTGCAGGAACGCATGACGGTGTTAGCCGCCTTAGCCTGCGTGGATTGGGTCGTTGCCTTTAGCGAACAAACGCCTGAGCGCCTGTATTGCAAAATTCTACCCGATGTTCTGGTCAAAGGCGGCGATTACCACCCTGACCAGGTAGCCGGCGCCGACTGTGTGCTCAAGGCAGGCGGCGAAGTCAAGATATTAAGTTTTGTCGAAGGTCAATCGACAACAGCCCTGATTAATAAAGCGCGGAGTTGAGAATGATTATTGTGACTGGCGGCGCCGGTTTTATTGGCAGCAACTTGATCAAGGCGCTCAATCAGCGCGGGGAAAATAATATTCTGTTGGTCGACAACTTGGCCAATGGCCGCAAAATGCACAATATCGCTGATTTGGACATCGCCGATTACATGGATAAAACTGAATTCTTGACGAAAATAGAGTCGTCCGCCTTTTTTAAAGAGGTAACGGCAGTGTTTCATCAAGGCGCCTGTTCGGCCACGACAGAATGGAACGGTCATTACGTAATGCACAATAATTATGATTATTCAAAACAATTATTGCATTGGTGCTGTCATCGCAATACCGCGTTTCTATATGCGTCTTCGGCTTCTGTCTACGGCAGCGGAAAAAATGGCTTTCGCGTTGATCGGGCCTGCGAGCAGCCGATCAATATGTACGCTTATTCAAAATTTCAGTTTGACCAATATGTCCGCAGAATCTTGCCGAAAACCACCTGCCCAATAGCCGGTTTCCGCTATTTTAATGTCTACGGCCCCCGAGAGCAGCACAAAGGCAGCATGAGCAGCACCGCCTACCACTTCAACCAGCAAATCATCGAATCTCAAACTGCGCGTTTGTTTGAAGGCTGCGACGGCATGGCAAACGGCGAGCAAAAACGCGATTTCGTCTTTGTCAGCGATGTCGTCAAAGTCAACTTATGGTTTTTGGATCATCCCGAACAACGCGGCATTTTTAATGTTGGCACGGGGCGCGCCGAGACTTTCAATACTGTCGCGCAAGCCGTCATTGACTGGCACCGGCAAGGCACGATCGAATACATTCCCTTTCCCGAACATTTAAAAGGCGCTTACCAAAGCTTCACCCAAGCCGATTTATCGGATTTAAAACAGGCCGGCTACACCGAAACATTTTTAAGCGTTAAGCAGGGCGTTAGCCTTTATCTTGATGAGATCAATAAAACGCTTTAATTTTAGCTCCAGCCCTTTAATGTCTGAAGTTAAAACTTTATCAGGCCGGATCAATGAGTAGCTAAGCTGCTTTACTCGCGACCCTTTAGTTTTTATGAATAAGCCAGCCACTTCGCGTATTCCTTCCGTTGATAACGACAAACCGCCGGTGAAGCGAAAACCACGGTCGCCTTCAACACGGCCAAAAAGCCGTAAAATCGCGCCTCCTCCCCCTGCTCCAGCAGTCAATATGAAGCTTAAGATCAGCCTGATTACTGCGGAAATATTGGGTTTGACGATCACGGCGGTTGCTGCGATCATGGTTTTGCTGGGCTATTCGGCGAATTGGTTTTCCGGCACCAGTTTCTTCGGCAGTCTCTTGCCCTTTGCCATCGGCATATTAGTGCTAACCTTGGTCACGGCAATCCTGCTGATTGGCTGGTGGAAAATGCGCCGATGGCTTCATAACAAGGCGGCCATTATTCTCCCGGTCATTTCGGTAGCCTTGGCTTTGATGGTCGGCTGGTTTGCTCTGCAAGACAAACTGACGCTGGCTTATGGCAGTTTTCGCACATTGGTCGGCGGCAAGCAGGAAGCCAGCCGAGTCACGCTAGCGCACCAAGTTTATGCAGCTTACCGCCGATACAACTCAAGCGCGCTGTTAAAAATGTTAGACCGGGCGCAGCCTTTTCAACCCGCCATTGCGCAAGCGGCAGACGCTTTTGATATCGATGAAAACTTGTTGCAAGGCGTCGCGGCCACTGAATCTTCGTTCCAGCCCCGGACTAGCAGCGATGGCGGACACGGCTTATTTCAGATCACCGATGTGCCGAAACAAGTCAAGACACAAGCCGCCAAGGCGCTGGGCGTTAACGAGCTGGCGTTGGATAACCCAAAACATAATGCCTTTATCGGCGCCGCCACGCTGAAGCATTATTTGGCAGAAATGAATCAGGATTTATTTTTAGGCTTACTGGCTTATAACATTGGCTCTGCGAACGGCGGTCTCAAATTCATCATGCAACGCTATGGCGCCAAGGATTTTGTCACCATTCAGCCTTATCTTCAGGTATTTCCACGCGATTATCCGATCCGGGTTTTATCCTACTCATTGGCGTTCCGACTCTGGCAAAAAGAGGGCAAATTGTTGGCCTATGAAAAAGATAATAACGCTTTGCGCATTCAACGCATCGGCATACCGGGGTTGGACTAGCGTCTTATAGGCTTTTTTTGCCTATCCCCGCGAAAAAATAAAAGTTTTTTTAAGGCTGATCATCATCTTCGTCAGTCAACGACTTTTGCCAAAACTTAGGGCATGCCAAGTCAAATTCAGATTCCAACGCTTGCTTGCAATGGAGTATGCTGATGATACTACTGTTTAGCGTTTTGACTTTTTTATCCTTTGACTCTGAAGACATCATGTTTGCAGGGAAACTTACGCGGTCAATATTAGAAAAATAATAAGTTGGTTTTGAGCAAAATGGATATGAAAAAAAATTAAGTCAAAAAAAAACAATAATATATGTTTCTTCTGCAAACCAGACTGTGGCTCATATCAACTACTTTTGGAAGTTCGGCCATCAAGAGACTGTCATAAAATTTCTGTCTAACACTGTTTTCCTCCTGAAAGCGAGCATTCAACGTAAACCTAAGCCTACCGCTGGAGCCTAACGGAAGCGGGTCGGCTATAGCGCCATGTTAGGCATTGTATTTATCTGAATCAAGATAAAGTGTATCAGGGCAAATATCTTGTTCATGAGGCCAAACAACCGTACCGTCCGATACCTTTACTTGCTTAAAGTAGTTTTTATCCCCGAGCTCTTTAAAGACGCCAAAATTGAGTAAACTAGAGCAATCATAAATACCATGCTCCCCGTTAGTGAAGATAAGCCTCAACTTATAATCATCCGTTGTTTCAACTTGAGCAATTCTTGGGTTCATTTTTTACCTCAAAGGATCAATCTTGTACGGTTGTTGGCCTGCCACAGCAAGCTCTCAGTCCGCAACCAGCTCATCCTGGTGCAATTCTATCCATGCCTGAAGTAGTTTCATTTTTGAATTTGGAATGCTGCCTTCCAACACCTTACCATCAGGGATAGAACCAATCACCTCATGTTCTTGATACCGGACATGAATAGGTGGGGTTTTGTGTTCTTTATTATCCTTGAAATACATATAGATGATGATTCCATAAAACATTGAAATTGCTGGCATATGATCCTCTTGATTCCCGCCATATCTAAATGCCTAACGTGCCGCATAACCGGATGCCAACGAAGCGCAGCGTAGTAGTTGGCAGTCCGAGTTGATGCGATGGTGGCAATGTTTCTCTTTTGGCAACTTGGCCTTTCCCTCTATCCTGCCGACATCCGTTTGTTCGCGACGAACGAAATCGCTAGCATGAGCACACCCACGGTTAAAAACATGAAAACCTTTAAATTAGTGTTGATGCTATACAGATCAATGAACAGTATTTTGACAATCGTCAGGGCGAATAGACCGAATCCGATGTTCTTTTGATTTTCCATGGCGCTGTTCTTAACCCCCAAAAAGATCATCCACCCCGCCAGCGATGCCCACCATATCGTCGTTGCGAAGCTGCGGATGCCACGGATTTTTTCGCTTTCCAGGTCGATACTCAGCGAATTGAAGAGGGCCATGATTTCGTGAGTGAGCGTCGCCCATAGGACTGTGTATAGGGAAAACACCATGAAAAACCGCCAGATTGGACCGAACGTCTGATTCGTCTTTTCCTCGTTTACTCTGGACAACCTCTTTAAGTTTATGTTCAAGATGAAGATCACTGCTAACGTTGCCGCGCCCATGAAGCTTTCCGACGTGGACAACAGATGCGCACTCGACGGGAAAGGATAGAACCGTCCTATGATCGTCAACAGAGTGGAAAAGAAACCCGTCGCGGCAAGGGACAATGAGAGCTTAATCAGCGTGATCATGTTCGCCCCGCTCTCCGCCCTATAGCTGGCATAAGCTGTGATCGCGGCCGGGATAGTCAAGAACAGCAGCGATCTGGGGAGGTCCTCCATGCGGACGAGATCAAGGAACACTAAGACGGCCAGTACCCCGATGGCCAGGTAGCAGCTCAACTGCCGGAAGGACTTAAGGTTCTCGCCTTCATCCTCCCGCTGCGGGAATTTGCCGCCCAGCAGAAAAGGCGACACGGCGAGACCCACGGCGATGGTGTTCCTGCTCAGAAACCACAGTGATGGTATGTTCATCGCGTTAAGATGCCAGAGTGTCATCAGAAGGCCGAAGCAGGCGAAAAAGAAAAATGCCATTTCTCGCTGTAAGACGGGGCGCAGAATATAAAGCAGGCCGAAAACGAAGGCCGTCAAAGCGAAGATTATGCCGTCATAATGTTGCAAATAGGACTGCAACTTGATGATGGTCATAACGAGGGACAGAATGCCACCCAAGTAGAGGGCGGTATGTTGCTGTCGATCGATCACATGCCGAAGGTACTGCCAACCGGCGAAGTAAACGACCGCGCTGCCGAATAACAATCCTGCGATTGCCGATCGTTCCAGATAGGGCTCGATAAAGACATTGAGCATCGCGGTGTACCAAACGAGCGGAAACAGGTAACCGGCGATCAGGTAGGGATCGGTTTCCTTCTCGAATTTCTTGGCGTTCACGCACATGGCGGCGATGTGCAGACCGAAAACCGCGACGGAAAACAGCGCCAGTTGGGTGACGTTGTCCGGAAATTGCCCGCCCATGAAATAGGATAGTGTGGTGGTTCCAACGAACAACCCTAAGGCGTTGAGCAGGCCGATACCTTTCAGGAAAAATCTGTTGGCGGTCAACAGGATTGCCATGTTGATGGCAAGGAAATAGATCAAGAATGCCATCAAGGGCAAGTTGTAATGAAAAACCCCCGACTCTTTGATGAAATCGACGAACTGATCGCCCTGGCCGATGAAAAAAGGCGTAAGATAACCGCCAAGAATGCCGATCAGCAAGACGTATCGCGACTGGCGGGTATAGGCAAAGAAGGCGACGCCAAAGGTGAAGAGAATGGCGACGAGCAGCGCCCATACTTCGGGAATCAGCGCCTGTTGCTCGGTCGTCTCGAAGCGTGATCCAAAAATCAGGCTTACATAGAGCATGAGCAGGCCGCCAGCCAGTATGGAATCCGCAATGATTTTCGAGACTTTTTCGAGCGGATAGGATCCAGAAATCAGCGCTATTCCGCTGAGAAAACCTAGCGTCAGACGTCCCGTTTCGTTCAGCTTTTGCCAGATCCCTTCGTAGAAAAGATACGACATCCCCGCGACCACAAATAGAATGCCCACGATCGGAAACCAGTTCTTGATGATGTCGTCGATGACAGAAACCCTTGCCGTAATCATTTTTCCCCCTTTGATTTCGTTAGCCCCCTCACGTGGCGCAGGCAATACAAACTCTTCAGATCAAGCTATGCTGCCCCAGAAGCCTAACGCATAGCTCAGCGGCGGAGCGTTAGCGGAGTCCGCTGGAGCGTTGGGTTAGGCAGTTGTTCGCGTAAAAATTCAGGGGCAAAGTCTGCACCATTTTTCCAAGATAGAGTATGTCCTTCTAATGTGAAAGAGCTGAAAAACTCCTTGTTTTTCAGCGGTTCAAATACTTCACCATACAGCTCGGAAGATAAATCAACCTCTCCTTCCGAACCGTCATTGAATGAAAGCCAAACTTTGTAATCGCCACAATATTTTGCGTTCGTAACATGCAGGAACATTGTCTTTACTCCAACGGTTCAATTTTTGATAATGGTTTTCTGTTCATTGCTGCTTCCCAATTAGACATAAGTTCATCTTGATGAAGTACATACCACTCAAGAACGGCATTTAATGCTCTTCTTGGAAATTTACCAGTAACAATGCCTGTTTGAATATCCACCGTAATTTCGTATTCGCCATATTCAGCGTGAAAATGTGGAGGAACATGATCACGGATATACATCCGTATGATTATTCCAAGAAAGCGACTAATTTCAGGCATTGCTATAAATCATTTGTATTTGTCATGACGGGTTGCCATCATTTGGCGGAACCGCTGGCGCGTTCCGCCTTACGCGTTTATCTGAATCAAGATAAAGTGTGTCAGGGCAAATATCTTGTTCGTGAGGCCAAACAACCGTACCGTCCGATACCTTTACTTGCTTAAAGTAGTTTTTGTCCCCAAGCTCTTTAAAAACGCCAAAATTGAGTAAACCAGAGCAATCATAAATACCATGCTCCCCGTTAGTGAAGATAAGCCTCAACTTATAATCATCCGTTGTTTCAACTTGGGCAATTCTTGGGTTCATTTTTTACCTCAAAGGATCAATCTTGTACGGTTGTTGGCCTGCCACAGCAAGCTCTCAGTCCGCAACCAGCTCATCCTGGTGCAATTCTATCCATGCCTGAAGTAGTTTCATTTTTGAATTTGGAATGCTGCCTTCCAACACCTTACCATCAGGGATAGAACCAATCACCTCATGTTCTTGATACCGGACATGAATAGGTGGGGTTTTGTGTTGTTTATTATCCATCAAATACATATAGATGATGATTCCATAAAACATTAAAATTGCTGGCATATGATCCTCTTGATTCCCGCTATATCTAAATGCCTAACGCAGAGCTAACCGGCGCGCCGCTTTTGGCGCGTCCGGGTTGAGCGCATGGTTAGCCATCAACTGGAGAGAAATTTGAACAGGCCAGTATCCTCAAACAGTTGACTGAGCATATCGCTAAGGGCTGCATTAATCCACTCTTCGTTGGTCTCCGCGGTTGGCACAACCACTATACGTTCCTCTTTTTCTGAACGGTACATACGCTCGTAACTCTCGCCATTACGTACAGCGATAGCCTTTAACGCTCCCTTAACATGTACGCCACCTGTCCAGAAACCGACGGAGGTTGAATACTCTAAGAGACGTATCTCGACAGTGAGGCGTGTATTATTATGTTCATTGTAGTCAACCGGATTGAAACCTTTTTTCCGAAGCCCATCGACGACTTGCTGCTGAACGACCATGGCAACGTCTTGGGCAGCGGTTATCTCAGCGGCAGGGGCAAGGCCCGTCCCACGCCTACCGAGACTTTTGGACGGACGCTCGTCAATAACTCTTACTGCCACGGTAACGTTCTTACCTTCACTGGAAGCGAGCACACTGACAGCCGGGCGGAGGTTCGCTTGCTGGGGCATGAAGGCACAGCCGCTTAAAACAACAAGACTAAGGAAAGAAAAGATCAGCGTCTTCATTTCAACTCCGAAAGGCTAACAAGTAATTATCCAGGTCGGTTTAACATATGTCTTTTTTTATCTTGCTGTCAAGAATGAGTGAGCTTCAATACCAGATTTCTAAACGGTTTAATCTACATTTATGCCTGATAAACAGCGGGATATCTCCATGCTCACTTTGCCCATTATTAGCAGGAAAATCGTTTCAGGATGAACCCAAAACTACATATTGAAAATGGCTGCGTTATTACAATGTCTGCTTTTAATAATGGGCAGACTAAAAGTAACTAGTTATTACTCATTTTACCTTTTCGAGGGAATGGGTAAAAATAGCCTTATAGAATTTGCTTCATGGGGAGTGCTATGGTGATGTGTCCGGCAACAACAAATTTTTTCAGGCTATTGCTCAGCTGTTTGATTATTTTCTTATCAGTTCTAGCCATAGCCAGCGCTGACGCCAGTCTGACTAATGAAAAGCCTGCCGCAAGCGATTATCAGCTCTGCAATGCCTGGAAATTAGGCGACAGCACCGATAAAAGCAAATGCCGAACCGGGCAAAAGACCGAGTTTTCGGCGGGTCTTAACGATACTCTGGTGTTAAAAATAGCTCATCTCAACGCTTTGCTGGCAATGGCCAAATGTCAGGACATCAACCATCAGGCCTTACCGGCAAACCGGCAGTGCGTACCGCAAAAAATATTTCTTTATTTCGATGGCCGAAAAGTCAGCGAGCGCAATCCCAATAAAGACGCCAAACTAGGTCTGGACGCCGACACGATAGAGTTTAACCTGCGCCAAACTGAAAAAAATGAAGATGGCTCGATTAGCGAAAATAAAGATGTCTGGATCGATTTACTGGGCAGCCCAAAACGAGATTTTTTTCGCAAGCCAACCACGATTGAAGTCGGCTTGGCCAATGGTTATGTCATTCCTGGCGCTATCGGCTTTCTGCTGACCCGAATCAATAAATTCTGGTTTTGGGTCTGTCAAGCCATCATTGGCGTGTTTTTGCTGTTCGGCTTCATGCTCGCCGTTAAAAGCGACATTCTGCGCAATCCAGGCCTAAAGCCGGAAAATCAGAAAAAGCCCTGGAGTTTGGCGCGCTGCCAAATGGCCTTCTGGCTGTTTTTAGTGACGACGTCATTTTTATTCATCTGGCTGGTCACCGGCTCGGTCGACACTATTACCGATGGCGTTCTCGGTCTTATGGGCATTGGTTCGGGCACCGCCTTAGGGTCAGCGCTGATCGACGCTGCCGATGATAAATCCGAAAAAATAAGCAAATGCAAACAACAGCTGGAAAAGTTAACGGCCGAACTAGCTGATATTGATAACAATTTAGTTAATAATCCGAACAACCGGATGCTGAAAATTAGAAAAACCGAAACCGAATCGGAGCTTCAACTATTGACTCAGCAGCTTGTCAACCTCCGAACGCCAGCCATTTCAAAAGGTTTTTTCATCGATATCGTATCAGGCCCCTCCGGCGTTACGTTGCATCGTTTTCAAATGCTGATCTGGACTGCGATTCTCGGTATCGTTTTTGTTTTTTCAGTTTGGAAACGCTTGTCAATGCCCGAATTTGGTGCGATGCTGTTAGCTCTGCAAGGCATAAGCGCTGGCACTTATTTAGGCTTTAAAATTCCGGAGAAAAATGTACGATGACTCGCCTGTCACAAGCGCGCCATCGAATTCAGCAGTCAACATGGAGAACATAGAAAACGCGTTTAATGTCCAAGCGTTTTTAACGACACTGACGACACGCCCGGGCATTTATAAAATGCTGGATGCGGCTGGAGAAATCATTTACATCGGCAAAGCAAAAAACCTTAAAAACCGGGTTTCCAGTTATTTCAAGACACAAACGGCTTCGATCAAACAACAAACCATGGTCGCTAAAGTGGCGGCCATCGAAGTCACCGTCACCCATACCGAAGGCGAGGCTTTGCTGCTCGAGTGCCAGCTGATCAAACATTACAAGCCGCGTTACAATATTTGCTTAAGAGACGACAAATCTTACCCCTATATTTTTCTATCCACCGAGCAGGCATTTCCGCAATTAACTTTTCACCGCGGCGCAAAAAAAAAGCGCGGTCATTATTTTGGCCCCTACCCCAGCGCTAGCGCCGCCCGTGAAAGCCTTAAACAATTGCAAAAACTTTTTCCGGTTCGGCAATGCGATGATACTGTCTATAGCAATCGTACCCGCCCCTGCCTGCAATATCAAATCGAGCGCTGCACCGCGCCCTGTGTCGGTTTGATTGACCAACCCAGCTACGCCCAGGATGTTGACAATACCCTGCTGTTTTTACAAGGCCAGAGCGGCCAGTTGATCGAGCAATTGATTGCCCGGATGGAGCAAGCCGCCTCGATACAAAACTATGAAAAGGCGGCTGTGTACCGAGACCGTATCGCCAAACTACGAGTGATATTGGAGCGCAACTTTGTTCACGGTGAAAAAGGCGATGTCGATATTATTGCCTGCGCAAGCAAAGCGGCGATAGCCTGTATTCAGGTGTTTTTCATCCGCAACGGCCAGCATCTGGGCAATCAAGCCTTTTTTCCCAAAATGCTGGATGAGCATGAGCCAGCCAGCATTTTACAAGCCTTTATTGCCCAATATTACTTGGGCAAACAGATACCGGCAGAAATCATCATCAGCCACGAGCCAGAAGACATGACCTTGTTGGCTGAGGTTTTATCCAATCAAGCCAAGCATCAGGTCGCACTGTCGCCACGCGTGCGTGGAGAACGGTTGAAATGGCTGGAAATGGCCAAAACCAATGCAGAGAATGCGTTGGCTAGTAAATTAGCCGACAAACAAGGACTCTACGGCCGTTTTCTCGATTTACAGGCTCTCTTAGGTTTGGCCGAGTTGCCAAACCGCTTGGAATGTTTCGACATCAGTCACACCCAAGGCGATCAAACCGTCGCCGCCTGCGTTGTCTTCGATCGTGATGGCCCGCTCAAATCGGCCTACCGCCGTTTTAACATCGAAGGCATCACGCCAGGAGATGATTATGCGGCGATGTCTCAAGCCGTATTCAGACGCTTTAAACGCGCGCAACAAGAAAACACGGCGAATGAACCGCAGCCCCCAGCAAGCTTGCGCGACTCCGGCAACAAATGGGTAATACCAGAAGCCATGGCGCAACTGCCGGACATTTTGTTTATCGACGGCGGCAAAGGCCAGGTCAACGCCGCTAAAATGGCGTTAGCAGAATTAAACCTAAACAATGTTATGATAGTGGGCGTATCTAAAGGCCCGGATCGAAAGGCTGGCATGGAAAAATTGATCGTTTTAGACCAAGACCATCCCCTCGCAATTCAGCCTGGCTCCAGCGGATTGCTGCTGATACAGCATATCCGAGATGAAGCACACCGCTTTGCCATCACAGGCCATAGACAACGACGCAGTAAAGCAAAACAAAAGTCGATTCTTGAAACCATTCCTGGTTTGGGCGCAAAGCGTCGGCAACTATTATTGAAACAATTTGGAGGTTTGCAGGGCGTTTCTCAAGCGAGTGTCGAAGCGCTTTGCAAAACAGAAGGTGTCAGCCGACAACTGGCCCAACGCATTTACGAACTTTTTCATCATCAAGATGGCTATTCAATATAACTTACCAACCTACCTTACACTACTACGAATCGCGTTAATTCCTTTGTTAACCGTAGTTTTTTATCTGCCCTGGCACTATTCAAACCTACTGTGCACGCTGATCTTCATCGCCGCCGGCATCACTGACTGGCTAGACGGTTATCTAGCGAGAAAAATGCAGCAAGAAACCCCCTTTGGCGCATTTCTCGATCCGGTAGCCGATAAATTAATGGTGGCCTTCGTTCTGGTTCTGCTGGTTCAACAACAAGCAAGCCCTTACCTTGCGGTACCGGCAGCGATTATTATTTGCCGGGAAATCACGATCGCTTCACTCAGAGAATGGATGGCGGAAATCGGCCAGCGCGCCAAAGTAAAAGTATCACAATTGGGGAAATGGAAAACAACTGCGCAAATGGTGGCCATTGGCATGTTATTATACCGAGACGAAATATTGGACATTCCGATTAACGACTGCGGCTATGTGCTGCTTTATATTGCGGCCATATTGACATTATGGTCGATGGCCACTTATCTTCGAGCGGCTCTAACCGCCATCGCCGAACAATGATCACCCAACTTAGTTGAGGGCTGATAAGAGAGTTTGGCTTGAATTATTATCTTTATATACAGCCTACTGAATTGGCTGTGAATTTATAAAATGGATCAGGAAACAGAAAATCTAACTCACTCACCCGAGCCGCAAGACCAACTATTGCTCGCCGCATTGAAATTGTTTGCCGATAAAGGCTACTTCAATACCTCGCTGACGGATATCGTTGAAGCAGCGGGAATCAAGTCCACTAGCGTCCTGCACCAGCATTTTAAAACCAAACAGATGATCGCCTGTCAGCTGTACGACAATATTTTAGATAGCTTGAATGTTTCGGTTGACGACATCCGGCGTAAAAATCAGAAATCGTCAGAACAATTGCGCGGCATCGTTGATTTATTGTTCAGTCTTACCGACGAAGCGCCTTCGATCATGAAATTTTTATTGCTGATCAAAACGGACGAATTTTTACCGGAACAAAAACCGCTTTTTGAAAGCCCCGCTTTTGTCAAAATCACCAAAATCATTCAGGCAGGAATCAAAACCGGCGAAATCCGCAATATCGACCCGAACTTATGTCACGCCTATTTTTTCGGCATTATTTTTTCGACTTTGGGCAAGGTGCTTAGCGGAGCGCTTGATAAAACCGCCGACACCTATCTGCCAGCAGCGTGGCTTACTGCCTGGAGCACAATCGCCAAGAAGCCGGACGGAAAAAATACTGAACGTGCGAGCGTTTGAGCTACCCGGAAAGCAATTGAAAGCCTTTGTTTTTTATCGCCAGCGCCGCGTCATGCACGGCTTCCGCCAATGAAGGATGGGCATGGATGGTTCGAGCCAGATCTTCGCTGCTGGCGGAGAACTCCATCGCCAAAATAGCTTCGGCTATCAGCTCAGACGCTTGATCGCCGATGATGTGTACACCGAGAATAGCGTCGGTCTCGGCATGCGCAATGATCTTCACCAAGCCCTCGGTTCTACCGGTCGTCTGCGCCCGAACGGTTGCTTTTAGCGGATAGACGCCAACTTTGATCGCCTCACCCATCGACCTTAAGGCTTGCTCGGTCTGGCCAACCCAAGCGATTTCAGGGTCTGTGTAAATCACATTAGGGATATTGGCGTAATTAATCGGCGTATGTAAACCGGCAATTTGTTCTGCCACATAGATGCCTTCTTCTATGCCTTTATGCGCCAGCATCGGACCCAGAATCGTCAAGTCGCCAATCGCGTAAACACCGGGCAGATTGGTCCGGCTATTTTCATCCACATGTACATAGCCGTTCTCGTCCAGTAATAAATTAGCTTCCGCGGCCGCTAAATTTTCCGAATTCGGCTTCCGGCCAATAGCAACAATTAATTTGTCGACACGCAGAGCGTGCGTGCCGTCTTGATCCTGATATTCAACCGTTACCTTTTTATTGGCTTTTTTAGTTGAAATCACGCGCGCGCCCAAACGCAACTCCAAACCCTGTTCCGTGTATATCCGATAAGCCTCGCGCGATATATGCGCGTCGGTCAGATTTAAAAAAGACTCCTGCGCTTCAAGCAAGATGATTTCCGAACCTAAGCGATTCCAAATACTGGCCAACTCTAACCCGACAATGCCAGCGCCAATAATGGCCAACCGCTTGGGCAGCGTGTCGATATTTAATGCCGCGCCAATATCGAGAATAAAATCATTGTCAACCGGCGCGCAAGGCAAACTAATTGGCGATGCGCCGGTCGCCAGAATGATATGTTCAGCTTCGACAATGGAAGCGACCGATCCGTCCAAAGGCGTCACTTCGAGGCTTTTTGAGCTCAATAATTTAGCGCGGGCATGACGTAATACCACTTTATTTTCAGCAAATAACCTGCTGACCTGACTGCTCAAGGCATGCACGATCTGATCTTTGCGCTGGATCATTTGCTTGATATTCAGCGAAACATTTTCAACCGTTATGCCATGCTGCTTAATATCGTCTCGCAATAATTGATAGATTTTGGCGGACTCAAGCAAGGTCATGGACGCAATACAACCACTATTCAAATGCGAACCACCCAAACAATGCTGACCGTCTTTATCACGCCAGCTGTCGATACAAAGCGTTTTCAGGCCCAACTGAGCACAACGAACAGCACTGGCGTAACCAGCGGGACCTGCGCCGATCACGGCGACGTCATAAGCTCGTTGCATCAGCAGCGAACGTGGTTTTTTAGCCATTAATTAAAATTAAACAGGAGAATTAAAAGTCATATATTCAACAAAAGATGGGCAGGTGCTTCCAAGCATTCTTTGATAGTCACTAAAAACTGCACCGCTTCACGCCCGTCGACTAAACGATGATCATAAGACAAGGCCAGATACATAATAGGACGAATCACTATTTGACCGTTTTCGACAACCGGACGCTCCTTAATCGCATGCATGCCTAAAATCGCACACTGTGGCGGGTTCAGTATCGGCGTCGACAACATCGAACCAAAAATACCGCCATTGGTGATGGTAAAGGTCCCGCCCTTTAAATCTTCGTAGCTTAAATTACCTGCGCGAGCTTTTTCGCCAAAATCGGCGATGCTTTTTTCAATGCCGGCAAAATCCAACTGATCAGCATCGCGCAATACAGGAACAATCAAACCGCGCGGCGTACTTACCGCAATGCCGATATCGTAATAACCGTGATAAATAATGTCATTGTCATCTATCGAGGCGTTTACCGCGGGAAAGCGTTTCAGCGCTTCTATCGACGCCTTAACAAAAAACGACATAAACCCCAATTTAGCCGAATGTTTTTCTTCAAAGCGAGTTTTATACTGATTGCGCAACTCTATTACACTCTTCATATTGACTTCATTAAACGTTGTCAGCATGGCCGCATTTTGTTGCGCTTGCAACAGGCGTTCGGCAATTTTTGCCCTGAGCCGCGTCATCGGCACGCGCTGTTCCGGCCGTAAGTTCAAGGCTGTCGATGAGGTTTCTGGGGATTTTATCGTTACTTCGTTAACCGCTACGGCAAGCGGTTGAATTTCGGCTTTTGTCTGGCTTTGCTTATTCAAGTGAGCCAGCACATCGGTTTTTGTCAACCGGCCACTTCTTCCGGTGCCGGTAATCGCTGATGGATCAAGCGTGTTTTCGTGAAGCAAGCGCCGAACCGATGGGCTCAACGGCATATCCGGCTCCATTTCTTTGACAGCTTGAGTCGAAGGCGATTGCGCCGCTTGACTGGATTGATCATTGGCAGCCCCGGCGCTAATTAAGGCCAACAGCTCGCCGCTGGTTACCACGGAACCATTTTCTTTGACAATTTCGCTTAAAACGCCAGCCTCAGGCGCCGTTACTTCTAGCACCACCTTGTCCGTTTCCAAATCGACTAGGTTTTCATTTTTGTTGACGCTGTCGCCTGGTTTTTTATGCCAGGCAATCAAGGTTGCGTCAGACACCGATTCGGGTAAGTTAGGTACTAAGACTTCAATGCTCATGTTATTTTCCTGAAGAGTTGCCGTATAAAGCCGATTGCACGACAGCTTTTTGTTGTTCGATATGAACGTAAAAATTGCCCACGGCTGGCGCAGCGGAAGCTTCACGGCCAGCATAAGTTAGCTTAATTTGAGGATTCAGATTATCCGACAGATGATGCTTGGAACTGTACCAAGCGCCCTGGTTCTGAGGTTCTTCCTGACACCAAACAATCTCTTCCAAGCACGTGTATTTGGCCACCTCCGCCCTAAACAGATCGGCCGGAAAAGGATATAACTGTTCGATTCGGGCAATCGCTACGTTTTTAAGATTATCCTGCCGGCGCGCTTCCACCAAATCGTAATACACTTTACCGGCACAAAAAATTAACCGGGTAACTTTTTTGGGGTTAATTTCGTCCTGCTCGCCAATCAGCGGTTGAAAATGACCCTCGGTCAAATCCTCCAGAGTTGAAACGGCTAGCTTATGCCGCAGCAAGCTTTTCGGACTCATAATAATAAGCGGTTTTCGGTAAGCCCGATGGAGTTGGCGACGAAATAAATGAAATATCTGCGCCGGCGTCGTCGGCGTGCAGACCTGAATATTATGCTCGGCGCATAATTGCAAATAGCGCTCAAGCCGCGCTGACGAATGTTCGGGGCCTTGGCCTTCGTAGCCGTGGGGAAGCAGCATCACTAGGCCGCACAAGCGTCCCCATTTGGTTTCGCCAGAGCTGATAAACTGATCGATCACCACTTGCGCACCGTTTGCAAAATCACCAAATTGCGCCTCCCATATAACCAAGGTATTAGGCATGGTGGTGCTATAACCGTATTCAAAGCCTAAAACGCCGGCTTCGGAAAGCAGCGAGTCGTAGATTTGCACGCGTCCCTGATCTTTGTCCAACTGCTTGAGTGGCGTGTGCGTTTGATTATTGATTTGGTTATGCAATACCGCGTGGCGATGAACAAAGGTGCCACGGCCCACATCCTGACCGGTCAAGCGAACATGATATTTTTCCATTAATAGCGTGGCATAGGCCATATTTTCGGCGAAGCCCCAATCCAGCGGCATTGCGCCAGCAGCCATTTTGCGCCGGTTGTCCATAACTTTGGCAACTCGCGGGTGTAACTCAAACCCTACGGGCAATTTCTGCATTTGCTCGCTGCAAAAACGCAGACGGCTCATCGACACCGCAGTCGTGCAAGGTTCAGTCCAATCTTTGTGATGGAACTCGTTCCATTGTTTAGTGTAGGTATAGCCAGCATCGGCCAGAATAGGCCGAGACACCACTTGCCCAGCTTCCAGCAATTTCTGGTAATCTTGCTCCATCGCCACCGACTGCTCTGCGGTTATAATACCTTCCTCAATCAGCTTTTGTGCATAACGTTTGCGCGTGGTTTTGTGCTGACGGATTTTTTTATACATGACAGGCTGTGTTGCAGCCGGCTCGTCAGCTTCATTATGGCCTAGACGGCGATAACAAATCAGATCGATAACCACATCGCGATTAAAGGTCATGCGAAAATCCAGCGCCAATTTGGCTACAAAAATGACCGCTTCTGGATCGTCGCCATTGACATGAAATACCGGCGCTTGAATCATGCTGGCGACATCGGTGCAATACAACGTCGAACGTGCATCCAATGGGTTGCTGGTGGTAAAGCCAATCTGATTATTGACGACAACATGTATCGTGCCGCCCGTTGAAAAGGCGCGAGTTTGCGACATGTTCAGCGTTTCCATGACAATGCCCTGGCCCGAAAAAGCCGCGTCGCCATGTATTAAAACCGGAATCACCGTACTGATGCCATCCTTACCCGCACGATCCTGACGCGCTTTAACCGAACCTTCCACAACCGGATTAATGATCTCAAGGTGCGAGGGATTGAAAGCGAGCGTTAAATGAATTGGCCCGCGCGGGGTTTCGATATCCGAAGAAAAGCCCATGTGATATTTGACGTCACCCGAGCTAACGCCGGGTGTTGGCGTGTATGTACCCGCAAACTCATCGAACAAACTAGCGGGGCTTTTGCCGAGAATATTAACTAAGACATTCAAACGCCCGCGATGGGCCATGCCGATGACGATTTCTTTAACGCCGCGGTCACCTGAACCTTGAATCAGCTCATCCAAAATCGGGATTAATGATTCGCCGCCTTCTAACGAAAAACGTTTTTGTCCGACAAATTTATTTTGCAAATGAACTTCAATGCCTTCTGCCGCTGTCAACAACTTCAGTATCCAGCGTTTTTTTTCCGGCGGCATAACCAGATTCGCTTTGGAATTTTCCAAGCGGTGAATAAGCCAGCGCCGGATATGCGTATCGACAATATGCATGAACTCTGAGCCGATACTGCCGCAATAAATTTCTTTCAGACTAGCAATGATATCGCGCAATGGCAGTTGATCAGCGCCATACAGCGCGCCAGTATCAAACCACGTATCCATATCCGGCTCGGTCAGCCCATAATAGGCGGGGTCCATATCTGGCGGGGAAACTGAGGCTTTTCCCAACGGATTGTTATCGGCAATCTGATGGCCACGAACTCGATAATGATTGATTAAACGAGCGACCGCCGATTGTTTTTTTACGCTTTCTTCAGTGAAGCCTTGCAGCTGCGCCAAACGTCCGGGCGTCCTCACGGCCAATTGCGCGAAGCGCTGTATGACTGGGCTATGCGGCGTTTCGTAACCGATCGCAGGACGGATTGCGTTAAATTCTTTTTGCCAACTGGGTTCAACGGATTCAGGATCTTCCAGAAAGCGCTCGTAAAGATCTTCGACAAAGCTAGCGTTGCTGCCATAAAGCGAAGAAGTCTCTTGAAAAAGTTTAAGTAACTTACTCATTTTCTTTGATCTATTTGTTGCGTACAGGTTTTAATAGTTAATAATAGATGCGAAGTGGTATATTACCAAGTGAAAAGCGTCGCCTGAGAAATTGTATGAGTAAAGGTAAAACGTACGCTTGAAGACAAAGTGCAGATCTTGGGAACAAACAAATCAGTTAGGTAATTCATGATCGCGCGATATGGCATCGAATCAGGCATCTAGCCTGTACACAGCATAATCTTATATTTTCGCCGAAAAGGCAATCTTGATGTGACATCCCGAAATGACCGAGAAATTCTATGGCAGATAAAAAAAATATTGTAATCAAAGTGAAGTACCCAAGCGCCGGAAAAGTAGCCAAAGAAGCTAGCCTGACAGCGCAACTCTCTACCGAATGGAATTTCAGGCGTATTGCCGCCGCTGTCTTTGCCTTGGGGTTAATCATCACTGGCGCAGTTTGGTTAAGCGACCAAGACACAGCCCCAAGCGAAATGACCCTGTCCAACGAAGCGCCGAAATTATTAGCCATTAATCCTGTTGCGCCGGCAACACCAGCGGCCAAAGAAGCGGTTAACTTAGTCGCTAGAGCCCAATTAACAACGAAAGTCACCGATAATGAGCCCGCCGACAATTTGGAGGTGCCCTTAAAGATTGATAAAAAAGGCCAAACTTCGATTTATTTCTTTGTCGAGTTGAAAGCGATGAAAGGTAAAACGGTCTATCACGAATGGTTACTTAACGACACGCTGATTTCCAGAAAAAAAGTCAAGGTTTCCGCAGATGCCTGGCGCACCGCCAGCCGACAAGTTTTTCAATACACCTCTGAAACCAACTGGACGGCAAGGCTGGTTGACGAAACAGGCAAAGTGATCACGGAAAAGCGTTTTGATGTGGTTTATCAATAAAAGCCACGCCAGATGGGATTATTTTTCGACGCCCTCGGTGTTTAGAGGCGCCGAATCAAGCCTCCAATGAAAAAGTAAGCTTAGTCAACGGTAATAATCCATAGTCTTTAAATCCTGCAGGCCTTATAAAGTAGCCAATCGTTCTACTTTTTGCCTGTACCTCCCCTAATCAAGGATTGTTAACTGCGTGCAAGGACGCACTTCTTTTCCGGCATCAAGACAGCGATTAGACAATCCCCCTCGATTAGCTGGAGTCTTTAGCCATGAACGCACATATCAGCAATAGCAACTATGTTTTGCAAGCTTCCGGACTACCCACCTTAGATCGCTTAAACAGCCAAAAAAAAGCCCTTTCCGCTCGACACTTATGGCTTATCACCCGGATTTTGGCGACCTTCGTTACAGTTGGTTTGCTCGGCTATACCGTGGACAGAATTAAGCACAGTCTGCAACACTAACTTTGGATTTGAGCTCAAGCCTATCTCACCCGGACTTCGATAGATCTTGATAAGTTTGCAGCAGTTGCTTTAATTTTGCCGCCTGATTTAAGCGGGTTTCTTGCATCCAAGCGGCAACACTCATTTGCTTGGCCTGGCTATCCCAATTCGCCATTGCCAGATCATCGCCAATACCCAATGCCGCTTCATACAAAGTGGCCACGACCCAATAACGGTTGGTTTGATCCTCCAACGCAGCCAGTAAAGGCGTAGCATAACGAATAACATCCCGCCTGACTCGCTGAGCCAGAATAAAATCGGCTACGGCTTCGTCCTTTCTGCCCTGCTTAAGCGATTCGACCGCGCGCAAATTAAGCAAAAAAGCCAAATTGATGCCATTGTAATAGTCTTGTTTTAAATTAAAGCCTCGCTCATAAGCCGATATGCTTTCATTCAAATCTTTAGCATCGACCGACAACTCCCACAGACGCTTATGAATTGCGCCCCATAAACCCAGTGTTTCAGGATTATTAGAGCTCTCCGGCTTTAATTCCAGCATGATCTGATGGGCATTCTGCAGCGCCTCGGCTTCAGAAGGCTGTTTACTTTTATAAGTCGCCAAGGCGAGCTGCTGCAAAACAAAAGAATCTTTAGGACGCAGCTGCCTTACTTCTTCAAGCAAGATACGCGCAACGATAAAATCGCTGGCATTAATTTTTTCAAGCGCCGAATCCAGCATCAATTTTGAACTTGGATTGTCCTGTCCTGTTATTCCGGAAACGACAGCCGAGGCAACAGAAGGCTCTGGCGACTGGGTAGCGCCTGGCGCGGCTGCGTCTGAAGCAGTCATTTTGGATGTATGCAGCTCCGGCTGCTTCAGATGCGGAATGTAGGTATAAACCGGGCTATCCGTCACCGGGTTTTCCAGAATTGCTTTGATCGCTGTTTTTAACTCGGCCATCAGGCGCTTGGCTTCACGAAAGCCAACCTCGCCGCCCAAATGTTGGTAACGGCGAATCACGACATGGCTCAAGTCAAATGGATTCTTGAATAGCTCTTCTGCCAGAACAATCGTGGTATAAGGTCGCAGCGCATAACGCACGCCAAGCTCAAAAGCGGCATTCACATTATTAGTCGATAAATCAGCGATTACTAAATCAGCGTTCAGCAAGCGCTCATACATCGGCACATCGATGGTACCGGAATGAATAATCTCATCGGCCCGGACACAAGCTAATCCAGCCGATTCCACGGCTTCTTTAATAACCTCATAGGAAGCGTCCAGGTCGAGCACCCGGCCGTCGGTATAATCCGTCTTCTTGCCAAAGCCTTGTACAACAAAGCATGTTTTCATGATAAAAATCCCGCAAAATGTGATAATTGAATCTGCTCTCTAGCATAAGAGGCGCCGACTCTCTGAATGGCCTGAATGTGCTCGACCGAATCCAGTACCTGTACGGTTCGCGCGTCAATATCGGCAAGGCCCAGCGCATTTAAGCCAGCCTGGCTGACATTCGGATCGTAGCGCAAATAACTAAACAGCTTCGGCCCCGTCCAGTTAGGCTCATTTTGATTAGCCACCACCATACTGCCGAATTCACTATCGATTTCAGCGCCATGTCGGCATTCGCCGAGCATCCGGCAAGTCATATCCCAACCAGCAGAAGCCGCGTTCATCAAGGCAGAGGGAATATTTTTCGCATTATCGAGCAAAGTCAGATCGCTTGCGCGCAGCCCTACTCTTGCTTTAGCCACTGTGCCTGTGCCAATCGACACGATCAGCATTTGCTCAGCGCCGGTTGCCCAGTTGATATGATAAGGTTTGGCGGTCGCCATTTGAAAAGCCAGAAAAGCCGGATTGTTATAAGTCGTTACGCCACCATCGACAAAGACAAAACTGTACGGATTTGCGCTGTCTTTGCTAAAGGTAACCACCTCAGGCGGAAAATAAGTCGGCGCCGCGGTGCTGGCGCGCACTAATTGCCACAAAGGCAGGTTCAAATTACAATCGCTGCGCCCTGGCTGGTTAAATAAAGCTCGCGGGTTGTTGCTCAAAGGCCAAGGTGAATCGGTCGTCGCATTACGCATCACCATCATCAACAAGGTACGCAGATTTACGCTACCTAACGTGGCGTTCTGCTCCTTTAACTGCTCATCGAGTGATTTTTTTAACAAATTAGCCAAAGGCTCGCTGTTGTAATCGTATTGCAAGCGTTTTAACAGCTGCGCTTTGTCAAACATTTGCTGGCCGCTATCCAGATAAAATTGACGAATCTTCGCCATTGACATGCCCGAAGAAACACAGGTCGCAATGATAGCGCCGGTACTGGTGCCGCAAACAAAATCGAAATAATCGGCCAGCACAAAATCCGCGCCGCGGTCTAAAGCTTGGCGTAGTTGAGTTTCAATCGCCAATAAAATTTCAATGCTCATCAGCCCCAAAATACCTCCGCCATCGCAAGCAAGAATTTTTTTAGGCCCAGGTGATTGCATGCGTGTGACCACGTTAAGGTTCATAGTCAGTCCTTCTTTAGGATAATGGGGTAATCAAGCGATGCCAAACTGAATAACGCTCAAACTCAGTTTATTTTGGGATTGTTCGGCATTCATTTATCAAAGTCAAGCGAACGCTCGGAATGGCTATCGCGAATTAAACAAATGCTTCCTTAAATAGCCCGCCAGCCCGTTCTCGAACCAGTTTCGGCACCAGATAACCCGGCAGCTTAGCGCGAAGCTCGGCATAAAGAGTCTTGGCTTCCTGATCGGATACTTCAAAATGCGCGGTTCCGCTGGCTTTGTCCAATAAATGCAGGTAATACGGGATGACCTGATGCAAGAATAATTTTTCGCTCAAAAGCCGCAAAGCGGCCGCATTATCATTAACCCCTTTCAATAACACGGCCTGATTAAACAAAGCAATGCCGCCAAAACGCAGTTTGTTCAATGCGCTAACGACTCGCTCACTGATTTCATTAGCATGATTGCAATGCACCACCAGAACGACTTGCAGTGAACACTGCATCAGCACATTAACCAAGGCATTGCTGATCCGGGCGGGCAACACAATCGGCATGCGGCTGTGAATCCGCAAGCGCTTAACATGGCCAATCGACTCCAATTGCCTGATCAATGCCTGGATTTTGCTATCGCTTAATAACAAGGGATCGCCGCCGCTCAAAATAACTTCCTGCACAGAACTGTCTTGTCGAATGAATTCGACAGCTTGCTGTTCAGCAAGCCGATTAAACTGCATATCTGGATAAGGAAAATTTCTACGAAAACAATAACGGCAGTTAATTGCACAACTCCCGGTATTAATGAGTAACGCACGGCCATGATATTTTTGCAGAATGCCCGGCGCAACCGCAGATTCAAGATCGCCAACCGGATTGCGGCTAAAGCCAGGAAATTCAAGCAATTCGTCCTGAACCGGCAAAACCTGGCGCAACAAAGGATCATCTGGATCGCCTTTGACCATTGATGCGGCAAAACTGAGCGGCACCTTGAACGGAAAGTTTCTCGCGGCTTCCGGCGACGAACAGCGTAATTGACTTGAATCCAGCTGCAAATAGGCGCAAAGTTCATCAATGTTCTTAAACGCGCTTTGTAACTGGTGCTGCCAACTTTGTTGCAACAAGCTTTCATCTTCCTGCAGATTCGCCATGACGGGTTGAATTAAATTTTTCTATCGATTGGGGCCTCCATTATAATAATCGAATTTAGTTCTTATTCGTCGTCTTGGGGATAAAATGGCTAGTTACAGCACAAATGAATTCAAAGCCGGATTAAAGGTCATGCTGGACAATGATCCGTGCGCCATCGTTGAAAATGAATTTGTCAAACCCGGTAAAGGACAGGCTTTTAACCGGGTTAAAATCAGAAACCTGAAAACCGGTCGCGTTATTGAAAGAACCTTTAAATCTGGCGAAAGTCTTGAAGGCGCTGATGTCGTCGATGTCGAAATGCAATATCTGTACAACGACGGTCAATTCAGACATTTCATGGTGCCTGAAACCTTTGAGCAATACCAAGCCGACGAAAAAGCGGTTGGCGAAGCCGCGTACTGGCTGAAGGATCAGGACTCCTGCACCGTCACGCTGTGGAACGACGTGCCGCTGTCGGTCACGCCCGCCAACTTTGTCGAATTAACGATTACCGAAACCGATCCAGGCGTGCGCGGCGATACCTCGGGCGGCGGCGGCAAGCCAGCAACTCTGGAGACCGGCGCGGTCGTCAGGGTGCCCTTGTTCGTTCAAATCGGCGAAGTCATCAAAGTCGATACGCGCACCAAGGAATACGTTTCTCGGGTAAAAGATTAGTGCTTGAAAGCTGGCGACCTTTGTGTTCGACCGAACAGTTGCGCGCCAGAGCAAAACTTTATCAAGCCATTAGGCTATTTTTTTCGAAGCGCGGCGTTCTTGAAGTCGAAACGCCTTTGTTAAGTCACGGCATCGGCACCGATCCTCAACTCGATTTTTTCACCACAGCGTATTATTCAGCGCCACGGCGGCAAACCTTGTTTCTGCAAACATCGCCAGAATTTGCGATGAAACGCTTAGTCGCAGCAAGCAGCGGCTCGATTTTTCAAATCTGCAAAGCGTTCCGGAATGGCGAGTCCGGGCGCTTTCACAACCCGGAATTCACTCTGCTCGAATGGTATCGCGTTGGCTTTACCTTATCCGAACTAATGGATGAAATTGCCGATTTAATCGTCTTTTTGTTTCAAGATCAGCCAATTTCTGGTAACCCGATCCAACGCTATCGTTATCAGGACATTTTTGCCTGTCATACGGGCCTCAACGCGCTGGAATTTTCTTATCAGGATTATTGCGCTTGCGCCAGAGCCCAACAATTGCCGGATGCGCCAAGGCTTTGCGGTCATGAACACAGACTTTGGCTCGATTTATTGTTCAGTCAACTGGTTCAGCCGCATTTGGGAAATAACGCTCTTTGCCTGGTTTTCGGCTACCCCGCTTGTCAGTCATCCCTGGCACGAAAAAATCAATACGACTCAAGAATCACTGATCGCGTCGAAGTGTTTATCAATGGCGTCGAACTCGGGAATGGCTATTACGAATTAACCGATGTTCATGAACAACAACAACGGTTTGAACAAGAAATCATGCTAAGGCAGGAAAATCAGCAAACAGCCCCCGTATTGGACCAGCGTTTTTTGTCGGCGCTGGCATCCGGACTACCCGATTGCGCCGGCATGGCCATTGGACTGGACCGCTTGTTGATGCTGCTAACCAACAGCAAACATATTAACGATGTACTGGCCTTTCCGATAGCCAACGCTTGAACAGACACATGCGCTAGCCGGAAACGTGCAACCAGCTGTCTCTAAGCTTGCGCAACCCGGTTAGCGAATTTGCCAATTTGGGTTGTAACTGGTCTCGGTATGGGTGCGTTTCCAAACCAAATCCGGCTGAACAATCGGCTGGGTGGGAATCATAAACGTGGCTATATCTAAAGCCCCGGACAAAGTCCGGCCCAACATATGCACGATACCGGTCATAAAGCCCGCGGTCATGCCATAGCCCGGACCATTTTCACGCGTTGAAATCATCATGGTTTTAGGAATTTCAGCAACACCCGTGGCGACATTGGCGATACCCACACCCAGTTTTTCACCCATTTTGGCGGGATAGCTGTGTGCAAATACCCCATTTGGTGTTAACAATAAAATCAGCAAAATCAGCTCTAATTGAGTACGATACTTCATTGGAATACCCTGTTATCTTTGTTTTTTATAATTGTTTAGCACATTTTGACTCTGGATAAAATCCAAAGGCAAAAGGATGGTAACACAGGAAAAATAACGCCGACAACCTAAACGGCATTGCCGCTTAGGGCTTCTTGTAGAGTTTTGCTGCAAACATGATTTAAACGCGGCTTTTGCGGGCGCCAATGCCGAATCTTGTAATGCAGGCCTATACAATTGCGTATTTGAATTAGAATTAAAGCTTTCTTTCGGCAACAAAACACCTTCCATGCTGACCGCCTCTAATTCTCTACACAATTTAATTGACAGATTATTACACTCCTCCAACCAAATCATTCTAGGCAAACAACAGCAAATACGGCTCGCGCTGTGCTGCGTGTTGGCGCGCGGCCATTTGTTAATCGAGGACATTCCTGGCGTTGGCAAAACCACGCTAGCTCACACGCTGGCCAAGCTATTAGGTTTGAATTATCAACGCATCCAGTTTACTAGCGACCTATTGCCGGCAGATATCATCGGCTCTTCTATTTTCAACGGCAAAACCCATGAATTCAGCTTTCACCCAGGCCCAATATTCAATCAAATGATTTTGGCAGATGAAATTAACCGTTCAAGCCCGAAAGCCCAAAGCGCGTTGCTGGAAGCCATGGAAGAACAGCAAGTCACCGTTGAAGGCAAGTCGTATGCCTTGCCCCAACCGTTTTTTGTCATCGCCACGCAAAATCCGTCCCATCAAATCGGCACTTTTCCATTGCCTGAATCACAACTAGATCGCTTTTTAATGTGCATCGAACTCGGTTATCCCGAAGCGAAAGCCGAAAGAGAGCTCTTAACTGGGCAAAGCCGACATCACCTGATTGACGGGCTGTCAGCCCAAATCAACTTGGACCAGCTCTGCCTGATGCAGCAACAAGTCAGGCAAGTATTCACCGCCGATGCTTTGCTGGATTATTGCCAGGCGCTGATCAATTTCACTCGCGTCTATCCTGATTACCCTTATGGATTGTCGCCAAGAGCCGGAATTGCGTTATTGACCGCCGCCAAGGCCTGGGCCTACTTAAATCATCGTGATGCGGTCATTCCTGAAGATATACAAGCCGTATTGCCTGCGGTCGCCGCCCACCGCTTAAGATCGGGCCAGGCACGGGCAAAGGACGTCATTGCGCCTTTACTCAATCAAGTACCCGTCCTTTGAACGCTTTATCCCTGACTGAACGATTTCGCTTAAGCCGGTTTTTTCTTGGCGAAAAACCCAGCGATGAAACCATTCGGCTGACGCATCGACGAATTTTTATTTTACCGACTCGGCAGGGCCTGGGCTTTGGCTTGCTACTGATCGTTCTGTTGCTAATCGCTTTTGTATACAATAATAACCTGGCTTATTTGCTGACCTTTTTGCTGGCCAGTGTTTTTTTCATCACCATTTTGCATACCTTTAAGGCATTATCTGGTCTTATCGTGTACAAAGGCCGGACGACCCCAGTTTTTCTCGGCGAACCCGCTTATTTTGAAATTCATATCGAAAACCCCTCGTTAACCCTCCGGCACCAGCTACGGGTATCCCTGGAGAAAACTGAGATTTTGGCCATTCAGGCTCAAGCCAAAATAAACCTGGCGCTGTTATCGACGCCGAAACGCCGGGGCTGGCACAATGCCGGCACCATTACGCTTGCCACAACCTTTCCGTTAGGCTTGTTTCGCGCCTGGTCGCCGATCCGTTTCCATTTCAAAACCTTAGTCTATCCGAAACCGGCGACGACAAGGCTACCCTTACCCGAATGCGTTTCCGGAACCTCGCAGTACGAAGGCAAAGGCCAAGGCGCAGATGATTTTTATGGCCTGCAAAACTATCAGTTTGGCGACTCGATCAAACACATTCATTGGAAAGCCTACGCTAAAGGGCTCGGTGTTTACAGCAAACAATACAGCGGCGGCCAGGAGCGCAAAATATGGCTGGATTATCAGCAGACGCCTGGACGCAACACTGAAGAACGTTTGAGCCAATTATGCCGCTGGCTTGGTGAGGCTGAAGCCCAGGGTCTTTGTTATGGCTTTAAATTGGCTGACTTAACATTGCCGCCTGATTGCGGCGCTGCGCATTATCAGCGCTGCCTGGAAGCGCTGGCGTTATTCTGATGGCCGCCCCGCTTGCCAGCTCGATTGAAATAAGCTTGTTATCAGCGTTGGCGCTGATTGTGTTTCCCCATGCTTACCATATACCGCACAGCCCGATTGGCTACTTTTATTTATTATTAGTCTGGCGATTTATCGGTATCTGGAAACCCCAAATTCTACCTAAGCGGCTGATTTTGACACTGCTGACGCTGTGCGGATTAGCCTTGCTATATCAGCAACATCAAGGCTTTTTCGGCCGGGATGCGGGTACTAGCTTATTTGTCACTGCGTTAGGGCTTAAGTTACTGGAAATGAAGTCTGAACGTGAAATCTATTTGATCAACTTCCTGACCTTTATCGTTGCGTCATCGCAATTTCTATTTACCCAAAATATCCTGATGGCGTTCTATATTCTATTGGTCTGCTCGGTTTTACTAGCGATGTTAGTTCGCATCAATAGCCGCCTTTTGCCCATCCGGACGGCGCTAAGCTATGCCGGTTGGCTGCTTCTTCAAGCCATACCGCTGGCCGTCGTGCTATTTATTTTGTTTCCGCGGGTTGACCCGCCGCGCTGGCTGTTGTTTGATGACCATCAGGCCAAATCCGGATTGTCGGACTTTATGGAACCGGGTTCGATCAGCAGCTTGGTGCTGTCAGACGAACTGGTATTCCGGGTAAAATTCGCCGGTGCATTGCCGCCCGTTCAGCATCGTTACTGGCGCGGCCCGGTGTTAACTTATACCGACGAGAAGCGCTGGACGCAGGCTCCGCAATCGAGTCTGCAAAAGACGCCCGAACCGCCAAAATTTCTGGGTCAAGCTTATCGCTATACGCTGCTGATGGAGCCGCAAGATAAAAATTGGGTCTATGCGCTGGACCTGGCCGCCGAATTTTCTGCGCCCTTGCAGCAAAACGCCAATTACCAGCTCATTGCCAAAGACCCCACCAATAAACGCGCCGAATACTCCATCACTTCCTACCCTAGTTATAACACCGGCGCGCTGCCTATTTGGGAATTGCAGCAAGCTTTGCAATTGCCGGAAGCCATTTCATCAGCGCTCAAACAATTTTCCCGTCAAATAGGCGGCGGCGACAAATCACCCGAAGCTTATAGTCAAGCTTTATTAAGCTATTTTCGAAGCGAAAACTTTCATTACACCTTAACGCCGCCTTTGCTGGATGAAAAACCTATAGAAACATTTTTATTTCAAACCCGCGAAGGCTTTTGCAGTCACTACGCATCGGCCTTTGTTTATTTAATGCGCATAGCCGGCATTCCTGCCCGTGTTGTTACCGGCTACCAAGGCGGCGAGTGGAATGACGTCGGCCAGTTTCTCGAAATCCGCCAATCCGACGCGCACGCCTGGGCCGAAGTCTGGTTGGCGCAACGCGGCTGGATGCGGGTTGATCCGACGGCGGCCATCGCGCCTGAGCGTATCGAACGTTCGATCAATCCGGCGCAACTGGTGAGCGGCGCGCTAATTCAATACCTGCCCAACTCCTCTCAGGCGAGTGCGTCGTTAAACTGGTTCAGGCACGCCCGGCAACTGTGGAGCCATGTCGATTATAACTGGCAGCGCTGGGTCATTAATTACGACAATAAACAGCAAAAGCGTTTGCTTTCGAATTGGGGCGTCGACACCCTAAAAACGATGGTTTATTGGCTAATCGGCCTAGCCAGCCTAATTATTGCGATGTTATCCGCTGTTCTGCTTTATCAACGACCCAAGCCAAAAGACAAAGCCGTGCTGATTTACCAAAAATTTTGCCAGAAACTTAGCCGGCAAGGGGTTTCAAGAAACACCGGAGAAGGCCCAAAAGACTTCGCTCTGCGCTGCAATAAGCTGTTTCCAGCCTATGCGAAAGAAATTGAGCGGATCAGCGAAACTTTTGTCCATTTACGCTACCAGAAAGCGACGGACTCCTTTTCAAAAGAATTGAAGCACTTTGACTCCTTGGTCAAACGCTTCAAAATTCAGCGATGAAACGTCATTTTGATTTTTTCGCAACGATAAGATGCTTAATGCCAATTTTATTTTTACCGGTATACTGGCGTAGATAAATACTTCGCCAGCCATTAACCCTCTGACTTATTCAAAATCATGCGTGACGCGACACCTCAAACCATATTTTTAAAAGACTATACCTGCCCCGAATATCTGATTCACCATGTTGAATTAACATTTCATCTGAACGAAGTAAAAACCCGTGTCAGTTCCCAACTGACTATGAGCCGGAATCCAAATAGCAAGACCAGCGATAGCTCATTAACGCTTACCGGCGAAAATTTGCGCTTGCTTAAAGTTAGTCTCGATAAGCATGAATTGACCGCCAGCCAATTTCTCCAAACCGACAGCAGTTTGATTATTCACGCGGCGCCGCAACAACGGCGTTTTTTGCTGCATATCGAGAACGAGATTAATCCTCAAGCCAACACCGCATTGGAAGGCCTGTACCTTTCCAACGGCATGCTCTGTACTCAATGTGAGGCGGAAGGTTTTCGAAAAATCACCTATTTTCTCGACCGGCCCGACGTGATGGCGAAATTCACCACCACTTTAATTGCCGATAAGGATCGCTATCCTGTGTTATTGTCAAACGGTAACAAAATGGCTCAAGGCGAAATCGCCGACAATTGCCACTGGGTCACCTGGGAAGATCCCTTTAATAAGCCCTGCTATTTATTTGCGCTGGTCGCCGGTCAGCTCGAATGCATCGAAGATCAGTTTGTCACTCAATCGGGCCGGTCGATCTGTTTGCAAATCTTTGTGGAAAAAAACGACCGTGATAAATGCGATCATGCGATGCAGTCACTGAAAAACGCCATGCGCTGGGATGAAGAAGTCTATGGCCGCGAATATGATCTGGATTTATACATGATTGTTGCGGTCAGTCATTTCAACATGGGCGCGATGGAAAACAAAGGCCTTAATATTTTCAACACCAAATATGTCTTGGCGCGTCCGGATACTGCTACCGATGCGGATTACGAACATATTGAAGGGGTCATTGGCCATGAATATTTTCATAACTGGACCGGCAACCGAATTACTTGCCGGGATTGGTTTCAACTGAGTTTAAAAGAAGGTTTTACCGTCTTTCGCGATCAGCAGTTCACCGGCGACCGCACATCAAAAGCCGTTAAACGCATCGAAGACGTCAACATGCTACGCACGCGTCAATTCGCCGAAGACGCCGGGCCTTTGGCGCATCCGATCCGGCCCGATGCTTACATCGAGATTAACAATTTTTATACTTTGACGGTCTATGAAAAAGGCGCTGAAGTCGTCCGAATGCTGCACACCTTGCTCGGAGCCGAGGGCTTCCGCAAAGGCAGCGATCTTTATTTTGAACGTCATGACGGCCAGGCCGTGACCTGCGATGATTTTATCAGCGCTATGGAAGCTGCCAATGCGGTTGATTTGACTCAATTCCGCCGCTGGTACAGTCAGGCGGGTACGCCCGAATTGACGGTTCAGCAAATTTATGACGCCAAAGCCCAGACGCTGACCTTGAGCATCAGCCAATATTGTCCACCCACGCCTGGACAAGCTATCAAGGAAGCTCTGCATATTCCGGTGACGGTCGGCTTGCTTAATCCCGACGGATCGAAAGCAGCTTGCTATTTGCAAGCCAGCCCGCAAGCCGTTGCTGAAGTGGTCTTGCAGCTTACTGAAAAAGCGCAAACCTTTACCTTTGAAAAATTAGCGGAACAGCCCGTGATTAGCCTGCTGCGCAACTTTTCCGCACCGGTTAAGCTGGTTATGGAGCGCAGTCTCGAAGAGCTGGCTTTTTTATTAAGTTACGACAGCGACCCGTTTAATCGCTGGGAAGCAGGCCAACAACTCGCCCGGAAAATTATTTCCGGCCTGATCGAAGATTGGCAGCAAGGCAAAGACCTGGCACTTAATCCCATTCTTATCGACGCTTATGCCAAAGTGATGGCGCAAGACTGGAATGACTTATCCTACTTTGCTTTGTTGCTGGGCTTGCCTTCGGAAAGCTATCTGGCCGAGCAAATGCCGATTATCGACGTCGAAGCCATCCATGCCGCGCGCGAATTTGTCAAGCTCAGTCTGGCCGAGCAACTGCAAAGCCAATTCAAAACCCTCTATCAAACGTATCACCGTGACGAATCCGGCCGATTTGACGCTGACGCGATCGGCCGCCGGCGCATCAAAAACATCGCTTTGGGCTACCTGAGCAAATTGAGCCAACCCGAAATTGAACAATGGGCGGAATGCCAATTTAATAGCGCTAGAAACATGACGGACCAACTCGCGGCATTAGCGGATATCGTCAATCATCCGCATCCGGCCAAACACCAGTGTTTAAGCCGTTTTTACCAGCAATGGCAAGGTGATGCCTTGGTTGTCGACAAGTGGTTTTCCTTGCAAGCCACTTGCAGCATGCCCGATACCTTTGAGAAAGTGCAGCAGTTGCTCGTTCATCCCGCATTCGATATTAAAAACCCCAATCGCGTGCGTTCTTTAATCGGCGCATTCAGCCAAGGCAATGCCCTGCACTTTCATGCTTTCAATGGCCAAGGCTATCAATTTCTGACCGACCAAATTTTGCTGCTCAATAGCTTGAATCCGCAGGTCGCCTCGCGCATGGTAACGGCTTTGACTTCATGGCGGCGCTATGATCAACACCAGCAAGCATTGATGAAAACACAATTAGAGCGCATCATCACAACAGAAGCCATTTCCCGCGACGTTTACGAAGTGGCCAGCAAAAGCTTGCTTTGACATTCGGTAAACTAATAAATCCCACAGACTGTAAGCTGGCTTTAAGATACAAGGCTGGGTTGAAGCTTTGCGAAAACCCAGCTTTTTCCGAAATCACCTTAAGCTGGGTTTATCAACTCAGCCTACCGATTGAATGCCGGGTTCAATCAAGAGCCGGTTCTTGCATCATCGACGTATTTTTCCGCTTCTTTAATCGCTCGAGTCAATTCAGCGCGCTGTTTATCCAGAACCAGCCATTCGATTTCTCGGCGCAAATAAGCATCTTTATTTTCCGACGCTTCTTTTCTAAGTTCCAGCTCTTTGAGTTCAGCTTCAATTTGCATTTCTTTCAAGCGGCTTTGATGCTTGATTTTTTCTTCTTCAAGCCGCTCTTGAATTTTTTGCCATTCCAGCTGGAAGGTTTCTTGCGCGCTAATCGCCGCTTCGAGCTCTTTTTCTTTCAACAAAGTCTCGTGCTGCAACTTTTTCGAATGCATTTGCAATTCCAGTTCTTGTAATTTAGGCAACGCGTCAATTTTGTACTCGATATCCGCTGTTTGCTCAATTTCCTGTAACTGCTTTTGATGTTTGATTTTTTCAGCGTGCAAGCGTTTTTCGATTTCATACTGCTCGCTCAGCTGCTGCCTTTGCTCCTCCAGCAAGCGCTTGGTGTTTTCAGCTTTCAAAGCCTGCATTTGCTGCTGCATTTCATTTTCTTGGTGAACATGCTTTAGGCGCTGCAAATCAAGCTCTTCTTCCTGACGGAACAATTCTTGGCCCTGCTTTTCCCTGAATTCAAAATTCTTCTGCAGAACATTCAGATAAACCGCCTCTTGTATGAAACGGCCGTCAATCTTGGCTTCTTCGGTCAAGTCTTCAAAAGTCGGTTTCAATATGCAAATCGAACGGCATTGTATTTGTTTTAACGTTAAGGTTTCATTGACAATCACTTCAATAGCTTTTTCAACGTCCGCCAATCCGGATTTGACCCAATTGCCGTCCTTTAAATTTCGCAGTTCCGCGGTCACCAAATCTTTGATCAAACCTTCGTAACCGGCTTTGATCTGCTGGTTAAGATGGGACAAGACGTCCAGATTACGCTCAGCGTAGTTAACAGTCGCCTGGAAATGAATATGCAAATCCGCTTCCATCCGGCAAAATCCGCCATATAAATCAATACTGATCTGCAAAGGCCAGTCTTCGATCAATAAAGGATAGAGATGGTGATAAAAACGCGGCAAAAAACCCGGCGGACAGGGAAAAAGCCGACTATAAGGGCCAAATTTAGCATGCACAACCTTTCTTTCGACATCAAAGCCAGGGTCCCAAAATTCCTGTTCCGGCGCCTGTTCAAAAGGGCTTTTTCCCGATAACCATGCCTCCAGAAGCGGATCAGTAACACTCATTCGACTACCTCATAACTCAACTGGCTTTCTGCTTTCGCGGCCGCCTGCTTGGCAGCCGTTTGGGCTTTAATGGCTCGTAATTGCTCGCCCATGCGTTCGGCAATCAGCGGATAAAAATTCGGCGCAAACTCAACCGATCTTTCATCGATCTTGCGTAGAAATCCCCGACTGAGCAAAAAGCCGACCGCAAACATCCGGGACCAATCGGAATAGCGGCGAGCCCGCTCAATTTCGGATTTTTCGATAACCATTTCCAACTCGTCATTCTCGTTGATGCGAAATTCGGAAAACTGCCTAATGCATTCGAAAACCAGTTCTTGTTCTTGTTCAGAAAGCGGGCCGGGGGCAGTGAATTCCAGGCGATAAGATAACAGTACCGTGAAAAAGTCCACCATCGCGGCGCAAGCAAAGGCAAACAGCGAAAAACCTTTCCACATCGAGAATGACGGCGTAATTTTTTGCATCAACTGAGCGTAGGTCATCAAGACCGGCGCTTTAGGCGCCAGAAAACCCGCGTTGGAAACAATGCCATTAAATTTAAGCTCAACGTCCTGTAAACCCGCTACAGTCAGACGGTGATTATTTTCGGTATCGACTTCAAGTGCATTCACACTCATTTGCAGCTTACGAATTTCATTATCCAGGCGATGAAACTCTTGTTCGACATCCTCGTATTCTTTCTTTTTGGCTATATAAAGCTGATTATAGTGCCGCCAAAAAGGCCCTTGACCCACTACTCGCTTTTGCGCCTGGGAAATCTGCTCGTGCGTCCCAAAATAAGCCTGCGTGACATCTTGGTTGGCTTTGTCCAAATCGTCTTTGTGCTGCTTGAGTATCTTGCTTTTGGTCGACATAATGACCGACAGATAATTGTTGACGTCTTCGCGCACCTGATTGATCCGGTTAAGATGAATCGTTTCGCTCTGAGAGATTTCGTAAAACTTGAAATAAGAAAAAGTTATCGACGCCGCAATCGCTATCAATAAAGATAGCAGAACACTGAGATAACGTATTCGGTTAGCTTTCCAATGAATGCCCGCAATCTCAAGGGAACAAATGACGATGATTGACTGAATGGCAATGGTAATGATCAGGGCTATCCAGGGCACAATAAAATGCGATAAGCCGTAATAGGTCGTGAATCCTGACGCCACACTTAACATCAATACGATGGGGATGGACCATATCCTCAGCATTCCGACGAACAAGGTCTGAATGCCATTGAGCCAGCTTCCTAAACCGCTACTGCTAAAATGCCGCAAGTTGTCCTTGCGCAAAGCGGTAAATCGATTATGTTTTAACGACTTAACATCTAATATACCCATGTAAAATCTCTTGGCGCGCAATGATGGAGACAAACGGCAGTCTATTGGATTAAAAATAAAAATGCAAACAGCATTCCACGCTGTTATCTTACCTAAAAGCATGCTTGAGATCGATCATTTCCCTGATTATGTCTAACGCTAAAACAATTTCCCATCATTGCGGCATTGATGCCGCCTGGCGCAGACATCATCGGTTTAAATCGTCGGCCGGTCTTTTAAGCCATCGGCATTAAGGCCGCCAGCCTAGAAACAAAGCATTTGTCATTAACAGAAGCGATTGATAAGCTAAAATAAGCCGCTGGCCACTTCCGAATCAGCAAAAAACTGTTATAAACAGCCTGGATATCGACTTTTAACCTCTAACATCAAAAAGCAGGACTTCTGAGTACCAAACAATGAGTAAAGCAATTGTTCTTACCGGCATCACCACGACAGGAACGCCGCACCTGGGTAATTACGTAGGCGCTATCAGGCCGGCAATTGCCGCCAGTAAAAATGACAATGTCGCGCCGTTTTATTTTTTAGCCGACTATCACGCCTTGATTAAGTGTCAAGAGCCGGAAAAAGTCAGGCAATCCAGCCTGGAAATCGCGGCCACTTGGCTGGCCTTTGGCCTTGATACGAGCAACGCGGTGTTTTATCGTCAGTCCGATGTGCCGGAAATCATGGAACTAACGTGGATGCTGACCTGTGTAACCGCCAAAGGCTTGATGAATCGCGCGCATGCTTATAAAGCCGCCGTTGCCGAAAATGAAAGCAGCCATGAAACCGACCCCGATAAAGGGGTCACGATGGGCTTATTCAGCTATCCCATCTTAATGGCCGCCGATATCCTGATGTTTAACGCCAATCTGGTTCCGGTCGGCAAGGATCAAATTCAGCATATCGAAATGGCCCGCGACATCGCCGGCCGCTTCAATCATATGTACGGCGAACACTTTACCCTGCCGGAAGCGGTGATCGACGAAAATACCGCCACTCTGGCCGGTCTAGACGGCCGCAAAATGAGTAAAAGCTACAACAATACCATTCCCGTATTCGAGCCGGAAAAACAGCTTAAAAAACTAATCAACAAAATCAAAACCAATTCGCTGGAGCCCGGCGTTCCCAAAGATCCTGACGGCTGCACTTTATTCAGCCTCTATCAGGCGTTCGCCACGCCCAGCGAAGTCGCCGACATCCGCAAACGCTATGCTGAAGGCATCGGCTGGGGCGAAATGAAACAAATTTTATTTACCTATATTAATGACCACATAACGCCGGCCAGGGAGCGCTATGAAGCTCTGATTCAAGCCCCCGAACATATCGAGGAGCAATTGCAGGAAGGCGCTAAAAAAGCCCGCGCCATCAGCAAACCCTTTCTCGAAAAATTGCGTTCGGCCGTGGGCATAGCAAGGATTTCCCGGTGAAACAAGCACAATTTGGCTTCTGGCTTCAGCAATCCTTGCTTTTTATCGGCTTGAGGCCATGGGTCTGGATTGGCTATTCGTTGTTTATCGCGGTTATTTTATTGCTGGGCCGCATTTCACCTTTGATGGGCATTTTTTCGGCAGTCGTCTGCCTATTCGTCGGCGTAGGCATCGCCAAATATATCGATGTCAATTATTCATCCGAAACGCCCATCGGTTTTTTCTGGGCCGTTCGGCAAAGCTTGCCGCTGGCGATCATCGCCGGCACTGCGGTGATCGTTTTCTGGTTTGTCTTTATGGCCATAGCCAATATCATTTCCGGCGATTATTACAAAATCGGCCTGTTTTTCTTTAATTGGCAATTCACTGCGGAAAATTTGAGTCATCAATCCATCCACGACATCGCCAGCTGGTTATACACCTACGCTGACGTCGCATTAATTTTTAGTTTATTGATGCTAACCACATTCGGCAGCTGGTTCAGTTACCCGTTGATGCTGTTTAAAAATTACAGCTGGAGCGAAGCCAAAGCCCAGGGAGATTGGATTACCGCGAAAAACCAGAAGCCTATGTACCGCATGCTGGGCTTTATTTTTATCCATGCGGTTCTGTGCGCCAGCATTATTCCGTTGTTTACGCCTTTTCTATATATGCTGGTTTCAACGCTGATGTACTTATCTTATAAAGACCGCACAGCCGAAATTAAACGCTAATCACTTCAAGAGCCGGAAAAGAAGCTATTAACTCAGGCAACAAACCAGCAGGTAAGCGCACCACCACTTGAATTTGGCCTGAAAACACTTTCTCGATAATTTGCCCTTCCAGTTTTTTCACAATAAAGTCGAAGTTCTGAATTTGCTGATAATCGAGTCTTAAACGCACTGTAGCCCACTCCTGGTAAGGTTCCAATTGGGCCGCCTCGATTACTCGTTTTGCGCTATTGCCATAAGCCCTCACCAAACCGCCTGCGCCCAATTTAACGCCGCCAAAATAACGGATCACCACAATCAGCGTGTTAATAAGATTTTTTCCTTCCAGATGTTGAAAAATCGGTTTGCCGGCTGTGCCGGCTGGCTCTCCTGCATCATTGAATCGGTAGATAAACGCAGCACCGAATTTGATGCGATAAGCATAAGCAAGATGGCTGGCGCCGGGATAAAGCAGAGCTAATTGTTTTATCTGAGCAAAGGCCTCGTTCTCGCCGGCGCAAGGCCGAATCACGCCGATAAACCGCGATTTTTTGATGTTCTCTTCGACGCTAGCGCTGGATTTAACTACAAACATGTTTTCTTTACAAAAGAGCTATTGGCTTACTGCAGGCTTAATTTTATAGAATTTCAACTAACGGCTATAATGGCTCTTCTCGTCCACTCTTCATCAAAATGAAATTCGATGAATAATACTAATACAGGTTTCTTGGCTAAGGAACGTATTATTGCCAGTCCCGGCTTCAATCGCTGGCTAGTTCCGCCTGCCGCATTGGCGATCCATTTATGCATCGGCATGGCTTACGGGTTTTCAGTGTTCTGGCTACCCTTATCTAAAGCGCTGGGCATTCATGAAAGCATCAGTTGTGGTCCTGAAATGACCTTTTGGCAAGAGCTTTTAATTACTGATTGCGATTGGCGAATCTCAACGCTGGGCTGGATATACACTCTGTTTTTTGTTTTTCTGGGCTCATCCGCCGCGATTTGGGGTGGATGGCTCGAACACGTCGGCCCGCGCAAAGCAGGCGTCGTCAGCGCGTTTTGCTGGTGCGGCGGCTTGTTGATATCGGCATTAGGGGTGCATTTACACCAGTTCTGGCTGATGTTAATGGGTTCAGGCGTTATTGGCGGAATCGGTCTGGGCCTTGGCTATATTTCACCGGTGTCAACCTTGATCAAATGGTTTCCCGACCGCCGGGGCATGGCGACCGGGATGGCGATTATGGGCTTTGGCGGCGGCGCGATGATTGGTTCTCCGCTGGCTGCAGAACTGATGAAATATTTTGCCACGCCTGCCAGCGTGGGCGTCAGCGAAACGCTTATTACGTTGGCGATTATCTATTTTGCTTTCATGATCACCGGAGCGCTCAGTTACCGAGTCCCGGCATCCGATTGGCGGCCCCATAACTGGACGGCCCCAGCCGCTCAGCAGCCTGATTCTATGATTACTCAGCGCCATGTTCATGTCAAAAAAGTCTTTAAAATTAAGCAATTCTGGCTGCTTTGGGGGGTTTTGTGCATGAATGTCAGCGCCGGCATTGGAGTTATCGGCATGTCTTCGCCGATGTTGCAAGAGGTATTTGGCGGACGTTTGATCGGCCTCGAAAAAGACTATAACCAGCTTGATAAAACCGAATTAGCGCTGATTGCAACTGTCGCTGCGGGCTTTACCGCGCTGTTAAGTTTATTTAATATTGGCGGGCGTTTTTTCTGGGCTAGCCTGTCCGACAAAATGGGCCGGAAAACAACTTATTTTGTTTTTTTCATTCTGGGCAGCTTAATGTACGTTAGCATACCCGGTAGCGCGATGGCCGGCAATAAACTACTGTTTGTCGCCGCATTTTGCGTTATTTTGAGCATGTACGGCGGCGGTTTTTCCACCATTCCGGCCTACTTGGCCGATCTATTCGGCACCCAAATGGTCGGCGCCATTCACGGCCGCTTATTGACCGCCTGGGCGACAGCCGGCATTCTTGGCCCTGTAATTGTTAATTACATGCGCGAATATCAACTAGCCTTAGGCATCGCGCGCGCGCAAGTTTATAACCAAACCATGCTGATACTCGCCGGCATGCTAATGGTGGGATTATGTTGTAATCTATTGATACGGCCCGTCGCCGCTAAATGGTTCATGACCGACGAGGAGCTGGCTTTGGAAAAGCAAATCGCCCATGAGCAACAAACTGATCGGCTCATTTCGGCCCATTCGAGCCGAGATAAATCAAGCGGACCAATAAAACTGCTGCTCGCCTGGACATTGGTGTTAGGGCCGTTAGCCTGGGGCGTTTATAAGACAATCATCAGCATCAGTAAATTTTTCAGCTAAGTGTCATGCCCGACTGCATGATTTCAGCCCCAAGCCATTGAGTGATCGCTCTGCATGATTGAAAAAACATCTCCAGAACGTTTTATACTTGTGTTCTAACAATGTTAATCTTAGCTTTGCTATCTACTAAAGGAGAAAAACCTTGAAAATTCTAGTAACCGGCGCCGCGGGCTTTATTGGATCAGCTTTAAGTATTCGCCTGCTAGAACGCGGTGACGAAGTGATCGGCATCGATAATCTGAATGATTACTACGACGTGAATTTAAAATTGGCCCGGCTGGAACGTCTGCGCGATTATCAGAAATTCAAATTCGCCAAAGTCGAAATCGCCGACCAACAAGCCATGGCCGATCTGTTCGCCAAAGAAAAAGTGCAACGCGTCATGCATCTGGCGGCACAAGCGGGCGTCCGCTATTCGTTGACCAATCCCCATGCCTACATTGACTCAAACTTAGTGGGCTTCATCAATATCCTGGAAGGCTGCCGACATCAAAACATCGAACATCTGGCTTACGCTTCATCCAGCTCGGTATACGGCGCTAATACTCGAATGCCGTTTTCGATCCATGACAATATCGACCACCCGGTTTCTTTATATGCCGCCACCAAAAAAGCCAATGAATTGATGGCGCATACCTACAGCCATCTATACCGGTTGCCAACCACTGGTTTGCGCTTCTTTACCGTGTACGGACCTTGGGGCCGGCCTGATATGTCTTTGTTTTTATTTACTCGCAACATTCTCGAGGGCAAGGCGATAGACGTGTTCAATTACGGCAACCACCGCCGCGATTTTACTTATGTCGATGACATTGTCGAAGGTGTTATTCGGGTCATCGATAAACCTGCGCAAGCCAACCCTTTGTGGACCGGCGACCATCCTGACCCCGGCACCAGTCAGGCGCCTTATCGGGTTTACAATATCGGCAACAATAACCCGGTGCATTTATTAACCTTTATTGAAACGCTGGAAAAATGTCTTGGCAAAACCGCCATCAAAAACTTATTGCCCTTACAGCCAGGCGACGTACCCGATACTTATGCCGATGTAAGCGATCTGGTCAATGATCTGGACTATAAACCCGGCACGCCTTTGACGACCGGAATTGCTAACTTTGTTGCTTGGTACAAAAAGTTTTATCAGATTGATTGACGGCATCCCTTTTCACCCACGCCATGGACACTCGCGCTTCAATAAAACGGGAAATTTACCGCTAAAACTGCTACAATGCGCCATTTTTGGTTCGATTGTCATTTGCTAGTCAGCTTGTAAAACTCACATGACCAAATTCATTTTCATCACTGGCGGCGTGGTCTCATCGCTGGGCAAAGGCATTGCTGCATCATCATTAGCCGCCATTCTTGAAGCTCGCGGCCTCAAAGTGACCATGACCAAGCTGGATCCCTATATCAACGTCGATCCAGGCACGATGAGCCCCTTTCAACATGGCGAAGTCTTTGTCACCGAAGACGGGGCCGAAACCGATCTGGATTTGGGTCATTATGAGCGTTTCCTGAAAACGACGATGACCAAAAGAAACAATTTTACGACCGGCCAGGTCTACGACAGCGTTTTACGTCGAGAACGCAAAGGCGAATACTTGGGCGCCACGGTACAGGTTATCCCACACATTACCGATGAAATAAAACACCGAATCTACCAGAGCGCAAAAGACCGGGATGTGGCGCTGATTGAAGTCGGCGGCACGGTTGGCGACATTGAATCCCTGCCGTTTCTGGAAGCCATCCGACAAATGCGCTTCGAACTCGGCCCTGAACGATCGCTGTTTATACATTTGACCCTGGTGCCTTACATTCGCTCAGCCGGCGAAATTAAAACCAAACCGACGCAACACTCAGTCAAGGAGTTGCGCTCCATCGGTATTCAGCCCGACATTCTGATGTGCCGTTCGGAACAATTACTGCCGGTCAGCGAGCGCCGCAAAATCGCGTTATTCACCAACGTTGAAGAAAAAGCCGTCATTTCCGCGGTTGATGCAAACTCCATTTACCAGATTCCGCTGTTGCTGCACGAACAAAATCTGGATGAAATCGTCGTCAACAAATTGAAACTGAACGCGCCTAAAGCCGATTTGAACGAATGGAGGCAGGTTGTCGAAGCGCTGGACAATTCGCACAACGAAGTCACTGTTGCGATTGTCGGCAAATATGTCGACCATACAGACGCCTATAAATCGCTTAATGAAGCGCTGATTCACGCGGGCATCCGTAATCACCTGAAAGTAAAAATCGTCTATATCGACTCTGAAGACATCGAGGATGAAGGCGTTGCCCGGTTGAAAGCTATAGACGCGATTCTGGTTCCGGGCGGCTTTGGCGAACGCGGCGTTGAAGGCAAAATTGCGACCGTCAAATACGCCAGAGAACATAAGGTTCCCTATCTTGGCATTTGTTTGGGCATGCAGGTCGCGGTGATTGAATTTGCCCGCGATGCCGCTGGCCTGGAAGGCGCGCACAGCACTGAATTTCTGCCGAACTCGCCACATCCGGTCATCGGCTTGATTACCGAATGGATGTCTGAGAGCGGGCAGATTGAAACCCGCAGCGCCCATTCCGACTTGGGCGGCTCCATGCGCTTGGGCGGCCAGCAATGCCGCTTACAAGCCAATTCCCTAGCCTTTCAGCTTTATCAGAAAGATGTCATCACGGAAAGACATCGCCACCGCTATGAATTCAACAACCAATACCTGGGCAAACTCGAACTGGCCGGCATGCGCTTTTCCGGCAAATCGATCGACGGCCGCTTGGTCGAAGTCATCGAAATACCAGACCACCCCTGGTTTTTAGCTTGTCAGTTTCATCCTGAATTCACCTCAACGCCGAGAAAGGGCCATCCCTTGTTTTCCGGTTTTATTTTGGCAGCCAATCAGCACCGTTCATCGCTTAGGCAAAGTCCGCTCAAATCCACTGCAAATGCTTAAGCCAAGCAGGGTCACTCAGTTATTTTCTGCTGTCTCATTAGCCAGCGCTTTGTTTATTCATCGGCATTTAATCTCAAGGTAAATGAATGAAATTATGCGATTTTGAAGTCGGCTTAAATCAGCCCTTATTTTTGATTGCCGGACCATGCGTCATCGAAAGCGAGCAGTTAGCCCTGGATACAGCAGGTTTTCTAAAAGGATTAGCGACCGAATTAAAGATTCCTTTTATTTACAAGTCGTCGTTTGATAAGGCGAATCGCTCATCGCTGCAAAGTTTCAGAGGCTTGGGCATCGACAAGGGCCTGGAAATTTTAGCGAAAGTGAAGCAACAAATCGGTGTTCCGGTACTCACCGATGTACACGAAGATACACCGCTAAGCGAAGTCTCGGCTGTCGCCGATGTGCTGCAGACGCCCGCCTTCTTGTGCCGGCAAACCAATTTTATTCAACAAGTTGCCGCGCAAGGCCGGCCCGTTAATATCAAAAAAGGCCAATTCCTGGCGCCTTGGGACATGGTTCATGTCGCCGAAAAAGCCAAGGCCACCGGCAATCAACAGATTATGGTCTGCGAGCGCGGCGTCTCATTCGGCTACAATAACCTGGTCTCCGATATGCGCGCCTTAGCTGTCATGCGCAATACCGGCTGCCCGGTCGTGTTTGACGCTACCCATTCCGTTCAATTGCCGGGCGGACAAGGAACGTCGTCGGGCGGCCAACGAGAATTCGTACCGGTACTGGCACGAGCGGCCGTCGCGGTGGGCATTGCCGGATTGTTCATGGAAACCCACCCCAACCCTGCTGAAGCGAAAAGCGATGGCCCCAATGCCTGGCCACTGCATAAAATGAAAGCATTATTAGAAATTTTATTAACCATCGATCAGACCGTTAAAGCACAAACGCTGATTGAAACAACGCTATAAGGAAACGTAATGGCTGCAATAGTAGATATTCGTGCAAGAGAAATTCTGGATTCACGCGGCAACCCGACTGTGGAAGCCGATGTCATTTTGGCCTCCGGCATCGTCGGCAGTGCGATGGTACCGTCCGGCGCATCAACCGGCGAACGCGAAGCCATCGAACTGCGTGATGGCGATAAAAAACGTTATTTGGGCAAAGGCGTATTGAACGCGGTCAATAATGTTAAAACCGAAATCCGCTCCGCCATCGTCGGCATGGATGTTGCCGATCAAAGCGGCATCGATAACAAAATGATCGCGCTAGACGGCACAGACACAAAAGCCCGGCTGGGCGCAAACGCCATGCTCGCAGTCTCCATGGCCGCCGCTCACGCCGCCGCCAAAGAAAGCGGCCAGCCCTTGTACCGCCATTTGAACAAATCGGGCGAATTTATTATGCCGGTCCCGATGATGAACATCATCAACGGCGGCTCACATGCCGATAACAGCGTCGATTTGCAGGAATTCATGATTTTGCCGGTGGGCGCGCCGAGTTTTCGTGAAGCGATCCGCTATGGCGCCGAAGTCTTTCATAATCTGAGTAAAGTCTTGAAAAGCAAAGGCTTGGCGACTACCGTCGGAGATGAAGGCGGTTTCGCGCCTAATCTTTCATCTAACGAAGAAGCCATCAGCGTCATTCTGCAAGCCATCGAACAAGCGGGCTACAAACCGGGCGTCGATATTTATCTGGGCCTCGATGCGGCAAGCTCTGAATACTACAATGATGGCGTTTATGACCTGTCCTCTGAAAACAAAAAATATAGCTCAGCCCAGATGGCTGATTTCTTTGTTGACTGGGTCAACAAATACCCCATCATCAGCATCGAGGATGGCTTTGACGAAAATGACTGGGATGGCTGGAAAGTAATGACCGAAAAACTCGGTGGTCGTATCCAATTAGTCGGCGATGATTTGTTTGTCACCAATCCGGCCATTTTAAAGCGCGGCATCGAACAAAAGATCGCCAACTCCATTCTGATTAAAGTCAATCAAATCGGTACCTTGACAGAAACCCTGGCGGCCATCGACATGGCGCACAAGGCCGGTTATTCCGCTGTGGTTTCGCACCGTTCAGGTGAAACTGAAGATACGACAATTGCGGATTTGGCGGTCGCCACCGGCACAGGCCAAATAAAAACCGGATCATTGAGCCGCTCTGACCGGGTTGCCAAATACAATCGTCTGATGAAAATCGAGGAAGAATTGGGCAGCTTGGCAAAATATGCTGGCCGTAGCGCTTTCAGAATGCTTTGATCGAAGAGGCTGATGGGTGAAAGCGTTAAATCATGAGCGATGGAAACTTTCACCTTCGCTGGTCAACTATTTTCTCGCCATTATGGTTCTTCTGATTCTCCTTCTCCAATACCGTTTATGGTTTGGCGATGGCGGAATTCGGCAAATCAATGTTTATCAACAGCGCCTTAATGAGCTGAAAAAAAAGGTTGACGAGAAAAAGCAGCGAAACGCGACGCTCGATGCGGAAATCATGGATTTAAAAAAGGGCCAGGAAGCCATCGAGGAGCGCGCTCGGGAGGAGCTTGGTATGATTAAGGAAAATGAGACTTTTTTTCAAGTAATCGAATAGTCGTGTAAGCTGGGTTAGACTGTAGGCTAAGTTGAAGCTTTGCGAAAACCCAGCTTTTTCCGAAATCACCTTAAGCTGGGTTTACCAACCTAGCCTACAAACCTATAAGCCACTTTTTTTCAAGTGATCGAATAGTCTTTTTATAAAAATGACAGATTCTGCAAACATTTGGGCTGTCGTGCCTGCTGCCGGCGTCGGAAAAAGAATGCAGTCGGACAAACCCAAACAATATCTGGAGCTTGCTGGCAAAACCGTCATTGAACAAACACTGTTACGGTTATTGCAAGCAAATGTCTTTTCCGCAATCGCAGTGGCCATTTCGCCGGACGATTCGTATTGGCCTAAACTGGCGATCGCGCAACAGGCCGCTGTCATGACGGCTCCGGGCGGCAAGGAACGAGCCGATTCAGTGCTGTCAGCATTAACGACCTTGCGCGAACATGCTTCCGATCATGATTGGGTGCTCGTCCATGACGCCGCAAGACCTTGTATCACAGCTGAAGATATCCGACTGTTAATCAATCGATTACAAGATGATCCCGTGGGTGGCATCCTCGCGCTGTCTTCTCACGACACCTTAAAGCAAGTGCAAGCCGATCATATTACGGCAACACTGGATAGGAAACACATTTATCGCGCCTTAACGCCACAAATGTTTCGTTTTGGCCTGTTAACCGAAGCGCTGCAAAAATCGGCTGGCAATCCGGCCGTCACTGATGAAGCCAGCGCGCTGGAACTGATGGGTTATCAACCCAAAATTGTCGAAGGGCGTCCGGATAACATCAAAATCACCCGGCCTGAAGATTTGGCCCTCGCGCAATTTTATCTGGAGCAGCAATGATTCGAGTCGGTCAGGGTTATGATGTCCATCGTTTTTGTGAAGGCGATTTCATTATTTTAGGCGGGGTCAGAATTCCTTATGAAAAAGGCCTGGAAGCCCATTCCGACGGCGATGTCGTGCTGCACGCCCTGAGCGATGCATTATTGGGCGCAGCCGCCCTGGGCGACATCGGCAAGCATTTTCCAGACACCGACCCTGATTTTAAAGGCGCCGATAGCCGCGTACTGCTCCGCCATGTCTACCAAATTGTTAAACAACAAGGTTATCGTCTAATCAATACCGATATGACCATCATCGCGCAAGCGCCCAAAATGGCGCCGTATATTCATCAAATGTGCGCGCATATCGCCTACGATCTGCAAGTTGCCATCGATTGCATCAATGTCAAAGCCACAACCACCGAAAAGCTTGGGTTTGAAGGCCGCAAAGAAGGCATTGCCGTGCAAGCCATTGTGTTGCTAGAAAAGTCTTGACAATAAATACCTGCCGCCACACTCCAAATTTCGGCGCATAATATATATAAATCATTAACTTGAAATTATTATTTCGAAAAGCGGAAAACTTTTTCTAGGCTTATCTTGTAATTCGAAAATGTTTACCTACGCTTAATACTGTTTTCGGATGCCTCACCGAGCCCCGATCCCACAAGGTCCAGAATCCGCCTTGCATGCTGTTTTGTTGGTTATGCCACGCTTATGATATAGTAAAAATTAAAACTCAATTTTTGTTATAGCCATAGCACGTATTCAGGCTGAGCAAC
>Ga0233424_10000229_pt1 | contig 76774 bp, 68 predicted proteins | sample Watercolumn_Towu_FD_181011 | JGI IMG/M metagenome (GOLD analysis project Ga0233424, IMG submission 181011) | Freshwater microbial communities from Lake Towuti, South Sulawesi, Indonesia - Watercolumn_Towuti2014_125_MG | ecosystem: Environmental > Aquatic > Freshwater > Lake | place: Indonesia... | reverse complement strand
CAGGTTCGGACGATCTACCACCGGCCGCCGTGGGAAACGCGGCTTCGCTACGCTCCGCCGCGTTTCCCACGGCGTGTGCCATCTCAACGTTTGATTCGAATTGTTTCAACATACAAGGGTTTGAGGGTGTAAGAGTGTGGGGGAATGTGAATGAGAGCAACGTATTTCGTCACGCTCAAACTTCACACCCTGTCACCGCATTGAATCAGCGATTGAGCGCGGTCCTGACAATGCCGCACGAACGAAATGAGGAGCCACGTCCTGCATGCCGACCACTCACCGCGAACGACAAAGCCGACTGCGACACCCTGCCGCGGCATATGCATTTCTGTTCGAGGCGCTCGATTTCACGCAACAACAACTCGGCCGAACGCGGGCTCACGGGCCGGACGACGTGTCCGCGCACGTGTCGGGTCGGGAATTGCTCGACGGTCTCCGCCAATTCGCCCTCGACCAGTTCGGCCTGATGACGCGGGCCGTCTTGCACGCTTGGAACATTCGCACGACCGGCGACATCGGCCAGATGGTGTACGAACTGATCGAGCAGGGTCACATGCACCGGACCGATCGCGATCGGCTGAGCGATTTCCATGACGTGTACGATTTCGAAGACGTGTTCGACCGCGAGTACGCCATCGATGTCCGCCGTGCCTTCGCCCGCTAGCCTCGATCGGGGTGCCACGCCCTGCCAAGGGCGTGGGATCACACCGCCGCCCCGCTGGCGATTCCGTTTGCTCTGCATGGTCGCCGCCGCGTGGGGGATTGCGCTGATCGTCGTTGCCGTGTCCACCGCCAACCCCGTCGTGTTCAATCGGCGGCAGATCGAACTGTCGGACGCCGTGGTCATGGCCCGCGTGATCGATCGTGCGGCGGGGGCGGTCGAGGTCGAATCGTCGTGGAAGGCCGACGTGCCCCGGGGCCGGATCACAGTCCACAACCTCGCCGCATCCCAACCGGAGTTGACCGATACGCCGGTCTTGATTCCACTGACCTTCTGGGCCGTCGGCTACGAGGTCACGCCGATCCCGCCGCCGGGACCCGGTCGCCTTGTTTACCCTGCGACGCCGAACGCCCGCGAAGAACTCGACCGGCTCTTCAAACCGTCGGTTCGATAGTCTGGCGATTGTGTGATGACTTGTAGGACGGCCCTTCCGGGCCGTCGCACGACCGAAAACTGAAGCTCAACCAGACGGCCCGGAAGGGACGTCTTACAGCACCAAACCACGCTCTCGATGGGTGACGCATGCAGCGGCAGGCCGCGTTCCACATTCCCGAGCTTGACTGTGCGGCCGAGGCGGCCGTGCTGCGGCGGGAATTGGAATCGCTCGCCGGCGTCACCGGGCTGGAGTTCGATGTCGTCCAGGCGCGGATGACCGTGCGATACGACGACGTCTTGGTTCAACCGCGCGCGATCATTGCCCGCGTCACCGCAACGGGCATGCACGCAAACCCGGCGGACCGGCGGCAGGCCGTCGACGCCGTCGAGCCGTGGTGGACGTCGCTGCAATTCTGGGCGTGCGCGGTCAGCGGCGGTTCGATCGCGATAAAGCTGGCCGTCGATGCTTGGCGGGTCGGGAGTTTCTCCCAGGTGTGGCAGGGCGACGACGTTCCGGGATCGAGTCGCACCACCTATCTGATCCCGATCGTCGTGGCGATGTGGTACGTGCTGCGGCGAGCTGCCGCCGCGCTGCGGCGAATGCGGCCGGACATGAATCTGCTGATGACCATTGCCGTCATCGGAGCGTGGTTGATCGGCGAGGCACTCGAAGCGGCGATGACGGCGTGGCTGTTCTCGGTCGCGCTCTTGCTCGAACGCTGGAGTATGGACCGCACGCGGCGGGCGATCGCGGCGCTGCTCGATCTGACACCGCCGACAGCGCGGGTCCGCCGTGAACCAGACGGCACCATCGACGTGTTGCCAGTCGAGTGCGTGGCCGTGGGAGCCACGGTTGTCGTTCGGCCGGGCGAACGGTTTCCGCTCGACGGCGAAGTGCTCACCGGCCGCTCATCCGTGAACGAAGCGCCGATCAGCGGCGAATCGGCTCCGGTGGAGAAGCAACCCGGACACGAAGTATTCGCGGGGACGATCAACGGAGACGGCGTGATCGAGTTCCGGGTCACGCGGCCGGCCAACGACACCACGCTCGCGCGGATGGTACATCTGGTCCAGGAGGCACAGTCGCGGCGGTCCCCAAGCCAGCAGTGGGTCGATCGCTTTGCCGTCGTGTACACACCGATCATGCTCGCTCTTGCGGTGGGAATCGTCGCTGTCCCACCGTTGGTTCAGACGCTGAGCGGACACGACGCCGCTTGGCTGACGTGGCTGTATCGCGGTCTGGTGGTGCTGGTCATCGCCTGCCCGTGCGCGCTCGTGATTTCGACGCCCGTCAGCCTCGTGTCGGCTTTGACCACGGCCGTGCGGCGCGGCGTGCTGGTGAAGGGAGGCTTGCACCTCGAAACGGCGGCTCATGTTTCGGCCGTCGCCCTCGACAAAACCGGCACACTCACTCACGGGCATCCCGAAGTCCATTCGATCGTGCCGTTCAATGGACACACGTCGCGCCAACTGGTTGAGCGTGCGGCGGCGCTCGAATCGCACAGCACGCACCCGCTGGCCCGCGCGATCGTGCGGCGGGCGGACGCCGACGGGGTGACGATCCCGCACGCTGCGAACGTGCGATCGCTCGCCGGTCGCGGAGTCGAGGGGACCTTCGACGGCCGTCCGTTCTGGATCGGCAGCCACAGATTGATGCACGAGCAAGAGGGCGAAACGGACGAAATTCATCACCAGGCGATCGCGCTCGAGGACGCCGGCCACACCGTCGTCGCCGTCGGGAACGCCGAGCACGTGTGCGGGTTGATCAGCATCGCGGATCAAGTGCGATCGAACGCTTGCGACGCGGTGCGGCAGCTTCGGTCGCTCGGCGTGCGGCCGATCGTGCTCGTCACTGGCGACAGTCAGCAGACGGCTCGCGAGGTGGCCCGCCTCGCCGACGTCGATGCCTGGCACGCCGAGTTGCTTCCCGAGGACAAGCTGCGCCTGATCGAAGACCTCAATGCACAGCATGGCACGGTGGCGATGATCGGTGACGGCGTGAACGACGCGTCGGCGATGGCCGCGTCCGCGCTGGGAGTCGCGATGGGCGAGGTGGGCACGGCCGCGGCGATCGAGACCGCCGACGTGGTCCTGATGGCCGACGACCTGACGCGCCTCCCGTGGCTCATCCGCCACGCGCGGCGGACCCTCGCCACGGTGCGGATCAATGTGACGTTCGCCCTCGGCCTGAAAGCCGTGTTCGTCCTGCTGACGCTGCTCGGCTGGGCCTCGCTTTGGGCCGCCATCGTCGCCGACACCGGCGCCACGCTGCTCGTGATCTTCAACGGGCTGCGACTGCTGAGGGAGTCGAGAGTCGACAGTTGAGAGTTGAGAGTCGAGAGATTCGTAGAGTGGGACCAGCGCAGCGCCGGCCCACCTGCATCCTGAGTACTCTGTCCTCAGATTCCTGTAGCGACCTTTTCTCGGCGTTTATCGTATTTGCCGTCGCCGTCGGACTTGTCCCCGGACGGACCGAACGCCCAGCGGTGCGACAGGACGAAATTGAATCCTGTCCCGGCGACGACGCCAATGGCGGCTGCGATCACGGGATGTAGCGCGAACCAGCCCACGGTCTGCGCCAGCCCGACGCGCGTCACGCCGTTGACGATCGCCCCGGTGAGGCAACTCAGGCAGAACCGCACATACTGTTGCAGAGCCGATTCGTCACGCGCGTACGAAAACGTGATCCAGCGGTTCAGCAGGAAGTTCCACGTCATCGCGATCCAGATCGCCAGCCCGCCGGCCAGCGACAGCGGCAGCCAAGCCAGCAGCCCGGCGTAGGTCGTCAGGTCCACGACCATCCCCGACGCCCCCACGCCGATGAACTGAGCCAGCCGCGCCCAGCCGCCGAACTTGTGATTCGCCAGCCGGCGCAGATGCCGCAGGTAATTGATCTGCTCGCGGAACGTGAGTTTGCTCTCGCCGAGCTTGCGATCGGCGAAGTGAATCGGCACCTCGCGGATCTGCTCGCAGCCGCACTTCACGATCAGTTCCAGACCGATCTTGTAGCCGATCGGGTCGAGCGGCGCGGCGGAGTCGAACGTCGTGCGACGCAGCGCGAAGAATCCGGCCATCGGGTCGGCCGCCGTCGTGAACGGCCGCGCCAGCAGCGTGGCGACTTTCGAGTTCAGCCAGCGGAACCAGCCCCACTTCTCGTCCGTCCCGGCCCCCGACACGTAGCGACTGCCGATCACGAAGTCCACGTCGGCATCGTGCAGCGCGGCGACGAGTTCCGGAATCTTTTCGGGCGGGTGTGACAGGTCGGCGTCCATGACCACGAGCACATGCCCGCGAGCCAGCCGCAACCCGTGCAGCACGGCGCTCGACAGGCCGCGGTCGTGAAGCCGCACCTCGAGCCGCACCGGATGCACGGCCGCGAGCTCTTTGCAGACGCGCCGCGTGTCGTCCGGACTGTTGTCGTCCACGATGACGATTTCCGCGTCCAGTCCCGCCGCGCCCGTGGCCTCATGAATTCTCGGCACGAGCACCGGCAGGTTGGCGGCCTCGCGGTATGTGGGAACGATGATCGAGACGTCGCAGGCGTGCATGGTTTCGGAGAGTCTGTTTTGTTTCGGGTCGTTGCGTGTTCAGTGACGGGTTTGAGGGTGCCAGAGTGTGAGAGTGTCGGGGGAGAACTCTGTCACCCTCACACTCTGGCACTCCGACACTTGTTCAATCCCCCACTGCGCCTCAAGAGCAGATTCAAAACCGATTCGGGTGCCACGGGTGGCTTGTCCGCCCGTGTAAGGTCCAGCGACGCCGGCACTGGCAGCAAGCTGCCAGTGGCACCCCTCTGTGGTTTTGAAACTCGCTCATGAACCAGTTATCGAACCCGGTGCCGGGTTGCGTTCGTTCAAACTTCGCAGCGTCCGGCAGGCCACACGGGCGATGCGATCGCTACCGCTTCGCCATGCGAACGAGGACGAGCAACCGGCAAGGTCACCGGGTTGAGTGAAAAAAAACACCGGCGGGACGCCGGTGCCACGGTCAATCGGGAGACGACGACTCGCCGCAGAACGGGTTCGTGCGGCGTTCGACGCCGATCGTGGTCAGTTCGCCGTGGCCGGGGTAGACCTGCGTGTCGTCCGGCAGCGTGAACAGTTTCCGGCGGATGCCGCTCACGAGCAGATCGAAATCGCCGCCGGGGAAGTCGGTGCGCCCGATGCTCCCTTCGAACAGCACGTCGCCGCCGAGCACGATCACCGGCGATTCGTCCTTCAAAACGTAGACGACATGCCCCGGGCTGTGGCCGGGAATGTCGAACACTTCGCAGCGCAGGCCGGCGGCTTTGATGACGTCTCCCTCGCGAACCAGCCGGTCGGCCGGCGGGCTGGTCACGGCGATTCCGGCGAGGCCGCTGAGGTTGGCCACGGCGTCCGTCAGCATCACCGCGTCCCGTTCTCCGATCACAATCGGCAGGCTCGGCCAACGCCGCTTGAGCGCCGAGTTGCCGGCGATGTGATCGGCATGTCCGTGCGTGAGCAGGATCAGCACTGGCTCCAGCTTCAGCCGTTCGAGCGCGGCGAAAATCCGTTGCGGTTCAAACCCCGGATCGACGACCACGCACTCGGCCGCTCCGTCGCGGCGCACGATCAGCGTGTTCTCCAGGAACGGAGCGGAAACGACGACGTCAATGACAACGGGCAGGTTCGGCATGACGTGATTGTAGCGGGCGAGTCAGGGCGCACGACGCACTTTGCAAATTGCCGGTGCGCATTGTAGCCCGCTCTCGCCGAGAGCGGTTCCGGCGGCCGAGGTAAATCGTTCGGCCGCTCTCGGCGAGAGCGGGCTACAGTACAAAGTGCGTCGTGCGGCCGGTGAATCAACTCGCGGCGTGGCCGATCTTGCGGACGTTTGGTATGAATCCCGTTGAACTTGGAGGATCAATCAATGATGACGAATCGTGGTTGGCGGACGTGGCATTGCGGCGGCATGCTGTTGCTTGTCGCGGGAATCATCACCGGCATCTCCGCCTTGGCTCGCCCCGATGAGGGACCAGATCGAGAAGCACTTTGGAAGCGGCTGGCGAAGTACGTCGAACCGCCTGCCGAGTTCGCCGGCCAGTTCGGGGCGTACCGGTCGCCACTGAAGTTCGCGGACGGGACGCCGGTCAAATCGAAGGAAGATTGGATTCGGCGGCGGAAGGAGATCGCCGAGTTGTGGCACAAGCGGCTCGGAGCGTGGCCTCCGCTCGTCGAGCGTCCGACGGTGAAGCGTCTCGAATCGGTCGAGCGCGACGGGTACGTTGAGCATCACGTCCACGTGCAGATTTCACCCGAGGGGAAACTCGCCGACGGATACCTGTTGATCCCGAGCGGCTCGGCGGGAGCCTCGCCCTCCCGGAAACTGCCGGCGGTGTTCGTGCCGTTTTACGAACCGCTGACCAGCATCGGCCGCGGAGAGAAGGGACGCGGGCAGGGGACGCACGACTATGGGTTGCAACTCGTGCGACGTGGCTTCGTCACGCTGTCGATCGGCACGCCGGGTTCGGTCGAAAAGATCGGCCTCGACACGCGGCAGTTGCTGACCGAAGCGGGCGTCGAACTGCGGCGGCAGCCGCTCACGTTGCTGGCGTACACGTCGGCCAACTGCCACACGGCCCTCGCGCAGATGTCCGAAGTCGATCCGCAGCGGATCGGAATCATCGGCCTGTCGTACGGCGGCAAGTGGTCGATGTTCAGTTCGTGCCTGTATGAACAGTTCGCGTGCGCCGTGTGGTCGGACCCGGGGATCGTGTTCAACGAAAAAAATGGCAACGTGAACTACTGGGAACCGTGGTACATCGGCTACGACTCGAAGACCCAACGCAAGCCGGGCGTCCCCTCGGACGTGAATCCGCGCACGGGGCTGTACAAGGAACTGGTCGAAGCGGGCGACGACCTCGTGGACCTCCACGCGCTGATGGCCCCCCGGCCGGTCCTCGTCTCGGGCGGCACGGAAGACCCGCCGCGAAACTGGATCGCGCTCAATCACCTCGTCGCCGTGAACGAGGTGCTGGGCCAGAAACACCGCGTGGCGATGACCGCCCGGCCGACGCACGTCCCCACGCCGGAGGCGCTGGCGGTGGAGCTCGACTTCCTGGAGTTCTGGCTGAAGCACTTCGGGAAGTGAATCGCGCGAGTGCGAATGTGTGAGAGTCTGAGAGTGAGCGGGGGTGAACGTGCCTTCCCAGTCACCCTCACACTCTGGCACCCTCTCACTCATCGCTCCGTCGAGAGATCACGCCTGCGGCGGCAACTCCAGCACATGAATCGGCGACCAATTGCCGCGGTACGAGCCGTCCTTGTCGACCACCTTGCCGTTGCCGTTGCTGCCGCCGTTGGTGCCTGCGACGGCCAGACGCGTGCCGTTCGGATGCAGGCTGAGCGAATGGCAGTTGGCGATTTGCGTGAGCAGCACGAATGGTTCCTTGTCGTCGAGACGCCGGAACACGAGCTTGCCCGAGCCCGGGTTGCCGCTGATCGCGGCCATCACGAATCCGGCCGAGTGCCAGCGCAGGTCGGTCACGTACACGTCTCCCGCCTGGCCGAGTTCGAGCGTGTGCTTGAGGCTGCCGCCGGCCCAATCGAAGCCGAGCACGGTCGGGATGCCTTGCACGTTGCCGCCGTTGACCGGTTTCGTCCCGGCCACGAACAGCAGCGAACCGTCCGCGTTGAACGACAGGCATCGCGCGCCGCCAACGTCCTGCAACCGATCGAGTTTGTACAGCACGCCCGCATCGAACTGGCGCGTGCTCTGCCCGGAAGCCGTGTCCCATTGCTTGACGATTCCCTTGAGGTCGCCGGACACGAGCGATTTGCCTTCCGGATGGAAGGCGACTTTCAGCAGGTCGTCGGGCTGGTTGGAAAAGTCGTGCTTCTTCGATCCGTCGGCGGCAGACCAGATTCTCACCGCGCGATCGAGACCGCACGTCGCGACGAGCTGCCCGTCCGGGCTGACCGCGACCGATGTGATCCAGCCGTCGTGAGCTGTTTCGACGGACCACTTCGGCTGCGGTTGTTCGCCGAGCGCCGCGTAGTCCCAGCGAGTCAGCCGACCCCACGTGTCCACCGAGTACACCGCCGGCGCCGCCGCATCGAAGGCGACATCCTGCACCCAGCCGTTGTGCCCGCCGAGCGCGGGGGTGATGTCGTTGAATTCGTCACTCGACGAATCCCAGCGATGCACGTGCCCGTCGTATCCCGCCGCAAACAGAAACTTCCCACACGGGCTGAACCGCGCCACCGAGAACTCGCGCTTGTTCTCTAGCACCTTGAGCGGCTTTTGCTTCGGCGTGAATTGATCTTTGAGTGCCTTGAGGTCGTCGTTCATGCGAGGGCCTCCTTCACGGCAAAGCAATCGTCGTGCGCGATCGGCAGCGGCTGGCCGTGGTTGTCGTATTCGATTTCGTCCGACTTGATGCCGAGGGCCTGGAACCAGGTGTGGAACAGGTGGCCGATGTCGTAGCCCTGGCCATCCACGTCGGTGCCGTTGGCGTTCGTTTTGCCGACGACGACGCCCTGCTTCAAACCGCAACCGGACATCACCAGCGACCATGCTTCGGGCCAGTGGTCGCGACCGACGTGCCCGTTGATCCGCGGCGTTCTTCCAAATTCGGACATCGCGATCACCAGCACGTTGTCGAGCATCCCGCGAACGGCGAGGTCTTCGATCATCGCCGCGAAACCCTGATCGAACTTCGGCATGAGGTTTCGGTGGCCGATGAAGTTGTCGCCGTGCGTATCCCAGCCGTAGGAGTTCACCTTCACGAAGCGCACGCCCGCTTCGAGCATCTTCCGAGCCTGCAGCATGTGCCGGCCGAATTCGTGCGTGCCGTAGCGTTCGACATCCTTCGGGTCGAAGCTGGCGGTGTCGAACAGGTCCTGCCGCTGCATCAGCTTGCGGGCCATCTCGTAGACGTAGCTGTTGGCCGCGTTGACTTCGGGGCGACGCGCCGTGGCATAGCGCTTGTTCGCGTTCTCGCGAAGTGCGTTGCGGATCGCGTCGTCGTCCTCGGACACCGTCGGGTTCCGCAGGATGTTCTCCGGCGGCTTGCCGTCGCCGAACGCGAGTGCTCCGTACTGCGGCCCGAGGAAACCGCCATCGGCGTGGATGAAGCCTCCGTTGCCGGGCTTGATCCACACGTAAGGCGGCAGCTTGCTCGACCCCGGTCCCATCAGCTTGGCGATCGCCGACCCGAAGAACGGGTACGTCACGCCACGATTCTTCGGGTCTCCGCGCTGGATGCGCGGCACGCCCGCCGAGTGCGAGTTGTCATGCGTCGCCATGTTCCTCACGACGACCAGATGCTGCATGTGCCTGGCCGATCGCGGCAGGAGTTCGCTGAACTGGACTCCCGGAACCGACGTCGAGATCGGTCGAAATGGACCGCCAAACGGCGTGTTCGGCTTCGGGTCCCAAGACTCGAGCTGGCTCATCCCGCCGTCAATCCAGACAAACAGCACCTGCTTGTCCTTGATCTTCGGCGGTTCATCCGCCAGCCCGGCGAGGCTTCCGCCGCCAAACACCGTCGCCGCCAGACAACTCATCCCACCCAGCAATTCGCGCCGCGAGATGCGGTGATCGTTGGGAGTACACAGCGGATTGCTTGTCATTTCCATCTCCGATGTACGACGAAAGAGACTGTCTCACTTCCCCGCAGGCGAGACTGTGATCCACAGCGGCTCGGCGCAGTAGGTGGCTTTCATCACGAAATTGATCGACACGTGAGCCATCACCGGGGCGAGTTGCTTCTCGACGGCGGGGGCGTCGGCCGCGGCCTTCAGCGTGATCCAGCCCTTCGTGTCGTTGGCGGAGAGCAGCGTCTTGCTTTGAGCCACATCGACGGTCACGCCTTTGGGCAGGCTGTTGCCGAAGGGCTGTTCGAGGTGCGTGAACAGCGGTTCTAGCGTGACGTTCCCTTTGAATTCCGGCGCGCGTTCGACGGTGGCTTCGATTTTCTGCGACCCGCCGGGGGTGAGCTTGATCTCAGTCGTCGAAATTCTCACCGACCGGAGGTCCATCGATTCGGCCACCGAGACGACGTGCGGGCTGACGAGTTCCCAGTGCGCTCGGCCTCCGCCCGGCATGTACTCTTCCTGAAGCATCCGAGCACCCGACGTGAGCGACAGGGCACTGCCATCCGGTTGAGGCAACGTCGCCGATCCGGTGAAACGCAGCGTCGCAACGCCAGCCTGCGCGTTCGCCGCCGCTTGCAGGATGACGACGCCGTCCTGACCTGTTTCCAGAATCCGACCAGTCGTCGCGGTGACTCCGGGCGGAAGTCCTTCGACACTGAGAGTCACCTCGCCGGTGAACCCGTTTTTGCGCACGACGCGGACGTACACGGGCGAGTTCACGCTGGGGGCCAACTGAGTCTTGTCCGTGTCCACTTCGAGTTCGAAGTACGGCTGTGCCTTCGTCGCCTGGATGAGATACGTGAAGCCCGGTTCGCCGCGAAGATGCAGGTCGCGGATTTCGAGGAAATACTTCCCCGCCGCCGGAGCCGCCCAGTTTTCGATCCACGAGTCGGCGTGAGTCAGCCGGCCCCAGCGCGCGTCGTCGTTCTCGATGAGCACGGCCCCCTTGTCGTTGAGCAGCCGGACAACCGGATCGAGTTCCGAACCGGCTCGCCGCGCGAAAACTTCAAACGACCACTTGTCTCCGGCAGCTGCCTCGAACGAATAGACATCAATATCGCTCGCCGATTCGATTCGCCCGTTGATCGCCGCCGGCAGTGTGACCGCTTGCGGCGCGGCCGCGATCGTGTTGTTATCGCCAGCGGTTTCGATCACCTGCGGAACCGTGGACGCGACGACGGCGAAATCGTTCGTCGACTGACCGGCAATCGGTGCGGTGACTCGTTGCAAACCGACTGGCGTCTCAGACGGCAGCGTCAGGCTGATCGTGGCGTCGGCGGCCGGGAGGTTCAGCCCGACCGGAGCCAACTTCGCTTCGGCACCGGCGGCCACGCTGATCGGGAACACCTGCGACACCTGCGGACGGTTGTGCATTTCGATGGCGTACACCCAGTCGCCGTTGCCTTGATACCGCACGTCGCGGATTTCGAGCAGGTACTCGCCCGCTTGCTCAAACTTGTACGACAGCAGCGGGTCTCCGGCATCGACGTTGTCGGACTGAGCCAGCGTGCTGCCGTTCGCGTTGCGCAGCGAGATGATCGGATCGACGTGCGTCTGCAGGTCGTGGATCACGTTTTCCAACCGCTGTGCCCGGACTCGAAAAGTCCACGTCGTCCCCGCTTCGACTTTGAACTTGAACCAGTCCACATCCTCCGCTTTTTCGATCGTGCCGCACGCGGTGGCCGGAAGCGTGATGACCTGGGCCTTCGCCGCCGTGTCGTTGTCGGCGGCTTCGACGACGATCGGATCGCGCACGACGACCAACTGGCCGATCGTGCTGACCCCTTGCGGCGTCGCGACGCGGAACTCGCGCGGACCGGGCAGCGCGTCCGCAGCCGCCGTGAACTTGAGCTTGATCCGCGCGAGACTCGGCTTCGCGGGCGGCTTGGCTTCGGGCGGCTTCTCCGGCGGGACGACTTCGCCGGTCAGGCCGCTGCCGGAGACCAGCACTTTGCTCGCGCCGAACAAGTTGTATCGCGCGGCGACCTCGCACTCGGTCGTCTGGCCGATCTGCACGGCGACCGGTTTCAGGCTCATCAGCATCGGGTACGAGTTGTTCGTCTGCTGAGCCAGAGTCACATGCGGCATCAAAATCTGCCAGCCGTAGCCGGTCAGAATCGCCAGGCAGGTTCGAATGGAAATCGACTTCATCGTAACTCCTCTCGTGATTGTCACGACAGTTGTTGAATCGTGACTGCCCCACCGGGACGTACTTCCAGCCTGAGCGCGAATCCATTGAGCAATTCCATGCCCACAAGAGGCGCTGTGTTGGCTTCGTCCACAGCGACTCGACGCAATTTGCCGTCCCAATCCAAGACGACATCGTAAATGTCAAACACAGTCGTGCTTCCATCGGCCAGCAAAGCCTGACCGCGTCGTCGCCACGGAAGTTTCAGGTTGGCGATCGCATCGGGCGGCAGGCTGAGTGAACCATCAAACCCCGTGTCGATGATGGCTTCCACCTCGTGTGCTTCACCTTCGGGATTGTGAACGATCACGGAAATGATCGCTTCGCGATTCGCCGAGACACGTCCCGAGATCATGTCGGCACCGAGCGCGGTCGCGAGCCGAAGCGGCGCGCAACGCGAGAGCCAACCCGACGCAACCAGATTTGGGCCGAGGGAACTCGCTTCAGCAATCGTTCCGTGGCGACCACTTCGTTCGCGTCAACTTCGAAGGCCCCCGTTTCAATGTCGATCACAACGAAGTCGCCGGTTCGTTGTGGTTCCAGCACGGCCGCCAGATCGCGGTCATAGATGGCATCACCACGCCGGGAGAATTCCTCTTTGCTGTAACGTGGCTGAGTGGCAGTCATGGCTGCGTCTCACTGTCGGCGACGGCTGCTTGGCAGATTACATCCACTGCTTGATCAGGCGGCCTTCGTTCAGCCGGATGGGTCGGCCGTCGGCGGTGTGGCCGATCAGGTCGAGAGGCAGACCGAGCTTGGCGTAGATCGTCGCGGCGATGTCGTCGGTGAAGTATTCGTCGCGGATCGGGCGTTCGCCCTGTTCGTCGGTGGCACCGAGGACCGCGCCGCCGGGGACGCCGGCGCCCGCCAACACCGCGAAACCGGCCGACGCCCAGTGATCGCGACCGCTGGCCGAATTGATTTTCGGCGTGCGACCGAAGTCCGTCAGCCACACGACGAGCGTCGTGTCGAGCAACCCCTGTTCGGCCAGGTCGATGATAAGTTCAGGCAGTCCCTGATCGATGGGCGGCATCCGGCTGGTCTTGAGCGATGCGAAATTATTCTGGTGCGTGTCCCAGCCGGGATCGGCCACGGTGACGAAGCGGACTCCGGCTTGAATCAGTCGGCGGGCCATGAGGCAACTCTGACCAAACTTCGTCCGGCCGTAGCGATCGCGGAGGCGCGGGTCTTCCCGGTCGATCTCGAAGGCCCGTTTGGTTTCCGGAGCCGTGATCATGTTGAACGCGGTCTTGACGTTTTCGTCCTGGGCGTCGAAAGCGTCGGGCTGGATTTCGGCTTTGCGCTGCAGGCTCTCGATCGCCCCCAGTACGCTCCGCCGGCGGGAAACACGATCGGCGCTGATTCCACCCGGCGGCGTGATGTCGCGGACGGTGAAGCTCGTGCTGTTCGGATCAGTCGGAATCTCGAACGGGCTGTGTTCGAGCGGAAGGAATCCCGACGTGCCGCCGCCGAACCGACGGTCAATCGAATCGCCTAGTTGCACAAACGGCGGCAAAGCCGATCGGAAACCGAAGTACTGGCTGACGACCGAGCCGTAGCACGGGTAAGTGAGAGCCGGGTTGAACTGCCGCCCGGACATGCACCACTGGTCGGCCGTTCCGTGACTGCCGTTCTTCGGGTTCCAGCCGCGAAGCAGAGCGAACTTGTCGAGGTTTTCCGCCAGCTTCGGGCAGACTTCGGTGAACTGGATGCCGGGGACTGCCGTGTCGATCACCGAAAATTCACCCTTCACGTTCGTCGGGGCGGTCGGCTTTGGATCGAGCGTGTCGTGATGACTGGTGCCGCCGTGCGTCCAGATCAGGATGCAACTCATGTCGGACTGGCTCTTGCCACCCTTCGCCAGAGCCGTCTTTTGTTGCAACGCCAGCGGCAGCGAGACGCCGAGTCCGCTCAAAGCTCCCAGCTTCAGGAACGAACGGCGTTGGACTCGTTCGCAGTCGCGGGTCCAACCGGTCAACAGGTCAAGCATGATCGACTCCTCATTCAATGTGTGCGGGCGGGATGATGCACAGGTAGGCAGGAGGGTATCGTGGACAGGGACCAGCCTGTCCGGTATTGAATGACTGGAAACAATGCTAGCGAAGTTCCGGGTCAAATCAAAGCCTATTTACCCGTAGCATCGGCTGCGACCGGATGGCATAATCATGACCGGCTACGGTTGACGATTTGAGGTGTAGCCATCCCGCCCTGGTCCGCGGCAAAATCTGCGCGACTGGAACTATCCCACCCCGTTGATTCAGCCTTTGGAGCGCTGACATGCAAAGGTCAGTTGTCGGTCGTCAATTGTCAGTCGTCAGAAGTTGGAGTCGCTCGATCCTCCATCCTCGATCCTCCATCCTCGGTCTGTTCGTGCTGATGACGTTGCCGGCGGCGACCGCGAACGCCGCTGACTTCCGCATCACGCCGGACAAAGTCACGCTGAAGGGAAACTTCTCGCAGACACAGTTGCTGTCGACGGCATTGGATGGTCAGGTGCAGATCACGGACCGCGCGGAAGACCTCACGACGAAGGCGACGTATCAGACGTCGGACCCGAAGGTGGCAACAATTGGGAGCGGCGGGCGAGTCCTCGCGGTCGGCAACGGTCAGGCGACGATCACTGTGACCTCCGCTGGAATCGCCAAGCAAATTCCCGTCGAAGTGACCGACGTGCTGCCGGAAGCGAAGATCACGTTCCTCGACCATGTGGCTCCGATCCTCAGCAAGGCGGGATGCAACATGGGGGCTTGCCACGCGAGCCAACACGGCAAGGGAGGCTTCATCCTGTCGGTGTTCGGATACGACCCCGATGCCGATCAGCGGGCGATCGTTCGCGACCGGCAAGGGCGACGAGTCAACATGGTCGATCCGGCGCAGAGCCTGTTGCTCCTCAAACCGACGATGACGGTGGGTCACGGAGGGGGCCGGCGCATGGAAGCGGGGTCGATCGATCATCAAATTCTCGTCGCCTGGCTGGCCGGAGGCGCACCCGCGCCGCAGTCGAACTCGCCGAAACTCAAGTCGCTCGCCGTCACGCCGAATCGCCGTCTGGCCGAACCCGGCGCGAAACAACAGTTGCGAGTCGTCGCGACCTACGTTGACGGGCAGACGCGCGACGTGACGCCGTGGGCCAAGTTCGACAGCATGGACGAATCGGTCTTCACCGTTTCGCCGCAGGGGCTGGTGAACGTGATCGGCAAGGGACAGGCTCCGGTGATGGTGCGGTTTGAAGGGCAGGCGGACATTTGCATGGTCGTGTCGCCTTACGCGCCGGCAGTCGATCTGGCCGGGTGGCAGGATCGCAACTACATCGACACGCACGCCGCCGCCAAGTTCCGCGAGCTGGGCATTCCGCCGTCGCCGGTGTGCGACGACGCGACGTTTGTCCGCCGCGCGTTCCTCGACGTGACGGGTTCGCTCCCGACCGCCGACGAAGCCACGTCGTTCATCGATTCGACCGACTCGGACAAGCGAAAGAGGTTGCTCGACCGGCTGCTCGGTCTGACCGGCGACCCGGTTCAGGACATCTACAACGATCGGTATGCCGCGTTCTGGACGCTCCGCTGGGCCGACCTCATCCGCAACGACAGCCAGGAACTCAACCCGCAGGGGATGTGGGCGTTGCACAACTGGCTGCTCGGTTCGTTCCGCACGAACAAGCCGGTGGATCAACTCGTCCGCGAACTGGTGACCGCGCAGGGTTCGGTGTTCTCGAACGGGCCGGCCAACTACTACCGCATCGCGAGGAATGCTCCCGACCTGGCCGAAGCGACCGCGCAAACGTTCCTCGGCATTCGCATCATGTGCGCGAAGTGCCATCACCACCCGTTCGAAAAATACGCGCAGTCGGACTACTACGGCTTCGCCGCGTTCTTTTCGCGAGTGAACACAAAATCGTCACAGGAATTCGGCTTGTTCGGGGCCGAACAGGTGGTGCTGGTTCGATCGAGCGGCGAAGTCACGCATCCCAAGACCGGCCAGCGCATGCCGCCGACGCCGCTGGATGGCGAACCGGTGGACGATCCGCTCGACCGCCGCATCCCGCTCGCGAATTGGTTGACCTCGAAGGACAACAAGTATTTCGCCGAGAACATCGTCAACCGGTACATCCGGTTCCTGCTGGGACGCGGGTTGGTCGAACCGGTCGATGACATGCGCGGCACGAATCCGCCGACGAACGTCGAACTGATGACCGCCCTCGCGAAATCGTTTCGCGATTCCAATTTCAACCTGAAGCTGCTGCTCCGCGACATCCTCAACTCGCGGCTGTACCAGCTCGATTCGCAGCCGACGGCAGCGAACGCGGCCGACGGGAAATTCTACTCACACTTCATCGTCAAGCGCCTGCCGGCCGAATCGCTGCTGGACGCGGTGGACACCGTCACCGGATCGCAAACGAAGTACCCGAACCTGCCGCTGGGGACGCGCGCCATCGAACTCCCCGACGCGCAGTACCCGAACGTGTTCCTCAACACGTTCGGCAAGCCAAAACGAGCCAGCGTGTGCGAGTGCGAACGCTCTCCAGATCCGAATCTCGCGCAGGCTCTGCACGTGACGAACGGCGAAATCGTGCAAACCAAACTCGCCGACGGCAACGGCCGCATCGCCAAGCTGATCGCCGCGAAGAAGTCGCACGAAGAAATCCTGACCGAGCTCTACCTGACCGCGTGGTCCCGTCGCCCCACCGACGCCGAAATCCAGGCCACCCGCTCGTTCCTCCCCCAAGCCGCCTCCCCGCAGGAAGCCTATCAAGACCTGCTGTGGGCGCTGATCAACTCCAAGCAGTTCCTCTTCGTCCATTGACCAATTCCCCCTCTCCCCCTTGGGGGAGAGGGCCGGGGTGAGGGGGCCAAACGTCTCTTGCAGATAAAGCCAGGTGCAGCAATCCGATGAAAGGCAACCCCGACCTCCTCGCGCATTCGCGCGACAACCGAAAGAATCAATCGACCGCCGAGAAGATTCTCTGGCAGCACCTTCGCTCGCGTCAGATGAAAGGCTTCAAGTTTCGTCGCCAGCATCCGATCGGCACGTACATCGCCGATTTCATTTGTGTCTCGGCGAACCTGATTATTGAACTCGACGGTGATTCGCACACGGAGCGACGCGAGTACGATGCCCGGCGCGACGATTGGCTGCGGTCCAAGGGCTTGCTCGTCTTTCGATGTTTCAACACGGACGTAATTGAGAACATGGACGGACTGATGGAAACTGTCTGGAAGTTGTGCCGTGAGCGTAGTTCGGCCCCCTCACCCTAACCCTCTCCCCCAAGGGGGAGAGGGGACTTCCAACCGCATGTCTGCCTCAACACCCGACCGCTCGCACCTCGCAAGCAATCAGTCCGCGTGGAACCGCATGGCGGAATCCGGCAGCGTGTTCGCCAAGGTCGCATCGGACGAGGAATGTCGCGAACCGATCAAGACGCTCGACGGACGCGGCTGGTTGCCGGCGAGCGTTCACGGGTTGGACGTGCTGTGTCTGGCGGCGGGAGGCGGCTGGCAGTCGATCCTGTACGCTTCGGCCGGAGCCAACGTTACAGTGGTGGACCTGAGCACGTCCATGCTCGGCCTCGACGAGCGTGAAGCCGAACGGCGCGGGTTGCGGGTCCGCACGCTCGTGGCCTCGATGGACGATCTCGCTTCGCTGCAAGGCGCCAGCTTCGACATCGTGCATCAACCGGTGAGCACCTGCTACGTCCCCGATGTCGAATCCGTGTATCGCGAAGTCGCCCGGGTGCTGCGCGACGGGGGACTGTACATCAGTCAGCACAAGCAACCGACCAGCTTGCAGATCACCGGCCGCGACGGTCAGGACCGGTGGGTGCTCGGCACGCGATACTACCTCGACGGCCCGCTGCCTCCCCCCGCGGACCGTTCCTACCGCGAATCGGGCACGACCGAATACCTGCATCGCTGGGACCAACTCGTCGGCGGCCTCGCCCGCGCGGGATTCCTCATCGAAGACCTCCGCGAACCCTACCGCGGCGACGACAAAGCCGCCCCCGGCCACTTCGGCCACCGCGGCCTGTTCATCCCGCCGTACGTGCGCCTGAAAGCCCGCCGCCTGCCGCGGACGCAATCGGCAGTTGTCAGCGAACCGCCGCCGATGCTTTGGACGCCCGATGCGTGATCGCGACCGCTTGCGTTCCGAGATCACAAACCGAACGTGTGGCGAAGTGCCGTCTCCACGGCGGCCATGTCCGACCAGCGTCCGATCACTCGATCGAATTCATGATCGAAGATCGTCGCCAGGTTGTCGGTCATGATGACCGAATCGGTCATCGTAGACATCCATTTCCGGTCGGTCCCAATCTTCGGCAAATGTTCGTAGCCGACCCCTCAGGCCAGCGGCCTGAGTCTCGTCGATACCGTGGGAACGGAGGTCAACTGAGGTCGGTGGGACAAAGGTCACAATCACCCGCGACTCTTGGACGCCGGATGGCACCTCCAGCAGTTCGATTTTGCCGTCGCGAAAGACGCCCTCAACTGCGTTCAACATGGGGTTGCCTCGTCAGTGAATTCAGGTTAATCACGATTCCTGGCGGATGTGATGAGATTCTAAATCGGATTTCGACGTTGCAATAGGGCAAACACCTGACCGCCGCCTGCCGAGAACGCAAATCGTCGCCGATGCCGGGCGACCACCCCCTTCTCTGGACACCGTAACCCGTATGATCGTCAGCATCGGCCATCGTATCGGTCGCATGGGGATCAGAAGGGGAGTTAAGCCGTTGAATTCCGGAACAGTTGTGGTCCACAATTTGCCTAGCGCCAAACCAGAGTTAGGTTTTGTGATGGCTAGCAACATGACGAGCATCGTATTTCGCGCTCCAGCAGTTGTTGAACTGCATCCCACTGCGATGAAGTACCTGCATTCTCGATTGCGTATATGGCTCCATTCGTTGGTGGCAGCGACAGTCGTCCTCAGCATCCAGCAAGATTCTCTGCTTGCCCAATCCATCGCCAGACCGTACAGGCTCCCGGCAGGTGTGACTCCGAGCCAACAGGTACGGGAGTTGACGGTACCTGATTGGTCCAATTCTGAAACGTATTTCGGTCCTGTGTTGGGCGGTCCTGCTGTGGGTGCGAATCGTGCAAAAAATGATTACTGGATCGTGAGCAACAATAACAACCTTGCCGACATGCGCAGGGAGAAACCGAGGCTTGAATATTATTGGTGTTGGGATCAGGCAAACAATAATCCCGGAATCTTGCCAACAGACAGACTTTGGAAACTGAACGAAGCCAGCTTCACAAACTGGATGGATAAAAGCGCGCCACTTTGCGTGGTCGTATTTGGTGCCTGCACCAACTTTGACGCGATCGCTAAGAGAGCACCTGCGATGAGTAGATGGTTGCGCTCGGAGTCTCAAGGCCAACCGTTGAATATCGTGTTCTTTTCGTGGCCGAGCGCTAAACTCCTCCCAAGAAGCGACATCGTTCCTATCGAGCCGTTGCTGATTCCCGCTGGTGTCTTCATCCTCGATCGCCGGAGTGAGTACCAGGGACTTTTAATTGCCGAAATGCTCTCGCAGTTGCCGGATCAACGACAAGTCTGCTTGATTGGCCACAGTTACGGAGGCCGCGCGGTGCTGTCGACGCTGCATCTGATGGAAGGCGGCAAGATCACGAATCCGATTACCAAAGAAAACTTCCGTCTGAGAACGCGACTGTACGATGAGTTTCGTGCCGACAAACTCAACGGGCAAGGACGAACGATCCGCGTGGTGCTGATGGCTGCGGCTGTTGATCACCATTGGCTGAACCCGGGGCAGCGTTATGACGGGGCACTTTCGCGTATTGATCGTTTGCTCAATCTTCAAAATCCGAACGACTTGGTCCTTGGGTTGTATTCGATCAGGCATCCGTGCGCAACGCTTGCGATGGGAGGCCCTGGTTTGTACTGGAGTGACCTCTCACAGCTTGATGTCTCCCAAAGAGCGAAAATAGAACAGGACGATCTGTCCGTGCTGGGTGATAGCTTGGAGCAAGATGATATCTGCCTTCCAATCGGAACGAAGCATGATGTCAGATGTTTCTACGAACACCCTGACATCCAAAGAAAACTGAAGCGCTACCTCTTTTTCAGGGATGCACCAGTAGTTGCTAGGCCATCTGGATCGGGCAACTCGGCGGTTGACCAAACGAGGCAAACTCGGATCACCCCCCAAGGAAAGCCGAGACCACTTCGGTCGTCGCTGACCTCAACGATTGTTTCCAAGGGTGAGCAGACAACTCCCATTCGCCGCCCGCGATTCCCAGAGTGGTAACTTCTGTTTTCCTAGCTGGCGATTCGTCGCATTCGCACCTTTCGATGTTCCATCGACATCGAGTTCGTGAGTAAAATCAGGCCGACGCAACTCTACCACTGCTGATGAGACTTTGAGAACGAATTATGTCCACGAAAGAAGCTGTCATCGAGATGATCCGACGCCTGCCGGACGAGGCGACCGTCGAAGACATCATGACGGAATTGACCTTCCGCCGAAGTGTTGAGGAGGGACTGCAACAGCTCGATGCCGGGCAGGGTGTCCCACACGACGAAGCCAGGCGGAGGTTCCCAGACGTCGTTGCTGCACTCGATGAACTCGCACAACTCCCGGCGAATTGGGATTCCTACGGGGCAGGCACAATCCGGCATTCGAGCCTGCTGGCGACTCTCGAATTGCTCCTTCGCATCATGCGAGAAAACACGCCCATGCCCGCACTGGTTCCCACGAATCGGCGGACCATCCTCGTGGAATGGCATACGCGGGGCATTGATCTCGAAGTCGAAGTACATGGCTCGGATCGGTTGCACGTGGCGTTCGAGGATTCCCGCGATGGGACGGAATGGGAAGCGGAACTCGGTTCCGATCTCACGCGGTTGGTCGAGTGCATCGAGCGCCTGTCGAAACGGGATTGAGCGAGACGGTGAATGGCGAACGACCAATTCACGGACGACTCGTCGATTCCCGACGACGCAAGGCTTTGGCGACGTGTCCCGCCGTGGCACTTCATCTTCGATGACAATCTTGGTCGAGTCCGTCCGTCGAAGGCTGCGTTCGACGACGATGAGAACGGTTCTCCGATGTCGGTAGTCCTGGCTGATTTGGTCTTGGAATCCGGCAGAGGGCCAGAGCACATTCTGATCGGTCACGATCGGTTCGCGCTGGCCGAAATCACGGCTGGTCTCGCTCGTTCAAAGCAACAGGGCATTGTCCGAGACCCTGTTCCCGAAGAACCAACTCACGCCCTCGTGTTCGGAAAGAAAACTGCTTCGGTAACCCGTGCGTTGGCGAAAGGCTCTGTGTGGGTCGTTCCACCGCCTGCCGGTTCCCTGCCGCGCCAACCGTAGGCGAAGCATCTTGCCTCGTTTCTTCCCTTTGCGGTACAACTCCCGCCCCGTTGGAGTTCTGTAGGTCAGGCTTTCCAGCCTGACGTCCGTCGATTGGATTTCGGCGCGAACGAGTCAGGCTGGAAAGCCTGACCTACGGGTGCGGTCCATCTTGAGAGGCACGGATGCTTCACCGATTGCGACGCTGGCTTTGTCCGGACTTGGCGATTGACCTCGGGACCGCGAACACATTGGTCGCGGTGCAAGGGGTCGGCATTGTCGTGGACGAACCGTCGGTCGTGGCCCTGCAAAAGGGGACGCGGAAGGTGCTGGGGCGCGGCACCGCCGTCGGCAAACTCGCCAAGCAGATGCTCGGCAAGACGCCCGATTCGATCACCGCCGTGCGGCCGATGCAGGACGGAGTCATCACCGACTTCGAGCTGTGCGAAGCCATGCTGCGGTATTTCATCCAGAAGGCCGTTCGCAAGTCGCACGGCCTGCGCCCGCGAGTCGTCATCGCGGTCCCCGGCAGCATCACGCCGGTCGAAAAGCGGGCGGTGTTCCACAGCGCCGAACGAGCTGGCGCCGGGCAGGTGTATCTGATCGCGGAATCGAAGGCGGCCGGGATCGGCGCCGGGCTGCCGATTTCCGAACCGATGGCCAGCATGGTCTGCGACATCGGCGGCGGCACGACCGACGTCGCCATCTTCAGCCTCGCCGACATCGTCGCCAGCCGCTCCATCCGCATCGCCGGCGACGAAATGGATGACGCCATCATCGAATACCTCAAGCAACACTACTCGCTCCGCGTGGGCCCGCAGGTCGCGGAGCAGCTCAAGATCGAACTTGGCTCGGCGTACCCGCTCGATCAGGAATTGACCGGCGACGTGCGGGGCATCGACACGATCAGCGGCGTGCCGCGCAAGGCGATCGTCACCAGCGAAGAAATCCGCGACGCCCTCCATGAACCACTCGACGCGATCCGCAACTGCATCAAATCGGTCATCGAACAGTGCGACCCCGAACTCGTGGCCGATCTCGTGGACAACGGCATCGTCCTGACCGGTGGCGGCGCCCTGCTGCGCGGTCTGAATCTGTACCTCAGCGAACAACTCAACGTCCCCGTCCGCGTGGCCCACGACCCTCTGACCACGGTGGCGCGCGGCACGGCAATCTGCCTCGATCACCTCGCGCAGTGGCGAGACAGTTTGGACGTGGGGGAGGGATGAACGGGATTGCCGATTGTCGATTTGCGATTGCCGAATGATTCAAAAGTTGTCCCAGCGGCATTCGCAACCAATCGGAAATCGGCAATCGGAAATCGGCAATTCAATGTCACGCGATCAAAACACATCAGTGTGGTTCGCCGTCGCACTGTGCTTCGTGGGCGGATCACTGATCCTCTGCCCCGCCAACGTGACCGACGCCATCCGCGCCACGGTTCACGACCTGACTCGTCCCGGCCAGCTTGCCGTCCGAACGGTGGCCGACGCGGCAGCAAATCACATCCCGCTGGCGAGCGGGGGCCTTGAGGCCCCTGATCAACCCGCAACCGATCGTCATCTGCTCGCCCGTATTACGACCCTCGAATCCAAACTCCGAGAACTCGCCGTCGTCAATTTGCATCTGCAAGACGAAGTCGAAGCCGCCCACTTGCTCGCCCGCCAGCGAATCGCCTCGTCTGACCCGCCACCGTTGCTGCGACCTGAACTCGTCACCGCGCGGGTGATCGGCGAGGAAACCCTCCGCCCGTGGCAAGGCCGAGCACTCCTCGCGTCCGGTTCCACCCACGGCGTGCCGGACGGCGCGATCGTACTCGCGGACGAAGGCCGCACGCTGCTGGATGTCGGTGCCGACCGGCAACTGACCAGCGGCGAATCCGTCTTCGCGGGGCGCACGGTGCTGGGGAAGATCATCAAGGTCACGTCGTTCACGAGCACCGTGCAGCGCGTCACCGACCGCGGCTACCGCGGCGCCGCGCGGCTGTCTCGCGAAACGGCCGACGGCAAACTCGTCTTCGGTCAGGCGGGGACTCTCGAAGGGGACGGCAGTGACCTCTGCCGCCTGAAACTGATCACCGAACCGGTCAACGTCGGCGACCACGTCTACACCGCCAACACCGACGGCATCCTGCTGCTGCCCATGTACTACGGCCAGGTCACGCGCGCCGAACTCAAACCAGGCGCGACCGAGTGGGAAATCCAAATCCGCCCCGCCCCCGTCCCCGATCGGCTGACGATCGTGCATGTCCTCCGCACGGCCGCCAATCCGGCGCGGGTGTCGGCGAACTGAGTCGGAGACGAACGAGGGAGGATTGAGGATCGAAGTTGGAAGATGGTGGATCGTGGCACCGGCGTCTCGCCGGTGGAAACAGGTGTGACATGAAAGTGATTGGCTTGACCCTCTGGACCTACGCCGCGTTCGCGCTCCACGCGGGCCTCGGCAGTGACGTGGCCTACGGTCCGTCCCGTGTTCACGTCCCCTGGCTGCTGCTGATCCCGACCGTGATCCGACTCACCGAACGAGACGGCTTGCTTGTCGCGGCAGCGTGGGGGTTGCTCGCCGACTGCCTGACATCGTCGCCGTTGGGGATCGAGCTCATCGGCTTCACGGTCGCGGCCACCGTGATCCAACGGCTGCGGAGGCTGAACGCACCGCGATCGCTATTCGCGACCGCGCTGCTCACAGCCGGAGTCGTCTCCGCCGAAGTCTTCGCAGCGGACGCGTCACGACTCACACTGGCTGGCATACCGATCGACGCGGCCGAACTCGCAGTCCGGTCGCTCGCCACCGGCACGGCCACGGCGGGCGCGGGGTTCGTAATCGGATGCATGACGCGGCTTGTCTGGCGGCGACGGGCGAATACAAACGACGCGCGGTCGGGCACAAATGTCGTGACCAACCGCTGGCGGATGCTGACGGGGTAGAAATTGAACAGAAGGAAACGAAGGGAACGAAGGTTGGAATGAACTTGGACGATAAGTCGGCTGGACGTGACATTACATTTCTTTGTTCCCTTCGTTGCCTTCTGTTCCAATTCCACGATGCAACATGCTCAACCGTGCGACCAATCCGTTGGCGTCTGAAACTCTACCGCGAACCGGCGGGCCGGCGTGGATGCCGAACGGGCGGCTGGCGGTGATGTTCGGCGTGGTCGCGGCGGCGTTGATCGTCATCGCCGGGCGGATGGTCCACGTGCAGGCGTTTCTGACCGACGAGTACGTGGCCGAGTTGACGAAGACGCGAGAGAAATTCGAGCCGATCCCCGCGCTCACCGGTCGAATCCTCTCGGCCGAAGGGATCGAGCTGGCTCGCGACGTGCGAATCTACAACGTGACGGCTCACTACCGGTGGCTCGAAATGCCCCCGGACGAAAAATGGCTCCGCGGCGAAGCCTTGTCGCGGCTCGATCCGAAGGCCCGCAAGAACCCGGACCGCGTGCGAGCCGAAATGGATCGCGTGCTGGCTCAGCGTCAGCAAATGTGGGAGCGGCTGGCGGCGAGCGTCGGTGGCGTCTCACAACGAGACGGGGCGAGTTCACAACGAGACGGGGCGAGCGGGGGCCGTGAGGCCCCCGAGTTGAGCGACCATACTCGAACCAAGGAAGACTCAGGGGGCTTACGCCCCCCGCTCGCCGACGAGAAAGCTTTTCAAAATCTGATCGCCCAGCGGGCCGCGATTCAGCAGCGAATCGACCGCATGTACCGCGACGTGGCCGAGCGGCTCGCCGCGCGGCGGGCGGAGGCGGAACAGGCCAGCATCGCGACGTCCGGCACCGAGGCCGCGTGGTACGAGCGGGCGGCGGACGCGGTCCATGTCGCGTTCACTACGCCGCCGCAACGCGGGACGTATCCCGATTTGGAAATCGAGGAGCAGCTCGCGTATCACACAGTCCTCGCGAACGTGCCGCACGACGTCGCCGTCGAAATCGAATCGCACCCGGAGCGGTACCCCGGCCTGCGGATCGAACGCGCCACGCGACGCGAGTACCCGCACGGTCGGCTGGCTCCGCACATCGTCGGCTATCGGCAACCGATCTCCGCCGAAGAGTTGGTTCGGCGGCGGATCGAGTTTCCGGATGGCGACCCGTTGGACTACGAGGCCGATGACCGCGTGGGCGTCGCCGGGCTGGAGCGGCAATACGAACGGCACCTGCGCGGGCTGCGAGGCCTCCGAAAACTCGTGGTCAATCGGCGTGGCGAAGTGCTTCGCACCGAGATCGTGCGGCAGCCGCGAGACGGCCGCGACCTGGAGTTGACTCTGCACGCGGGACTGCAAGCGGCGGGCGAGCGGTTGCTGGACGAGGCGTTGTCGGACGACGAACCGCTCGACGAAGTCACTGGCAAGCCGCTCCCTGTGCCTGTCGGCGGAAGTTTGATCGCGCTGGATGTGCGAACGGGGGCCGTGCTGGCGGCGGTGTCGGCTCCGGGATTCGACGTGAACGACATCATCGGCCACGACGCGGCGGTGTGGGAGCGCATTCAAGCCGACCGACGCAAGCCGCTGTTTTCTCGCACGACGCACGCGGCGCTTCCGCCGGGGTCCGTGTTCAAAGTCCTCACCGCCACGGCGCTGCTTCAGTCGGGCATCATCCAGCCGGAGCGCGACTATTTTTGCCAGGGCTACCTGAACGAACCCGAGCGTTACCGCTGCATGGTGTTCACGACGCACGGCGTCGGTCACGGCGACTGCGACCTCGTGGCCGCGCTGGCCCGGTCGTGCAACGTGTACTTTTTCGCCGCCGCGCGCCGAGCCGGTTCGTCTGACGAGTTGCTCGACTGGGCGACACGATTTGGTTTCGGTCAGCCCACGGGAATTGATTTGCCGGGCGAATCGCGCGGGCACCTGCCGCAACCGCGCACGCGAACGGGACGCCGCGCGACAGGCGTCGTCGATGGCGAAACGCTCGGCCTCGCAATCGGTCAGGCCACGCTGACGGTGACGCCGCTGCAGGTCGCGCGGATGATGGCGACGGTCGCGAACGGCGGGCAGCTCGTCACGCCGCATCTGGCCGAAGCCGCCGGCCCGACGGTCGTCGGTGGCGATGCCTCCGACACCACCGGCAACTCGCTCGCCGAGACCGTTCCCGACGCGCGGCCAATCTCCGACCTTTCGCGCGGAACGCTCGACTGGGTGCGACGCGGATTGCGGCAGACCGTCGAGCATCCGCAGGGGACCGGATTCAAAACCGTACGGATGAAAGAAGTCGCGATCGCGGGCAAGACGGGCACCGCTGAAACCGGCGGCGGTCGGCCGGACCACGCCTGGTTCGCGGGGTACGCTCCGGCCGACAACCCGCGAGTTGCCTTCGTCGTGGTCCTCGAACACGCCGGCTCGGGTGGTCACGCCGCCGGCCCCGTGGCGCGCAAGCTGGTCCACGCGCTGCTCGACCACGGCGTCCTCTCGCCGCGCGCCGCGACGCCGAGCGCGAACTGAAAAGCTTATCGACGCAAAGTCGCGAAGGCGCAGAGAAACGCAAATGAAGTGGTCGGGATTGATCGAAGGTTCGCCCGTCGAAGGTCGAGGCGGGCAGGCATGAAAACGAATGTTGTCGTTCTCTGCGATTCTTTGCGACTCGGCGACTTTGCGTCAAATCGTTGCCATCGTGGTTTCGATGGCCGCCGCTGAGTATTCTGATCTGATCGCTAAGGGCGGCCCGGTCACAAGAGCCGGGGCTACCGATCGCCAACTGAGGAGGTTCACCATGCGCAGGATGTTCGCGGGTTGGTTGTGTCTCTCGTTGATCTCGATCGCATCGGCTGCCGACTGGCCGCAGTACAAGGGACCGCGGCGGGATGACATTTCGACGGAGACTGGGCTGCTCTCCAAGTGGCCGAACGGCGGGCCGTCCTTGCTCTGGACGTACAAAAATGCGGGCGTGGGATATTCGGGGATGGCGGTGGTCGGTGACCGGCTGTTCACGATCGGGGGGCGAGGCGACACGGAGTTTGTGATCGCGGTGGACACCAAGACGATCCGCGACGGATCGGTGTCCGACGCGTGGGCGACTTCGGTCGGGCGGCTGTTTGATTTCCCATCGAACAACTGGAGCGCCGGGCCGAGCGCCACGCCGACCGTGGACGGCGAACTCGTGTTCGCCCTCGGCGGCAACGGTGACCTCGTGTGCGTGCAGGCGGCCGATGGCAAGGAACGCTGGCGAAAGAATCTTCCCAGCGAACTCGATGCGCAGGTCAATCCGATCGGTGGTGGGCCGAAGAACCTCGGCTGGGGTTTCACATGGTCGCCGCTGGTCGATGGCGACAAGCTGATCTGCGTTCCCGGCGGGCCGAAGGGGACGCTGGCGGCGCTCGACAAGAAATCGGGCGACGTGCTGTGGCGGAGCAGCGAAGTGAAGGATCAAGCGGCGTACACATCGCCGGCCGTGGCGGAGATCGACGGAGTGCGGCAGTACGTCGTGCTGACGAACTTTGGCGTGTTCGGCGTCGATGCGAAAGACGGCCGCGTGCTGTGGAACCATCGCCGCGAGCGGCCGTACGGGACCGAAGTCGTCAACTCGCCGATCGTCCGCGGGTCGCTCGTCTACACGACGGTCGGGGCAGGGCAGACGTGCGACCTGCTGCGCATCGAACGAGACGGCGACAGATTCAAGGCCGCACCGGTCTGGAGCAACCGCAACATGCTGAACCATCACGGAAACGTGGTGCTGATCGGCGACCATGTGTTCGGTGCGTCCGACGGCCGGGGCTGGACGTGTCAGTCGTTTGCGACGGGCGAAACCGTCTGGATGGAGCGAGCCAAGCTGCCGCCCGGTTCCGTGACTGTGGCCGATGGTCGGCTGTACTGCTTCAGCGAAGGAGACGGCACGACGGCGCTGGTCGACGCGAGCACGTCGGGTTGGAAAGAATCGGGCCGCTTCCGCATCCCCGAGCGATCGGCCTCGCGAAAGCCGAGCGGTCAGATTTGGACGCCTCCCGTCGTGTCTGGCGGCAAACTGTTTCTGCGCGATCAGGAATTCGTGTTCTGTTTTGATGTGAAGTCGCTGGAGTGATCGCACGCAACGGGATCGCATTGTTTAGCCGCAACGCCGCAGGCGTGCGCGCCGCCGGTTGATATCGGTTTCTGGGAGCGCAGGCGCTCACGCCTCCGGCGTTGAGGCTAAACGATTCAAAGTCGCAAGGTGAACAGCGGGCCAAACCCAATGGCGAGCCACCTCGATGAACAGCAACAGCGGAACCGGATGTCGAGAGACAACTGGTCGCGGGCGGAGACGCATCGAGCCATCGTGACCGACCTGCTAATCGCGGCCGGGCGTGAATCGAAGCGACGGCTGGCGGTGCTCGGGGCGGGGAATTGCAATGACCTCGACCTGCCGCGATTGCTCGGCGCGTTCGAGCAAGTCGAGTTGATCGACCTCGACGGCGAATCGCTCGCGTGGGGGGAGAGCCAGCAGGGGGTGGCGGGCGATGCGCGGCTGAGGCTGCACGGCGGCGTCGATCTGTCGGGCATCGCCGAGGTCGTGGCGGGATGGTCCGCAGCGAGCACGCCGAACGATCGTGAGTTGGAAGAATGTCTGGCTCAAGCTGCCGCCGCGCCGTTGCCACTCCCGGCCGGATCGTGTTCCGTCGCGGCGTCGGTTTGCCTGCTGACGCAAATGCTCGAACCGATCATCAACGAGCTGACACCGTCGCATCCGCGCTTCCTTGACGTGCTCGCATCCGTCCGCCGGCGGCATCTGCAACTGCTGGCGGAAGTGTGCGAGCCGGGAGGGACCGTCGTGCTGGTAACCGATGTCGTGTCGTCATCGACCTGCCCGGATCTCGTGTCGATCGCCGATTCGCAACTGGCTGCGTTCGTTGGGCACCAGATTCAGCAGAAGAATTTCTTCACGGGGGTCAACCCGTTCGTGCTCCGGCAGATTCTGGAAACGGACCCGGAGGTGGCTCCGCTCGTGTGCGACGTTCGGCTGAGTTCGCCGAGGCGCTGGCCGCTCGGTCCGCGAATGTACGCGGTCGTCGTGCTGACGGCTCGACGGCGCGAAGCGAAATAACGCAGAGAAATCCGTTTCAGAAACGCGCGTGGCACCCCTCACCCCCGACCCCTCTCCCCCAAGGGGAGAGGGGAGATGTGCCGGCATCGCTCGCCGCGAATTCGATGCGAGGGCGTCCTGCCTTCGCCTGGCAGGCGAGACGCCTGCCCCCACGGGTTCGACGCTAAAACACGTCGAGGATGAAGTGGTGTCCCATGTGGTACGGGTGCGGGCTGGGATAGAAGTTGTGCCAGTCGGTCCGGTACACGGGGATGCGTCTCTCCGGCGGATAGCGGTAGTACAGGTTGTCGAATTGCTGGGGCCGCTGGAAGTTCTGCGGATAGTAAACGTACGGGTAGTAATGGAAGCGGTTCCAGTCGTACGGCTGGCCTGTGCCCGCGGCTTGGGCGGGCGACGGCAACGTGGCCAGACTTCCGGCCAGCACTGCGACCAGCGCGAAAGCCGACAGCAGCGTTCGTTTCAACATGAGATTCCTCCTTGAACCTGAGGTCACGACGTCGGCGTTGCAGCATTGAGAAGCTGTCACGCTCCGCGTGACGAGGCTGCATCACGCTGAGCGTGAAGGCTACGTATTTCCTCAGTATTCATCGGCGAACGCCTTGCGGCACAACAGGAATATCCGGTCGAATCGGCATGACCGGCAGGACCGGCCCGCACTCGATCGGTCGACCAGCTTGGCGAGAAACGTCTTGCCCTGCCGAGTCGGCGGCGATTAAGCTCCCGCCTGGTTTGAGGTTGCACTGCGAGTTGGGCCTGCGAGGGAGCCATGATTTCACGAACGATGGTCGGGATTGGCTGCGCTGTCTGGTTGAGCGTGGCCTCCGCGGCGAAGTGCGATCCGCCGGCGTCCGGAGGCGAATTGGCTTCGCAAACATCACCGGCGATTTCGACGAATCGGGTCAAGCAGCACGTCGAATACCTCGCCAGCCCGGAGTTGGAAGGGCGCGGGACGGCAAAGGGAAAGCAACTGGCCTCCAAATACATCCTCGAACGTTTCGGTCGTCTCGGTTTGAAACCGGCGTTTGACGACGGCCTGTTCGAACAGCAGGTGCCCGGACAGAAAAATGAGAACGGCCAGTCCGACGTGATCGGCAAGAATCTCGCCGCCTGGTTGCCCGGTCGCGACCCGGAACTGCGGAACGAGATCGTCATTCTGAACTGCCACTACGATCACCTGGGCGTTGATCGACAAACCGGAGCCGTGTTCGCCGGGGCGGACGACAACGCGACCGGAGTGGCGATGATGCTGGAGGTCGCGTGCGAGCTTTCCGCATCGAAGACGCCTCCGCGGCGCAGCGTCGCGTTTGTGGCATTCGATCTGGAGGAGCGGTTGCTGTGGGGTTCACGATGGTTCGCGGCGCATCCGCCGTGGCCGATCGAACAGATCAAGCTGTGTATCACGGCGGACATGATCGGTAGGTCGCTCGGCGATCTGCCGCTGCCGATGGTGTTTGTGCTAGGGACCGAGCACGCGCCGGAGTTGAGGAAACTTCTCGACGGAGTCGCCACGCCGGACGGTCTGGAGGTCGCCAGGATGGGCGTCGACCTGATCGGCACGCGCAGCGACTACGGCCCGTTCCGCGACCGAAAGGTGCCGTTTCTGTTCTTTTCCACGGGCGAACATCCCGACTACCACACAGCACGCGACACGGCTGAGCGTGTGGACCACGACAAGGTGGCTCGGGTGTCAAATCTGATCCTCGGCCTGACCCGGATTGCCGCCGATGCCGATTCGACTCCCGCGTGGGTGGACCGCCCGGAACACGAACTCGACGAAGTCCGGGCACTGCATCGGATCACCGAGCTGCTACTGAAGGCTGACGGCGCGAAACAGCTCACCCCCGTGCAGCAGTTTTTCGTCTCGAACGTGCGCACTCGCACGTCGCAGATTCTGAAGGCCGGCGAAATGAAATCGGATGACCGGGCATGGCTGATCCGCTCGTCGCAGTTGTTGCTCCTGACGGTATTCTAGGTTTCGGTCGCCCGGCTGAGCCGGTTCCTACGGGTGGACCGGAGGAGTGAGCTCCGTCTCCCGACTGCTGGTCGAACGATCGGTCGCCGGACGGAGCCGGCTCTTACGTGACGGCCAGCAACTGCCGGCCGTGCCGGCGCAGCGTTGCCAGCAACTCGTCCAGAGTGTCAGTCGTTGTCAGCGGGTTGATCAGTGTCACCCGGAGTGCAGGGACACCATCGAGCGGCGTGGCGGTAAGGTAGAACTCGCCGGATTCGATCACCGACCGCCGCAGCTTCTGCTGGAATTCGCCGACGCGTTTCGGGTTGGCATCGCGCAGGGCTGGAGGGACGTGTCGGAACGCGACGATGTTGCACTGCGGTTCGTGCAGCGAGACGAAGTCGTCTGTGGCGCGCAGCTTCTCGAAAAAGTGGCGGCCGAGGTCGAATGTGACATCGACGAGGTCGGTGAACAGTTGCGGGCCAAACAGCGACCACGCGCCCCACAGACCGAACGACGCCGCTCGCTTGGTGCATTCGACCGTGCGCAGGCCGCTGTCGAATTCGGCGAGACCGGGAGCCGATGGGTCGAACAGGTACGGGGCGTTCTGCCGGAACGCTTCGTAACTGTGCCGCGGGTTTTTGTAGAGCAGGAACGCACACAGCGCGGGGACGAACATCATTTTATGCGCGTCCCACACCAGACTGTCGGCTCGTTCGAGGCCCCCCACGAGATGCCGGTGCCGCGGGCTGAGCAGGGCCGAGCCCCCGTGCGCGGCGTCAACGTGCAGCCAGACGTTTTGCTTCGCGCAAACATCGGCCACGGCGTCGAGCGGGTCGAACGCACCGATCGGCGTCGCGCAGGCCGACGCCACGACGGCGATGATCGGTCGGGCGGCGGAACGCATCTCGGTGAGAGTCGCAAGGAGTTTCGCGGGGTCCATGCGCCGGCGCGAGTCCTGGCCGACTTTGATCACGTTGGCTGTGCCGATTCCGAGAATGCCTGCGGCGCGGGCGACTGAGTAGTGGGCGTCCTGTTGTGTGACGAGGACTGGCGATGACGGAGTCACCGGGGGACTCACGTCCCCCGCTCGCCAATGACCCCTGAGTCCGCGTTCCCAGGCATCGCCGAGCGTGACGTTTCGCGCGGCGAGGAGGCCCGTGAGGTTGGCCAGCGACGCGCCGTGAGTCACCACGCCGGCGAAGTGGCCGGGTTGCCAGCCGAGGTATCCGCCGAGCTTCGTGACGAGCGCCTGTTCGACCGACGTGGCCCAGGGGCCCATTTCGTAGATCGCCATCACCTGGTTCGTCACCGCGCCGACGGCGTCGAACCAGCCGGCGATCGGGATCGACGCGGGAACCTGATGTCCGACGTAGCGCGGATCGTGCAGGTTCTGTCCGCGAGCCAGCATGTTCGTCACGATGTCGGCAAATCGGGCGGTGAGGTCGTCCGGCGTCGGCGGTGCAGGGGAGCTCGCAGCCGAAGTGGCGGCGAGTTCGCTCGTGGCGAGATCGAAGTTGGCGCGCGGGTCGGTCCAGTTCAAGACACGGGTCGACGACGATTCAACCTGCCGCAGATGATTTCCCAGCAGGCTGGCGAGCCGCTGGCCGAGTTGGGCGACGGCGGCGGGATCGTAAGCGGCGCGAATGCGGCTTCGCGCCGCTGCGAGGTTGACGTCGGTGGTGTCGTACATGCGTAGCTTTGTCCGAGCGGGAAACTCGTCAAAGTCTAACAGTCACCGTCGCCGTCAGACAGCGTGGGCGGAGGCCGCTGCGCCGCGGAACGGACGTGAGACGCGAGGTTTCGCGAATCCGAATCGCGAACACGACCGGCAAAGTCGCGTTGTCCATTTTTACGAAAACCCGCTGGGTTTCTTGCGGGTGACGGGTTCGCGGTTAAACTTTTGGCTGTGGGCCGGAGGCTGGAAGCTGGAGGCTGGGTTCCAGGGCTTGGTTTTACTGAGGGAGAGTCCGATGTCCAGAATGTTCGCACTACTGCTCGGTGGACTGATGTTGTTTTTTTCCGCCGAACGGCTGCCGGCCCAGGAGTGGGCGGAGAAGATGTTCGACAAGCTGAGCCATGACCTCGGTGTCGTTGCCAAGGGGGCGGACACAAAGTACCGCCTGTCCCTCACCAACAAATACCTCGAGCCGATGCACATTACGAATGTGAGCACGTCTTGCGGTTGCTTTGCGGCGCGAGCCTTGAAAGACGTATTGCAGAGTCGCGAGAGCACCGAAATTGAAGTCACGGTGGACACACGGAGGTTCCAACACCAGCGGGATGCCAGCATCACGGTTTCTTTCGGTGGTCAGTTTCCAGCTCAGGTGCGGATGCCGATACGTGTTTACATCCGCACCGACGTGGTGATGACGCCAGGGGGCGTGGAGTTTGGTTCCGTGCCGAAAGGGCAATCGGCTGAACGACGGATCAACATCGCCTACGCGGGCCGGCAGAACTGGTCAATCAAGGAAGTCGTCAACAAGAACTCGAACCTCGACGTGAAGCTCGCGGAGCGCGGCCGCGGCAACGGTCGCGTGGACTACGATCTGTCCGTGACGCTCAAGCCGGACGCGGCGTTGGGCGAGATCGCCGATCAGCTTCAACTGGTGACCGATGACGCCAGCAACCCGTACCTCCCCGTGGCTGTCACGGGTCGCGTTGAGGCAGAATACACGGTGAACCCGGATGTGCTGGCTTTCGGCACGCTGGCTCCGGGGGAGAAGAAAACGATCAACCTTGTCGTGCGCGGTCGCAAGCCGTTCGTGATCGACAAAATCGAGAGCGACAAGACGGTTGGAGTGTTCCAGGTGCGCCTGCCACCTGAGGCCAAGTCTGTCCACGTGCTGCCGATCACGATTACCGCTCCGTCGGAGGCCGCATCGTTGGACGATACGTTCACGATTTTGATCGCAGGCAACGGCGAAGCACTGGTGTTCCGCGCCACGGGCAAGGTGACCGGTTCCTCCACCACGCAGGTCAAAACTCCGACGACCGGGCTTCAGTAGTCATCCTCTGCTCGCCTCCGGAGGGGGAGAGGGACGGGGGTGAGGGGCGCAAGTCTCTGTGCTTGTAACCTCGACGTCACCCCGGCCAGCACTGCGTGCCGCCGTCAACTCGCAGTACCTGCCCGGTCACGAATTCTCCGAGCGGGCCTGCGAAGAAATCGACCACGCGGGCGACTTCATCGACGGTTGCGATGCGGTCGAGCGTCCCTTCCGTGACCAACCGCTTCTCGTCCACCGCCCGCGTGCCGAGGTATCGGCCGGTGCGCGTGTCGCCGGGTGCGAGGCTGTTCACGGTGATGTTGAACGGCCGCAGTTGCATCGCGAGGCAGCGAGTGTACTCAACGACGGCCGCTTTCGACGTGGCGTAGATGGCACCGTTCTCGAACCCGCGGAACGCGGCGATCGAACTGATCGTCACGATCCGCCCCGACCGGCGTTCCATCATCCGCCGCGCGGCCTGTTGGCAGATGAACACGGTCGAGAGCAGATTGCGATCCAGCACCGCGCGGACGTCGCATTCCTTGATCATCACCGCGTCATTCGGATTCGGTTTGCCGCCGGCAGCGGCGATGTCGCCTCCCGCGTTGTGAACCAGCACGTCGATCGGGCCGAGATGCTGCGTGAGCTCGTTCACCATCCGCTCGCACTCGGAGGGGATGGTCAAGTCTCCCAGCAGTCGCACAGTGCGGACTCCGAATTGCTCGCCGATCTGCCGCGCGGTGTCGGTCAATGTCGTCCCCTCACCGTACTCCGCCGGCCCGTGCTCTCGCAGCCCGTGAATGCCCACCGCACAGCCAAGCGCCGACAACCGTTCCGCAAACGCGCGCCCCAGGCCGCGACCGGCTCCAGTGACTAGGGCGACTTTGCCAGTCAGATACTTGTCACTCATTTCGACACCGCTTTCGTGATGGCCTTCTTGATCGACGGCTTCGGTTCCGGCAGCGTGCGGATGTCTTTGTCCGCGATGCCATCGAGCATCAGGTTGGCGATGACAGGGGTGTCCTTCATCGTGATCCACGTGACGTGATCGAATTCGCCGTCGGAGACACCGCGAAGTTTCGAGCTGCCGCCGGTCGTCGCCAGCATGATGTAGTCGCGGCCGTTGCGGACGAACCGCGCGTAGTTGTGCTTGTGGCCGGCGAAAACAGTGTAGTTGCGGTTCCCCATGATCTGTTCAATTCGACCCCAGCCGGTCTTATTGTGGTCGTCGTCCGGATACGTCCAAGCCGGCTTGTGCATGAAGAAGAAGGTCCAGCGCACGTTCGCGTTCTTCGCCAGCACGTCCTCCAGCCACCGTTGCTGTTCCACGCTGAACTTGAACGGCACCTCTTTTTCGGACGTCGGTGGGTCTTCGGTGTTCAGGCCGACAAACAACGTGCTGTGATACACGAACTCGTAGTAGCCTCGGCCGAACTTCCGTTTCCAGTTGGCATCCATCTTCGGATTGGCGAGGTCGTGGTTGCCGGGGACGTAGAAGAAGGGCATTTGAAGTTTGTTCACGCGGCCTTGAAACTCGGCCCATTCCAAAGCCCACTGCGTGTTGTCTTCGCTGTAGCCTTCGATCAGGTCGCCGACGGAGATCACGAATTCCGGCTGCAGCAGGTTGATCTTTTCGACGGCCTTGGCGAACACACCCGGCCGGTGGCCGCCCGTGCGGTCGCTGACGATCACGAATTGAAAGTTCTCGGATTTGTTGTTGAGTTCGAGATTGGTCCAGGGGTTCCGGTCTTCGACCTTGATTTGCAAGTTGGCGGGTGGCGACGCGGCCACATCGCCCGGCTTGGCCGACACCGGCGAAACGGCCGGCCCGCCGATCAGCGACACCGCGACAACCGCGGACAAGATCGCCACCACCGCGAGACTCGAAGCGAAACGTTGCATGGAACAGCCCTCGACAAGCAGGGAACTAAAAATGGGATCAAACGCGGTCAGAGTATCGGAGCCGGTCGAGTGCTGCAACGGCGGGAGACGTCGCGGGCGGCGCGATGCCGCGGTAGAATCTTCGTCGTGTGTTGGAGATCACGCTGCGAGGTGGAGCATGCTCACGTCCGCCGGTCGATTCATTCCCAACCCGACTCCGTGCGGGCGGTCGCGGCGGGAATTCTTGTGGGAAGTCGGCGGAGGTTTCGCCGGGCTGGCGTTGATTGATTTGCTGAGCCGTGACGGATTCTTTTCGCGAGCCAGCGCGGCGAACGCAGCCGAATCACCCGCAGTCGATACGCGCGCGGTCAACCCGCTGGCTCCGAAGCCGCCGCATTTTTCTCCGCGGGCGAAGCGGGCGGTGTTCTTGTTCATGAACGGAGCGCCGAGTCAGGTCGATACGTTTGACCCGAAGCCGGAGCTGACCAAGTTTCACGGCACGCCGTATCAACCGCCGGCCGGACTTCCGCTGGGATCGAACGGGCGGCCGGTGGGGCATCTCATGGCGTCGCCGTTTCCGTTTCGCAGGTGCGACGAGAGCGGATTGGAAATCAGCAGCCTGTTTCCGCACACGTCGCGGCATGCCGACGACATCTGCGTGATTCGGTCGATGCACGCGGACACGGCGGCGCACGCTTCGGGTTGCTTGCAGATGAACACCGGCAGCATATTCATTGGCAAGCCGGCTCTCGGTTCGTGGCTGAGCTACGGGCTGGGGTCAACGTGCGACAACCTGCCGAGCTTCGTGGTGATGACCGACCCACGCGGCGGACCGATCAGCAGCGCGTCCAACTGGACGAGCGGCTACATGCAGGCCGCGTACCAGGGGACGCTGTTCCGCAGCACGGGGTCGCCGCTGCTGGATCTCGCCACGCCCGACGGAGTCAGTCCGCGCACGCAGCGCAGTTCGCTCGATCTGTTGCAACGGCTCAACCGCGAACACGAAAAGCTGCGTCCGGGTGAATCGGAACTCGCAGCCCGCATCCTGACGTACGAGCTTGCGTACCAGATGCAGACCAGCGCCGCCGAAGTCGTCAATGTGGAGAACGAACCCGAATCGACCCGGCGGATGTACGGACTCGATCAAAAGCTGACTGCCGACTTCGGGCGGAAGTGCCTGATCACCCGGAGGCTGCTCGAGCGCGGAGTCCGCTTCGTCCAGCTTTATTCGGGGGGCGGGCATATCGAAGACACGTGGGACGGCCACAACGACTGCATCACGAATCACACGCTGCACGCGGGCGAGACCGATCAGCCGATCGCCGCGCTCATGACCGACCTCAAACGGACCGGGCTGTGGGAAGACACGCTGCTGATCTGGGGTGGCGAATTTGGAAGAACGCCGACGAGCGAGGGGGTGGGCAAGCCCGGTCGCGATCACGACTGGCACGGCTTCTCGATGTGGCTGGCCGGTGGCGGCGTGAAGGGAGGCCAGGCGATCGGTGCCACCGACGAACTCGGCTTCCGCGCTGTTGAGGAACGCTGCCACGTCTCCGATCTGCACGCCACGATCCTGCACCTGATGGGCCTCGACCACGAACGGCTCTCGTATTTCTACCAGGGTCTCGACCAGCGGCTCACGGGTGTTGAGGGCAATCGCCGGGTGATCGAGAAGGCGCTGGCGTAGGGCGAGGGCCGTGGGCTGTAACCCAATCGGATGACTCGTCCACTAGGTTGCGGGTCCTCGTTACGAGGTCTCGGGCCGTTGTGGTTTTCGTAGGGGGAGTCGTTGCCGAACGCCGGAACGCGATCGGGGAACGGACGGAAATCGGCGACTTGAATTGATTCGGGCTCAGCCTTTAACTGGTGGTTGTTGAACCCGATTGGAGTCCCTTGCAGTCAACTGAACAAAGGAGACGAAGTCATGGTGCGATTGGTGAAGATGGCGACAGTTTGCGTGCTCGCGGCGAGCTTGGTTTCGACCGTCGTGGCGCAGGATCAGAAACGAGAACAAGGGCAGGGTCGGAGACCGGGGGGCGGGTTCGGAGGAGGATTCGGCGGCGCGATTGGCGGCGGATTTGGTGCCACGGGCCTGCTCGCCATGCCTGAAGTGCAAAAGGAATTGGGGCTCAACGACGAGCAAAAGACCAAGCTGCAGGACCTCGTGAATGATCTTCGCCAGCAAGCCGGAGGACGGGGCGGAGTCAACTTTCAGGAGCTTCAGAATCTGAGCGACGAGGAACGTCAGAAGCGGATGGACGAATTCCGCAAGCGAGCCGAGGAGGCGGCGAAGAAGGCCAACGAAACAATCGCCAAGATTCTCGATGCCAAGCAAAACGATCGGTACGGGCAACTGCAACTGCAGCGCGAGGGTGTGGCTGCGATCGCTCGAGCTGAGATCGCGGACAAGTTGAATCTCACGAAGGAGCAGAAGGAGAAGGTGGCGAAGATTCAGGAGGAAGGCCGAAGCGCCCTGCGTGGCGGCGGCGCGGGCTTTGGTCAGTTGTCCGACGAGGAACGTCGTGAGGCGTTCACGAAGGCGCAGGCAGCGCGGGAAAAAGTGACAACCGATCTTGCCGCGGTTCTGACCGCCGACCAAAAGGCCTCGTGGGAGAAGATGCTGGGCGCGAACTTCGAATTCCCGCAGCGTGGTTTCGGCGGCGGCCGACCCGGCGGTGGGGAAGGCGGTGGAGACAGGAAGCGTCCCGAAACGAAAAAGTAGCGTCGAATGGTTGACGCGAAGGCCGGAGCACCCGCTCCGGCCTTTTTTCGTTTTGTCAGTTCAATCAACGAGCATCATCAGTAATCGCTGAATACCTCGCCACCAGCACGTGTTCCCAAGGCTCGCCAGACCTGACCGTTGATGTTGTCACTCACCGGGCGAACGGCACCGTCCATCAGCAACACTTGGACGATCCCGACGTGGTGACTGCGCGACTGCAGGGCCGCGTAGGTGACTCGCGTGGCGGTCGTTACCTCCCTCCACGAGACTACGTCGATGTCGTAGGTCGCACCGCCAACGACGTAGGAAACCTTCGTGTTGGGCCGGAACGTGGTTGTGAAACCGCTTTGCTGACACAGGCCGTCGGCCCATTCCGTCTGCCCGGTGTTGAGTTGCACGCTTGGCCCGATGCAGCAACCGTCTCCAACCAAGCCCGCCGCAAACGACGGATTGGACGGCGGTGCCGCACCGGGATCGCTGCTGGTGTTGCGAATGTACGGCGTGTACGCGATGACTTCCGCGGCGCAGAGCGTGTTGCTGGTCCCATCGCGAAACGCGGCGGTCGTGTAGTTGCTGTTCGGATGGAAGGCTCCGTCACCTCCGGTTCCGTTGGTGGGATCGTAGATTTTCCACGTTCCGAAGTTGAACCCGTAAGTTGATGGGTAATCGCGCGGCACGCCGGTGCTCGGATTCACGCGCACGATGTCGTTGATCTCGCTGGGGCAAAGATAGATGGGAATGCGCTTGATGGCGACGTTGACTTGCGTTGCGTAATTGACATTCCAATTGATCAGGTTCTGTAGGTCTGCCTGTTCGACAAATGGAAGGATTCGCGCACGGATGGACCATTGGCCGCCGACCGTGGTTGTCACACCGGGCACGACGCAGTAACTCGGAGGAAACCGGGAGTTGGAGTCGACCTAGTTGTGCAATGCCAACCCAATCTGTTTCAAATGGTTCTTGCACTGACTGCGGCGAGCGGCCTCGCGTGCCTGCTGGACCGCCGGAAGCAGGAGTGAGATGAGGATGGCAATGATGGCAATCACCACCAGCAGTTCAATCAGCGTAAACCCGAGGCGTGTCGGTTGGGAACCGCGAGAAAGCGAAAGGGGCGGGGTCGGCATCGTCCGTTGACTTTCCATCAAAGCGTGGCGCGTGTTTTCACTTCGCGACGGATGGTGGCAATTGAATTCCAACAATACAAATTAAACTTTGGATTAGTAGAAATTATTATTTATGAGACATGTAGTGGTCGTCGTTTTTTGACAAAACAAACCATTTACCAGAGAGTTACGACTCACAGACGCAGCGGCCGACCTACTTGCCTGTGCTCAGCTTGAAGATCGGCAGCAGCATCGCCAGTGCGATTGTGCCAATGACGCCCCCATGCCGGCGACCATCAGCGGTTCGATCAGGCTGGTGGCCGTCTTGATGGATGTCTCGACTTCGCGGTCGTAATAGTCGCTGACTTTGTTCAGGACCGTCCCCAGCTTGCCCGTCTTTTCGCCGGACGAAATCATTTGAACGACGGTCGGCGGGAACAGGTTGTTCCCTTCCAGAACCTCGTGAATCTGCTTGCCGGATTCGACCTTGTCGGCGACGTCTTTCCACGATTCTTCATACAGCACGTTGTTGGCCGTGCCGCCGCTGAGTTGCAGCGCGTCGAGCATCGGCACGCCGGCGTTGATGGTGGTGGCCAGCGTGCGCATGCTGCGGCTGAGAGCGACCTTGGTCATGAGTGGGCCGAACACGGGCAGATGCAGCCATATCCAGTCGAATCCCTTGCGACCCCAGCGCTGCGAACGGACGTACAGAATTGATCCGACGAGCACCGCGAGGCCCAGCAGGATCCAATACCACTGCTGTGTGAGCGCGCCCGAAACCCAGAGCATCACCTTGGTCGGTCCCGGCAGCGACAGCTTGCGGGTCGCGAACATCGGCGTCAGCTTGGGGAAGACGTAGGTCAGCAGAAAAATGCACACGCCGACACACATCACGAACATGGCTCCGGGGTACATCAACGCCCCGTGCACTTTCTGACGTGTCTCCAATTCCTTGCGGCTTTGCGTGGCGATGCGTTCCAGCATCTGAGACAACAGGCCGCTGGCTTCGCTGGCTTTGACCAGGTTGACGTAGGTGGTGTCGAACAGTTTGGGGTATTTGCCGAGCGCCGTGGACAGGTCATCGCCTCCCTCGACGTCGTGCTGGATGGATTGCAGCACGCGCTGGAGTGTTGGGTTTTCCGCCTGCTTGGCGATTCCATCGAGGGCCGCGGCGAGCGGCACGCCGGCATCGACGATGATCGAGAGCTGATTCGTCAGGTAAATGATGTCGGCTCGCGACACGCGGCGCTGGAATAGCGCCAACGCCCCACCTCCCGACCCGGCGCGAACCGCGGCCTCGGTCAGCGACAGGATGTAGAACCCGTCCTGACGAAGCTGCCTGGTCGCTTCGGCCGCGCTGGCGGCGTTGATTTCGCCGTCCTTGATTTGGCCGGAAGCGTCGCGGACCTGGTAGGTGAAACGCATGACTGATCTGACGTTCGGAAAAGCTGAGTTGGGTGTGTCTGGAATCATCCGCCCCTCACCCCCGACCCCTCTTCCCCTGCGGGAAAGAGGGGAGGAGGTTAAGCGATCGCGCCTCTGAGGGAGATTTCGTGTAGTTCGGAGTCAGCTACCGTCTGGTCGATTTGTCCGTTCAGGACGAGTTGTTTCAAAGCTTGTTCCATCGTCTGCATGCCTCGCTTGGCGCTGGTCGAAATCATGCTGGGGATGAGATGCGTCGTCCCCTCGCGAATGCTCGTCTGGATCGGGATGCTGACCAGCATCACTTCGACAGCGGCGACGCGGCGGCGGCCGTCGATCGCCTGCACAAGGCGTTGTGTCAGCACGCCTTTGAGCGATTCGGCCAGGTGCACGCGCGTCTGCGACTGCTCCTCCGGCGGGAAGACTTCGATGATGCGGTCGACGGTGCCAGACGCGGAACTCGAATGCAGCGTGGCCAGCACAAGGTGGCCGGTCTCGGCCGCCTGCAGCGCAGTGCGAATCGTTTCGAGATCGCGGAGTTCGCCGACCAGAATCACATCCGGGTCCTGCCGCAAGACGTGCCGCAGGCCGGACGCGAAGCTCGGGCAATCGGCTCCAATCTCGCGCTGTTCGACGAGCGACTTGCCGTGCGAGAACTGGAATTCGATCGGGTCTTCGAGCGTGATGATGTGCTTGGCATCGCGTTGGTTGATCCGCTCGATCATGGCTCCGAGCGTCGTCGTCTTGCCGCTTCCGGTTTGACCGGTCACGAGCACCAAACCCTGACTGAGCTTGGTGAGTTCTTCGACCGCCGGGGGCAGGTTGAGCTGGGCGATATCGGGCACGCTGTTGGGGATGTGCCGGATCGCGGCCGCCAGCGAACCTCGCTGGCGGTGGACGTTGAATCGAAACCGCCCGAGCCGCGGCACGGTGATCGAGAAGTCCAGATCGTGGTGCTGCTGCAGGTCTTTCCAGTGCTCGGCAGAGAGCACTTGTTGGCAGAGCAACTCCAGCCCGCGCGGCGTCAGCGGTTCCAAGTCGGTTCGCCGCAAGACGCCGCGGATGCGCAGCATCGGAGGGGCGCCGTTCGCCAGCAGCAGGTCCGAGGCCCCGCTGTCCACGGCGGCGTGGAGCAGATCGTTCATTTCCATGATCGTTTCTCCCAGGTCCGCACGAACTGAAGTGTGAAGAGTGAAGTCCGAAGAGTGAAAATCGGCAATCGCGTCTGTTTCAGCTTCTTCACTCCTCACTCTTCAAACTTCACTCTTCTTGACGTGTTTCGGAATCCAACACTCATCGCTGACTCGCAACACTGCCTCGACGGTCGTCAACCCTTCCTTCACCTTGCGGAGGCCGTCGTATCGCAGCGTGAGCATGCCCTGGTTCTGCGCGTGAGATTGAACGGCGGACAGCGAGGGGTTGCCGGTCATCAGTTCTCGCAGCTCCTCGTCCACGACCAGAAGTTCGTGGATGGCGATGCGTCCTGAAAAGCCGCTCTTGCGGCAGTGTTTGCAGCCGACTCCGTGGAAAAACTCGTCGACTTTCAAGCCGACTCGCTCGCAGGCCGCGTGCATGATGCGCGGCGGGTCGTACTTGCGTTTGCAATTCGGGCTGATGCGGCGGCACTGTCGCTGGGCCAGCACGCTGTTGAGCGACGCGGCGATCAAGTAGCCTTCGACGCCCATGTTGATCAGTCGGGTGATCGCGCTCGAGGCGTCGTTCGTGTGCAGCGTGCTGAACACGAGGTGGCCGGTGAGAGCCGCCTGGATCGCCACGCGAGCGGTTTTCGCGTCTCGGATCTCACCGACCATGATCACGTCGGGGTCCTGCCGAAGGAGGCTGCACAGCACGGCGGCGAAGGTCAGTCCGATTTTGTCCTGCACCTGAAACTGATTGATCGACGTCAACTGAAATTCGACGGGGTCTTCGACGGTGCAGACGTTGATATCGACCGAATTGACTGCGTTGAGCGCCGCGTAAAGCGTGGTGCTCTTGCCGCTGCCGGTCGGCCCGGTGACCAGCGAAATCCCGTTTGGCTTGTCGACCTGCTGCCTGAACTGGTCCAACAGATCGGCGCTGAAGCCGAGTTGTTCCAGCGAGGTGTTGATACTGTGGTTGTCCAGGATACGGATGACCACCTTTTCACCGTGCGTGCCGGGGAGGGTGCTGACGCGCAGGTCGATCGGACGCCCTTCCATCAGCGCGTGGACGCGGCCGTCCTGCGGCAACCGCCGCTCGCTGATATCCATATTCGCCATGATTTTGATGCGCGAGGCCACGGCCGGCGCGAGCATGACCGGCGGTTCGAGACTCTGGTACAGCGAGCCATCGACGCGATAGCGGATTCGCAACTGCCGCTCGGTCGGCTCGATGTGAATGTCGCTCGCCCCTTCCTTGACGGCCTGATAGACGATGTAGTTGACGAGCCGCACCACGGGGCTTTGGCCGGCGATGTCCGCGTCGGCTCCGATATCCGCAACCTGACGCTGGATTAGTTCGACCGCGTCGTCACTGGCATCGTCAATGATGTCGTCGATGACAAACGTCCGCGTGTTGGGCAGATAGGTCTGCACCATCCGACGGATGTCCTTGGCGCTTGCCAGGGCGATCTGGATGTGACACTTCGCCAGATCCCGAAGCTGGTCCATCAGGAACACGTTGGTCGGTTCCGACACGACGACCGTGAGCGTTTCGCGGACCTTGAACAGCGGGAGAACCGTGTGCTTTTCGATGAACTCGCGGGGGATGAGTCCGAACGTGCGCGGATCGAACAGCTTGTTGTCGAGCTTGAAGTACGGGATGCCGAACTCGACCGACAGGCACTCCAGCACCTGCTCTTCGGTGCACATGCCGCGTTCGATCAGGACTTCGCCGAGCAGCTTCTGGCCGCGCGACTCCTCCTGTTCTTCGAGGGCCCGCTCGAGCGCGTCGGCGTCGAGGTAGCCACGTGCGACGAGCAGCGCCCCCAGTCGGAATTTCGGTTCGAGCAGTGTGCTGGCCATGACGAGTTTGATTATTGAAAGCTTGCGACCGCGTCGATCACGGATTCGTAGACGTCAAATTGCAAGTCGAGCCGGGTCACCTCGAAGATCTTTCGGCCATGGTCGATCAGTCCGCACAGCTTGAGATCGCCCTCAACTTCGCGCAGCTTGTCGCGCACATCGAGCAGCATGGTGAGGGCTTCACTGTCGAGGAGGTCGGTGTGTTCAAGTTCGAACACCAGTTGTCGGTTTCCGGACTCAAGCGCCTCTTCCACGCTTTGCTGTAAGACCGAGATGGTCTCGGCGGTCAGTTCCTCCGGCGTATGCACAACCAGTGTGCGGCCAAACGTTTCTGTGGTGAGTTGCATGGCGGGGACTTCGTTACCTGGCGATGGTCACGGCGACGGGATCCGTTGACGGAAGGACGTGGGCCGCCTCGTGGATGCAGACCCGGTTGCGTCCCGACTTTTTCGCGGCATAAAGGGCTTCGTCAGCTAGGTGGACGAGTTCGGTTGGCTCGGCCGCGGGTGAACTCAGCTCGGCGATCCCGAAGCTTGCGGTGACGTGCAAATCCTGCCCTTCGAACACGAGCGGGAATGCCTGAAGCTCGGCTTGCAGCGTTTCCGAGAGATCTCGCGCGCGGACCAGATCGGTATCTGGAAGGATGGCAATAAACTCCTCGCCGCCATACCGGGCCACGACGGCAAAGTCCGGCAGACTCGCCTTCCACAATTTCGCCACCTCACGCAGCACGTGGTCCCCCGCCTGGTGACCGAAGGCGTCGTTGAATTTCTTGAAGTGATCGACATCGCTCATCACAACGCACAGGGATCGTTGCTGTTCATGCGCTTGTCGCGTGAGTCGGTCGAGCGCGGCGTTGAATTCGGCGCGGTTCCACAAACCGGTCAGGCCGTCGCGTCGTGCCATTTCATCAATGCGGCGGAAGAGCTGTGCGTTCTTGATTCCAAGCGCACAGACGTTGGCAAAGATCGGCAGGAGCCTCGCGATGTGCGGCGATTTGGCCGGCAGGCCATTGAGCACGATCAGTCCCAGCAGTTCGCCGCCGACCGTGAGCGGGATTAGCGCGTCGGGGGGGGCTTGGATCGTCGTCCAGCAGCGCCTGCAGCGAGTAGTCCGTCTGCAGGTCCTCGCGGGTGATGATCTGACGATTCTGCAGCACCCACTTCGTCATGCCGCGATCGGATGGCAGCCCGCGTCGAGCCTCCGCGCTTCCCGACTGCGAGCTCGATGCTGGAGTCAGCGTGTTCGCGGCCGCGTTCCAGACGTAAATCTGGCACTCAGCGCACTTGAGCAGGTTGGTGGACGTGCGGTGAACGGTCGCGACCAACGTGTCCATGTCCAGGTTGCTGGCGATGCTGCGGGCCATGTCCTGCAGACTGAGCAGCAACAGCGGATAGTTGATTCGCTCTCCGTCCCGGCTGACACCGTTTGGACTGCCACTTGCTATTGGTGACGAATCGGCTGCTTCCGCGTCGCCAGGCAGGTTGCGCAGGTTTGACTCGTCGGCATTGGTCCGTTCCGCGAGTTGCCGTTGAAGATCGTAAAGCGCCCTCAACCGATCGGTCAGTTTCTCCTGCGGGTCGGATGACTCTTTTTCAACCTCGGCGCGCCGTGCGTTAATGAAGTATCCCGTCGCGCAAACCGTGAGAAATGTGCCGAACGCAAGCACCGCGGTCCACGGCCCACTGATGATCGGCGGCGTAACGGCCGCAGCGCCGGCGGAGCAAACGGCTGCGACGGCTGTCGTGAACCCCACGGCGGACTGCGGGCCGCGCAAAGCGCTCAGGATCGCCAGCAGCAGGATGACCAGCAGCGGACTCCACGCCGCCGGCCACCCGTATTCACGGCTGACATGCCACGCGAAGGGCCCCAAGCCGAGCAGCAGCCCGGTGTACAGCCACGGATTGATCTTGCCAACGAATTTCCACATGGTGTGCTTTCGTAGGTTGCGTCGTTTGCCGTCCGCCTCCCGCTTTCGATCTCTTCCAAGTTCACGTCGCAGTTGCCACGCGCCCTCCCGACAAAACGCGCTCAACCGTTTGCAGCAATTCGCGCGGGCTGAACGGCTTGACGATAAGCTCGGCGATTCCCAGTTCGCCTCGGATCGGGTCCGGTTCCAACTCGTATCCCTTGGCGGTCAGCATCAGGATCGGCAGTTGCCGCGTCGCCTAATGCTGGGGAATGAGTCGACACAGGCCGATGCCGTCCAACCGGGGCATCTGGCAATCGGTCAGCAGCAGATCTGGCGTGTCGCGCAGAATAATCTCCCACGCCGCCACTCCGTCCGCCGCCGTCTGCACGACGTAACCAGCCCGTTTGAGTTTCATGCTCACGGCCAGCGTGATGTGGCTCTCATCATCGCAAACGAGGATCCGATGACTCATGTTCCCACCGTACACAAGCTGGCTTCCGTGGCTTTCCTCCGGCTGGAATGACGGTGTCCCAGAGGTATGGACACGGTGAAACAACTCCCTTCGTCCACCTTTGATTCGACATGGATTCTGCCGCTGTGGATTTGCGTGACGATGTAATGCACCAGCGCCAGGCCCAGCCCCGTGCCAGCGGCCGCCTTGTTGTTCTGTGCCACGCGGTAAAAACGCTCGAAGATCCGCCCGAGGTCGGCTTCGGGGATGCCCATCCCCGTGTCGCGGACCTCCAGCGCGGCTTCCCCATCGACATTGCGACTACGGAGCCGGACCGTGCCGCCTTCCGGCGTGTACTTGATCGCGTTCGAAAGCAGGTTGATCGTCGCCTGGCCGAACAGGTCGCGGTCGATGTGCACCGGCAGGTACAGGTCGCTCAATTGCGGTTCGAGCGTGATGTTCTTTTCCGCCGCGAGCGGCCGCACGACGTCGAGCGCCTTTTCCAGCACTTCGTTCAGTCCGCAGTCTTCCCGCTGAACCTTGATCACGCCGCTCTCGATCCGGGCCAGGTTGAGCATGTTGTTGATCAGCCGCGTCAGCCGGTCGATTTGCACGTCCATGAAGCCGAACAGCTTGAGCTGCTCGTCTCGGTCCTCGACATCACCGTCGATCAGCATTTCGAGGAACGCCCGGATTCCTGACAGCGGCGTCTTCAGCTCGTGCGTCGCGGATGACAGGAACTCAGCGTGCCGCGATTTCACTTCCGGTTCGTGAGCCACATCTCGCAGCACGACCATGATCCCCTGTGGCAGGTTGTCTTCGTCCTGCACCTTGGACACGGTCACCTGGAAAAAGCGCGCGACGTCAGCGACCACGACGTCAAAATCCCGGATGCGCGGTGGTGTCGCGGGTCCGCGCGATCGGGTGGTGGAAATCATGTCGCGAAGGCCGGGGAACAGACTCACATCAGGCGGCTCCGCCAGCACCGACGAGTCGCCGTGGGAGACGCCGGACAATGATCGAAACAACCGGTTCGCCCCGCGGTTCCAGAAACTCACGTTGCCCAGATTGTCGATCACAAGCACCGCGTCCGGCAGCGCATGGAACACCGCCTCCAACCGCCGCGCCTGTTTGTTCCGCACGTTATACCGCGCTTCGACTTCCGTACGCGCCAGCGAGGCCTGCTCGGTCTCGGTCCGGGCTTGACGCAGCAGGCCGATCGTATCGCCCAGCACGTCGCGAAACGGTCCCAGTGCACTCGATGCCGTCCGCAACACGTCGGACTGGTGTCCTTTTTCAATGCCCAGCCGCAACTGATCACGAATCGTCCGGATGCGTCGCCACAACAGAATGTTGATCCCGGATGCCGTCGAAAGCGCGGCCCCCAGGCACTGCGCGGGCGAGGCCCCGCCGCGCGATTGCCACGCCGCGATCGCGGCCGTGACAATCCCCACGGTGTCTGCCGGTAGAAACAGGCACAGCCAGATCTTCCGACGCAGATTCATGACGGTCCGGGTGAAAAGTGAGCTCGCACACCGCCACCGCGGACGGTGTTTCCAATCTTCAACCAAACGTAGGTCACGAAGTTGAGGCTGTCCAACGAGGGTGAAATGGCAACAACGCCCGAATCGACGCCGGACGCGATGTCGAGCTGCGGCATTTCGCGTGTCCGGCAAGCATCCGTCGTCGGCTCACGGCGGCCACTCGAGCGCAGACAAAAAACCGGCCGATAACGATCGACCGGGCTGTGCGATTTGTTCTGGTTGTGCCGGGCGCCGCGAACTCGGGCCGCGGCGGTTCAAGATGAGAATTCGGGCCGCCTCTGGTTGAGCTGATCCTTCAGCCGGTTGACGATGCTCGAATGCATCTGGCTCACGCGAGACTCCGACAGCCCCAGCGTGTTGCCGATCTCCTTCATCGTCAGCTCTTCGTAGTAGTACAGAATGATGATCAGCCTCTCGTTGCGGTTCAGACCCTTTGTGACGAGCTTCATCAGATCGCGTTTCTGAATCCCCAGCGTCGGGTCGATTCCCTTGTTGTCCTCGATGATGTCGATCTCGCGGACGTCCTTGTAGCTGTCCGTCTCGTACCATTTTTTGTTGAGGCTGATCAGGCCGACGGCGCTCGCTTCGGCTTTCATCTTCTCGAACTCGACGACCGGCATGTCGAGCTTGGCGGCAATTTCGGAATCGGTCGGTGGGCGGCCGAGTTCGGCCTCGGCGGCCTTGCGGGCGGCCTCCATCTTGCTGGCTTTGCTGCGAACCAGCCGCGGAACCCAGTCCATCGTGCGGAGTTCGTCGAGCATCGCGCCGCGGATTCGCGGGACGCAATACGTCTCAAACTTCACACCCCGTTCCAGGTCGAACGCCTCGATCGCGTCCATCAACCCAAACACGCCGGCCGAAATCAGATCGTTCAGGTCCACGCCGTCCGGCAATTTGGCCCACACGCGTTCGGCGTTGTACCTGACGAGAGGCAGGAAGCGTTCGATCAGAGCGTTCCGCAGGTCTTGACTCGAAGTGTCTTGTTTGAACTCCTTCCAGAGTTCGTTGATGTCCTTGTCCTTGCCGACCTTCGTAGTCATACCATGTCCCTCCGTGGTGAATCGTGAAGCGATGCCCGCAGCCTCGGCGCAATGTTCCCCCTCTCCCAACCAGTTATCGGCCGTTACACCCCGCAAATTGAGAATTTCTTGCCTTTTTGGAAAACACACGCCAGCCCGCTTGACTTGTCAGTTTCAATGCGACTTGGTGCACGAGTTGCCTCCGTTTGGATCAGGCCGCGGCGGAAACGGCCGGTTGCAGCAGGTTGCCGAAGAACGATTCCGATCGCATCGACTGCGATGCCGCTTGCCCGACCCGCCGAGCCAATTCTCGACTTGCCTCGCTGACGGCGGCTTCCGGCACCGCCAGTGCAAACGCCTGCCGATGGGCCACCGCCAGCGAGACGACTTCGTCTTCGGGCAGCCAACCGGCCGAAGCGGGCTGCCAGTTCAAAAACACACGCGCCGTCTTCTGAATTCGAAACAAAGTTTCCTGCGCCTGCTCGGGCGATTCCGCCCGGTTCACGAGCACCTGCATTTCGGTTGGTGAAACCGTCAGCCATCCTGACGCCTGTTTGATCACCGCGTAGGTGGCCGCGACGGCGGTGGGTTCGGGCGTCGTGACCAGCAACACTTGGTCCGCCGCCGCGAATCGCGCGATGCCGCCCGGTGCCGAGCACGTGCCGGCGTCGATCACGAGGAAATCGAGCGACCGCTCCACCTCAATGAGTTGATGGGTCAGGTTCTGTCTCGCAGCCGATTGCGGCAGGTCGAACAACGCGGCACCACCGGGGATCACGATCACACCCGCTGGCCCTTCGATGCAGATTTGACGCACCATCCGGCTACCGCTCAGCACGTGGTTCAGATTCCAGTACCCACCGCATCCACCCAGCAGGTCGATGTGCCCCAGACCGGGCGCCGCGTCGAGCAATCCCACGGCGCGACCCTGTTGTGCCAGCGAGACGGCCAGATTTAGCGAGATCACGCTCGTGCCGACTCCACCTTTCCCGCTCGTGACCACGGCCACATGCGGCCCGCGTGCGGCGTTGCCGTGCGGCGGCGAATGCCATTCGCCCCGCCGATCCATCAGCCCGCGCAACACTCGTGCCTGATCGTTCATGATCGATGGATGGTGGACGCTGGTTGGTGGATGGGGTGGATTTGAAATTCTCCCCTCTCCCATTTCCCCACCGGGGGAGAGGGGTCGGGGGTGAGGGGGCCGTGTGCCTACCGCAGTCGATCCGCTCCCAGTACCAACCGCGAGATGCGTGACGCCTCCGCGGCTTCGATGTCGTCCGGAACGTCCTGACCGGTTGTCAGGTAACTGATCGGCAGCGGGATCTGCCGCGCCGCGGAAAGCAGCACGCCCATCTCGACCGCTTCGTCCAGCTTCGTGAACACGACCGAAGTTGTCCCAGCGGGCGAAAACTGTTCGGCGATCGCGGCCAGATTCCGTGCGCTCGACACCAGGCTCAGAACCAGATGCACCTCGTTGACCTGTGCCTCAGCGAGGAAACTCTTGAGTTCTTGAATCTTCAATTCGTCTCGCGGGCTGCGCCCGGCTGTGTCGATCAGCACGAGGTCCATGCCGGAGAGTTCTTCGAGGGCGCGACGCATCTCGCGCGGACTGGTCACAACTTTCATGGGGAGGTCGATGATGTCCGCGTACGTGCGAAGCTGTTCCACGGCGGCGACGCGGTAGGTGTCCACAGTGACGAGTCCCATGCGCACGCCGTCGCGCAATCGCAGGTTGGCGGCCAGCTTGGCGATCGTGGTCGTCTTGCCGACTCCTGTCGGACCAACGAGCGCGACCACCTTGCGAACCCCCGGCGTGACTGAGATCGGCCCGCCGCATCGCAACTCGGCTTCGACATAGCTTCGCAAGCGCGACCGCGTCCACGCGGCATCACCGAGTTGCTCGGCATTGCCGTCCTTTTTCAGGCGGCAGACGAGTTCGCGAGCCAGCACCTCGTCGATTTCGGAATCGATCAGCCTCGTGTAGACCTGAAACAACTCGGCGGGCACGTCGTCGACGCGGGAGGTGGCTCCGGAGCGGGTCAGTTTCTCGACCATGCTCTGAATCGAATTGAGTTGCCGCGAGAGACCGTCCGGCGAAGCAGTCGTGGATGCCGCAAGCTGGCCGAGGCGATTCGCCGGCGGAGCGGTCAAGTCGTGGCCGACGTCGCGTCGGAGCGAGTTGGCCCAGGTGGAACGCACGTCCACGCCGAGCGGGCCGGGCCTGGCAGATGTCGATTTCAGTTCCGCCGGCCGCTCGGCGACGGCGGTCCCAGTGCCGCCTGCCGAGGTTGGCCCGAGGCGACTGGCGCCGGCCGCGGGCCGCACGTTGATCCCGCTGCCGGCGGTCACTTCGACGGTCTCCTTCGATCGCATCCAGCGCAGCAGCTTCGGCTGCGGCAGGTCGCGCGAGCTGAGGATCACGGCGTCGGGGCCGAATTCCTTTCGCACGAGTTCCAGGGCCTCCTGCATCGTGGCCGCCCGAAATGTTTTCACTTCCGTCTGGTTCATTTTGGTTTCCTGGTCACAAAGGGTTCTCCCCTCGCTCCGGAACGGGGAGAGGGGTTGGGGGTGAGGGGCGAGCGTTTCCGAGTCTTCCTTCGCAATCCAACTCCAGAGACGCCTGCCCATCACCCCAGCCCTCTCCCCCTTCGGGGGCGAGGGAGTTTTACTCACGCTCAACCGCTTGCAAACGCTGGCTCATCCAACCGCACTTGACTCGCCCGACCGCGCTCCGTGCGACTCGGTTCCAACTCGACTCGCACCTGTCCGACTCCCTCGACCACCGTGTCCGACGTGATCTCGCGAAAACTGAGCACAGCGAGCTGCGGGAGAGTCGTGGATGTGATGTGACGGACAGCGGGCCGCACGTCGGGCCGGCACAGCAGCACGTGATGCGTTCCGCCCACGGAAACGCGACGGACCTCGTTCGTGATCGCCTGCACGATGCGCTCGATGTCGCGCGGCGGCAGTTCGACCGAGACGCCTCGCTCGTTGGATTCGATCGCCGCCGCCAGCGTTTCCTCCACCACGGGGTCGAGGGTGACGACCCGCATCACTCGGTGGGCGTCGCGGTGCTGCCGACAGATCGTGCGGGCGAGCGCGGTGCGCACGTGTTCGGTCAGGGCCAGCGGATCGCGAGTCCGGTCGATGTGGTCGCCGAGCGTTTCGAGGATCGTGGCCAGGTTCCGGATCGGCACGGCTTCGCGGAGCAGGTGGCTGAGCACTTGATGGATGAGGGACGGCTTGAGCGGCGACGGCACGAGTTCGTCAACGACTCGCGGCGAACGCTTTTTCAAATTGTCGAGAAGCTGGTGGACCTGCTGCCGCGACAGGAGTTCGTCGCTGTGCGTGCGGACGATCTGGTTGAGTTGATTCGCGATCACCGACGCGGCATCGAGCACGCGATATCCAAGCTGGTCGGCCTTGTCGCGCTGGCTGGTTTCGATCCACACGCCGCGCCGATCCGACCACGGTTCGCGCACCTCGATCCCCGCGATGTCTCCCGTCGTCGCCGAAGTTTCCAAGGCCAACCAGCCGTCGGGATACACTTCGCCCCACGTGACCGGAACGTCGTGCAATTTGATCTGATACTGACGTTGCTTGAGCCTCAGGTTGTCTCGAATGCGAACCTTGGGGACGATGATTCCGAGTTCCTCCGCGATCGTGGCTCGCAGCCGGTTGACGTGGTCGAGCAACCGGCCGCCCGCGGCGAAATCGGCCAGACGGATGAGGCCGAATCCGAGTTCGAGTTCGAGCGGTTCGACGTGCAGCCGCTCGGCGGGATCGGTCGCCGGTTTTGATGGGGCAGGGGAGATGACCGGGTTTGCTGTAGTCGTTGCCGCGCCGTTCGGTTCTCGCGGCAACCACACGGCCAGCGCGGCGAGACCTCCCGCGAGCGTGAGGAGCGGCAACTGCGGCAGGCCCGTGAACGACAGGCCGAACAGGAACACGGCCGCGATGCCGAGCGCCCGCGGATGCACGAACGTCTGCCCGATCACGTCGCGCGACAGATCGGTCTCGACGGAACTGCGAGTCACCAGCAACCCCGCCGCCAGCGAGATCAGGAACGCGGGCACCTGCGTCACCAGCCCGTCGCCGATGGTCAGCTTGGTGAAAATCTCCGCCGCTTCGCGCACCGACAGGCTGTGCTCGACGAGGCCCATGTACATCCCGCCGACGATGTTGATTGCAGTGATGACGAGGCCTGCCAAAGCGTCTCCGCGCACGAATTTGCTCGCCCCATCCATCGCGCCGTAGAAGTCGGCTTGGGCGGCGAGTTCGCTGCGCCGGCGTTTGGCTTCGGCGGCGTCGATCGAACCGGCCTGCAAGTCGGCATCGACGGACATCTGCCGGCCGGGGAGAGCGTCGAGTACGAACCGCGCGGCCACTTCGCTGATGCGTGTGGCGCCTTGCGTGATGACAAGGAACTGGATCGCGACCAGAATCAGAAACAGCACCAGCCCCACCGCCACCTGTCCGCCGGCGACGAATTCGCCGAAGGTCTGGATCACCCGCCCCGCCGCTTCGGTGCCGTCCGAGCCTCCTCGCGTGAGAATCAGCCGAGTCGAAGCCACATTGAGCACGAGTCGCACCAGCGTCGTGCCGAGGAGCAGCGACGGAAACACACTGAATTCCAACGGCTTTCGCACCTGGATCGCGGTCAGCAGGATTACCACTGCCAGCGTGATGTTGGCGGACAGCAGGAGGTCCATCACCAGCGCTGGCAGCGGCACGACGATGACGAGGATCGATGCGACCATCAGCAGTGGGAAGATCAGCCCCTGCTGGCGCGTCCAGACGTCGCGCAACGTCGCTTTGGCCACGGGTGGCATCCTGCCTCCGGAGACCGGGTGGTGAGATCGAAATGCGAGAGAAACGAGGGGCGGGGTGATACCGCAGAGCGACTGTGCATGTCGAGACGACCTTGTCCGAACCTGACGCCAACAGCGGCTGCGTCACACGATCACCGGCAAGGATTGCCGAGGATGATCGATTCAACAACCCGATGCAGGCGAGCCGGAGGCCGTGAGGCCCCGGGTCAAGTTGAGCCGGGAATCAACCCGGGGCCTGATGGCACCCGGCGCCCGGCTCGCCAGTACCAATCGCCAGGCGGATCGCAATCCGACGCGGAAATGGCGCGTTGACTCGTTATCAGGCCCGCGATATCTTCCCGCCCCTCACGTCTTTCCTCAATTCTGAAGGCATCGTTCAAGGCGGATTGCCATGCGCACACATCGCGCTTGCCGGCGGATTCTGTTGGGATGCGGTGGCGTTTTCGCGCTGCTGACGGCGATGGTCGCAGTGCTCGAAGCACAGCAGATGGCTCGCTACTCGCGTGGGCCGGAGAGCATCCTGCTGATGAAGAACGGGGCCATCGTTCGCGGCCGGATTCTGTCGAGCGGGACGAGCTACGTCGTCAAGCAATCGAACGGCGAAGTGGTCGTGCCCACGGAGCTGGTACACGGTCAGTACGACGATCTGGGAGACGCCTACCTGCGGTTGAAGGAGGAGTGGCCGCAACCGACGGCCGATCGGCATCTGGCGCTGGCTCGGTGGTTGGTATCGCAAAACATGCTGAGCGAAGCGCGCACGGAATTGAAGTCTTCTCTGGCGCTGGAACCGACCCGCGACGACATTCGCGACACGCTTCAGAAACTGAACACACTGGCCCAGCCCGCGACGCCCGCGGCGAACAGTCCGTCGGAAGTGGCAAGCAAACAAGGCAAGGACCAGCGGCCGACGGTTTCGGCGTTCGATGACGCGGAGTCGCTGGGAGGTCTCACGCGCGAATCGGCCACGCAGTTCACGCGCAAGGTCCAGCCGATCCTGATGAACAACTGCATGCTGGCCGCGTGTCACGGGCCGGAATCGAAGGTCAGCGGTTTCCAACTGACCCCAGTCCAAGTGGGCGGCGGATCAACCCGTGTGTCGGCCGAGCGAAACCTTGCCGAAGTGCTGAAGTTCGTTACCGCCGAGCGGCCGAAACACAGTCCGCTGGTCACGAGACCCGTGGGCAATCACGGCGCGCGCGGCCGGCCGGTGTTTCAAGGACCACGTGGTGCTGACCAGCTTCGCGAATTGAAGAAGTGGGTCGAAGTCGTCGCCGCCGAGCGAGCCGCAGCGACGCTCGAATCGACTCGCGACCGAGCGAACTCCATCGCAAAGCTGCTGCCGGATTCGCAGGCGATGATCCCGTCGAGCCTCGACGCGACCGAAGCGTCATCATCCGCCAAGCCGCGTCCCGTCCGCATTCCCACCAACATCCGAACCAACTCGCCGCTCGCGATTCCTCCGGTGGATGAATTCGATCCCGACCTTTTCAACCGTCGGCATCACGGGGTCGCTGTGAAAAAGGATTGAAGCACGCTTGCTCACCTTCTTCTCCCCTCTCCCCCTTGGGGAGAGGGGCCGGGGGCGAGGGGTGGACCGCGCGGTCCTTGATCTTCATTTCAAATCACGGCGGGGAGACGCTTGCAGCGCCCCTCACCCCCAACCCCTCTCCCCGGAGGGGAGAGGGGAACGATGAACTGTCAAAGCAACAGCAGCAGTGCCGCGCTGATGCCGAGGAAGAACACGCCGCACAGGATCACGCCCAACTGGTGAAACCAGCCGGGCTGAAGTTCCTTCGGCAGCAGACGACGGTTCACGTAGAGCGACAGCAGCGACGATGAACCGAGGGCGATGTTCTGCAGCACCGACGAGATCGTCGCGATCTTCACGGGCGGCAACAGCGTCAGAATCACCAGGCCGATGACGCCGTATCCGGCGAGGATGCCGTAGTACACCGTGCGCACGTCGCCGCGACTCAGACGTTTGAGACGCTTGCCGGCAGTCCAGATCATGTCGGTCCAGCGGCGAGCGATCTGATCGCCGACGCTGACCTGGCCGGGAGCCAGCACGAGGAACCCGCAGAAGAGCGTCAGGAACCAGAACAGCCCCGCTTGAGCCGGAAAGCGCGACGCGATCCCTTCGGCGGACATCGCCGCCACGCGGTGTTCGGTCACGGTCGCGTTGCGGATGAATTCGAGCGACATCATGCACGGCAGAGCCATCCCCACGACTGAGGCCGCCATCCACAACAACTGGTCGCGAAAGATGTGCCGCATCCAGCCGCGCCACCGCGAGCGATTGGCCTCGTCGATCGGGAAGACTCGGCCGGTGTGCGACAACCCGATCGTCACTCCGCCGAATGCGCTGGGGATGGCTCCAACGTGTGCCCCCATCCCCCAACCCTTGTCGCGCGCGTAGTTTGAAAACATCGAGTTCGTCAGCCCGCCGGCTCCGGCAATCGCGATGAACGCCACGACCACCGCCCAGTCGAGCGGCGGTGCCCGGCCGTTCTCGCGGACATATCCGACCAGACTGACGTAGGCCAACCCTTCGTGATCGAGATAGTTTTTGAATTTCGCGCGGAACGGTTCGGGGACATCGTCCAGCCATCCATAATCCTGCCTATTGCCGTCATGAACGATGATGAAATTCTCGGCCTCCCAGTAGTGATTCTCGACTACGGTTCCCTGAGCGATCAGCGTATGGTCGCGATCCGCGACTTCGAGGTAGAAGATTGGGTAGTCAGCGAACGGTCGGACAAACTTCAGCAGCCGATCGCGCACCGGCACCAGTTCCGCCGGGAGCTTTGATCCGTCTCGCAGTCCGTGCTTCGTCGCGGTGGAACCGCGTGTCACCAGCAGATCGCCCGAGACGTTGCCATCGCGCTCCCACGTCCCTTTGGCCATGTAGCGTGTCGTTCCTTCGAAATCGGTCACGGTGAAATGTCGTCCGACGATCAACGTGTCCGGCCGCAGCGGCACGGTGCCGAAGCGGACGAAACCCGTCAGCACATCCCAGACGACCGGGGCCGACACCATCGTCACGGCGATCACCGACAGGTAGCCCAGCACGACCACGAGCTTGGCGGTCATGATTTTTTCGAGCATCCGGTACACGGTGCCGCCGAAAATCAGCGGCAGAAATGCCAGCAGGAAGGTGGCAATTCCGAGAGCCTTGACGAGCAGTTGGTCGCCAGCGGTCTGCGGCAGGTGCCCGATCACCGCCGCCGCGAGCGGCACGGCCGCATTCGAGGCGTTGTACGGAAGAAGTCCCGGCAATTCGAGAATCGCGAAGAAGATCATCCAAAACGTGGGACCGGGTCGTGTCCGCAGTATGCCCACGATGATCGGTTCGCCGCAGTACACGGCGTAGCGCATGAACATCAGGTTGCAAAACCCTTGCAGCAGGATGCTCGTGAGCGCGAGCCAGAACAAAGCGGCTCCGTACTGAGCCGACACAGCGGGGCCGAAGAGCCATTCCCCTGTGCCGATGCTCGTCCCCGCCAGCACCACGCCGGGGCCGAGCAATCCCACCCACAACCGCCACCCCGGCCGCGGCGGCGCGGGGAGGTCCCCCGTTTCCCACGGCGCGAGCACACCGGCGGCGATGGTCGTGTTGTCGGTGGTCGAGGCCGGGTTAGTCATTAGCGAATTGTGTGGGAGTGGGAGGGTGCGAGAGTATGTGGTAGAAGAGATTGGTCGCCGTCTGCGTTTTCTCCCACGCCCGCACACTCTCAAACTCGTGATTTCAATGACGACAGAATCAATGGCACGTCAGGCACGCGAACACCTCACCGCACCGCCACCGGGTTCCCCGGCGAACCAGTGGCTCCCTTGAGACGCAGCGGGCTGAACACGAATGCGAATTCGAAGACGCGATCGCGGGCGAGGTCGCTCAGATCGAGGTTTTCGAGCAGGTAGATGCCGTTTCGAACAAGCAGGAACTGGTGGACCTCGAACGGTCGGTCGGGGTTCTCGTGCGGGACGACTTCGACCGCCCACGTGTCGGCACCGATGAGCGAGACCTGCTGCTTGGCCAGCCACTTCGCGGCGTCCAAGCCGATGCCCGGTTCGCCCTTGCCGAACTTCTCGTTATCAGTCATCCACCAGATTCCATGCCCGGTGTGAATCAGCACGGCGTCTCCCGGCCGAAGCGCCAGCTTGGCGGCTCGCAGCGCCTGCTGGATGTCGTCCACCGTGATCACGTACCCCGCGGGCAAGCTGCGCTCGCCTTGGAGTCCCGCGACATCAATCAGCACGCCGCGCGTGAAGATCGGCCCGACGATTTCGATGCCGAGCTTTTTGAGTCCGTACGTGTCGCCGAACTCGGAGAGTTTGTTCCCGTTGTAGAACACGTCGTCGCCGCCGACTCGCACGCCCACGTGCCCCAGTCCGTCGAACTGCGTCCCCACCTGGCCGATCTCGCCGCTGACGAGTTCGTCGTTGTGAATCAGTTGGTTCTGCCCACTGGGACTGCCGGTCGGCAGGCCGGGGATCGTCAGGCTGAAATGCCGCTTGCCGGGGATCGGCATCCCGTGCTCGTACAACCGGCCGAGTTGGTACGTCTTCCCCTCGCGGATCAATTCCTTCGCTTCGAGAACTTTCTTCGGCGTGAGCCGATTCGCCGCGCCGCGCTGATCGTCGGCTCCCCACTCGGACGGCCACCATTTCGGACCGATCGGAGTCTCCTCTGCGTCGCGCGGCTGAGTCTGTGCGAACACGACCCAGCGCGAGAGAGCAACCAACGCCACGATCCCAACGACGAGGGATACAATTCGACGATTCATCGTGCAGCCTCTTCGATGCGATTTCCTCGTGCTGAGTGAACGACGCCCGCAGACCCTTGGCGTCGTCAACCGGTTCGGTCATTATGTCGGCCAACCCCGGATGACGAAAGCATGCGGATCACAAACCTCGAATCGTTCCTGACCAACTCCGGCCTGCGGAACTACCTGTTCGTGCGGCTCACGACGGACACGGGATTGACCGGCGTTGGCGAGGCGTCGCTCGAATGGCAGGAAGCGGCGGTGCAGTCAATCCTGCACGAGTGGGTTCAGGATCGGATCGTCGACGAAGACCCGTTCGATATCGAGCGCGTGGTCGGCAACCTGATCCGCGACCAGTACCAGGGCGGACCGACGGTGCTGACCGCGATCAGCGGCGTCGAGATCGCCTGCTGGGATTTGATCGGCAAGGCATGCGGTCAACCCGTGTACAAACTTCTCGGAGGCCGCTCGCGCGACCGCCTCCCCGCGTACGCGAACGGCTGGTACGGCGGAGCCACGACGCCGGCTGATTACGCCGCGAAAGCCCGCGAAGTCGTCTCGCGCGGCTACCGCGGACTGAAGTTCGATCCGTTCGGCACCGCGTGGAAGGAGATGACTCGACAGGAGATGTCCGACGCCGAAGCGATCGTCGCTGCCGTGCGCGAAGCGGTCGGCGATGAAATCGATCTGATGATCGAAGTGCATGGCCGGCTGTCTGTCGGGTGTGCGATCGAGATGGGCCGCCGACTGGCCGCGTACCGCCCCGCGTGGTACGAGGAACCGGTCACGCCGCACAGCCTCGACTTGCTCCGCGAAGTCAAGCAGGCACTTTCGTTCCCGATCGCGGCCGGCGAACGGTTGTACATGCTCGAAGAATTCCAGCGTCTCACTTCGCTCCGCGCGTGCGATGTCGTGCAGATGGACCTCGCGCACTGCGGCGGGTTGTCGGTCGGACGCAAGATCGCCGCAATGTGCCAGACCAACGACCTCCGCATCGCCCCGCATTGTTCGGCCGGCACGGTAGCCCTGTGCGCCGCGATCCATTTCGGCTGGGCGACCCCGCAGGTGTGCGTGCAAGAGAACTTCGCCGAATACGACGTCGCGTGGCGAAACGATCTCGTCACCGGCTGGAACCCGATCCGAGGCGGCGAGTTCGCGCTCCCCGATCGGCCGGGCCTCGGCATCGAACTCGACGTGTCCGCGTGCGCGAAGCACCCGTACCGCAAGAACACGTTCCCGTCGCTGTGGGATGACCGGTGGGTGAAGGAGTTCACGAAGGCGTGAGTGAAGGGGTCGGGAGTCTTTTTCAGGTCGGCGAGGCCAGCGTCTCAAGAACCAAGACGCCAAATCGCCGACCTGAAAAAGACTCCCGACCCCATTGAGGAACCTCATGCTCAAAGCCGTCCGACTCAACGCGATCACATACCCGGTCGATCAGGCCGAGCGGGACGAGTTGGCACGCGCGAGCGTGGAGTTGATCGCTGTCGAAGGCCAGCAGCCAGACGAGATCATCGCGGCGGCGGCCGATTGCGATGCGCTCCTGGTCGTGTCGTCTCGTGTGCCGGCGGACGTGATCGAGCGGCTGACGCGCTGCAGGACGATTGCGCGGCTGGGAGCAGGGACCGACCGAATCGACGTGGCTGCGGCCACACGGTGCGGAATCGTGGTGAGCAACGTCCCCGATTTCTGCCTGAGCGAACAGGCCGACCACACGCTCGCGCTGCTGTTGGCGTCGGTTCGGCGGTTGCCATTCATGACCGAAGCTCTCCGTCGCGGCGACTGGTCGGCGCGGCATCATCCTGGAGTCCACCGCCTGGCCGGTCAAACGCTGGGACTGATCGGATTTGGAGCCAGTGCGCAGGCGGTGGCCGAACGGGCGGCGGCGTTCAAGCTGCGGCTGATCGCGTGGACGCGGACACCCGACAGGCACCGCGCTGCGGCCGCGGCGCTTGGTGTGGAACTGGTCGCGCTGGACGATCTGCTCGCGCGGAGCGACTTCGTGTCGATCCATCTTCCACTGACCGGCGACACGCGGCACCTGCTGTCGGCCGAGCAGTTGGCCCGGATGAAACGATCGGCCTCACTCGTCAACACGGCTCGCGGCGCGATCGTGGACGAAGCCGCGCTCGTGGACGCGCTGCGATCAGGAAAAATCGCCGGAGCCGCTCTCGACGTGTTCGAACACCTCGACGTGTTCGCGCTCCCCGGCCCGCCGCCGAACCATCCGCTGATCGGCCTCGACAATGTGATCCTGACTCCGCACTGCGCCGGCAGTTCGGTGGAATCGTCCGCTGAATCGAAACGTCGCGGCGCTCAAAACGCGGCCGATGTGCTGCTCGGCCGCTGGCCGCGACACGTCGTCAACTCGGAGGTTTCTCCGCGGTTCGACTTGCAACGTCCCGGCTGACGCATCGGAGTCGCGATTGGTAGACTACCGCTGTTTCGAACTCGTCCGCAATGTCCGCCGTGATTGAAGAAGGAGGCCCGTCATGTCTGAGGTCACTCGTCGGCGATTCATCCAGAGTTCAGTTTCCGGTGCGGTGGCGGTCACGGCGGCAGCGATGTCACGGGCGGTGATCGCGGATTCGCCGAACGACAAGATCGGTGTGGCTCTGATCGGCTGCGGAGGCCGCAGCCAGTCGTACCTCGATCCGCTGCTGAGCCGAAAGGACGTCGAAATCGTCGCGGTGTGCGATCCCGATCAAAGCCGGGTCCGCAAGATGGCCGAACATCTCGCGAAGGCTTCCGGCCGGCCGCCGACGAAGTTCGATGATTTCCGGCGCGTGCTCGACGACCGGTCGGTCGATGTCGTGTTCATCGCCACGCCGCATCATTGGCATTCGCCGATCGCGGTGCCGGCGGTGCTGGCGGGCAAGGACGTGTACGTGGAGAAACCGGCGTCGCATGTCTTCCGCGAAGGCCGCTTGCTGGTCGATGCGGCTCGCAAGCAGAAGCGGATCGTGCAGCACGGGACACAGATGCGGTCCAGCGAAGTCACGGCGAAGGCGGCGGAGATTTTGAAATCGGGGCTGCTCGGCAAAGTCAAAATTACGAAGGCTTGGAACGTGCAACGGCACTCGCACCGGCAGCCCGTGGCCGATTCGGCTCAACCGGCCGGAGTTGATTACGACAAGTGGCTCGGCCCGGCCCCGCTGCGGCCGTTCAACGCGAACCGGTTTCACGGCAACTGGCAGTGGTACCGCGATTATGGTAACGGCGACATCGGTAACGACGGCGTCCACGATATCGACATGGCTTGTTTTGGGCTCGGCGTCACCACGCATCCGATTCGGATTACCGCTCACGGCAGCAAGATTGATCTGTCCGGCGAACGTGAGTATCCGGACAACATGATGGTCTGCTATCAGTACGCGGACGACAAGGTGCTGATCTACGAAGACCGCGGGTTCACGCCGTACGGGCTGTACGGCTACGACAGCGGCAACGCGTTCTACGGCACCGAAGGGTGGATGCTGTTCACTCGGCGGGGATTTTTTGAGGTGCGGCTTGGTCGAAAGGAGGAACCGGGACCGACGCTGCGCGGCGGCGCGGGGATGCCGACGCATGTGCAGAATTTTCTCGATTGTGTGCGGAGTCGCGAGCAGCCGAATGCGTACGCCGAGATTGCTCACCTATCGTGCGGCCTGGTACATCTCGGCGAGATCGCGTACCGCGTCGGTCGCGTCTTGAATTTCGATCCGCAGTCGGAATCGATCAAGAACGACAGCGAAGCGGCCGCGATGCTGACGAAGGAATACCGGCAGCCGTGGGGGTTGCCGGCAGCGGTTTAATTCGGCCCCCTCACCCCCGACCCCTCTCCCCCGGTGGGAAGAGAGGGGAATGGGTCACACCTTCGCCGCGATGTTCACAAACGTGTGAACGTGCGGCAGGACGCGGTAGTTCCAGACGAAGCCGGGGCCTTCGAGTCGCCAGAAATGCCACGGCTGCTTGTCGTTCATCTTGTCGTCTTCATAGAACGCGAGGTGAATCTTTTCCATCCCGCCGTTCGACTTGACGATCGACATGACTTCGTCTGTGTCTTCCTGACGGTACGGCGAAAGGATCGTGCGCATGACTTGTTCGACAAGCTGTTTCTGATCGGCGGCGAGTTCGGCGAATGCGATGCCCGGCTTGGCTTCGTCAGCGGGGCGGAACTTGACCGAACCGGCTTGCTCGCCCGGTGAGTTGCCGGAGATGACCGCCTTCTTGCGCTGATCGGTGTTGAGCGATTCGAACACGCTGATCACGCTCTGGGTCTGGTAGTTGAAACAATTCTTGTCGCTGTATCCGTTCGGGCTGTGACCATAGTACATCGGCCCGCCGAATGCGGCGCCTGGTTCGCTGTTGCCGTCGCAGCGGATCGTCAGGTGGTGGCCAGAGAAAACGAGAGCAAACGGCTTGTTGTCCACCGGTTCGCCAAAGATCACGGCTCCGAGTCCCTCGAATGAGCCGCTGCTGTCAAACGAACCATTGCGGCTGATCTTGTCGTAACCCTCCGAGCCGTTGCAGATGGCTCGCAGGATGCGGTGGACCAATTCCTGCTGTGGCTTGGTGTAGCTCTCGCCAATCACCGTGTCGAAGTGCGGCGCGTTGACCATCTTTAACCTTGTCGCCAGTCCGTCCTTCTCGGCACCGTGGTTCCACGGGTGGACGAGTTCTTTTTTCTGATCCGAAGTGAGCGTCGCGTACAGTTCACGAATCATCGCCTCAGCCGGCTTGGCCTGTTTCGCCACGGGTTTTGAGACGTCATCCGCCGCCCGAGCCAGCGGGGCCAACCCGCCCCAAACCGCCATCCCCTTGCCCAAGACGCCAATGAATTCACGCCGGTCGAGTTCTTCGCAGTCCGAGCAGACGACTTTCAGTTCTGCAACCATGAGACACCCCCGAGGGCCAGAGGAAGGATGGAAAGGCACACGCACTGTGAGAACAGCATACCGTCGCCGAACGAGCGGTTCCACTGCCGGATGACGTTGGTCATTCCCGCTCATTCCGTCGCCTTGTCCGACCAGACCTTTTGCGAACCTTCGATTCGCAATGGACCGGCGACCACCTTTCCGTCGCGAACAACGACATAGGCATCGGCTCCGGGAGTGCTGTCCCAACGGAGCTTTGCCAGACCTCCGGCCTTCGTGGTCTGCGAGACCGCCGTGCGACGACCTTGAACGCCGACGGCAATGATCGCATACCGATGCTCGCCCGAACCATCATCGTTCACCACGACCGGCGCTGCGGGAGTAGAAATCGCCGTTTGTCGCAACTCGCCTCCCCAAAGTTGGAGCACTTCGCTGGGGTACGGCAATCCACCCCCGCCATAGCCTCCGCCTCCGATGGACATCATCCCCTGGCCGAGCACGGCGTCCGTCAGCGGTTCGCCGTGTCGAGGCCGGAAAGTTTGAAAACGAATCCGGCCGGGATGAGTCGAGCCGTTCCATTGATCGAGCGGGACTTCGGAAAGCTCAAGCGCCTCGCCCTGAATGATTGCCATTTGTCGCCACGCGCCGTCGAGCCAAATGTTCCACGAGATGTGCCCCGGCGAACCGCGTCGGCTGCCATCTTTCTCGAGGGCGTGAAATCGGTCATCGAAGGGATCGTCGATTTCTCCCTTGATGAGTCGGCTGCGAACCCTCAGCCCGCCCGGCCCATCCCACAGCGACCGCGCGTAGATTCCGCGCGGTATCTGACGAGCCTCAAATCCCGGCTCCCACGGTTGCCCGGTGTCGGACACGATCAATTCCTTCCTCACGATCAGACGATCGATCTCAAGCTGCGAGAGCGGTTTCGGCTGCTCACGATCCGTCTGCATCAACCCAAACGTGGCCGCCACCGAAAGCACAACAGTGACAATGCGATCCTTCATGACGCAGTCCCCCTGTGTTGAAATCAAGAGTCATTGAACATCCCAATGGGGATCGAACGACCACACAGCGTACCCCGGAAGATGCCACGGCATCCATCGCAGCAGTTTTGTAGGACGGCCCGGAAGGGCCGTCCTACTCACAACCCGAAGCGTGAGCGAGGGCATTTTCATGCTGGATTCCCCGATGCCCTCGCTCACGCTTCGGGTTACATTCCAAGCGGCGATCCTTCAAGGCTGCTTTCCTTTGACGGTGCCCCATTTCCGAGCTAGGGTTGAATGCCTCTCGCCAGCGCGCGTACTTACGAGCTGATTGGCCGCGAAGGATTCGTGCGTGCCTCCACGACGTGTCCGCGGAACCACTTCTCACATCACCACGGCGATGCCTCGGGCCGCGCATCGCACTCCCTGATCGAGGAGAGCAGACTTATGGCGGCAACTTTGATTGAGGCCAAACCAGTTCAATTCAAAATCCGTTGGGACATTCCCAGCGTCGTCGATCTCCTGCGGCGAATCCGAGCCAACGAACGCATGGCAAATGTGCTGCTGTTCGGCAGGAAAAACCCGCTGCGATTGTGCGACCGGATCGAACGCCGCTCGCGATTCCGCAGCGCCGTGCAGATTCCGATCTACATCGTCCCCGTGACCTTCGACGGTCGATCGGCCGCAGGCGTGCCTGGTGCCGGTGAAATCCAAGCCTTCACCCGAGACGTTTCGCTGCGCGGTGTCGGCTTTACCCACGACGAGATGCTGGACGCCGAATTCGCCGTTGCGACGTTCGACTTGGTTGATGATGAACCCGTCTCGCTGCTGCTCGAACTGCGCTGGTCCAACCTGCGCCAAGGCGGTTCGCCGTACATGAGCGGCAGCACGTTCTGCGGGGTTGCGAGTCCGGTCTAGGGAATCGCACGAAGTGCCGAGATCACTGCCACGCCAACCCGTCGATCCAAATCCGCAGCGGCGGGGCGCCCCAAGAATCGAAGCCGATGGTCAGGTAGTTCGCGGTTTCGATGTCGTGACCGGAGCGTTCCCATGTGGCATCGCCGGAGAGCGGCACGGCGAAGTAGGTCCAGCCTTCGCGCGCTTCGTTGTACGGCGGTTGACTCAGCAGGTCGCGGCGAGGCGTCTGGCGGAGAAAGTTCGATTCGGATTCGTACAGCGTCACCACGGGATTCACATCCTGCCACGCGGGGACGTGTTCGTTGATCGTCTTCAGCCAGAACCCGAGTGCGCGTCGGCCCGACAGTTTCCAGCCGGCGAGCTTGGACGACGGATGGAGCAGGCTGACGCGCGTTCCGCTGTACGGTTGGATAGTCGCTCGCAGCGAAGTATCACCGAGCAACTTGACATCGCGGTCGTCGGCAAACGTCGCCTTCGATTGCGGATCAATCCAACTCCACTCGCCGGCGTTTCCTTCGGTGCCGGCTTCGGGCAATTCTTCGATCACGTACAAGTCGCGCCACGCGAGGTCGGACAGGCGGCCGTTGTGGATCGTCAGGCCGAGACGGAAAAACCCGGGCTTCGCGAAGACGTGCTCCACCCGCGGCTCCGTCGAAACCGTGCCATCACCGAGACCCCACCGGAATTGAAGCGGCTGAGATGCGGAGTCGCGACTGGCCGAGGCATCGAAGCGCACGGGTTGGCCCACGCGGGCGCGGGCGGGTCCGGCGAGGTTCGCTTGCGGAGGGCGAGACGACTTGTCGGCGTCGGGCAATCGCACGAGGTTCGTCACGTCGCCGGCATCGTGAACGTCGGACTTCGAGTTTTCAACGAACGTGTTCGATCCGACGTGCAACCAGTCGGCGTGTTGGAGGTACAACCCCCAGCGGTTTCTCTTCAGCGTGTTCTGTTCGATGATCCAGTGAAACGCCTTCCACTTCGGATTCTTCGGGTCGAGGTCTCCGATCGCGGCGATCCCGGCTCCGTTGTTCCCTTCGCACAGATTGTCGCGGCAGATCGTGTGGCTCGACGGACCGAACATGAACACGATCCCCGCGTGACCCGCCTCGGGCAGGTGCGGCGAATTGTGATGCCCCGACGGCAGCCCGTTGAACGACGCTTCGTTGTCGATCAGCTCTGTCTGGTCCGACGCCCCCAGCCAGAACCCGTAGCTGCAATGGTTGGCCTTGTTCCGGCGATACGTGTTCCGCGGCGACCACGCTTCGAACCCATTGTTGTTCGCATACGAAACGTCGTTCTCCTCGAACACGTTTCCGGTGCTGACCCAGCCGTTGAGCACACGGACGAAGATGCCGTCTCCGCCATGCGTGCAGTCGTTGCCGACGAACCGGTTGTCGTTCGACCCGCTCTCGATCACCACGCACGTCGAATCGCGGGCGTGGACTTCGCCAGGGTCAATCCGGATTCCGTGGCTCAGGTTGTTGTCGAGGACGACGTTTCGCGACGAGTTCCAGAGCTTGAGGCATGTGTTCGACGTGTGCGAGAAGTCGTTCTCCTCAACCGTGATCTCGTTGCAACCGACCAGCACGCACGCATCCCACACGCGGTTGGCTTTGCATTTCTGGATGATCGACTTCGTCACGCGATCGAGCAGCATGCCGCCGCGGCGTCCGTTTTCGCCCCAGCCGAACGCCGGATCGTGAAAGTTGTCCGAGAAGTTGCAGTCGTCGATCGTCCAGTCGGAACCGTCTTCGATTTTGAGGCCCGTCTCCCACCCCTTCGCGTTCAGATTTTTGATCGTGACGCCGGATACTCCCACCGCCGAGACGGCGGTGCCACGGAATTCTTTCGGCTTCCCGGCCGTGCTGCCGATCAGCCACGCTCCGCGACCGTCGAGCGTGACGTTCGACTTGGTGATCACAATCCGCCCGTAAGTCCGAGCCGGATCGAGGACCGTGTCCTGCGAGATTTCGAGGACGGCGTCATCCTTCGTTTCGGCCGCAAGCGTGGCGGTGGCGACAAGAATCAGCGGCAGAATCACAAGGCGTCGAGCGAGCATGGCGACTCCGAATCGTGTCCTTCGTCGGCGGGAAAAGGCGTGGCCTTAAAAACCGCGTTCGTGCTATAGTTCGCCCTCTTCGTGAACAGTAGGTCAGGCTTTCCAGCCTGACATCGCTGCGAGCGATCGGTTTCCGATTCACAGGTCGGGCTGGAAGTCCAACCTACGAGATGCGGCCGAAAGTTCAAGGATGAACACAGTCATGTCAAACTCTTCGCGTGCTTCGCGTCGGTTGGTGTGGTTCGGAGCGATGGTCCTCGCCGTCAGTTTGCTCGGCGTGGCGTGGAATCTGGATACACCGCTGACCACCTGGATTGGACAACGAACCGGCTTCGATCCGTCAGCGCAGTCGTCCGGCCAGATGGATGACAACGACACCGCGTCGCGATCCGCCGACCGCGACTTTCTGCAACCGACGGCGACCGACGAGTTGGTCGGCATCCTCGACGGTCAGACCGCGTCCACGTCGTTTGAAACACCGGGCAGGGCGAGAGCGTTTCGCACGGACGAGCTGGCCGACGTCGTGAACGGGATCGGCGAGCTGGATCGTCCCGTGCGATCCGCAAACTTCGGCGCGGCCGATACGCCGTCAACGGCGGCCGATCGAACAGGTGCCACTGGCGGCTTGTCCGCCAGTGCGAATGGTTCTCGACCTGGCAACGGCACTGGCAGGCAAGCTGCCAGTGGCACCCGGCGGTCGATCGTTGGCAGTGACGACGTCGTCTACGAGGACGTGCCACATCGAACGACGATCCTCGCCCAAGCCGAATCGTCCCTGAAACCGATTCCTGGCGAATCGAAATCGGCGAGCGAGGCAACTTCCGAACCGCAGCCGAACACAGCGCCCGCTCGAACCGAGCCGGAATTGCCAGACTCGCCGCTGCAGATCGCCGCCCGGACCGCGAAGGATTCGACGCTCGTGGACCTCACGGCAATCGAAGAAATTGACAAGGCGGGGGACTTCGAGACGGCCCTGCGCGAGTATTCGAAGTGGTACTGGAAGAAGCCGGAGGTGCGCGAGGCGTTGCAGAAGCGGTTGGACGAACTGGCCGCGAAGATCTTCTTTTCGACGCAGCCGCACGTCATGGAACCGTACGTCATCCAGCCGGGCGATCAGCTTCGGACGATCGCCAGAAAGTACAACGTCTCGTGGGAGTACCTCGCCCGGCTGAACAAGACCGATCCGAAAAAGATTCGGGCCGGGCAGAAACTCAAGGTCGTGCAGGGACCGTTCTCGGCGGTCGTGAGCGTTTCGCAGTACCGGTTGTACGTCCATCTGAACGGAGCCTACGTGAAGAGTTATCGCGTGGGGTTGGGGAAGGACAACAGCACGCCGCTCGGTTCGTTCACGGTCAAGGAAAAGCTCGTCAACCCGACGTACTACGGACCCGAAGGCGTGATCAAAGCGGACGACCCCAAGAACCCGCTCGGCGAACGCTGGATCGACATCGGCGAGAGCTACGGCATCCACGGCACGATCGAACCGGAGTCCATCGGCAAGAACGAATCCCGCGGCTGCATCCGCTTGCTCAACAGCGATGTCGAGGAGTTGTACGACTTCCTGACGGTCGGCTCTCAGGTGTTGATTCAGAAGTGAGCATGCGCACCGCCTGCTCGCCTGATTGTTTAACCCGGAGCCAGCGGCGACGGCGCGTTGAACGGCTATCGGCTTTCGAAACGCCGTCGCCGTTGGCTCCGAGTTAAACGAAGCGACCGTTCCGATCGAACCGCGCGGTTGACGGTGGCGGTCGTGTCGTAGACGATGGTCTCGTGTTGCCACTGACCACGACGACTGACCACTGACCCGCCATGTTCGACCGCCCACGTCTCATCGCCCTCTACCAAGAACGCGGCCTCAAGTTCGGCGACTTCACGCTCGCGTCGGGAAAGAAGTCCAGCTACTACCTCGACAGCAAGCAGATCACGCTGCACGCTGAAGGTTTGCAGGTGGTCAGCGACGGGTTGCTCGACCTGCTCGAAGGCGTGGACTTCGCGGCCATCGGGGGGATGTCGATCGGGGCCGATCCGATCGTCGGCGGCGTGCTGGCGGTGGCGGCGAAACGCGGGCGGCCGAACTTGCAGGGGTTCTTGATCCGCAAGGAAGCCAAGGGGCACGGCACGGGGCGATTCGTCGAAGGCCCGGTGCAGCCGGGGGCGAAGGTTGTGATCGTCGATGATGTCATCACAACCGGCGGGAGTTCGCTGACGGCGATCGACCGCATCGTCGAATTTGGCTGTTCCGTCGTGCAGGTGGTGGCTATCGTGGACCGGCTGGAAGGTGGAGCCGCCACGTTTGCCGCGCGCGGCTTGCCGTTCCGAGCGCTGCTGACAATCGAGGATTTCGGGATCGCTCGGCCGGCGAATTAAGGCTCACGCAAAGGCGCGAAGACGCAAAGGGGTTTGAAATGAGTCTGAATTGTGATGCTCGGTTAAACCTGCTTTCTTTGCGCCTTTGCGCCTTCGCGTGCTGCTTTTCGTTTTTCACAGTCGTCCATGCAGACGAACCCCTCGCGAAACGGATCGACTCGCTCATCCTCGCGCCGGCGAAGCAGCCGGCCAGCCCGGTGGCGGATGACGCCGAATTCCTCCGCCGCGTGATGCTCGACCTCGCCGGGCGAATCCCGTCCGCTGACGAAGTGCGAAAGTTTCAGGCCGACGCTGCGGCGGACAAGCGGGCGAAGGTCGTCGATCAGTTGCTGGCGTCGCCGGAGTATCCGCGCCGGATGGCCGACCTGTTCCACGTCCTGCTGATGGAGCGGCTCGGCGACCACGAGGAATGGACGAAGTTTTTGCGATCGTCGTTCGAGAAGAACAAGCCGTGGGACCAGATGGTCCGCGAGATGCTGTCCCCAAACCCGGACGACGAAGCCACGCGCGGCGCGGCGTTTTACTGGACGAAGCGGCTCGAAAACTACGGCCAGAACCCCGTCGATCTGCCGGCCCTCACGCGAGACGTGGGGAGAATGTTCCTCGGCCAGGATTTTCAGTGTTGCCAGTGTCACGACCACCTGCTGGTCAACGAATACAAGCAGGTTCACTTTCAGGGGCTGTTCGCATTCGTCGGCCACACGTTCATCCGGCAGGACGTGAAGTTCCCCGCCGTCGGCGAAAAGCCGCTGAGCAAGAAGGTCGAATTCATGTCGGTCTTCGTGAAGGAAAAAAAGGAGACCGGCCCGCGCTTGCCCGGCAGTGACGAAGTCGCGATCCCTGAATTTGCCAAGGGAGAAGAATTCGCCGTCGCTCCGAATAAGAAAGAGCGGTTCGAGGGAACGCCGAAATTCAGCCCGCTGAAAGTGCTGTCCGAGCAGCTTCCAAGAGCCGACAACGCGGCATTTTCCAAGAACATCGCCAACCGCCTGTGGTTCGTGATGCTCGGCCGCGGCCTCGTCCATCCGCTCGACCTGCACCACGCCGACAACCCGCCGTCGCACCCCGAACTCCTCGACCTGCTCGCCGTCGAGTTTGTGGCCCATCAATTCGACATCAAATGGCTGCTGCGAGAGATTGCGCTGTCGGAGACGTATCAACGGTCCAGCCGTCTTCCCTCCGGAGTCGCCGACCCGCCGCTGGCCGAGACGTTTTTGACGGCCATCGAAAAGCCACTGTCGGCCGAACAGTTCCTCTCCAGCGTCCTGCAAGCGACCGGCGAAGCGGACAAGTTTGCGAACGCCGCGACCGATCCGGCTGTCACGAAGGAGCTCGACACGTTTCGGGACCGTTTCCGCAAAGCCTTCGCCAACCCGCCGCGCGAACCCGAAGGGGATTACGCCCCGTCGGTGAAAGGGACGCTGTTCCTACTCAACGACAGCGTGGTCCTCGGCTGGCTGACGCCACGTCCCGGCAACCTGATCGACCGCCTGAGCCAACTCTCCGACGCCACCCAAACGGCCGACAAACTGTACCTCAGCGTCCTCAGCCGCCTGCCGTCCGACGACGAACGCGCCGAAGCCATCGCCCACCTCGCGAAGTTTCCCGACCAGCGCCCGAAGTCCCTCGCCCAACTCGCCTGGGCCTTGCTGGCTTCGACGGAGTTCAGCGTGAACCACTGACATGACTTGGTTGACGTGGGACCTACTGTTGGAGGCATCCGTCGTCCTCGTGTTTCTCGGGTTTGTCATCTCTGGGGCCATCGCGTTGTTGTTGGCTCGCGATGAGAATCAGACGGCAAGTCGTTGTTGCCGAGTGTTCTTCAATTCGATTCTCTCCGGATTGTCGGGAGTTCTGGTCGGATTCATGTTTGACTGCGCGGGTGCGTCACGAACCTGGAATCCCGGATCACCACCGTTTTTCGCATTGGGTTGGCTGGTTGGTGTCAATCTGGTTTTCATTCACCAGTTGATCTACCTCTGGAACGAGCATCACGAGCCGTAACAGACGCTCGCGGCATTGTCATGGTGGCGGTGGGTCAGGATAATCCGCACCGGAGTCAGGTTACAGAACACACATTCACTGGAGCTTTTCATGATTCGCGAAAACTTGTGGACGTGCGTTGGTTTGGCTGTGAGTTTCGTCGGGTTGTGTGGCGGATGCGGATCGGCGGATGCTCCGCCAGCGCGGACGGCGGCCACTCCGCCGGCGATGCAGAGCGCACCGGTTTCGACGCCGGCGGCGGATGACGGAGCGGCGGAGATCGAGAAGGCGCTGGCTCAGCTTTCGCCGGAGGATCGGGCGGTCGCTGAGAAGCAGAAGGTGTGCCTCGTCGGCGGAGAGGCGCTTGGGCACATGGGCAAGCCGGTAAAGGTGACCGTGAAGGGTCGCGATGTGTTCCTGTGCTGCAAGGGATGCGAAAAGGAATTGCTCGAAAACGCGGACAAATACCTCGCGAAGCTGGACGCTGGTGCGGGCGAGGCGGCTGGCGAAAAGAAATCGGAGCCGTCGGAGCCAGAGACGAAGTCGAAGGACGAAGAGTCCGAGAAGAAGGAATGACAGGGAATGACAATGACAACGGGTGCCACGGGCGGCTTGTCCGCCCGCGCAAATCCGTGCGACGTTCGCGCTGGCAGCAAGTTGCCAGTGGCTGCCGGCGGGGTCGCGGACTTCAGCGATTGAAGCTCAGAGACGCCCGGCCCCCTCACCCCCGGCCCTCTCCCCCGGAGGGGAGAGGGGTGATGTGAGTGCTTGCAGTTCGTGCCAGATCGCGGCGACAAGCGGGGGCAGGCCCTTGCCGGTGACGGCGGAGATGTTCAGCACGGGGCGACCGAGTTCCGTCTGCAATTTCGCGGCGAGATCGGCTGCGCCGGGCAATTCGGATTTGGTGACGATCACGATCTCGGGGCGATCCATCAGTGCCGGGTCGTACAATCGCAGTTCTTCGCGGATGTTGCGGTAGTTGTCGAACGGGTCGCTGCCATCAATCGGCGATGGTTCAATCAGGTGGACGAAGACCTTGGTCCGTTCGACGTGCCGCAGGAATTCATGGCCCAGGCCGGCTCCCGCGTGCGCGCCTTCGATCAGGCCGGGGATGTCGGCCATCACGAACGAGTGATCGCGGTCCACCTGCACGATGCCGAGGTTGGGGTACTTCGTCGTGAACGGGTAGTCGGCGATCTCGGGGTGAGCCCGCGACACGCGGCTGAGCAATGTCGATTTGCCCGCGTTCGGTTTTCCAATCAGCCCGACGTCGGCGATGACTTTGAGTTCGAGCGTGATCGTCCGCGATTCGCCCGGCTGGCCGAGTTCCCGATCGCGGGGCGCGCGGTTGGTAGAGGTCGCGAACGCGGTGTTGCCACGACCGCCCCGGCCGCCAGCCGCCACAACGCATTCCTCGGCCTCGTGCGTGAGGTCGCGCAGGAGTTCGCCGGTGTCGGCGTCGCGGACCACGGTCCCAATCGGCACGGCAATCACGAGGTCGCGGCCTTGCTTGCCGGTCCAGTTCGATCCCTTCCCCGGTTCACCCGCCGTGGCCGACCAGTGCCGCTGCGTGGCCATCGCGATCAGGCTGTCTACGTTCCGTTCGGCCCGCAGGATCACGCTCCCGCCGTTCCCCCCATCGCCGCCGGAAGGGCCTCCCTTGGGCACCTTGAACTCGCGGCGAAACGCCACGCACCCGTCTCCGCCGTCCCCGGCTTTGACTTGAATGGTCACGCGATCGATGAACATGGGTTGCGACTCGACTACTGAATCTCAATGGCGAGCGTGTTGTAGTCGATCACGAGGCGATGTCCAGCGAGCAACCCGGCACCGAGCAGCGGGAACTTCCCGTTGTTGGCGATCACTTCGATCTGGCGTCGCTCTCCAAACCAATCGACGAAGGCCGCGAACGAATTCAGAATCGAGTCGGAGCCGTCGGCCAAGCCGACGTCAACCTGGCTGACGATCGGCAATCGCAGCCTGGTTACGAGAGTCTGCGGCAGAACCAGATCGCCCGTGAAACCTGTGTCAATCCATGCCTCCACAGTCGTTGGATTATCGCCAGCGGTTGCTCGCAATGAAATAGGAAGCAGAGCCCGGCGAAATTCATCGACACGGCCGTTCATCATTCACCGGCACCAATGTAGTGGGCCGCGCGATGGCCGATGCGCATGACCAAAGCCAGTCGATCCGGGTAAGCTTTCCGTGCTGCGAGACCAGCTTCGAGAGATGTCTTTCCGAGAAAGTAATCACCAGACACAGGCTCGACAGCGACGAACTCATCTCGATGCTTTGCTTCCAGGTCTTGTCGCAGACGTTCTTGGTAGAGTCGTCTGGCTTCGCGAGCGGTGTCTTTGGATGCGATGCTGGACATCGTTTCCTCCGATACGAGAACCGGCGACACGCGACATGTCGCCTCGGCGATTTGTGTCCACTCACAATCGTACAACCTGCCGGCGCGGAAGCCAACGGCGTGTGAGGCCGAGCAGGGTGCAGAGGCCGCACGCGGTCAGACACAGGCCGGCGAACCAATCGCCGCCGGCGACGTAGAGGCTTCGGCGCGGATCGAGCGGGACGGTGTCCACCACGATCGCTTCGATCTGCTTGGAGCGGCCGGTGCGCGGATCGACGGCGCGGCGGCGGATCACGCCATCACCGTCGATGATCGCGCTGATCCCCGTGTTGACCGCGCGCACCATCGGCGTGCGCGTTTCGACGCAGCGGAAAGCCGCCGTGATCAGGTGCTGGTCCAGTTCGCTCGATCCGTGAAACCAGCCGTCGTTGGTGAGGTTGAGCAGGAAGTCGAGGGGCTTCGCCGGTCGTGGCACCGGCGTCTCGCCGGTGACGACAGGCGGGACGCCTGTCCCACGGAAAGCCCTCACGCCCGACCCCTCTCCCGGAGGGAGAGGTGGGGAAGACGCCACCAGATCGCGCACGAAGTGCGGGACGGTGTCTTCAAAGCAGATGATCGGCGCAAAACGCCAGCCGCGCGACGCGAACACCGTCTTGTCCGATCCGGCTGCGATGCCGAACCCGTCGGCGAACGGCGTCAGCTTGTGCAACTGCGGGAGCACGTCGGCCAGCGGGATGAATTCGCCGAACGGCACGCGGTGGCGTTTGTCGTAGCGCTGCACGATCCCGCGCTCCGGCTCGACCAACACCGCCGAATTGAACGGACGGAGACCGCTCCGGTCCGCATCCCACGCCTCCAGCCCGATGACGAGCGACGCGTTCGCCTTCTGTGCCATTTGCTGCAGCGTCTTCGGAACCCGCAGGTCGCGCAAGTCGCCGAGCGGCACGCCGGGGTTGGCCGCTTTGATCTCGTCGAACGATTGGTCAGTCGGCACGTTGACGAGCGGCCAACGAAACATCGTCTCGGGCCAGACGATGAGGTCCGGCTGTTCGAGCACAGCGCGAGCCGTCAGCGCTTCGTGACGACGGTAGATGTCTCCCCAGTCCTCGGGATCGTGTTTCACTTCGGATGTGACATTCCCCTGGATCGCCGCCACCCGCGGTCCGGCGGTGAACTCAATTCCATGCCGCCGCACGTAGCCGTAGCCGAGTGTCGCGGCGAACACGAGGAGGCAAGCGATCGCGCGGCGCGTCCTCCCCTCGCCCCGTGGGGGAGAGGGGTTGGGGGTGAGGGGTCCGTCCGCCACCTGCGACCCTCTCACCCCAGCCCTCTCCCCCGGAGGGGAGAGGGAGAATCGTTGCAACCACGCCTCCGGCAGCGAAGCCGCGATTGCTGCGTTCACGAGCGCGAGGACAAAGCTCACGCCGTACGCGCCGACCACGTCGCTGATCTGGATCAACTCGATCCACCGGTACTGCGAGTGCGACAGGTTGTACCACGCGAAGCCGGTCATCAGGAAACCGCGCAGGTATTCCAGCCCCACCCAGACGACGGGCACAGCCAGCGTGAACGGCATCCGCAGTTGATGCACGGCCACGCGCGACAGGCCGACGAACGCGGGCCAGTACATCGCGAGATGCGTCGCCAGCGCGAACCAGGCGACGTACATCGAGACGTGTCCGAGGCGCATCCACTGGAGCGACGCCATCCAGAACAGCCAGCCTCCCGCGTACGTGGCAAGGTACATCCGCCGCGTCGGTCGTTCGATGCGCACGAGCGCGAGCAGCGGCACGAGGCAAATCCAACCCAGCGGCCCGAAGTCCACCGGCGTAAAGCTGGCCCACATCGCGATTGCCGTTGCGCAGGCCAGCATCACGGCTGGCTTCGCCGCCGCCGGAGCCGATCGCGCCGCCGCGATGATCTCCTGCGGCGTGGCATCCGGTGATGTTCGCGTGGTCGTCACGAATCGAGGTCTCGCGGAAACGGTCGCGGGCATGGGTTCATCCTTGAATTGGGTCGAGGGTGGAGGGTCGACGGTTGAGGGAACAAGACGTGGGAGTCCAACCTGTTGTCATCCCTCGACCCTCCACCTTCGACCCTCGACCATCGCACTCACCACGGAAACACGTCCAGCACTTCCCCCACGCGGTGCGTGCGGTCTCCGGCAGGGAACAGGACCATCGCGTTGGCGGACACGGTGGCGGTGAGGTCGGCGGAACCGATCCACCGCACGGGGCGCACGGTCGCGCCGGACGAATCGTGATCCAGCCAGGCCGGGTGATACGTGGGACGCGGGCCGCGCGCGACATGCTCTTCCATGAGTCGGGCCTGCACCGGCCGCGGTTCGGCGGGCATGATTCCCATGCGCCGCCGGATCGCCGTCCGGACGAACAGTTCAAAGCAGACCATACTGCTAACCGGATTTCCCGGCAATCAGAAAACGTGGC
>Ga0233424_10000228_pt1 | contig 77167 bp, 70 predicted proteins | sample Watercolumn_Towu_FD_181011 | JGI IMG/M metagenome (GOLD analysis project Ga0233424, IMG submission 181011) | Freshwater microbial communities from Lake Towuti, South Sulawesi, Indonesia - Watercolumn_Towuti2014_125_MG | ecosystem: Environmental > Aquatic > Freshwater > Lake | place: Indonesia... | reverse complement strand
GGCGGTGAGGTCGGCTTCCTGCTGGAGCACGTCCTGGTACTCGGCGGTCTGGGCGGCGTCCTCGATCTGCCCTATCCGTTGCCGCTGGGCCATGTCGGAGATGTGCTCGACCTTCTTCTTGCGGATGTCACGGGCGGCCTGATCCGACCGCAACGGCGTGCACAGCAGGGAGAACGCGCGTTGGATGCCGGTGGACAGCAGCACCGGCGAGAGGAACCCGGGATACACCATCGACCGCGGCCACTCCGACACCCACAGCACCGCGTGGTGCGCGGAGTCGGTGCGCAGCCGCGACCAGGACTCGTTCACCGCCACCGGCCCGGCAGTGGCGAGGTCCTGCCCAAGCTGCCCGTGCCGCTCCAACGTGGCCGCGATCGCCGGGTCGTAGGCTGAACGCAGAATCACCGCGATCTGCCCCGTGCCCAGCCACCCCGACGGGGTAAGGTCTGCGGCCCGTAGCGCTGCGGTGAGCGTCGCCATCTCCTGCCGCAGCACCGCCGCCGCGCCCCGCATCCCGCCGCCGGCGGTGCGGATCTGCCGGGCCGCTGCCCCCATGTCCAGGGCGAGGGAGATCGTACTGGCGTGCCGTTCCCCGGCAGGCCCCGCCCGGTCGATCAGCTCCCGATAGGTCGTGGACGCCCACGAACCATCGTCGGCACCGTGCGAGGCCCACCACTCGGCGAGTCCCGTCCCGGAGTCCGGCAGGGTGCGCTCCAGCACCTGCAGCGTCGCCACGCGACCGGAACGGCACACCGTCGCGAGCACACGCCCCCAGGAGGACACCCGGCGTTCCTGTTCGCCGGGGTCGAGGAGCACGAACGCGGGATGCGTCACCTCGCACACCGCGGTCAGCGTGCCCGCGTGGGGGTCGTGGATCATCCCGGCCCCGGTCTCGGGGTCCTCGTACTCCCGCAACCGTGCCATGTCGCCGGGCAGGGCGAGGGTTCCCGCCGGACGCGGCTTGACGACCCGGCGCCGGTAGATCAGCTGGCCGATGGTCGTGCGCCACAGCCACCAGCAGCCGACCGGGAGCCACTCCACGACCGGACGGCCCGCGATCGGCACCCACGTCAGCACCGCCGAGAGCACCCAGACCGGCGCGGTGTATGCCAGTAGCTGACCGCCGCCGGCGTAGAGGGCCCCGACGATGGCGAGGACGCCGATGGCGAGGGTGATCAGCTGGGACAGCGAGAGACCCAGCAGCACTCCACGGCGCGCCAGCCGGGAGAACTTCACCGGCACCAGCTCGCTCACGGTCTCGTTCTTCGAGGCAGCCACGGCAGCTCACTCCTTCCCGGTCGGTTTCGGCGCAGGCGGCGGGCTCTGCCGCGGCGGTGGCGGAGTCGGCTGAGGCGATGAGCCCGAGCCTGCGCTCTGCGGTGGGGCGACCTGCGGTGGGGTCGCCCGCGGTGCGGGTGGCGTCGACGAGGACGAGGGCGGCGGGGTCGTTGACGCCTGGTTCCCGGGCTGCTGGGCACCGTCGGCGGCGGTATCGGCCTGCCCTGCGAGGGCGGCGCCGGCCTTCGGCCCGGCCTCGGCCGCACCCTTGGCGACCTGCGCGGCGATCACCACGGCAGCAGCGGGTCCCGCAACGGCAGCTCCAGCACCGGCCGCGCCGGCACCCGCGCCGCCGGTGCTCGCGCTCGCCCCACCTCCGGCCGCCGCGGCTCCGCCGCCACCGCCCGCCGTCGCTCCGGCCGCGCCCGTGTTCGGAGGCGGTGGAGGTGGAGGCGTTGACCCGCCACCTCCGCCACCTCCGCCACCTCCGCCACCTCCGCTTCCGCTGCCGCTTCCGGTCTTGGTGTCTGCTGCGCCGTCGAGTACCTTCTTCGGTTCCGCGCCCTGCGGCTTGGACGGTGAGGGCACCGGACGGTTGAGAGCCTGCTTCGCGTCCTGTTCGGAGCCGATCGCGTGGTAGAAGTCCAAGCCCGCGAATGCCAGGAACTTGTAGGTCAGATACGGGGCGAAAGCGGCCATCGCCATGAGCACGATCCCGGCGATCGGGTCGCTGATCGAGGCGAGGTCCGCGTCGATCGGGGCAGAGATCTGCGTGATCGCGACCAGGAACATCACGACCAGCACGAGCTTCGAGGCGATCAGGGCGATGACGAACATCGCCCACTTGCCGATCCATCCCCGCGATGCGTCCCAGGACGCCCCGGAGAACGCGAGCGGGGCGAGGACGATCGCCACCAGCAGCAGCGCCTTACGGACCAGCAGGGACAGCCAGACGATCGCGGCGGCGGTGATGGCGAGGCTGGCGAAGAAGATCGTGATGATCGCGCCGACTCCGGGCGAGGCGATGTTGATCCCAACGAGTGCCGCGGCGAGCACCGTGATCTTGTCACCCATGGATTCGGTCGTCTCGCCCGCGGCTTGAATGATGCCGAGGCTGAGCTGGTCGACGATCTCCAGCATCAGAGCCGTGAGCGTGATGACTACGAAGCTGCCGAGCACGCTTTTCGCCAGGCCCAACGCCGCCCTGCTGAGCGCGGTCGGGTCGCGTTTGACCAGCCCGGTGATCAGCTGCAGACAGAAGAACAACAGCATCACGAACACGGCGATGCCGAACAGCAGGTTGTAGACCGAGACGTACTCGGGTGACTGGACATCGACGAGCGTCGTGGTGTCGAACACCGTCCACACGGCCTCGAACAGCCAGCCGGCCGCCGCGCCCATCGCCTGCGCGAGCCAGTCGAACGGGGCGGAGATCAGGCTGGCGGCGGCTTCGCCTGCGGTGTCACAGACGGCGGAGATGACAGGAATGTCGCAGACACCCATCACGAACCTCCCGAAAGATCGGTGCTAGTGGATGGGCGCGGTCAGACCTGCTGGCCGACGTTCCAGAAGAAGTTGATGAGGGTAACCGACGCACCGCACAGGATCGCGGCGCCGCAGGAGACGAGCACGCCGACCTTGCCGCGTGAGGCGAGATGGGGGTTCGAGCTGTTCGCGCCGAAGCCCCACACGATCGCGCTGACGATCAAGGCCAGGACGCTGAGGATCAGACCGACCGTCATCACGGCGCCGACAATCGTGCGCAACTGGGCGATCCCAGGAAGCCCGCTGTCGTTCGGGTTGATGTCGATGTTCATCGGCGCGAGCGCCGCCGGGACGGCGGTGAGGAAATCGGTGGCGAGGTCGAACACGATGGGGCTCCTGACGGGACGAACCCGCACCCACGGGCACGGGAGACGAATGGGATCGCCCAGCAGGTGCACCGCTCTGCCCTCGGCGGCCGAGCGGGGGCGAAGTTCAGAGCTGTTCGCCGATGCCGATCAGCCAGTTCATCCACGCGACGCCGCCACCGGCCAGTGCCGCGGCGCCGACGGCGACGAGCACGCCCGTGCGTGCTTTGGTCGCTGCGGCATGGTTGCCGTTCGCGGACGACACGGCCCAGATGATCGCGCAGACGATGAGCATGAGCACGGCGATCACCAGGACGAAGGTCAGCAGGCCACCGACGACCTCGCGCAGGTCGCCGATGCCCGACAGGCCCTCGAAGTCGGGGAACACGTCCATGCGCGATCAGCTCCGCATCGCCTGGATCGAGTCGTCGCCGGCCTGGTCCGGTTCGTCCTCGGTGTCCGGTGAGGGCGCGCACGAGCCGACCGGGGCGCCGATCTCGGCTTCGGGCAGGTCGGCGGCGTCGTGGGCGTTGAGCCACGCGGCGGCGTCCACCGCGTCTTCGTGGGTGCCGCCTGGGCGCACTTCGAAGTGCAGATGCGGGCCGGTGGAGTTCCCGGAGCTGCCGACATCGCCGATGTGCTGCCCGGCGGTCACCCGGTCGCCGGGCTGGACGTGGATGCCGGACTGCCACATGTGGGCGTACGCGGTCGCCACCGTCGCCCCGTCGATCTGATGCTCGATGACGATCAGTCCGCCATACCCGCCGGAGAACTCCGCGATCGTGACGACCCCCTCCGCTGCGGCGACGATCGGGGTGCTATCAGGCGCGGCGAAGTCGGTGCCGGTGTGGAATGAGGGCTCGCCCGTGATCGGGTGGATGCGTGGCCCGAACCCGCTGGTGAGCACCCAGGTGCCCTCCGGGAGTGGAAACACGACACGCGATGTCTCCGCCGTGGAGCCGACCGGGGTTGTCTCGTCAGCACCCCCTGCCGCGGCACTGCCGGTGGTCAGGGCGGTGAGGATGGTCTCGGCGACGGGTTCGTAGTTGCGGTAGCGATCCGGGAAGGCGCTCACCTCGACCGATTGGGCGGCTTCGCCCTTGTCCATCTGCTCCCACCCGGGGATGTCCAGCAGTCCGCGCGGCGAGGGATAGTTCGGACCGCTCGGCCCACCGAAGAACGCCCGAGCCTGATACGTCGAGTCCATCAGCTCGGCGACCGTGCCCCATCCGGACTGCGGGCGCATCTGGAACAGGCCGAGCGAGTCGTGATCTGATCCGTTCCCATCGTTCGGGTAGTCGCCGGACTCGGGATAGGTGCCGGTGTTGGCGAGCATCCGCAGCGTGGACTCGGTGAGCGCAGCCATGAGCGCGATCTGGATGCCGTCGCGGGTGACGCCGTCGATCTGCGACCCGGTCTCGATGATCGTCGCCGCATGCGTGAGTTGGGTGCGGTTCAGCGTGAACGTCTCCCCGTTCGCGGTCGTCACACGCAGCGACTCGGGGATCGCGCCGACGATGAGCCCGGCTCCGGGGACGGTGCAGGCGGCGGAGACCGCGGGGTTCATCAGCACGCCGACGCCGATGAGCCCGAGCGAGGGGCCGAGAAGGACGGCGGCGAGACCCGCGGCGGCGAGCTTCTTCAACATTCCGGATCACCGCAGCGGGTTGTCGAGTTCGGACAGCCGGAGCAGATGACAGGTGTCGTAAGACGGCGGGCAGACGAGGAACACGGTGAACGACACCGCATGCTCGGAATCGACCGGGGTCCCGTTCCAGATGCCGGTGCGGTGCCGGGTGCCCTCGATCGTGATCGCGGTCGTTCCCGCAGCCAGCTGTCCCGACGACTGCGCTTGGGCCTCCGCCCACGCTTCCGGGACGTAGGCGTCCTCGATCGTTAGGGACTGTGCAGTCGCATACTCGCGCAGCTGGAGCCATGCTTCTCGTGTCGGCAGATACGCGGCGACGTCGGAGGCGAGGCCTGCCTGCTCCTCGCCGGTCGGATCGCCGACCTCGAGGATCACGCTCGTGTAGTCCAGCGGCACCAGACCCGCGGCGGTGTCCCACGTGAACAGAGCCTGCGACACGGCTCGAGCGAAGGCCTCCGGGTCTCGAGAGGCCGCGATCGATGACAAGGAAGGAGTCGGGTTCGGCGCGGGGGCGGTCGAGGCCGTGGGGCCGCCGGTCGGTGGCTGCACGGGCGACGCCCCGTCGGGTTCTCTTGGTCCGATAATCAGCCCGTAGACGCCGACACCGGCCAGCACGAGCACGAGCACGGCAGCGACTGCGATGACGACGATCTTGCGGCGGGCGCCGGGCGTGGAGAAGTCTCGGGTCTTCATACCCGTGAGGTGCGCCCGCGCTCCCGCAGACACGTCTCACGATGCCCACTTGACGCGGCCTCAGAGCACGCGCAGGTGCCGTTGCTGCCCGAGCTCGGTGTCCTCGGAGTCGAGAGCAGCTCTGGCGGTGCGCAAGTCATCGGCGAACCGTGCCGTCCCGGCGGCGGCTGCGAGGAAGGAGTCGACCTGCTCATCGGTGAGCACTGCCGCGAGCTCGGCGGCGTCGTAGTGCGTCCACCAGTCGGCGAGCTCACCCCAGGTTTGCACGAATGCGCGCGTGGGGAACCGTACGGTCACATCCTCCTCTGAACCGGGCGTACGCGGCGGCTGGGCTCCCTTCTTTGCTGCGGCCGCTCGCTGAACTGACTCGACTCCGAGCCGTCGCATCTCGGCGCTGCGCGCTTCCTCCTCGTCGGCGCGAGTGCGTGCGTAGAGAGGATGCACGGCAGCGCCCCGCTTGAGCTGTTCCACATCGGCCGTGGCCTGGGCGCGCACATGGTCGGGCTGGGACGGATCGGCAGCGAGGTCCCGCAGGTAGTTGATCTTCTCGTGCGTCTTGTAGGAAACCCCGCCGGGGATCATCGCTGCGGCCTGCTCGCGAGCGTCGCCGGTCGCGGTCGACGGTTCCGGAAATTTTCCGGCACCGTCATGTCCCGGTTGATGCTCGCTGCTGAACTGGGTCGATGCCTTGCGGCGGGCAGCGTCTTCCGCCATCAGCCTCTTCAGTTCCCGGTACAGGCCGGCGGCCTCGAGCTTGGTCAGCGGCTTGTGGAGCGTGTTCTCATCCTGCTCAGCGAGAAGCTGCCCTAGCTGGTCGGAGATCCCGGAACGAATCCACACGTTCACCGTCGTCCAACCGAGCTTCTTGATCGCCGCGAGACGGCGCGCGCCGCACACGAGCACGCCGTCCGGGGTAATCGTGATCGGCTGCAGCAGGCCCTCACGGTCGATGGAGCCGGCCAGTTCATCGATGTCGCCCAGGTCGGTGCGGTGACGGTGCCCAACAAGGATCGAGTCGACAGCACGCCGCAGCTCGATCCCGCCCCCCTTCTGCATCTTCACGATGTTTCGCCCCTGGTGCGGCGTCGACCGTGGATCGGAGCGGCGAGAGAGATCGTGAGAACGAGGTCATCATCGCGCAGAAGCATCTCCGGCGGCTCCTCGAGCAGCAGCCGCAGCAACACGCCTCTACCTGCCGATGTTGCCGCGTATGCCGGATTTGGATTGCCCAGAAGGGCACGAAGCAACGCCGTCCAAGAGGACTGCGGCAGATCCAGCAGCGCGAGCGAATGCCTGTCCCGACGCAGGTTCTCATAGGCGGCCTGCCGAGTGCCCGCCCGCATCAGCGCTGTACAGACATGCTCCACGGCCGCCCGTGCGACATCGGCCGGCCAGTCCAAAGACGAGACCAGGTCGATCGCGTCTTCAACGGCTTTCCCTGCTTTCCCCGCCCTCTCCACAGCTACTTCGCCAGGCTCATCTTCCTCCGCGGCTTGAGGATCGGGAATCTGGAACGCGGGGTGATAGTCCGACAGGGGCGTTTCCCGGTCGGAGAACCGCTCTGGGTCGTGGAACACCGAGATGTGCGGGCGGCGCGCCTGATGCACCGAGCACATCAGCCCCTGCGCTCGTTCCTCGAAGATGCACGTCACCTGCACGCCCTTGGTGACGTATGCCCACGGGTCGTCGGCCTCGCGGGCGCCCTTCCTGCGCATCTCTTCGAACGCCGCCGTCGCTGCCTCCCACGGGTCGAGTCCGTGACGGCGCGCGAGGGGCACGTACTTGCGGGCGGTGTGTTCCATCAGCGCGGCGGCGACCGGATCGTGCTGCCATGCCCCTCGGCCTTCTTCATGCAGGCGTTGCAGCAGCGCCCGCAGCCCTTCGCTGGTCGTGAAGTCCTCGCCGCCGGTCTGTGGGGCGTTCGCGTGCGATGTCGTGGTCATGGTCTAGGCACCTCCTGGCAGGCAGGTGCGCATCCGCTCCCCAGATGAGGTGCGCACAGCTGCATTCCGGAAGGGGCTCATGACCACTCACCCGCTCAGCTCGCCCCGACCGCCGAGCGCGCCGGCCCCGACCGCGCGGTGCCGCGGCCGAATGCGTACAGCGGCGGCAGCCGCTTCGCCCGCTCACCCAGCGACCTCACCCCGTCGAGCGCCTTCTGCCGTGTACGCAACGCCATCGCGGCTTGGAAGTCGATGCCGCGCCCGGCCATCTGCGCGCCCTGCCGGGCCATCAGATCGGTCGGCCGCACCCACTCCACCCCGCGAGCACGCACGTGCGGGTCGAGAGCTCGCTCCGGAGAAGAGCCCCCGGCGACCTTCGCCGCCTCGATCGCTTCTGGCGTCTGCGACCGATCTACGATCTCGTCCTGCGCGATCTCGTCTGGCGTCGCCACCAAGGCGTCGTCTGGCTGCTTGTACGCCTCGGGGGTGGGAGCTGTCGGATCGGACTCCCGAGCTTCCGATCCGGATAGGCCCGGTCGCTCGTGCGCCTCCAGGAAACGGTCGGGCCCGTCAGGCTCATGCACATCGTGGTCGTTCATCGCTACTGCTCCTTCGTGTTGTCGTTCGTGCTCGTGGGTGAGTCGGGGCCATCGGCCAGGTGCCCAGCGGCGAACCACCGGCCGACCGTCGACGCATGCACTCCGAGCTCACGGGCGATCCGCTTGTTAGACCAGCGCGCCTCCCGGAACGCGGCCGCCTGCATCCGCCGATCGCCGCTCGGTCTCTCATCAGGAGCCGCCCGCGCGACATCGCTTTCCGATGTTCGGGCGCGTACCGCCAGCGGAGTCAGATGCTGCGCTGGCGGTGCGTGGTCGTCTCGCGCGGGCGCGACCTTCTCACCGAGCCTTTGAAGTTCCCGTCGTGCTGGGCCGGTGGTCGGTCGGGTGAGCACGACCGTCAGGTGCGTGATCGCCAGCAGCACCACGGGAGGCACGGCGGCGACAGCGGCGGCCAGCACTCCGGGCACGTCGGCGTCCGCGGCGACGACGGCGTGGATCGCGTTGGCAGTCACCGAGACGAGCGCGCCGCCGATCAACAGCGTCCACGGGTACCACGCCGAGCGCTGCCCGCCGAGAGCGACGACGGCGACGGTCGCGACGACGATGATCCCGTCGACAATGAGCGGCCAGGCCCATGACTGCCCGGCGCCGATTCCGGAGCGTGCTGCGAGGTCCGCGAGAGCGGTGAAACTCAACCAGAACGCGCCGGCGGCGATGAACACCGTCCCGACCGCCGCGGTCAGCACCGCCCACCGGCGATCCATCCCGGCGATCATGACAGCCCTCCGAATGCGGGTGCTGGAGCGGCAGGGGCCGGAGCGCGAGCGAAGGAGCCGCCGGGGCGATCCGGCGTCCGCTCCCTGGCCGAGGGATGCGCAGCACGGTAGGCGGAGCGGACGGTCGTGACAATCTCCCGTTCCGCAAGACCTGCATGACCCGCTGCGGCACCCAGAAGGTCAAGAGCTTCCACGGGGTTCACACCGTTCTCCGCAAGGCGGCAGGCAGCCCAGAACAGGCCGCGATTGCGTTCGCCTTCCTGACGGTTCGCGACCCACGCCGCAAGCCGCGACACGTCGGATGCGGCGCCGCTCATCGCCGCGTTCCGAGGTAGCGAGCGAGGTTGCGGGCGCGGGTCGAGGAAGTCCCGCAACCCCGCCGCGTCCACCGGCGCGCTCGGACCAGACCCCAACTGCTGCAGGCGGTAGCCGGCCCTTGCCCCGTTGACGAGAACACTCGACGGCGGCAGCACAATGTATCCGCCGTCCCCGCGGAAGTCGACGGCGGCGCGTGCCGCCTGCCAGGAGCGCTGCTGCTGGCCCGGCACCGCCGGGTAGTAGGCGTGCGTGCCGCCCGACGGCGTGGCCACGAGGAACATCCACCCGTCGACCAAGCCCGCCTGCTGCGCGCGACGCATCGAACCGTAGCCGTTCACGGGCCCATGCACGTCGACGTCGACCACGACGACCCCGGAGACTTCGCCGGTGGGCATGCCGATGTTCGCACCGGGCCGCGCCCGCCACCACACATCGACCTGACGTGCCTCAGTAGTCGCATCGTGGAACCCGTTCTCCGTCACCGGGCGCTTTCCGCCCGGTGCGCACGGGAACACTGGCACCCCAGCGGCGGCGAACTCGCGAGCAGCGACGGCGGGATGCCAGGCTGGTGAGACACGCGTCATCACCTCCGCGAACCCATCACGGGGTTCGCGAGCGTCGTTCCTCGTCTCCTCGGTAGCCACCCGCTCCTCCTCCCGGCAGGCCACCGCAGGAAGCGGTTGCCCTTGCGACCATGAGGTGCGCCGGGAGGGTCAGCGGAGCGAGGACGGACGAAAGATGGTGTGACGACCGTCAGGCTCCACAACGAACCCGACGTGTCTGGCCCGGTCTACTGGCCCGGCAGCAGATACGTCGAGAGGCAGAAGACGAAAACGGGTCATGCGTGAAGAAAGACGGTTCACACAGCGAGTGACGATGCCGGGACTCAGCCTACGGACTCGTCCTCGATGACCCTCCGAGCGCAAAGTTCCTCGAGGGACGGGTGCGGGGTGAGGCGGTACTGCGTCGGGGTGACCCCGAAGCGGCGCTGGAACCAGTTCGACGCTACACGCGGATCGCGCCATCCGGAGGCAGCCGCGGCGCGGCCCACGGACAGATCGGTCTCCTCGATCAGCCGGGTGAACTCGGTCAGCCGGATCTCCGTGAGGAACCGCATCGGCGGCGCCCCGGTGTGCAGCAGAAACATGCGTGTGAGGTGCGTGCGCGAGAGCGAAGCTTCGCGAGCGAGAGCTCCGACCGTCCACGGCTCGGCCATCCGTGTACGGAGCATGCGTACCGTGTCGCCGATATGGCCGATCACCGCCGGGTCGGTCAGGCGCCCGTCAATCGGTCTCCACGGAGGTTGCGTATCACGTTGGCCATTCTCCGCCGAGAGGAACGTCGGCAGCACCATCCCCACCCAGCGGGCGAGCAGCTCAACCGTGCGAGTAGCGACGACTTCTGGCGGATGAGACCCGTCAGACAGGATGCTCATCTGTCGCCACAGCGGTTCGATCTGCCTCAGCGCCTCCACGCCGGGTTCGATCAGCAGCGGTATGCCGCCCCACTCATGCGGGTGGATGCCCGCGAGGACCCGTGAGCGATCCGGGAAGAACCACGACATCTGCGAGAGCCAGAACTCATCATCAGCGTATACCGCCCACATTCGCACAGACGGGGCCGGCCTAATCTGGCACCAGCGTCCCGAGCCGAGAGCGAACGACGTGCCGGGCCGTAGCGTAAAGACGCCGTCGGCCGTCGCGATCTCGCACGTGCCCTCGAGCACGTTCAGAATCTTCGTCTGCCGGAAGATCGCCCGGCTGGACGGAAGAGTCCTCGCAACCTCGACCGCCACAGCTCCAGCGCCACTGCGTCGCGCGGGCGGGAACGAGAGTTGTTCGTGAGCAGTCGGCGCTGCTGAAAGTTGACTCCCGCTCCCACACCGGCCGACTCCCTGGCGTGCTATCGCTCACTCCCGCGAAGCACGACACGATCGAAGACATGGCAGCCAAGCACGGTGCCGATCAGCCCTGGGAAACGGGAAGCTGTCGCACACGGCAGCGGGGCCGTACTCGCGGAGCTACGAGAAGCAACTGCGTGGTGCCGCGCCGACGAAGCCTCTTGCAAGCGAGACAGCAGCTCTGGACGAGCGCGACGCGGCCGGTTGCGTTCACCGGTCGTGCTGGCTAAGGGTGGCGAGGTAGGCGTTGTATTCCTCCCTTTCTGCGTCATCTTGATCTCGTCGGCGATCAGCGAGTGTGAGGTCACGGGAGCGCCAGCGGGATAGTGTGACAATGAGGACGATCAGCAGGGGTAGCTCGGCATATGTCCATGCCAGGGTCCCCGCGATCGCCTGATCGCGAAGCGGGTCGATTGGCCACCCGATCGTGGGATTGGTGAAGGCCACGAACAGTGGTGTACTGCTCAGGAGAAGGATCAGTCCAAAGACGGCGTGGATCTGGATCTCGGCAATTACGTCGATGAGGCGGGCGGCGTAGGACGGGGTGCGGGGCAGTGGGTCGGAGGACCAGAGCGGGACGGCGGCGATGGTCCCGCTGATGAGGAACGTGAGCAGCAGGAGCTCGTGTCCGGCAGGGAGGCGGATGATGACACTGACCAGGTCGGTCAGGTACAGCCCGAGGTAGAGCGCGGCGGCGACGAGGATCGCGACGACGGGGTGCAGAACGGCTCGGGCTAAGCGCGAGCGCAGACCGGCATGCGCAACACGCAGCGCGAACACGCCGAGGCCGCGGTGCGGTGTAGCCCGCAGGAGTAGTCGACCAGGTGAGCCGACGATCAGCAGTGGGGTGACGACGGTCATCAAGGTGATCTGTTGGAACACCAGTGCGGCGACCGACAGACTTCCGTAGGTGTTCAGACCGAGGCCGCCGGTTAGGAAGAGGAGGACACAACCAAGCAGGAAGGAGATGGTCCGCAAGATGGACCATCGACGGCGCTGGGACCAGAGGCGCATTGCTCCCCAGACATAGAGCGCGGCCAGCAGGACGGCGATCGGCGCAAGAAGCGACGCACTGCTCGGTGCGAGGGCGAGCAGATTCTCGACAGTCGGAGGCGCAGTGCCGGAGAGCGTTGTCGTCATGGTCGGTCGAGGATGCTGCGGGCGATGAGCAGTGCATCCCGGTGTATGCCGTGGATGGTGTCGCTGCCGGGGCGGCTGAATCGGGGCATTCCGGCAACGGTTAGGCCTGGGATCGTTGTCTGGGTAGGGTGGTGGCCTGTCGGATGGGCGTGGTCGGGAAGCCAGTCGTCACCGGGGAGATAGCCCGTGGCGGCAATGACGGATGTCGGCCTGAGGGTGGAACCGTCGGCCAGAGATACGGTCGGTCCGTGGGCGCTGGTGACGGCTGAGCTGATAGCTATTCCGTCGCGTCTGAGCGACTGGTAACTGTCGGTGTAAAGCGGCTCCGGTTGACGCTTGCCCTCGATCAGGTGTCTGTATCTGCCACTGCTATGGGGAAAGAACGCGAGGGCGTGCCGGCGCCGGGGGGTGCGAACCGACAGCGTCACGGTGTGAGAGTCGTTCAGCTCCCTCGCCAGTTGCACACCGGTATTCCCGCCGCCGACGATCAGCACATCGCCGGGCGGGAGTTGCTTCGGGTCGTGATAGTCGCTGCTGTGTAACGCCATTCCGGGAACGTCCAGGCCGGAGAACCATTGTGGACGTCGGGGGCGAGAGGCAGCGCCGGTCGCGCAGACCACATTTCGGGTTTGCACGTCACCGACCGACGTCGAAAGTACGAGGGTCGTCTCTTCTGCGCCGCGTCGCTCCACTCCGATGGCGCGGGTCCTCCACAACGGCTTCACTCCTATGCGAGCAGCGGTATCGGCGAGATAGCGGGACATTTCATTCGCCGTCAGGTGGCGGCGCTGATTTCCTACCGTTGGATAGCCGACCAGAGTGCTGTGGCGTGCGTCGCTGAGCAACACCATCGAGTGCCACCTGTTCGCCCAACTCGTCTCTCCGGAGCTCGCGTCGATGATGACGAACTCGTGTTGTGGGGTAAGCCCGCCTTCCACCAAAGCGGCTGCGACGGCGAGGCCTGATTGTCCCGCGCCGACGATAATCGCTCGCCGACGGCCCATGCCCAGCGGGAGCTTCTTGATCGCTCTCCTACTGGTCATTTTCGGAGTATCCGATTCCAGGCTCGCCGAACGGCGGCTTTCATGTCGTCCCACTCGTCTCGAAACGTCGGGAGCGGTTCTCCTTCGCGGCGTTCTGGCGCTCCCAGCCCGATGAGCACAATAATCACCACGAGTGCGATCAGTTGCGCGACGCTGGTTATCCACACGGGATCGTTCCTGCCGCGACGGGAGGGACACGAGCTGACTCAACCCCACGGGTCGGGATGTTCGACGCAACGACGGACAGTTGGTTCATGGGTGGTTCGTATCTATCCGGAGCCTGTGTAGCTGACACCTGCCGCACGCCGTGGGTCGGCGAAGCCGGTCACGGACCGGGTTTGCCAGTCGATCTCGAGAGCCTGTACCGATCCGAACACGGGCGGGTAGCCAGACACCTCCACGGTGTAGCCGCGACCACGGAGCTCGGCGGCGACACTGTCGGACTCGAGGCGAAGGACGTCGTTGGTGAGCAATTGGAATCGTGGGGCGAGGACGGCTTCTTCGACACTCGCATCGTGCATGGCCCACAGGGCGATGACGGTGGCAAGAGTGCTGGGGATCTGTCGCCCACCGGGAAGACCTACTACCAGTACCGGCGGGCCGGTGGCATCGAGGACGAGGCTCGGCGCCGACCAGCTAACCGATCGTGCGCCGGGCCGGACGACGTTCAGCCCGGCAGTACCGATGTCATTGAACCGTTTGAGGGAGTTGTTGAAGAAGAACCCGGCGACGTACTGTTTCGAGCCCCAGAAGTCGGTGACGGTGTTCGTCATGGACACGGTCAGCCCGTTCTCATCGACGACCGAGATGTGCGTCGTGTTCCCGTCGACATCTTCACCCTCCGCTGTCCCAGCCGCGCCCGCGGAGGCCGCCAGGGCGGCGTTGGCCTCCGGGTCGGTGAGCTCGTCAACGGGGACGTCAACGAAGTTCGGGTCGCCGAAGAGCGTCTGAATCGAGTTGTTGGCGATCCGCCAGGCGCGAGTCTGGATGTCGATGAAATCTGCCGACCCGGGAGCTGCCCCGGCGATTCCGAGGGCTTCTTCGATCTGCAGCTGCTGTATCACCGCGGCGCCCGGCAACGCCGGTGCCGCCGAGACGACGGTGTAGTCCCCGAACGTCCCGGCTGGCGGGTCGGACCATTGCACCTCGTAGGCGGCGAGAGATTCGGCGTCGATCCCGGGCACGTCGGCCAGACGCGGAACCAGCGATCCGGTGTAGAACGCGTCCGCGCCCTCCGTGGCGATCGTGCTGAGCGTCTCGGCGAGCGTGCTCTGCACGAATGTCGCGTCGGCGAGCAGCCTTCGGCCGTCAGCGTCATAGAACGGCGGTACGTCCGCCGCGCCACCAGGGAGGTACTGGAGTTGCCCGGCCAGATATGAGGAGAGGGGGGCGCCGTCTCGTGCGAGCGCGATCGCCGGTTCGAGTAGCGTTTCCCAGGGCAGCGTCCCGTAACGCTCGTGCAGGGCCGCCATTCCGGCGACGAACCCAGGGATCCCCGCTCCCGAGGACGGCACCGAGCCAGCGGTGTTCACCTCGTCGCGGTAGTCCACGTAGTCGAGATCGTCGCTATCGGCGATGATGGCCGAGCCGCCGCCGCCGATACTGGACGCGTCCGGCTGCAGTACCGTGTCGGCGAAGGCCGCGGCAATCGCGGCGTCGACCGCGTTGCCGCCTTGGCGGAGGACAGCTGTGCCGGCTTCGGCGGAGAGCGGATGCCCTGCCGCCACCGCGCCTTGGGCGAGCGGAGGAAGCGTCGGCGTGGGGGAGGGCGTCGAGCTACTGAGGGGTGACCGTGTCGGGGTCGGCTCGGTGGGCGTGCAGCCGGCAAGCATCGCCGTCACGAGGACGAGGGCGGCCAGAACGGCCGGCCGGGTGGCGAGGCGGGGCATCTACCGATGCTAACAAACAATCTGCGTAGCTCAGGAGATGCGTAGGTGTGCAGGTTACGATCCGTAGTGATGGGAACCATTACCGCTGCCTCTGCGTCGAAACGGCTCTTCGCGATCGACGCTGCCCGCGGTCTCGCACTGATCGGCATGATCATCGTCAACGTCGGGCCTGTCGCGAACGAGAGCGTGTTTCAACGGTTGTGGTTTCTGCCCTACGGCCGGGCATCGGTGCTGTTCGTCCTCATTGCGGGCGTATCGATGAGCCTGTTCCTGCGCGCCGACCACGGGCGCCGACGGATCATCGTCGTCCTCTGGCGTGCAGCAATCCTGATTGTCGGCGGTCTTCTGCTCAGTTTACTCCCGCACGGGGTCAACGTCATCCTCCCTCTATACGGCGGGCTGTTCCTTGTGGCCCTCCTCTTATACCGGCTTCCGACCAGCGTGCTGATCGGACTCATCACCGTGTTCATGATCGTCGGTCCGCTCATTTTTGTCGGGGAATCCCTCGATCACACCGGCGAACCCCGTCCGGAGCTGGCATGGTCCGGCGACATTCCCGGCCCGCTGCACACGCTGTTCCTGTCGCGTCCGTACCCTCTGGTCGTGTGGATCATCCCGTTCGTGTTCGGGATGATGCTGGGCCGCATGGACCTGCGCGAGCGGCGGGTCCAGAAGGCGATGATCATCACGGGCGGCATCGCCGGCGTCGGCGCCCTGGCCGCAGCCGAGCTGTTCCCCCTCCTTCTCGGTGAACCCGAGCGCGGCTACGGCCTGCTGTTGACGGGGGTGCCCCACGGGCAGATGCCGTTGTGGGTGATCAGCAGCGTGGGCAGCGCGATCTTCGTCACCGGACTCCTGTTGCGGTTCTGGAGTCATCTGTCTCGCTTCGCGACACCAGTGGTCCTCGCCGGACAGATGGCGCTGACGTTCTACGTCGGCCACCTGTTCCTGCTCGCGGCGCTGCGACCCGAGGACGGATTCACGTTCCTGCAGGGCGTCGGCGTCTCCCTTCTCGCCATCGGCGGATGCATCCTCGGAGCGCTCCTATGGATGCGCCACTTCCGCACCGGCCCTCTGGAATGGGCCATCCGCGGCCGATGGCTGGAACTACGCCCCGGAGCGTCCCCATGACCCACCACGACCGAGGAATGCGACGACGATGACTACAGTGACGAGCACGCCAGTCCTTCGCCGCACATTGCGGTGGAGTGCGGGGATCACCGTCGGCCTCGCCTTTGTCGGGGCTTGCATCGGTTGGCTCCTTGCCGCAGAGCGGGGTCTGATCAGCGCGATCACCGGAGTCGTGCTGACCGCCGTCTTCTTGGCAATCACCGCGATCAGCCTGCTTGTCGCGAACCGCTGGTACGGCTCGCCGCTGTACGTGCCAATCTTCTTCGCCATCGTCCTCGGCAGCTGGCTGGCGAAGTTCATCCTGTTCTTCATCACGCTCACCCTGCTTCGCGGTCAGAATTGGATCGAGCCGATGATCTTCTTCGTCGCCGTCGTGATCAGCGTGCTCACCACTCTCGTCCTCGACACGATCATCCTGCTGCGATCGGGGCTCGTGCGCAGACCGGGCTCCGGTCACGGACCCGCAGACCCCATGTCCTCCGGGCAAGCACGCGCGTCCACGCGGACTTGACCGGGCTCACAACCACCGCAGGGAACCGGCCTCTCCATCCAGCCTGACGCTCCCGCCCGCCTGCCTGACCTGGTCAACAGAAGATCCCCATGCGGCAGGGCAGCCCCTCCCCACAGGAGCGCAGACGGATGTGAGTCGTCCGCGAAGTGCGCCTGCCGTTGCGGAGAGTGCTAAGGTTGCATCGTATCTACGCAACTATGCAGGTAACGAGGTTTGATGTGTTGAGTGTGCTGCGGGAGTCTCGCTACCGCAATCTGTTCACCGCTCAGGTGGTGGCGCTGCTGGGAACCGGGCTGCTGACCGTCGCGCTCGGCCTGCTCGCGTACGACATCGCCGGGGCTGATGCCGGGGCGGTGCTGGGCACCGCCCTGACGATCAAGATGGTCGCGTATGTGGGCGTGGCGCCCGTGATCGCCGCTCTAGTGAATCGGCTGCCGAGGAAGGCCGTACTGATCGGGGCGGACGTGATCCGCCTCGCCGTCGCCATCTCTCTGCCGTTCCTCACCGATATCTGGCAAATTTACCTGCTGGTGTTCATCCTGCAGTCCGCGTCGGCGACGTTCACCCCCGCGTTCCAATCACTAATCCCCGTGGTTCTGCCCAACGAACGCGACTACACCAAGGCGCTCTCGCTGTCCCGTCTCGCCTACGACCTCGAAGCACTGGTGAGCCCGTTGCTGGCTGCCGCGCTGCTGAGCGTGATCGAGTTCAACCTGCTGTTCGTGGGCACCGCGGTCGGCTTCGCCCTCTCGGCCGTGCTCGTGCTGGTGACCCCGTTCCCCTCGCGCACACCCGTCACGACCACAGGATCGGTGTGGCACCGCACAACCCTCGGCGCAAGAATCTTCGCCAGGACGCCAAGCCTGCGGTTCCTGATGGCGATGAACCTCGTGGTCGGTGCCGGCACCGCTCTGGTGCTGGTGAACACCGTCGTCTACGCCCGAGACGTGTTCCAGTTCGACAACAGCAGCCTCGGATTCGCGCTCGCCTGCTACGGCGCCGGGTCCCTTCTGGTCGCGATCAACGTCCCGAGACTCGTGGAACGCATCGGCGACCGTCGCCTCATGCTCACCGGAGCCACTGTCAGCTCCCTCGCCCTCATCGGTGCAGTGGGAATGACCGCTTGGGCGACGTCGGCCGCCGGGGGAGGTGCTTGGTGGCTGTTGCTCCCGTTGTGGCTGTTCATCGGCGCAGGGAACTCGATGATCAGCACCCCCTCTGCGCGACTGCTCGCTCGCGCATCGGATGACAACACCCGCAACTACATCTACACGGCGCAGTTCTCCCTTTCCCACGCCTGCTTCCTCATCACCTACCCGCTGGCCGGATGGATCGGCGCCGCAAGCCTGACGGTCGCGGCCGCGGTCCTCGCCGTGATCGCCATCGTGGCGGGGCTGATCGCCAGCCGCGGATGGCGATCCCCGACGAACACACCGAAATCGATTGAACAGGAGAAGATGGCCTCATGACCAACTCGGACAGCACATGCGCTCGGCATCCCGACAGCCCCTATGTAGAACTCGCCGTCGAAATCTTCTCCATGCTCGCCGACGCCACGCGGGTCCGCCTCATCCTCGCGCTCCGCGACGGAGAGATGTCCGTCAACCACCTCGCCGATATCGTCGACAAACACTCGACAGCTGTCTCGCAACATCTCGCGAAGATGAGACTCGCCCGCATCGTCACCACCCGGCAGGAAGGAACCCGGGTCTTCTATCGGCTCACCGACGAGCACGCCGTAGCCCTCGTCGACGAAGCGCTCAAGCAAGCCGAGCATGCCATAGGAACACCGCACCACCACCAGGCGTGATTCAGTACGGAGAAGCCCGGTCAGAGTCCTTCCGCGCTATCGACCACTGCCCCTCTCCGGCGGTCGTACTGTCGCCGGAGACCTCAAGCACTTGGTCGACGTGAGCGCGGAGGAACACGCTGAGAGAATGTCGGAACCGGGCCGATGTCCCGCTCGCGAAGTTTCTGGAGGTACGCGTTGTAGTCGTCCAGTTCGGATGATCCGTGGATGTCAACGTACCGGTCCTGTGCCTCGGATCGTGCGGTGTCTTCCCGGAACCATCGGTGCATGACGTAGATCAGCATGAGGAGTGTGGGGGCCTCGCCGTACGACCAGGCGAGTCCGCCGGCGAGTTGCTGGTCTTCGATGGGGTCTAGTCCCATGGCTTGCGTGGGGGCGACGAAGTGGGTGATGAGCATCGTGGTGGCCATCATGAGGAACACGCCGAAGAAGGCGTGCAGGGCTGCTTCGGCGAACACGTCGAGGGCGCGACCGCCGTGGCTGAGGCGGACCGGCAGCGGGTCGGAGCTCAGGATGGGGATCGTGAAGATGACTCCAGCGCCGAGGAACGCCACCTCGAGGGCGATGTGTCCCGCGGTCGAGCCCAGGATGGAGTCTGCGAAGCCCGCGAGGTATAGGCCGTAGAACGCGGCGAGATAGAGAGGGAGTGCGGCCCATGGGCTCAGTGCCCAGCGCGCGAGTCTACTGCGCAGCCCCGCTTGGGCGACGGCGAGCGCGGTGCGTCCCATTCCCACGTGCGGGGTGGCGCGGAGCAGCAAGGTGCCCGGGGATCCCAGGATGAGTAGCGGCGGAATCGCCATCATCAGAGTGAGTTGCTGGAACATGAACACCGACATGAGCGCGTAGCCGTAGTTCTCCACGGCGAGACCGGTCGTCGCCGCTAGGAGCGCACAGCCGATGAGGAAGCTGAGCGTGCGCCAGACCGACCAGCGTCGACGCCGCACCCACATGCGCACGGCCCCGGCGATGTAGAGAACCGCGAGCAGCCCGGCGAACACGGGTAGCACCGGAAACGCCCCAGGAACCACGGCGAAGTAGTCCGGGAAGGCGGGTGCGACGTCGGGGATCCACGGAGTCATCGACGGGTCCCCTCCGGCCCGTCGATGAGCTGAGCGATGAGCACCGACATCAGGGTCGGGGGAACTTGATCAGGCCTCCCGCCACCAGGAAGACGACTGCTGCCGCGGGCTGGATCCCAGTCCAGACAGGTCCGGCGAACGGGAAGGGCATCACCGGATTCCACAGGACGGCGATGGCGACGAACACGGGGATCCACCACCAGTGGCGCGCTTGCACGGCGAACCATCCGACGATCACCGCGAGGATCGACGTGGCGTAGAGCACGACCGGGGCCCAGTCGCTTGCCAGCAGCACGGGGGCGAGGAAGAGTACCGCGGCTGCGAGCAGGCTCGGCGCCAGAGCATTCCGCTGATATGTGGAAGGGGTCCGCTTCTTCTGCGTCATGATTTCTCCATACGTTCGCTCATCTCCTCTGAGGCCAGCGACGGAGTGGGTGCAGCGTTCTCCTCTGCGCCGTGGCGGCGCCGAACAAGCCCGATGGCCAGCACGATGGCACCGACGCCCAGCGCCACGTCTGCCAGGTTGCCGATGAAGAGGTCTGAGTAGGCGAGGAAGTCGGTGACGTATCCGCGACCGAATGCAGGGGGTGCGAAGAGACGGTCCAGGACGTTGCCGATGGCCCCGCCGAGGACGAACCCGATACCGACCGCCCACCAGGTGGTGCGAGAACGGACTGCACTCACGAACAGCACGACCGTCACCACGACTCCGATTGCGGTCAGCAGCGGCGTCGCTCCGGAACCGAACGACAGGATGGCACCCGGGTTGAACGCGAGTTGCAGCCCGAGGAGGTCTCCCAGCAGCGGAATGCGCTCCGTGGTACTCAATTGCGCCAAGGCGACAGCCTTCGACACCTGGTCGATGATGACCGTCGCGCCGGCGACGGCGAATGCAAAGGCGTACTTCGGCACCCGTGCGCCCATCGTCACGCTCCCCTGTCCGTCTTGGCCACGGCACGGTCCCGGCGGCGGCGCTTGCATCCGGCGACGGCGACACCGACAGCACCAGCCACGAGGACGAACCCCATGCCGGTCACAAACAGGATGCCGAGGAACCCGAGATCGTCTCGCTCCACCGGCCGCTCCCCATTCTGCCGTTGGGGGTGGTCGTCGGACTCCGTCTCTTCGACCGTCGGCGACGGCGAGGGGGGTGAGGTCGGCCCGGGAGCGGAGGACGTGGTCGCTGGTGCGACATCCCCAGCGGCGGACGCTGAAGCAGCAGGCGACACCAGCAGAACCGTCGCGGCGATCGGCAGCACGCACGCGACGGTGACCCACGCATACATCCTCACGGCTATCGGATGTTTCATGTGTGATCCTCGTTTCGGTTAGTGGTGTCGTGCGAGCGTGTTCAGGGGCGCTTCATGATGTGACGCGCTATCGAGATCGCGTCACGGCGTGCGCCGGCGAAGGTGTCGGCGTCCCGGCTGCCGTAGGTCGGCATACCCACAACGAACAAACCCGGGACGCCCGTGGTCCCGCGCTTCCCACGACCGGATGTAGCATCGAGTACCCTGCGGGGAAGCCATCCGTCCGCGGGCCGGTATCCGGTCGCGAAGATGATCGATTGCGGAGCGATTCGCCGGCCGTCGTCGAAGACGATGTGCGCTCCGTCCGCGGCGACCGCCGCAGACACCACGTCGATACCAAGCTGCGCCCATTCTGGATCCAGCGAGAGGGCCGCCGCGCCTCTCGCGTCTGTACGACGTCGCCCGACGAGGCGCCGTATCGGTCGACCTGCCGAGGCATACGTCGGTCGGGAGGACAGCGTGACGCGGTGCGTGCTGCTGAGTTCGCGTGCGATCTGCTGGCCGCTGTGACCGGCTCCGACGACCAGAACGTCGCCGCGGGGAATCTGACCTGGTCCGTGATAGTCCGCGCTGTGAACCATGATCCCCGGCACCGCGGCACCCACCGCCCACCCCGGAGTCCGAGGTCGAGCCGCCGCCCCCGTCGCGCAGACGACGTTGCGCGTCTGTACCGGCCCTTCATTCGTTGACAGGAGGAGAGTCGAACCGTCTCCCAGACGTTCCACACCTGTCGCTCTGATGCCCCACATCGTCGTGACCCCCAAACTCGACTCGACGTCGAGGAGATGCTGTTCGATCTCGCGCGGTGACGGGCGTCGATAGGGGTCACCGGTGAGATGCTGGCCGGCGACCGTGCTGCGGCCGGCCTCGGTCAGGAGTTCCATGGACGACCAGCGGAAGGCCCACGAGCGTTGCCCGTCGGGGTTGCTGTCGATCACGGCAAAATCCCGTTGCGGCTGCAGGCCCGAACGTGAGAGTTCGGCGGCGACAGAGAGACCGGCATGGCCGGAGCCGACGATGATCACTCGACGGTGAGAGAGCCCCCGGAGTTTCATGTTCGCTCGCCCGCTGAGACAATCGCAGTCTCCAGGTCGTCGTAGCGCTCGAGCGTGATGGCGTCGCCGTTCACGAAGAACGTCGGAGTTCCGCTCACTCCCAGTGCCCGACCGTCGTTGTAGTCGAGATCGACTCGTGCGACCGTTGCGGGATCCGAGATCGCGGAATCGTAAGCGGCCATGTCCAGGCCCATCTCCTCCGCGAAGCCTCGGAACAGGCTCGCCCGCGATTCCGGGGCTTCACCCCACTCGGCCTGCGTCTCGAAGAGCTTGCGATACATCTCTTCCAGGCGTCCCTGCTGCGCCGCCGCTTCGGCGGCGAATGCGGCGTTCCTGGAGTTCAGGTGCCCCGGCAGAGGGAAGTAGCGGATGACGTAGGTGATCTCGCCGTCGTATCGCTCCCGAAGGTCTTCAACCACGGGGTAGAAGGCACCGCAAGCCTCGCATTCGAAGTCGAGGAACTCGACGACCGTCACCGAGCCGTCTCCCCCATCGTCGAGAACGCGTGAGTTCTCTCGCAGGACCTGTGCCCTGGAACCTCCGTCCTCAGATCCTGGCGGCGAACCGTTTCGCTGGTTGATGAGGACGACGATCACCGCGACGATGATCAGAACGATGGCGGCGGCAAGGGCGACGAGACCGGCTTTCACGGCGGGTTTCATCAGGTACTCCAAGGACTGTTGACACGGTCGAAGATCGAGCGAACGCTCGATGGGGTGCACGCCCGCGAGGCGCGGCACTCCGAGATGTCAGGTCCGCGAGATGCTGAGAGTCGCCAGAGTCAGCGAGGTCCGCCTCAGCGCATCGGGCTTCGAAATAGCACTCGTCCGCGAATGAGCGAGGCCGCTCTCCGCCACCACTGCTGTCGCGCGCCCGAGTAACCGGTACAGCATGACCGCGGCGACGAGCCCGCAGAGAACACCAAGGACGCACAGCACAGCCCCCGCGACCGGGTCCGCCTGTGCTACGCCCGTCGCAAACTGCGTCACCATGCCCGCCGATCCCGCACTGGTTGCATCCGAACCTGCGACATCGGTTTCAAGAGACGACCCGGCTGAAGTCGACGCAGCGGCGACGTCGGCGCTGCAGTAGTCGGCGGCACCAATGGCGAAGATCAGCAGAAGCGTGAGACCGATCATGCCAATAAGCCGCATCATCATCTCACTGCGTTCCAGTCGCCCGGCACAGGCGAATCGGAGTGAGCGGAACACGCTTCGATTGTAGTCATTTGCTCTGGCGCTTCCTTTGAATGAGCCGTAGTCATGCGCTCGCGCTGCACGTTGCGATGACTGATCAGCATCGCTCCTGGTTGGATGAGTGTGTCCTCGTCGCCCCCGCGCATTCCTGCCAGGTGCGACGCCACCCGGTCCGCTACATAGTCGACAACTCGTCCTCTCTGCCAGTTGTACCGTCTCCGGCATGGCCGTACGCGCCTGCTGTGCATTAGCGTTGGTGCGGAGGTGAGCGATGACGGGTGCACGGACCAGGGAGTGGGGCGAGCTCGAACGTGAGTTGCTGCGACTGCTGCGGGGACAAGGGGAACTCGTTAGCGCTCGCCAGCTGCAGGAGTTGTTCTCGGGGCCCGTACCTGCATACACGACGTTGATGACCGCACTCACCCGACTGGAGCGCAAGGGACAAGTGCTGCGCATCGAGCAGTCGCCTCGGAAGGTGCGTTTCTCAGTACCGCGACCGGATGGCAAGGACGCGGGCGCGTCGATGATCTCCACGCTCGACCAGGCGGAGGATCGGAAGGCCGCGTTGCTGGCATTCGCAGGCAACCTGGACGCACAGGACATCGCACTGTTGCGGTCCGTGTTCCCCGACACCGGCCGCCCACGGTGACGGGCGAAGGCCTGCTGCTTTTCACGGCAGCGTCCGCGGGCGCCGCGGTGTTGACGGCGGTGTTGAGCCCGCTGGTGCTGACGGTGGGACGGTGGCAGTTGCTGCACCCGCGGGCCGCGCTGACCGCGTGGTTCGTGGCGTTCTTCCTCGGGCTGAGCTTGGCCGCCGCCGCAGTGGCGGGTAGCGTCATGGCGGCCGTGACCGTCTCGGAGGTGGCATCGCACGGCCAGGCTGTGCTGGTGACGGCGGGCGGGTGGTTGGGCCTGGGGGCTTTCGGGGCCGTGATCGCGTTCGTGGCCACATCGGCTGCGGATTCGACCGGCGCCGAACAGTCGAGTCAAGTAGCGGCGGCGCTGGCCAAATCGCGGGAGGAGCGGGGCGGGTTCACCCTGGTACGGTTCCGCTGCGACCAGCCCATCGCGTGCGCTGTCCCCGGGAAGCACCCGGAGATCCTCCTCTCCACCGCGATGGAGGAGACGCTCACCGTATCGCAGCTGCAGGCGGTCCTCGCACATGAGTACGCGCATCTGCGGCAATGGCACGGGTGGGCGGTCCGGATCGCGCAGATCAATGCGTTGTGCCTGCCCCGCGTGCTGCCGGGGCGCGCACTCCAGCGCGCCACCGTACTGCTCATCGAGTTGGCCGCAGATGACGCGGCCGCCCGGCAGGCGGGCGCCGCGCATCTTGCCAACGCGCTGACTGTGCTCGCGAACACGACCGGCGATGAAAGTATGCACCTGCGTGCCGTGCGCCTCACTGCTCGCCGATGGCCGTCCGCAGGGCGGCGGCGATTGCCGCAGGCGATTCGGATCCTTCCCACCTGACGAAGGACGCAGCAGATCGCATCGAACAGCTCCGGACGACAGTGGCAGCGCTCGGAGGGAAACCCGCCATCGGTGGCGTGGTCGCGCGGACGTCCAGACAAGCACCGCGGCAGGCGCGACTGTCCGCAACTCACCCTCGCGCCACCGGTTCCGGTGAGGTGGCAGCGATCGACTCGGTCCGGCCGAGAACGCCTGTCGAATCCGCCGGCTCCAGGTTTCGTCCTGACCGAACGATCTTGGACATCTTGTAGAGTTAGTGGGGTGCGTGACGGGAAGGACGTGATGGGTATGGATGAGTCCGAGCTCGTGGTGAACGGGATGACCTGCGCACACTGCGAGCGGACGCTGCGAACCGAGCTGAGCGAGGTGCCGGGGGTCGTCGGGGTAGACGCGGACGCCACGTCCGGCCGGGTCCGGCTACAGCACACGAGCCCGGTGGAACGCGCCGCCGTCGAGTCGGCGGTCACGGAGGCCGGCTACACGGTGCTGTCATGGACGACCGACCAGTTGTGACCGTCGCACCCCCGCCCGCACCCGACGTCGCACCGGTGTCCGACCCGCCGGTCAAGCATCTCAGCCGGTGGCCGCTGATTCTGCTCACCGTCCTCGTGGTGATGTTGTCGGTGGCACCGGCGGTCGCGACCACGATCCTGGCCGGCGAAGCCCCATACGACCGGATCTTCGTCAGCTTCCCGGGGCTGGATGTGGGGATCTCCACCGCGGCCGGACAGGGGATCGCGGACCTGTCCTCGACGGTCACGGTCGGTGCGGTGCTATGGATTCTGTTCTTCCGCAATGTGCGCGGGCGAGATGCGTCCCGGGTGGGCGGGTCGATCGAGCTGACCGTGCTGCAGGTCGCGTCCGCGGCGTGGGCGACATCGGCCGGCGCGATGGTCGTGTTGGAGATGCTAGACAGCAGCGGCATCCCTTTCTCCCGACTCGGCGAGCCGGGTGCGATGTCGTTCCTGTACGACGCGAGCGCATTCCCGCGAGCCTGGACGGTCGCGTTCGTCGCGGCGCTGGTGACGTTCGGGGCGAGTATGTTCACCGACCGGTGGACGGGGCTGCTGATCCCGCTGTGGGCATCAGCGTTCGGGATCCTTGCGCCGGTGGTCGTCGGACAGATCCTGGTCGGCCCGAACCACGACTTCGGCAGCGACGCGGGCATCTACCAAGCGCTGCTGACCAGCGCGGCATTCGGGCTGGTGCTGGTCGGCGCCGTCCGCACCCTGACGGGCCGACTCATCGACCCGATCATTCTGTGGCGGTTGGGGAAGACGCTGGTGGTGCTGCTGCCGGTGATCGTGGCCAGCGACCTGCTGCTGGCGTGGTTCAAGCTCGCCGGGTCCGGGCTGCTGGAGTCGGTCACCGGTTGGCAGATTCTGGTCCGTGGTATCTGCCTGCTGGGTGTTGTGGCCGTGATCGCGACCGGGTGCGTGTGGGGGCGGCGCGGACGGTTGACCGCGCGCCGGATCAGCGGGCTGCTGGTGCTCGCGACGGTCCTGATCGGCGGATGGCTCGGGGGCACCGCGGCGATGACCCGGATTCCGCCGCCACAGTATTTCGCGCCGACAAGCATCTCGCAGGTGTTCCTCGGGTTCGAGGTCCCCGACCCGCCGACAGTGCTGGTGCTGTTCACGCAGTGGCGGCCGAACATCCTGTTCCTCGTCGTCGCGATCGCCGCGGTGACGGTGTACCTGTGGGCGGTGCGGCGTGTGCGGCTACGTGGCGACGCGTGGCCGACGGGGCGGACGGCCGCCTGGGTCGCCGGGTGGGCGGTGGTGGTCTTCGTCACCAGCTCGGGGTTCGGGAAGTACTCCGCTCCGGACTTTGGAGTGCACATGATCGTGCACATGAGTCTGAATATGGCTGCCCCGATTCTGCTGGTGCTCGGCGGCGTGATCACGCTGCTGCTGCGAGCGACCCGCTCCGACCCCACGCGCCCGGCCGGAGCGCACGACTGGATCACGTGGGTGCTGCACTGGCCGGTGCTGCGGTTCGTGTTCAACCCGCTGATCGTTTTCATCCTGTTCGTCGGGTCGTACTACGGCCTGTACTTCACCGGTATCTTCGGGGAGTTCATGCGTTTCCATTGGGCGCATCAGCTGATGAACGTGCACTTCCTGATCGCCGGGTACCTGTTCTACGCGCTCGTGATCGGCGTTGACCGGCCACCGCGTCCTCTGCCGCACATCGGCAAGCTCGGCTTTGTTCTCGCCGCGATGCCGTTCCACGCGTTCTTCGGGGTGATCCTCATGACCGGGAACATGCTCATCGCCGAGGACTTCTACCGCAATTTCGCACTGCCCTGGTCAGACCTGCCCGCCGCACAGTACTTCGCAGGCGGGGTCGCGTGGGCTGGGGGTGAGATCCCGCTGCTGCTGGTCATCATCGCCCTCGGAATCCAATGGTCCCGACAGGACGCGAAGGATGCCCGTCGCAAGGATCGGCACCTGGACACCGGCCGCGACGACGAGTTCGACCAGTACAACCGGATGCTCGAACAGCTGGCCGCACGCGGAGCCGCCCGTCCCGCGCCCCGAACCGTCGAGGAGAACGAGACATGACGACCACCACGCCGATGCTCGAGGCGGTGCAGCTGGATGTGTCCGGGATGACCTGCGCGGCCTGCGCGGGCCGCGTCGAGCGTGCCTTGAATGGGCTGGAGGGGGTGAGCGCGAGCGTGAACTACGCCACCGAACGCGCCCTCGTCACTGGACTCTCCCCAGACCGGGTCGACGAGGCGGTCCGGCGGGTGGAAAAGGCCGGGTACGGGGCGCACCCGCATGATGACGCAGACGACGCCTGGTCTCGGCGAGCCACCGAAGTGCGGATCAGCTCGTTGCGGCGCCGGCTGTTGGTCTCGGCGATCCTCACCGTTCCCTTGATGGACATCACTATCGTCCTGGCGCTAGTGCCGGGGTGGCGGTTCCCGGGGTGGGAGTGGGTGTGCGTGCTGTTGGCGCTGCCGATCGTTGCGTGGGCGGCCTGGCCGTTCCACAAGGCGACCCTGCGCAACTTGCGGCACGGCACGGTCAGCATGGACACCCTCGTCTCCCTCGGCATCGCGGCCTCGTTCGGGTGGGCCGTCGCCACCCTCCTGTTCGGCCTCGGTCAGGAGGGCACCGGGTACTGGCTCGGGTTCGGCGTGACCCCGGAAGGCGCGAACTCCGTCTACCTGGATGTCGCCGCCGGGATGACCACCTTCCAGCTCGCCGGCCGCTACTTCGAGACCCGCTCCCGCCGCAAAGCCGGCGACGTGCTCGGCGCGCTGAACCAGCTCGCCGCCACCCACGTCCGCATCCGCACCGACAACACCGAGGAGATCCAGCCGGCGACCGCACTGCGCGCCGGGGACGTCTTCGTAGTACTGCCGGGCGAGACCATCCCCGCGGACGGCGTGATCATCGAGGGGGCCGCGGCGGTGGACGCCAGCATGCTCACCGGCGAACCCGTCCCCGCCGACCTGACACCGGGAGATGGAGTGGTCGGCGGCACGATCAGCATGGACGGCCGGCTAGAGGTACGGGCGACGTTGGTGGGTGCGCATACTCAGCTCGCGCAAATGGCGGCGCTGGCGGAGCAGGCCCAGGCGCGTAAGGCGCGGGTACAGACCCTCGTCGACAAGGTCACCAGCTACTTCGTGCCCGCCGTGATCGTCCTGGCCGTCCTCGTCGCCGCCGGGTGGATGATCGCCGGGACGTCGTTCGAGCAGGCATTCGGGATCGGGATCTCGGTGCTCATCATCGCCTGCCCCTGCGCCCTGGGGCTTGCGACACCGACCGCGCTGATGGTCGGCATCGGCCGAGGAGCGACTCTGGGCATCCTCGTCAAAGGTCAGGACGCGCTCGAAGCCAGCGGCACCATCACCACCGTCGTCCTGGACAAGACCGGCACCCTCACCACCGGCTCGATGACCGCCCACCGCCTCGCCCCCGTTGACGGCGTCACCGAACAGGAGCTCCTCGCCGTCGCCGCGGCTGTCGAGCGCGGCTCCGAGCACATCATCGCCCGAGCCATCCTCACCGCCGCCGAGAACCGAGGCATCGAGATCGCCCCCGTCGCCGGGCTCACCGCCCACCCCGGGCGCGGTGCGTCCGGACAGCTCCACGGCGAGCCGGTCCTCGTCGGCAGCCGGGCGTTCCTCCTCGACCACGCCATCGACGTGCCCGACGAGCCAGACGCCGCCGATAATCTCGACAACAGTACGGGTCAGGCCGCGGAGACATCCGTGCTCGTGGCACGCGGCCGCCTGCTCCTGGGGCGGATCGGGCTCCGGGACACGATCAAACGCGACGCCCGCACCGCAGTCGCCGCACTGCACGCCCAAGGCATGAAGACCGTCCTGCTCACCGGCGACACCCCCGCAGCGGCCGCGAGCGTGGCCGCCCGCCTCGGTATCGACACGGTGCTCGCCGGGGTGCTGCCCGCCCAGAAGGCCGACGCGATCCGCAGCCTGCAGGACAGCGGTGATCGGGTCGCGATGGTCGGCGATGGTATCAATGATGCCGTGGCCCTTGCCGCCGCCGACCTTGGGCTTGCCATGGTCTCCGGCTCCGACATCGCCCTGAAATCCGCCGACATCATCCTCGTCCGCGACGACCTCGCTGTCATCCCCGACGCCATCGCCCTGTCCCGCCGCACCTTGCGCACCATCAAGACCAATCTCGGCTGGGCATTCGGGTACAACATCGCCGCGATCCCCATCGCCGCCGCCGGACTGCTCAATCCGCTCATCGCCGCCGGTGCGATGGCGCTCTCCTCCGTCCTTGTGGTCTACAACAGCCTCCGGTTGCAGAACTTCCGCCGCACCACCACCCCGCGGAGCGACCGTCGCTGACCCCCGCAAGTCCCCCCATATCTACAAGTTGTAGTAGTCTTTGGGTGTGATCGCTGCTCCGTGGAACATCATCCTGACCGTCGCCTTCGTGTTCACCGGTCTGGTCTGCCTGATCGACCTCACGCCCCGGTTGAGGAGGACGCGTCGGAACGGGAAGCCGTTCGACGGGGAGATCCTGATCGACATCAACCACATCCTGATGTCGGCGGCGATGATCTGGATGTCCTGGTCAATGGAGTCCGCGCTCGCGCTATGGGTGCAGGTCGGGGTGTTCGCGATGCTCACCATCGTCCTCGTGCCGTTGCTGGTCCGCGCCCGTGCCGCCACGGCGCGCGTCGACGTGGCGGGGCACCTCGTTCTGAACGCCGCGATGATCTGGATGCTCGCCGCGATGCCGCTGCTGATGGCCGACATGCCCATGGACATGGGTGACGGCTCCGAGATGGGTATGGACGGGCAGATGCCGATGGGCGATGCCGCCCCGATGATGATGGCAACTCCGATATGGGTTGACGTCGTCAACGTGGCCTTCATCGTGCTTAGCGCCGCGACCATGCTGTGGTGGCTCTCCCGGCTGATCCGCAGCGGCCACCATCGCCTGCATGCCGCCTGCCACGCCGTGATGGCCGCCGGCATGGGCGTGATGCTCGTCTTGATGAACGGCTGACACCGCCTCGGCGCCGTTTGCTCCGGAGGGATCGGAACCGAACGTTAGGGGCGGTGCGCATCGTCTCGCGGGATGGACCGCCCCGATGACGTCGAGCGACGGGCGGGCAGGTGGGTCATCGCCCGCTCGAGCGGTCCACGCCCGATCAGTAGCGCCCAGACGGTGCAGCCTGTAATGGTTGCGATGGTCAGAGGCCAGAACGGGGCCGTGTCACGGAACGCGCCGAGGTCGCCGGTGGTGCCAAGGCCGATGCTGGCGAGCACCGCCCACAGGAGGAGCTGTGTGACATAGGCGGTGAGCGGCATGCTGCCGGTGGCCCGCAGCGGCAGGGTGATCCAAATCAGTGGTGTGCGGCAGGCGAGCAGGCACACACTGATCGCGGCGATGGCGAACCCACCGGAGCCGATCACCTCGAGAAGCCCGCTGGAGTGTGGTTCGGCAGTCCACAGCACGTCCCAGAACGCCCCATCGTCGGGGACGTCCCGCGTGCCGGAGACGGCGTCGAGGCCGTACCCGAGGACCGCGAGGGCAATGCCAGCACCGAGCATCGCCAGCTGGGTGCGCAACCGGCGAATGTCGGTGCGGGCGAGTCCGAGGCCGGCGAGCACGAACGCGATCCAGACCGGGAACGGGTAGTGCCACCCGAGCAGCCACGCCGCCATGCGACCGCTGCCGGTCTCCCACCACGGGAGGGCGTCGACCCATGCCTGCAGGAAAGGGGCGAGAAGCCCGATCCCTCCCGCAACGATCAGCACCTGCCGCGGGCGGAGGGGCAAGAATGGCAGCGCGAGGAGGAACAGGATCGCGTAGGCGGGCAGGATGATGTAGACCGGGATACCGAGGCCGAGGAGGACGACGCCCAGTAGCCAGAGCAGCAGGGACCGGTAGACCAGTCGTGCCCGTAGCGCCGGCAGTTCCGCGGGGCTGGGCCGCCGGGCCCCGCCAGCCATCACCCCCAGGGAGACTCCGGCGAGTGTGGCGAACAGGATCGAGGAGCGGCCCTGCACGATGCCCGTCCAGGTTCCCGGGTCGCTCCAGACCAGCGGCGTAATCCACAGCAGGTGCGCGGCGAACATCCCCACCACGGCCATGCCTCGCGCGAGGTCGATGCCGGGGATGCGGTCTTCCGCGTGCAGGCGCGCCCAGTTCACAGCAAAGCGCTCGCGGAGCGGAGTCCGTGCGTCTTGGGAGCCGGGACTGCGCGGTCGGTCGGTGTGAGGCATAGGGGTCTCTTCGCAGGTCGAGCGGACGCAGGGTTTCCGGACTGGTGCGCGGGGGTGGGTCCTAGACCGTTCCGGTCCCCAGCAGGGTGCCGATTCCGTATGTCGCGGCTAGGGCGATGGTGCCGCCGACGACGACACGCACGGCCGCCCGTCCCGGTCGGGCGTTGCCGAGTCGGGCGCCGAGTGCGCCGGTGACGGCGAGGGCGAAGAGCACCAGCACGAAGGTGGCCGGGATGCGGATACCTGTGGGCAGCAGGAGGATCGCGAGGAAGGGCACGACGCCGCCGACGAGGAAGGCGATCGCGGACGCGGTCGCTGCACCCCATGCGCTGACGACCTCATCCTCGGCCAGGCGGTGCTCGATGTCGATGTGGGCGGCCAGCGCGTCGTGAGCGGAGAGCTCGTCGGCGACCCTCCGGGCCGTGGCTTCGGTGAGACCGCGAGCCTGATACGACGCGATCAGTTCCTGGAACTCGGCATCGGGGTCGGCGGCGAGGTGTCCGCGTTCCTCGTCGATCGCGGAGCGTTGGCTGTCACGCTGGCTGCTGACGGAGACGTATTCGCCCAGGGCCATCGAGATGGCGCCGCCGACGAGAGCGGCAACGCCAGCGGAGAGAAGGGCGGGTTCCCCTGCAGCGGCGCTGGCGACGCCGACGACGACAGTCGCGACGGACACGATCCCGTCGTTGGCGCCGAGGACTCCGGCACGCAGCCTGTTGAGACGCTGGACGCGGGCAGCGGAGGACGTGGGAGTGGTCATGGGTCCTTCTTCCAAATCGTATGCGTCGCTAGCGCGATCAAGTGGAGACCGCGTCGTCGACGGGCTGTGCAGAGACCGAGATCTGCGCAGCCCATCGACGGCGTGGGCGCTGTCGTGCATGCTGGCTAGTCGCGCCGCAATGGCTCAAGAGCAGTGTCCGGACCGGTCTTGATGCGGACGCTGAGCAGCTTGGTGGAGTTCAAGAACACGAGAATGTCGGGACCGAGGTGGATGATAGCGGCCTGGATCGGGCCGATCCAGCCCAACAGGGCAGCGGTGATGCCGAGCACATGCACGACGCCGACGCCGACGAACAAGTTCTCCTGGATCGTGCGGTAGGCCCGGCGGGCGATCGCGCGCACGCCGACGATCTTGCTGAGATCGTCGGTCATGAGGGCGACATCGGCGGCCTCGATCGCGGCCTGAGTGCCGCCTGCACCCATCGCGATCCCGGTCTCGGCGAGGGCAAGAGCGGGGGCATCGTTGATGCCGTCGCCGACCATCGCGACCCGCTCACCACGGGCTTGCATCTGTGAGATGACGTCGACCTTGTCCTCCGGGAGCAGATCGGCGTAGACCTCGTCGATGCCGAGGTTCTCTGCGACACGACCGGCGACGGCGGCATTGTCACCGGTGAGCATCGCGATCCGCTTGACACCGTTCACACGGAGCCCGGCGATGGCTTCTTTCGCGCCGGGCCGGATCTGGTCCTCGAGTTCGAAGCTGCCGATCAGACGTCCGTCCGCGGCAACGTGGATGACCGTCGTCGCCTCCGCAGTGGATGGCACGTCGATCCCCGCCTCGGCGAGCAGGGCAGCGTTGCCGACAAGCAGGGCACGTCCTTCGACCGTTCCGGTGACGCCTCGGCCGGGGACGACCTGGAAATCGGTCGGCTCGGGGATCTCTACGCCGGCCTCGCGCACATAGGTGACGATGGCTTCGGCGAGGGGGTGGCTGGAGCGGCGGTCCAGGCCCGCGGTGAGCCGGAGCAGCTCATCACGTTCGACGGAGGCGTCAGCGATGCGGACGGCGCTGACCTTCGGGCTACCGACGGTCAGGGTTCCGGTCTTGTCGAATACGACGGTGGTCGCCCGGGCGAGGCTTTCCAAGTAGATTCCGCCCTTGATCAGGATGCCGCTGCGTGCGGCGCGCGCGATGGCGGCGATGATCACCATCGGGGTCGCCAGCGCCAGTTCCGCGGGCGATGTGAAGATCATGAGTGTAACGATCATGCTCACATCCCGCGTGACGAGGAACACAACCACAAGGAACACGATGATCAACGGGATGAGCCAGGCAGCGACCTTGTCCGCGAGTTTTTGCACGGGGGCGCGGGAATCCTCAGCGTCCTCGACGAGGGCCACGATCCGCGCGAACGTGGTCTGCTCCCCGACCGCTTCGGTGCGCACGTCCAGTGCCCCGGACTTGAGGATCGTGCCGGCGAACACGCGCGAGCCAGCGGACTTGTCCTTCGGGACGCTTTCGCCCGTGACGGACGCCTCATCCGCCGCCCCATCTCCGGCGACGACCGTGCCGTCGACGGGGATGCTGTCACCCGCGCGGACCAGGACAACGTCATCGACGTGCAGCTCCGCGATCGGGACCACGCGCTCCTGCCCGTTGTCACGGACCCGCGCAATAGTAGGGACCGCGCCGATCAGTCCCTGGATGGACGCACGCGCGCGGTCGGTGTTGAGGTCGGCGATGAACTCAGCGATGAGGATGATCACCATGAGCACACTTCCCGCGACCTCTTCGCCTCCGACCAGCGCGAAAATCGTCGCGACGGTGACGAACAACTCGGTTCCGATCTTCCGTTCGGTGAACAGATCGATCAGGCCCGTCTTCACCAGCGGATACAGACCGACGGCGACGGCCACCCACAGCACGGGAACCGGGATGAGCTGCTGCCAGTATAGGAAGGCCACCAACCCGGTCAGAAGGATACGAGCGACCTCGATCCAGCGCTCGCGCGTCATCAAGGACATGAACGTTGTGCGGTTTCCCGCGGGGCGGGCCGCGGTGTCCGCGGCAATGGGGTCGGTCATGGGCGGGTTCCTATCTCTCAGCAGGATGATCGGAGGTCTATCGGGTCTGTGCGTGATGCGTCGGCCGATCCTCCAGATGCACCGCCGCGTAGTGCAGTGCGGTGTTGGCGAGGTCTGCGGCGTGTTCATCGACGAGGTGATAGAGCATGCGTTGACCATCTCGCCGACGGCGGACCATCCCGCTCCGCTGCAGCCGGTTCAGATGCTGGGAAACCGCCGGCGCGGGCCGACCCACTCGGCTCGCGAGCTGGCCAACTGAACTCTCGGGGTGTTGCGCGAGTGCAAGGATGATCCGGATCCGTGTCCCCTCGGCGAGAGTACGGAAAACATCCACGGCTCCCGCGATCGCGCGATCCTCACTTTCCGCCGTCATCTGAACCATCGACACGTCAGCCTTGCTGGATGTTCGTCCGGGAGTGGGCAAAGCGGGCCTCCAAGGCCGCGCCGTGCGCGGGGAGATCCTCCGCGGCGCTGAGCACGCGCACCGTCTCCCGCACGTGGCTGAGGGCAGCGGCCGGGTAGCGCACGGTCTGCACCGCCCGTAGGAACGTGTGCACCGTGAGTCCGGAGGAGAACGTGGCCGTGCCTCCGGTGGGCAGTACATGGTTGGAGCCGGCGCAGTAGTCCCCAAGACTCACCGGCGTGGACGCGCCGATGAAGATCGCGCCAGCGTTACGCACATGCCCGGCCACCCCGTCAGCGTCGTCGCAATGGATCTCGAGATGCTCAGGGGCGTATGCATCGCAGACCTCGATGCCGTGCTCGATGTCGTCGACGATCACGATCGCCGACTGCTGACCCGTCAGAGCAGCCCGCACCCGATCCGCATGGGGCGTGAAGGCGACCTGTCGATCCAGTTCCGTCTGCACGGCAAGGGCCAGGGAGGTGGAATCGGTGACCAAGACGGCGGCGGCGTACTCGTCGTGCTCGGCCTGGCAGATCATGTCGGCAGCAATCAGCATCGGGTCGGCGAGCGAGTCCGCCAGGATCATCACCTCTGTCGCGCCGGCCTCCATGTCCACCGCGACCGTGTCGCGGACCAGACGCTTCGCGGCCGCGACGTACACATTCCCAGGCCCCGTGATCAGATCCACCGGCTGGACGCGACGTTCTTGCGCCGGGTCCTCGATGCCGTACGCGAGAGCAGCGACCGCCTGGGCGCCCCCGATGGCATAGACCTCGTCGATGCCCAGCATCGCCGCCGTCGCGAGGATCGTCGGGTGTGGCAAACCGCCGTGTTCGACCTGCGGGGGGCTCGCCAACGCGATCGAGCGCACACCGGCGACTTGAGCGGGAACCACGTTCATCACCACGGACGACGGGTACACCGCCTTCCCTCCAGGAACGTATACACCAGCCCGCTCGATGGGGAACCAGTTCAACGACACTTGGGCGTCCCCTTCGAAGCCCACCACGACCGGGGCGGGTAACTGTGAGCTCGCGAACCGACGGGTCCGCTCGATCACCTCCTCCAACGCACCACGAAGCTCCGGCGCAAGCGCGGAGGATGCTTCCGCCAAAGCCTCCGCCGGCACCCGCAGCATCTGTTGCTCAACCCGATCGAATCGGGCAGCGAGCTCCGCAACTGCAGGAAACCCGTCGCGTCGCACGTCAGCAATGGTCGAAGACGCCGCAGGAATCGCCCCCGCCAAATCCACGACCGCGCGCGGCACGGCACGGCGCACCTCATCCCGGGTGGCAGAGCTTCCACGAAAACCGATCACGCGCACAGCAACACTTCCGAACGCGTGAGTCATCGCCCGATCCCCCGAGCCACAGGCCCTGCGGGGGCGACACGCAAAGTTGCAGAAGCCATGATCGGCTCGAAGGTGATGGAGATGATGGAGATGATCGTTCCTCTCATAACGAGAACCACGCCGATCCGGGCGAGGCAGTGCAGACCCGACGGCCTGTGGCATGTTCCTCGTCGAAGGAAGTGCCACACCTCATGGTAGCATCATACCTACGCAGTTACGCAGATAATGGGAGATGCGATCGGTTTCACGATCCTCTATCGCCGCACTCGTGATATCTCCGTTGACTGCGCCCCTTTGATTCATCGGAAGCGGAACATCGAGCATCCCCTCAGCCGGCTGAAGACGCGTCGCACGGCTGCTGTTCTCCGCCCGCTTCACAGTGAGCTTGGCCCGATTGGCCACTGGCAGTGATGATCGCCGACACGAGCTACTCCGTCGACGAAGAGCACACACACTGTTGGCACCAAGGGTGCGAGCGGGCGCGCTGCGCGCACCTTGCCGCTGAGGCGGCCCCCTCCTGAGACCGGCTCGGGAGGGGCGCGCCGTGGTGATGACGATCCGCGTGATGTCGTCCGGTCGCGGCTACGAGTATCTCCTCAAGTCGGTCGTCGCGGGCGACGGAGACCGCGACATGGGCACCGCCCTGACCCGCTATTACACCGAGACGGGTAGCCCGCCGGGCCTTTGGCTCGGCGCCGGGCTCACGAGTCTGGACACTGGACAGGGCCCAGCTCTCGCAGATGGTGATCAGGTGACCGAGGAACAGCTCGCACGCCTCCTGGGTGACGGCGTTCATCCGGTGACCGGCGCGCCGCTGGGGTTGCGGTATCCGCGGCTGCAACCCCCGCGCGAGCGCATCGCAACCCGGGTTGCGAAGCTCGACGCATCGCTCACTGGCGGGCACCGAGACGAAGCGATCGACCGCATCCGCGCGGAGGAGCTGGCGAAGAAGCCTCGCACCGCGGTTGCGGGGTTCGATCTGACGTTCTCGCCGCCGAAGTCGCTGAGCGCGATCTGGGGTGTCGCCGACGCGGGCACGCAGTCGCTGATCGCCCAGGCTCATCATGCCGCGATGCGCGACACGCTCGCGCATCTCGAGCAGCGGGTCGCCGCGACTCGGGTCGGGCATGGCGGGATCGCCCGCATGCCGGTGGTCGGCGTCATCGCGACGGCATTCGATCACTACGACTCCCGCGCCGCCGACCCACAGCTGCACACGCACCTGGTCGTGTCGAACAAGGTGCAGGGCGAGGACGGGCACTGGCGGTCGCTGGACTCCCGGACACTGCACCGAGCCACGGTGGCGCTGTCGGCGTCGTACAACGCGTTCCTCACCGATCACACCGCCCGGCTACTGGACGTGGTGTGGGTGCCGGTGGACCGCGGGAAGGACCGCAACACCGGCTGGGAGATCGAGGGCGTCCCGGCCGGGTTGCTCGCAGAGTTCTCCCGCCGCACAACCGGCGGCGGCGATGACGGCGCGGGGATCGCGGAGGCCACGCAACGGCTGATCGACGATTTCGTCGCCGAGTACGGGCGCACCCCGTCGCGCACGACGGTGGCGAAGCTGCGGCAGCAAGCGACGCTGGAGACACGGCCGGAGAAGGATCCGCACTCGCTCGCCGAGCTGACCGCGCAGTGGCGCGAGCGGGCGACCGCCGTGCTCGGCGAAGACGCCACCACCTGGGCTGCACATCTCCTCGCCCGCGGGGCCGGACAGGTGCGCCTGCGGGCCGATGATCTGAATGCTGGGCAGGTGGAGAGCATCGCGGCGGTAGTGCTCATGGAGGTCGCGAACCGGCGGGCGACCTGGGGACGCTGGAACCTGCACGCCGAAGCGATGCGGCAGCTGATGGGTCTGCGCTTCGTCTCTACCCGCGATCGGATCACCGCTCTCGACCAGATCGTGCAGCACGCCGAGGCGCATTCCCTGCGACTCACCCCCGACTACGACCGACCCGTGCCCGACACGTACATGCGCACGGACGGGACGAACCGGTTCCAGCCGGCCGATCAGATCGCGTACTCGAGTCAGGACATCCTCGACGCCGAGACACGGCTCCTCCAGCACGCTGAGGCCGAGGACGCGCCGCGGCTCACGGCGCGTCTCGTCTCCCGGCACGTGACCCGCAAGATCGGCGGAGTGGCCCTTGCCCCGGATCAGGCGGCGGCGATCACGGCGATCGCGGGCTCCGGTCTCACTCTCGATCTGCTCGTCGGACCGGCCGGCGCGGGGAAGACGACTGCGCTGCGCGCACTGCACAGGGCGTGGACGGCCGCGCACGGTAGGGACTCCGTGATCGGGCTGGCGCCTTCGGCCGCTGCTGCCGAGGTTCTCGGCGACAGCTTGGGGGTGCGGGCAGAGAACACGGCGAAGTTCCTCTGGGAGCACGGCATAGGCCGTTGGAGCCTTCAGGCCGGGCAGCTCGTGCTGATCGACGAGGCGTCCCTCGCGGGCACGCTGGCGCTGGATCGCATCACCGCGCACGCGGCAGAGGTCGGGGCGAAGGTCGTGCTGATCGGCGACTGGGCGCAGCTGTCAGCGATCGAGACCGGTGGCGCGTTCGGGATGCTCGTACGCCACCGCCACGGCGTGCCCGAGCTGACCGATGTGCGCCGTTTCACCAACGAGTGGGAGAAGACCGCCAGCCTCGCGCTGCGCCGTGGCGAGCCCGGCGTGCTGGACGTCTACGACGAGCAGGGCCGGCTGCACGGCGGCGGGCTCGACCAGATGCTCGACGTCCTCTACGCCGCGTGGCAGGAAGACCGCGCGGCGGGCCTGTCCACGCTGATGATCGCCGGGAACGGTGAAGCCGTCGCGGAACTGAACCAGCGCGCCCGCGCCGACCTCATAGACGCCGGTCACGTCGACGCCGAGGGAGTGCTCCTTCACGATGGGACGACAGCGGGAGTCGGGGATCTCGTCGTCACCCGCCTCAACGACCGCACTCTCTCTACAGGGCGGTCATGGGTGAAGAACGGCGACAGATGGCACGTCGCCCACCGCTACGACGATGGCTCATTGGCCGTCCGCCGCGTCGGGAAAGGCGATGGCCCCCACGGAAAAGCGCTCGTACTGCCGGCCGGGTACGTCGCCGACGAGGTGGAGCTCGGATACGCGGCGACCGCGCATCGGGCGCAGGGCTCCACCGTGGACACCGCGCACGCGCTCATCGACCCCGAGAAGGCATCCCGAGAACTGTTCTACGTCGCGATGACCCGCGGCCGAGCACGCAACGAGGCGTATGTGATCCAGCCCGACCCGCATGAGGTCGAGCCACACCTTGACCCGCCGGAGGAGAAGACCGTCACCGGACACCTCGCGCGGGTGCTGGCACGCAGCGACGCTGACCCGTCCGCCACCGAGACTCTCGCCCGCGAAGTCGACCGGCACGCATCCCTCGCGACGCTGCTGGACGAATTCGACCTCCTGGCCCGCGAAGCACGCGCCGAACGCTGGGCCGTGCTTCTCGATGTCGCGCCGTTCCCGGAGGACGTCGCTGACGACGTGTTCACCAGCCCCTACTACGAGCACCTTGAAGGGGCCCTTGCCCGGCATGAGGCCGCGGGCCACGATGTGAACGCCACCCTGACGTCCCTCGCACCGACGATCAGCCTCGGAGAAGAGCAAGCCGACCCGGCAGCACGCCTCGCCACAGCACTGGACTCAGCGACGATGAACCTCGCCGCAGGGCGAGGCAAGCGGCCCCGTCGCGTCGCCGGGCTCATCCCCATCCCCGATGCCCCGGCGCCGGACGATGTGCAGGCAGCGCTCGACGCGCGCCGCGTCCTCATCGAAATCGCCGCACGGCGAAGCGCGCAGCATGCGCTGCGCTCCGCCGAGGCGTGGACGAGCAAGCTCCGGCCGCCCAGCGATCAGCGTGCCCAGAACGCATGGCTCGAACGGGTCGCGACCGTGGCGCTCTACCGGAGCCGATACGAGATCGCCGGGTCCGCGCCATTGGGGAACCCGAAGGACATCACCAAGGCCCAACAGGCCGCCGAGTACCGGATCGCATACGCCGCGCTGCGCCGTGCACAGTCTCGCTCCGAACGCGCAACTCACACGATGCCGCACCGGCAGCAACCACAGGCCAGCCCATCGCGGAGCCTGTGATGATCCACTTCAACTGGAGCGTCAATGCAACTGGGGAGCGTGGCACACGGAACAACCCCACGCCGCGTTGCCTGCAGTCGGCTCTGGCTCTCGACCGCGCTGGTCTCTGCCATTCGCAGCCTGGTGCCGCGCGATGTGGTCTTCGAGTGCGCCTAACCCTCCCGCTGCACCGATCGCCGCAGGTTGACGTAGCGCCGCGGGCACAGGGCAAGATGGTCCCGAGCAGCCTGAGCAGTGTCGCTTGCGCTTGCTGACTCGACCTAAGTCTTCACACTGAGGAAAGAACCGAGGCACATCGATGGTGAAGAACGTCATACCCGCAGCTGATGATCACCATGGCGCCCGCTGGATTCGCGCAGCCCTCCAGGTGAACCCCTTCGGTTACGTCGGCAACCCATCCCCCTCCAAGACCTACGCGGATGAAGCAACGTACAACGCCGCCTTGATCGCCGAGTTTCAGGCGCAGAAGATTGAGTTGATAGCGGTCACCGATCACTGGAATGCCAGCAGCGCGTCCCAGCTGATTGCCGACGCGGAAGCTGCCGGCATCGCGGCGCTCCCGGGCTTCGAGGCAAACACGTCTGAGGGCATCCACCTGCTGGTTATGTTCGAGCGCGGCACCTCAACTGAGCAGGTCACTGCCGCGATCGGTGCATGCGGTTTGACGCCCGGAGCCGCGAAGGGCACGACGACGAAGTCGTACGGCGATATCCTGACCGACATGTGTGCCCGCGGCGCGTTGGTGATCCCGGCGCACGCCAACGTCGCCAACGCTGGACTGCTGAGTCGAGCGAAGGGTGACTCGCTCGCCGAGATGATCAAGCACCGCGAACTGCTGGCTATTGGCATCACGCCATCTGTCGCTGAACTGGGTGACCAGGCCAAGATCCTCAAAGGGACCAAGCCCTACGATCGCCGCCATCCGCTGGTGGCGATCCATGCCGACGACATCTGCGACCCGGCGACGCTCGCCTCTCCCGGTGCGAGCACCTGGTTCAAGATGAGTACCCCCAGCCTGTTGGGGCTCCGTCATGCAGTTAAGACGCCGGAGACCCGAGTGAGCACGACCGATCCATCATCGACTTCTCGTGTTCTGCTTCGCGAGATCGCTTGGGACGGCGGCTACCTCGACGGTCAGAAGCTCCACCTTGCGGAGGATCTCACGGCCCTCATCGGCGGACGTGGAACCGGAAAATCCACCGCTATCGAGAGTCTCCGGTACGTGCTGGAGATCCCGCCCATCGGCGAAGCATCCAGCAAAGACCACAAGGAGATGGTCAAGAACGTGCTTGGCGCGGGAACGGTCATCTCGCTCGTCGTCGACGTGGTGTCACCTAGCCCGGCGCGTTTTACTATCGAACGCACAACGAACAGCCCGGCGATCGTTCGTGACTCCAGCGGCACGCAGACGAACCAGCGCCCACGCGACATCGTCGGTAACCTCGAGATCTTCGGTCAGCACGAATTGGCCGAGCTCGCTCAGGACAAAGACCTGCTGGCTGAGCTTGTCGCACGCGTCGCCGGCAGGCCAGCGTCGCCTGCCGAGCGAGACGACGTCCTAAAGGATCTGGCGGATAACCGTGATGCACTCGCCAAGCACGAACGAGACCGGGAGGCGCTTGAGACCGAACTCGCGGACATCCCCCGCCTCTCCGAAAGCATGGAAGCGTTCGACAAGACCGATCTTGCGGCGAAGCTTGACCAGAAGACTCGATTGGACAAGGATGGCGCCGTCCTGACTGATGCCTCCGAACGGGTGCAAACCGTTGAGAATCTGGTGAGCGAGTGGGGTATCGAAGCGGTTGTCGAGGAGCTTCGCGCCGAGCTGGCCGACGTCAAGGACTCCCCCCGCAAGACGACTCTGGAGCAACTCGCTCCGGTACTCGGGCAACTCGCCACTGCTCTTGAGCAGGCAACCTCATCCGTGCAGGCCGCCATTGCTGACACCAAGACGCAGATCGAGGCGACCAGGCAGTCGTGGGAGTCTACGACAAAGACCGAGAGCAACGGTGTCTCTGCGGTGCTGCGCGAACTGGTCGAGCAAGGACACAAGCCAGATGAGTACCTGACTCTGCAGGCCAACCTCAATCGGCTCACAAAACGTGCCGAGAAGCGAACCGTCTTCGAGAAGGCGTACAAGAAGCTGACCGGCGAGAGAACGAAGTTGCTTCGCTCGCTGGCTGACATTGACAAGCAGATCGCGAACCAACTCAAGGACGCCATCAAGGCATCCAACGCCGCTACGACGGGAGCTGTGATTGTTAAGCCGATCGCATCACCCGATCGCAGCCATATCAAGGCCGTGATCTCCCACCACTTCACAACCCAGCGCGGCCAGGTGTTCGCCGCCATCGATCGCGATGACTTCAATGTGGCGACGTTCGTAACTGCCGCGCGGTCGGGGTTGGACGCGCTAACGGGGCTGAGCATCACTGGCGCACAAGCGAAGGCCATCGTGGACACCGGAGAACCGTTGTTCAGAGAACTGGAAGAGCAGTCAGTCGGCCTCGCTGTCGAGGTGCAACTCAACGTTGCCTCCAAGGGTGCGCCGGTGGAGTGGCGCCGCCTTGAGGATCTCTCAAAAGGCCAGCGAGCGACTGCACTGTTGCTGCTCTTACTCGGCGCATCAATGAGTCCGCTTGTCATCGACCAACCAGAAGATGACCTCGACAACCGATTCGTATACGACGGCGTCGTTCAAAAGCTGCGATCCCTCAAAGGCACCCGACAGCTAATTGTGAGCACGCACAACGCGAACGTGCCCGTCCTGGGCGACGCCGAGTTGGTCGTAACTCTCGAAGCTGACGGTCAGCACGGCCGCACAGCGACCGACGGCGTCGGATCGCTCGACAACCCGAAGGTGCGAAAGTACGCCGAAGACCTGTTGGAAGGTGGACGCACGGCATTCGATGCCCGTAAGCGCCTGTACGACTTCTAGCTAGATCGCTGACATCTGAGTGGTAGACGAGCCCGGTGACGTCATGACCGATGGCGTGATCCTCGACGGTCGTGCACTTAGCTCCGCCTCTCCGATCGGTGAGCGCGGTCGCGCGAACTGCCTGTCGTTGGTCGTGGTTGCGAGAAAGTCGGGTCTGCTCAGGCGCATCGGCGCCGAGCGTCCGGACCTGATCCGGTGACCCCGGCCGTCGCCATCGCCGGAGACGTGACACCACCGCTAGACGCGACGGCAGTTATCGCTCCTGCGGTCAACGGAGAAACGACGGAGAAACGTACAAACCGACCCGATTCCGCCGCAGATCCGTGCAGATCGACGACGTTGTAGACTGACGGAAGCACCGCCGCAAAGCAGCGAAGTTGCCCGGAATTACGGGGCGGCAGAGCCGCAGAGCGAGGTGGCCTAGATCAGGAGCCTGTGGTGCATTTGGGAACTTCTGCTTCCCAAGCAGACAGCGCGGGTTCGATTCCCGTCAGCCCCTCCACTTCTCTGATCCTCGCCTCGATGCGACCGGTTCGGCGTGCCCGACCCCGCCCGACCGGGATCCATCGAAAGAGGGAGACTTCCCTCCATCGTCTTGACGATGTCGCCGCACGACGCTCCTGGTGGAGTGACAGGTATGGCAGATTCTCGCGCTCTTCGGCGCTTTCCCGAGTGGATGACCTCCCGTGGCGGCGCTTGGATCACACTCGGCGCGGTCCTCCTGATCATGACGACTCTCTTCGGCCTGTTCGGGTCGGCGAAGGCACCCGCCGCCAACGAGCAGGCCCCCGCGGGGTCGGAGTCGGCGCGCACGAGCGCCCTGTTGGCGGAGTTCCCGAACGCGGATCGGCAGTCCGTGATCGTGGTCGCGTCGCGCGACGACGGCGCGACGCTCTCGGCACCGGACGTCGACGCCCTCGAAAGTCTCCTCCCGGTGCTCGGCACGCACGCGGACGCGGATCCGACCGGGCCTCTCGTGAGCGAGGACGAGAAGGCCGCGGTTCTGGTGACGCCGATCGCGGTCGGCCAGACGAGCACCGACACCGCCGCGGTGATCGCGGCGCTCCGCGCCGACATCGACGAGCACGCACCGGACGGGATGACCCTGCTCGTGACCGGCGGACCGGCCTTCGGCGCCGATATCGCCGCCTCCTTCGAAGGCGCCGACTTCACTCTGCTCCTCGTGACCGTCCTGATCGTCGCCGTGCTCCTCATCGTCACGTACCGGTCACCGGTGCTGTGGCTGCTGCCGCTCGCCGCCGTCGGCCTGGCCGACGGACTCGCCGGACGATTGACCGCGGCTGCCGGTTCCGCCTGGGACCTGCAGTTCGACGCCGGGATCATCAGCGTCCTCGTCTTCGGCGCCGGGACCAACTACGCCCTGCTCCTGATCTCGAGATATCGGGAGGAACTCACCACCACGACGGACCACCGCCGCGCGCTCAGCACGGCCTGGCGCGGGACCGCTCCGGCGATCCTCGCCTCGAACCTCACGGTCGTCCTCGCCCTCCTGACACTCGCCCTGGCGGTGATCCCCGGCACGCACGGACTCGGCGTCTCGTCCGCCATCGGGCTGCTGGTCGCCCTCGCATCCGTCCTCTTCCTGCTGCCTCCCCTGCTGGCGGTATGCGGACGGAAGGTGTTCTGGCCGTTCGTCCCTCGTCCCGGAGCTGCCGCACGGCGCGGCGGGGTGTGGCGGTCGATCGCGACGCGCGTCGTGAGCCGGCCGGTCGTGAGCCTCCTCGGGGGCGCGGCTCTGCTGGCCGTGATGACGGTCGGCCTCGTCGGGACGACCGTCGGGCTCGACCAGGTCGACAAGTTCCGGGTCCCGTCCGAGTCCGCGACGGGTCTCGAGGTGCTCTCGAACCACTTCCCGGCAGGAGAGGCGCAGCCGATCCTCATCGTCACGGACAGCGGCGAAGCCGACGCCGTCCTCACCGCGGCGCGTGGAGTGGAGGGCATCGTCCGCGCCACTCCGGTCGGGACCACGCACGATGAGAGGCTCACGAAGATCCTGGTGACCAGCGAGTATGCGCCCAGCACCGACGAGAGCCTGGCTCAGATCACGGAGCTTCGGGACGCCGTGCACGATGTGCCGGGGGCGGGGGCGGTCGTCGGCGGCGCGGTGGCGACGGATCTCGACGCCCGCGCCGGGAACCTCGCGGACCTCGGCGTCGTGGTGCCGCTGGTGCTGGCGGTGAGCTTCCTGGTACTGGCGTTCCTGCTGCGGTCTCTGGTCGCGCCGCTGCTGCTGCTCGCCGTCAACGTGGCGAGCGCCGTGGCCGCCATCGGTGCCGGGGCCTGGCTCAGTCGCGTGCTGTTCGGGCAGCACGCGCTCGATCTCCCGGTACCGCTGCTGGCTTTCCTGTTCCTGGTCGCCCTCGGCATCGACTACACGATCTTCCTCGTCCACCGCGCCCGGACCGAGGCGGCGCTGCGGGGCACTCGGGACGGCATGGTGGAAGCGGTCGCCCACACCGGCGGGGTCATCACGAGCGCCGGGATCGTCCTCGCCGCCGTGTTCGCGGCCCTCGGCGTCCTGCCACTGGTCACCCTCGGGCAGCTCGGGCTGATCGTCGGGGTCGGAGTGATCGTCGACACCCTGGTGGTCAGGACCGTGATCGTCCCTGCGCTGTTCGCTCTCGTCGGCGACCGCATCTGGTGGCCGGGGCGACCGGCCTCCCGGCGCGTCGCTGACGCCGGCTGATTCATCGGGGCCGCTGTGCGTCGCTCACGCCACCGGACGGTACCGCTGCGCGACGGCGCCGGAGCGGAACTCCCGCCGCTCCACGAGTTCGAGCCGGAGACGTTCGTGCACGCCGTCGAGCAGCCGGGGACCATGCCCGGCGACGACCGGATGGACGACGAACAGGTACTCGTCGATCAACCCGAGGTCGGCGAGCGCCGCGGGCAGCGCCACTCCGCCGACCGACAGGCCCTCCCCCGGCTGATCCTTCAGCCCCCGGACCCTCTCCGAGAGATCGCCGCGCACGAGTTCCGCGTTCCAGTCGACGGCATCGAGCGTCGCCGACACCACGTGCTTCGGCATGCCATCGATGACCTCGGCGAAGGGTGTCTCCCATTCCTCCATCCAGTCCGGCCAGACCCCGGATTCCGGACGCCGCCACGCGGCCCGCATCATGTCGTACGTCACCCGACCGTAGAGCAGGGCGTCGGCGCGCTGCAGCTCCGCGGTCCAGAAGCGCATCGACTCCTCGTCGGGCGGGAGTCCGGCTTCGTGATGGCAGCAGCCGTCGAGCGTCACGTTGATCGCGTAACGCAGCGGTCTCATCGGAGCTCTCCGACCGGGATCGGCACCGTCAGCACGTTGCCGGGTGGCGCCAGCGGGCACGCCCACGCCGGGTCGTAGGCGCAGGACGGGTTGTACGCGAAGTTGAAGTCGAGCAGGAGCGTGCCGCGGCGCGGGTCGGCCCCGAGGTCGGCCCCCTTGATCGTGTCGATGAGGTAGCGCCCGCCGCCGTACGTCCCCCCGCTCTGTCCGGCGGAGGCATCGCGCACCGGCACGAACAGGCCGCCGCCGTAGGAGGCGAGCCGCCACACGTCGAGAGACCCGACATCAGGGATCTCCACGACGCCGACGCGCTCGAACGGCACGATGCCGTCCGTCCCCGTCGCGAACTCGAACGTGGCCGGATCCGTGTCGAGGATCGGGAGCTCGAACCGCCAGGCGGGGTCGTACGAGGCGATCGGGAGTCCCTCGAACAGTGCCCTGTCCTCCGGAAGGAGGGGCGTCGCCGGGTGCCGCAGCACCAGCTCGTCGCGCTCGATCCGCCACAGCTCGTGCGCCTCCTCCGGGGAGTCGGCCCGTCGCACCGCTTCGTACAGGGCGAACACCCGCCGCCGCCAGTCGACGACCTCGACGGCCGTCTGCGCATTCGTCATGCGCCCACGGTACGCCGGACGACGGACGCCTGGAATGCCCTCAGTCCCGGTCGATCATGTCCACGTAGCCGTTTTCGTACGTCGGATAGTCGAGCCTGCCGAGGACCGCACGCACCAGCGAGCCGTCGTAGACGAAGCCGCTCGGCGCACCGCCGTCGTCCGGCGGCACGGGCAGGCCGAGGCGGTCGGCGAGGAAGGTCACGACGTCTCCCAGCGGAGCGGGCGCCTGGTCGACGGCGTGCACGAGCGCCGGGGGCTCCGGCATCCGTAGCAGCAGGTCGAGAATGCGGACGAGATCGGTCTCGTGGATCCGGTTCGTGCGGCGGCGATGCGTGACGGGAGCGCCCTCCCTGACCTTCCGGAGGAGGAACTCGCGCCCGGGACCGTAGATGCCCGCGGGGCGCACGACCACCGCGTCGAAGAGCTCGACGGCCGCCTTCTCGCCGTCCCGCAGACCGCGGCCCCGGTCGGTGGTGGGCGCCGGCTCGACCCGCTCGGTCACGGGCTCGGCACTCCCGGCGCCGTCGAACACCCCGGTGGACGAGACGAAGACCGTCCGCGTCGGCGGGGCCGGCAATGCCGCTGCGAGGTGCGAGAGCGCCGTGCGATACGACGACACGTCGGGCCCGGGTGGCAGCGTCACCACGACGGCGTCGACCTCGGGCAGCGGCGCGGTGAGCGGAACGGTCAGATCGGCCGCGAGCGCCGTCACCCCGTCCGGCACGGGTCCGTCCGTGCGGCGGAGCGCCAGGACCTCACCCCCGTCCGCGAGGAGCAGCGGAGCGAGCCGGGTGCCGAGCTTCCCGAAGCCGACCAGGAGGGTGCGGCGCGGCGGAGGCGGAGTGGTCATCCCTCCCACCCTCGCACATCGCCGCCGGGCGACGGACGTAGGCTTGATCGGTGACGGAATCGCAGGGACGGGTGTGGACGGGAGTCCTCCGCGTCGGCCCGCACCGCGGGGATCACCGGGTCGCCCTGCGCGCCGCGGTCAGTGTCGCCGTGCCGCTCCTCGTGCTGTGGGCCGCCGGCCGGCTCGACCTCAGCATCTATGCGAGCTTCGGTGCCTTCGCCGCGCTCTACGGTCGGCACGACGTCTTCCGCGACCGGATCCGCATGCAGGCGAGTGCCGGTGGCGTGCTGCTCGGCGCGATGCTGATCGGCACGGCCCTGTCGGTCCTCGCTGCACCCGCCGTGCTGAGCATCGTCGTCGTCGCCCTCGTCGCCGCGGCCGTGACGCTGCTGGCCTACGTCCTGCAGTGGCACCCGCCCGGTCCGCTGTTCACGGTCTTCGCGACCGGGGCGTGCGCGACGATCCCCGCCACCGGCGCCTCCTTCGGCGCGGTCCTGCTCGTCGGCGGGGCGAGCGTGCTCTTCGGCCTCGCCCTCACCGCCCTGGTCGCCGTCGTCACCCGGACCACGGCGGAGGCGGCGCCGAAGGCGCGCCCGTCCGTCGGGCCGGTCGCCGCCGAGATGGCCGCCTCGGTCGCCGGCGCGATCGTCGGAGCGGGCGTCGTCGGCCTGCTCCTCGGCGGCACCCACTGGTACTGGGCGGCGGTCGGCGCGGTCGCGGCGGTCAGCGGCGCGCAGCTCAACGCCCGCGTGATCCGCGGCATCCAGCGCCTCGTCGGCACGCTGCTCGGCGTGCTTGTCGCCGCCGGGATCCTCGCCCTCGACATGCCGCCGCTCGCCGTGATCGCCGTCGTGGTGGTCCTGCAGGGGACGGCCGAACTGTTCATCGGCCGCAACTACGGCATCGCGATGGTGTTCGTCACCCCGCTCGCCCTCCTGATGGTGCACCTGGCCGCGCCGACTCCGGTCGCCGACCTGCTGACCGACCGCGTGCTGGAGACGATCATCGGCGTGGTCGTCGGAACGGTGGTGGCCGTCACGTCCGCGGCGCTGCGCCGACGGAATCGACGCCGCTGACGAGACGACGAAGCGCCGCACCCCGTTCAGGGATGCGGCGCTCCGAGGCGAGGCTTCTACTCGGCGTCCGCGGCGATCTTCCGCGCATCGTCGGCGTTGAGCACCCGGAACAGCAAAGCGGCGATGACGGCACCGACCGCGGGAGCCACGATGTACAGCCAGAGCGAGCCCCACGCGAAGTGCCCGCTGACCGAGAGGCCGAGGGCCACCGCCGGGTTGAATCCGCCGCCCGAGATGGAGCCGACCGTCGCCGCACCGACGAAGACGGTCGCACCGATCGCGAGCCCGTAGAACGAGTTGCCCGCCGTGTCCTTCGAGGTGGCGGAGTTCAGCACGACCCAGACGAGGATCAGGGTGAACAGCGCCTCGACGAGGAACGCCGGACCGACCTCGATGACCATCGCCTTCTCCCCCGCCGGCCACACGGCGAGGGCCACGAGAGCGGCGAGCGCCCCGCCGGCGAACTGCGCGACGAGGTAGGAGACGAAGTCGGCGACGCTGAGCCCGCCGCGCAGGAACACGCCCAGCGAGACCGCCGGGTTGAGGTGGGCGCCCGAGATGTGGCCCGTGGAGTACACGAGCACCATCAGTGTGAAGCCGATCGCGAGCGGGGTGAGCGGGCTTCCGCTGTTCACCGCCGCGATGATCGCGAGGACGAAGAGGAACGTGGCGACCGCTTCCGCGAGCGCCTTGCGAGGTGTACCGATCATGATGGTGTCCTTCTGTGGGATCGCAGGCGGCCCCCCGTCTCCCCGGAACGGCCCGGGCGACGACCCGCCTTGCGGCACCGAGGATAGCGCGCGGTCGGCTCTCGCTGGCTCATTGGCGGCGGAACTGTCAAGCCCGTCGCCCGCCGGAGTTCCGGCCCCTACCGTGCAAGGATGACCGTCCAGACCGAGCCGCGCGCCGAGACCCCCACCCGGCTGCGCCGCGCCATCACCGGCCCCCTGCTGTTCGCGTTCATCCTCGGCGACGTCCTCGGCGCGGGGATCTACGCGCTGATGGGCGTGCTGTCGGAGGACGTGGGCGGCCTCCTCTGGGCACCCCTCGTCCTCGCGCTCCTCCTCGCCATGCTCACCGCAGGGTCGTATGCCGAGCTCGTCACCAAGTACCCGCGCGCGGGCGGGGCCGCCGTGTTCGCCGAGCGGGCGTTCCGCAGCCCGCTGGTGTCCTTCCTCGTCGGCTTCAGCATGCTCGCGGCCGGCGTGACGAGCGCGGCCGGGCTGGCCATCGCCTTCGCGGGCGACTACCTCAGCACCTTCATCGACCTGCCGACCATCCCAGTCGCGATCGTCTTCCTCGCGATCGTCGGCCTGCTCAACGCCCGCGGCATCCGCGAGTCGATGGGCGCGAACCTCGTGATGACGGCGATCGAGCTCAGCGGCCTCGTCATCGTGATCGTCGTCGTCGCGGTGTTCGTCGGCGGCGGGGGCGGCGACCTGTCCCGGGCGACGCAGGTGCCGGAGGGGGCCAACGTCGCCCTGGCGGTGCTCTCCGGCGCGGTGATCGCGTACTACTCGTTCGTCGGCTTCGAGACCTCAGCCAACATGATCGAAGAGGTCAAGAACCCGCGGCGGACCTACCCGCGCGCATTGTTCGGCGCGCTCCTCACCGCCGGTGTCGTGTACGTGCTCGTCGGCATCGCCAGCGCCGTCGCCCTGCCGGCATCCGAGCTGCAGGAGTCCAGCGGTCCGCTGCTCGCGGTCGTCGAGGCCACCGGGGTCAGCGTCCCGTCCTGGCTGTTCAGCCTCATCGCGCTCATCGCCGTCGCCAACGGCGCCCTGCTGACGATGATCATGGTCAGCCGCCTCACCTACGGCATGGCCGAGCAGAACCTCCTGCCGTCGGTGCTCGGGCGCGTGCTGCCGAAGCGGAAGACCCCGTGGGTGGCGATCCTCACCACGACACTCGTGGCGATGGGCCTCACGCTGGTCGGAGACCTCGCGACCCTCGCCGAGACCGTCGTGCTGCTGCTGCTCGTCGTGTTCCTCAGCGTCAACATCTCGGTGCTGGTCCTGCGCCGCGACAAGGTCGAGCACGACCACTTCCGCGTGTGGACGTTCGTCCCGGTGCTCGGCATCGCGTCGTGCATCCTGCTGCTCACCCAGCAGCGCCCGCAGGTGTGGCTGTTCGGCGCCATCCTGCTCGCCGTCGGCGGCGTGCTCTACGCTGTCGCCCGGTGGACCCGCAACCGCTCGAAGACCGCCGACACGAAGGAGAGCCATGAGCACGCCTGACGACACCGCCGACGAGACGTTCGAGGAGAACCGTCACGACCAGCTGACCTCGGCGCCCGATGCCACGGAGGCCGACGCCGCGCCGCGCGTGGACGTCTCGGAGCACGACGGCAACACGCGCATCGACATCCGGGACGACGCCGAGGTGCGTCCGGGGCCCGGGCCCGGCATGCCCGAGGCCGACGGCGAGGACTGACCGTCGCCGTCGGGCGCTACAGCCAGCCCTTGCGCTTGAAGGCCGCGTACAGCCCGACCCCCATCGCGACCATGAGCAGTACCGCCATCGGGTACCCGAACGCCCAGTGGAGCTCGGGCATGTGGTCGAAGTTCATGCCGTAGACCGTGCCGACCAGTGTCGGGGCGAACAGGATCGCCGCCCAGCCGGAGATTTTCTTCACCTCGTCGTTCTGGCGGATGCTCAGCTCCGTCATCCGGCGCATCTCGTCGTTCTGCCGCCGCGCGACGATGGTCGACTCGACCGTGAGGGCGTTGTCGAGCACGGACCGGAAGGTGGCCGCCTTGTCGCTCACGCGCAGCGTGTGGTCGAGGACATCCCGCAGGTACCGCTGGAGCTCCTCGCTCACGCGGTACTTCTCGGATCCGCGCAGCAATGCCTCCAGCATGCCGGCCAGCGGCTGGGTCGCCCGTTGGAAGTCGATCACCTCGCGGCCGAGGTCGTAGATCCGCTGGGTCGCGTCGGCGTCCTCCTCGAAGAGCTGACCCTCGATCTCGTCGATGTCGTTCTCGAGGCCGGCCAGGACCGGGGAGTACTCATCGACCACCTCGTCGAGGATCGCGTAGAGCACCGCCTCGGGGCCATGGGCGAGCAGAGCGGGATCGGCCTCCAGCCGGCGACGCACGCGGCCGAGGTCGGGTGACTCCGCATGACGGATCGTCACGACGAAATCCGGACCGACCAGGACGTGCACTTCGCCGAACTCGACCTCCTCGCGCTCGTCGAGGTAGCGGGCGGGCCGGAGGACCATGAACAGGATGTCGCCGTACCGTTCCAGCTTGGCGCGCTGATGCCCGGAGAGTGCATCCTCGACGACAAGCTCGTGGATGCCGAACTCGTCGGCCACGGCTCTGACCTCCTCGGCACTCGGCCGGTAGAGGCCGATCCACCCCATGCCCTGTCGCTCCCGGATCCGCTCGAACGTGTCGTTCAGGCTGTCGGGATCGTCGGCGCGCACGCCGCCGACGTAGACGGCGTTGTCCACGATCGCCATACGGCCCTCCTGCTCGTCCGGGGCTCCGCTCAGCCGGCCGGAGGGACGCACACGAGCGCGGCGTCCGTGGTGGCCTTGTGATACTGCTCGGCCGTGTAGGGCAGACCGAACTCCGGGGCCGTCTCGCCGGATGCCGCGGGAGCCTTGGACGCGATCGCCGCCAGCTCCCAGGCGAGATGCTGGGCGAAGCGCGACCCACCGGTGGAGTCGTTCAGCACGACGGCCACGGTGAAACCGGTCGTCGGGTCCGAGTATGCCGCCGTCGCGTAGCCGGGCGTCCAGCCATGCTGACCGATCATCGAACCGACGATGTAGGCACCACCGGTCGCCTGGTACCACGACGGCGCCTTGTCGTAGGCGGGCAGCGGCGCCCCGAATCGATCCGGCTCGTCCTTGGTGCGCAGCACCTGCTTGGCCTCGGCCTGCATGTACCGGCCGAGGTCGGTGATCGTCGACACCGCTCCCGAGTCGGTGAACCCGGTGCTGGAGGACATCGTCGTGATGTCGACAGGCGCTGCGCAGTTGAAGCCGCCCTCGACCGCTCCCATGTAGTGCCCGCTGAGCGACGACCCCTCCGACGGCGGCGCCGCGGCGGGCGACGGCAGCGAGGTGTCGGCGAGCTCCAGCGGCTCGGTGACGTACTCGGCGATCAGCTCGCGCGCACTCATCCCCGAGGCGCGTTCCAACGCGAGGCCGAGGAGAAGGTAACCGGCGTCGGAGTCGCGGAACGTGGTCTGCGGAGCGATGCGCGATCGGCCGAGACCGTAACCCGCGAGTTCGAGGGGCGCCCAGACCCGCTCCGGGGTGTTCAGCCACGCGCTCTTGACCGTCGCCTCGGAGGAGCCGGCGCCACTGGTGCCGTTGCACAGGTCGACCAGGGTGACGTCGGACATGTCGGCGACACCAGAGACGTACTCCGGCACCGTCGCGTCGAGCTCGACGGTGCCCTCATCCGCGAGCGCGTAGAGGACGTCGCAGGTCATCAGTCGCGTGATGTCCGCGATGCGGAAGGACATGTCGGTCGAGAGCTCGCCACCCTCCGCCTTGTCCTGCGTGCCCGTGGCGGCGACCCAGGTGCCGCTCCACGGCACCCAGACCCCGACGATCGCCCCGCTGGCCCCGGAGGCCGCGAGCGCGTTGTCGACCGCGCCCTGCAGCGCCGCGACCGTGTCGTCGGGAAGCGTGGCGTCGACCTGCGCGGGCGGCGTATAGCTGAAGGAGCCCTCGGAGGAGCATCCGGTGAGGACGAGACCGAGAACGGCCGCCGTGGCCGCTGCGGCGCGCCACCGGCGCGACGAGAGAAGCTGCATGTGTGGGAACCCCCGAAGACGTGTCTCCTGAGTCTAGAACGCGGATGCTGAAAGTCGGCCCCGCGCGGCATCGTAGGGTGTCCCTGTGCCCCATGATTTCGATGCCGATGTGATCACCGCCGTCCTCCGCCACATGAACGGCGACCACACCGACGACAACCTCCTCATCGCGCGCGCCTTCGCCGAACCGTCCGCGGAGGCGATCGACGTGTCCGTGATGACCGGCTTCGACGGAGAGGTCGGGGTCTGGGAGATCTCCCGTGGCGGGATGACGTCAGAGCTCCGTGTCCCGTGGCCCGGCGGCCCGATCACCGAGCGCCGCGAAGTGCGCCGCGAGGTCGTGGCGCTGTACGACGCGGCCTGCGAGCGTCTTGGCGTCGAACCGCGGCCGCACGACTGAGTCGCCCTGCGGAGCTCGGACTTCCATCGAAGGTTAGGCTGCCCTTACACTGAAGCCATGCCCGAGATCCTGTCCTTCTCCGCCGCCCTCCGCGAGCGCTCCTCCGGTTCGCATTCCCGCAGCGAGACGGCGGGCTTCATGTCCGATCTCCTCAAGGGCGAGGGGTCGCGCGAGGACTACATCGCGCTGGTCGCGCAGCACTATTTCATCTACGACGCGCTCGAGGGCGCCGGCGAGCGCATGCGCCAGGACCCGGTGGCTTCCGTGTTCCTCAGCGACAAGCTCACGCGCCTCCCCGCGCTCGAGGCCGACCTCGCCTTCCTCCTCGGGCCCGAGTGGCGCGAGCGGATCGCCCCGCTGCCCACCACACAGCGCTATGTCGACCGCATCCGTCAGGTCGGCGCGACCTGGGCGGGTGGCTTCGTGGCGCACCACTACACGCGCTACCTCGGCGACCTCTCCGGCGGCATCTTCATCGGTCGGGTGATGGCGCGGCGCTTCGGCTTCGAGACGAACGGCATCGGCTTCTACCTGTTCGACGACATCGCCGACCCCTCCGCCTTCAAGGACGTCTATCGCGAGCAGCTCGACGCCGCCCCGTGGGACGAGGCCGAACGCGAGCGCGTCATCGACGAGGTGCTCCTCGCGTACCGCTTCAACACCGAGCTGTTCGAAGACCTCGACCGCGCCCGCGCCGCCGCCTGACGCGGTAGCACCTCAGGTCCTCGGCAGCTCAGGCGTCGAGGCGGCGAGCCACGCATCGCGCATGAACCGCCGCACGTCCTCGTCCACGCGGATGTCGCTCGGCCGCAGCGGACGCGAGAGGTACAAGCCGTCCAGCGACGTGAGGCGGCTCAGCGCGACGTAGGTCTGCCCCGGCGCGAACGCCCCGGAGCCCAGGTCGATCACCGCTCGATCATAGGTCTTGCCCTGCGACTTGTGGATCGTCACGGCCCAGGCCAGCCGCAGCGGGAACTGGGTGAACTCGGCGACGACATCACGGGAGAGCTTCTTCGTGTTCGGGTCGTAGGCGTACCGGAACCGCTCCCAGACGGCCGGCTCGACGTCGACCTCCTCGCCGTCGATCTCCACGCGCACTGTCCCCCCGAGGATGCGGGTCACCGTGCCGATGGTGCCGTTCACCCAGCGCGGCGGCTCTCCGGTCATCGCGGTGTCGTTGCGCAGGAACATCACCTGTGCACCCACCTTGAGCTTCAGCTCGGACTCGGCCGGAAGGGAGGCCTCGCCGCGGCCGAAGTCGCCGTTGACCTCCGCGCGTGCCGTCTGCTCCTTGCCCGGAAGCGCGGCGAGATGCCGGCTGTTGATGCTGTTGACGATGTCGTTGCGGGTGGCGAGGGTGATCATCGGCACCTCGCCCGGCTCGGGGTCCGGAGGGGTTCGCGCGCCCTGAGCGTTGAGGATCCCGGCGATCTCCGCCGTGACGCGTCCATAGCGGACGGCGTTGAGCATGGACTTGAAGCCGTCGTCCGACTGACGGTGGATCTGCACGAGCTCCCGCACGTGCAGCTCGGCCCGGGTGTCGACCTCGAACAGCGCCCCTTCGCCCCCTTGGGCCCCTGAGCCTGTCGAAGGGCCTGTCGAAGGACCTGCCCACACCTTCGCATCGAAGAACCAGAACGACCGGTAGTGGTCCTTCACGTACCGTGCCTCATCCCCGCGCGGAGGGACCGGAGCCAGCTGGTACGGGTCGCCGAACATGACGATCTGCACGCCGCCGAACGGCTCGCCCCGCCGCCCGCGCGCTTGGCGCAGCGACCGGTCGATGGCGTCCATGAGGTCGGCGTTGACCATCGAGATCTCATCGATGACGAGAGTCTCGATGGCGTTGAGGATGCGGCGGGTCGCGTCGTTCTGATCGATGTCGCCGTCCCCGATGAGCCCGATCGGGAGGCGGAACAGGGAGTGGATCGTCTGCCCCTCCACGTTCAGCGCGGCCACGCCGGTAGGGGCGCAGATCGCGATCTGCTTCTTCGTGTTCCAGGCGAAATGCTGCAGCAGCGTGGACTTGCCGGTGCCCGCGCGTCCGGTGATGAAGACGTGCTCCGCGGTGTCCTCGATGAGCCGGAACAGCTCCTGCTGCTCCTCGGACAGGGCGGGAAGGGACACGGTTCTCACAGGGCTGGCGGGGCGGACACGGGATGCTCCCCCATGCTACGTGCCCCGTCGGGCACGGGTCCGCCGACGCTCGGCGTCCCCCCAGGACGCCCTCCTAGACTGACCGGCATGGAGCGGGCCGGGACGCGCGCGCCCCGGCGGTCGCGCCTGGGCGCCGATCTGGCGATCCTCGGGCTCATCGGCGTCCTCCTCCTGGCCGCGATCGGCGCGGGAGGTGCGACCCTCTACCGGCAGTTCTACGGCCCGTCGGCGTTCGTGGTCCGTTATCTCGATCTGCTCGCTGAGGGGCGGGCCGCCGACGCCCTCCGCGTGCCCGGCGTCGCGATCGACCGGGAGACCCTCGATGAGGCGGGCATCGACCCCGCCGCGTCCGAGGCGATGCTGCGACGCTCGGCCCTCGGTCCGCTCAGCGACGTCGAGGTCGAATCGGAGGAGCCCTCCGGCGACGGCACAGCGGTGACCGTCAGCTACCGCGCCGGCGGCCACTCCGGCACGAGCACCTTCCACGTCGCGCAGGACGGCTGGGCCGGCATCACACCGAACTGGCGGTTCACGACCAGCCCCCTCGCGGTCGTCGAGCTCACGGTGCGCGGGGCCGACCGGTTCGCCGTGAACGGGTTCGAGGTCGACCGCCGCCAGATCTCCGCCGCCGGGGCCGCGGCGCAACCCCTCGAACCTCTGCCCCTGCTGGTCTTCACCCCGGGGCTCTACTCCGTCACGGTCGACACCGCGATCGCGGAATCCTCCGGGCACGGCGTGCTCGCCGACGAGCCGCTCGCCGTGACCCCTCTCGATGTGCAGGCCGAGCCGACGGAGGAGTTCGTCGACGTCGTCCAGGAGCGGGTCGAGGAGTTCCTGACCGCGTGCACCACGCAGGAGGTCCTGCAGCCCACCGCGTGTCCGTTCGGCCTGCGTGTCGAGAACAGGATCGCTGCGCCACCGAAATGGTCCATCGCCCAGCAGCCGGAGATCATGGTCGCGCCGTCCGACGACGGCCACTGGCAGATCCCGACCACCGCAGCCATGGCGCACGTCGAGGTCGAGATCCAGTCTCTCTTCGACGGGTCCGTGGAGCCGGTCTCCGAAGACGTGCCCTTCCGGGTCAACGGCTCCATCGCCATCCTCCCGGACGGCTCGGCCTCGATCCGGGTCGGCTCCCCGGACGACCCGGTGCAGTGAGCCCGGGGGCTGGTCAGCGGCGCTGGCGCTCCGCCGCGCGCTGATCCCGGGCGGCGAGGTCGGCGAGCCGCGCGTTGTACTCCTCCAGCTCGGCATCGCCGGTGCGATCGGCGTGCCGGTCTCGGCGTCGCTGGAGCTTGGTGTCGCTCCGGCTCCACTGGATCGCGACGGTGATGGCCAGGATGAGGGTCGGGATCTCTCCGATCGACCACGCGATGCCACCGCCCACGTACTGGTCGGTCATCGGGTCGGCACCCCAGTCGCGACCCATCGCGCCGAACCAGTCGGCGACCATGAGCCCCTCCTGCATCATGATCGCCATCCCGAAGAACGCGTGCATGGCCATCACGGCGATGAGGGTGATGAGCCGGCCGGGATACGGCAGACGGTAGGGCACCGGGTCGGCGCCGATCAGACTCATCACGAACAGGTAGCCCGAGATCAGGAAGTGGGCGACCATCCACTCGTGCCCGAGGTGCTCGAACATCGACCAGCGCACGAGGTCGGTGAAGTAGAACGCCCAGAGCGAGAGGATGAAGATCGCCGCCGCCACGATCGGGTGCGTGACCACCCGCGCGAACGGCGAGTGGACGGCCCACATGATCCATTCGCGACCGCCGCGCGTGCCGTCGTCGCGTTTGTGGATGGCGCGCAGGGCGAGGGTGATCGGCGCCCCGGAGACGAGCAGCAGCGGGATCGCCATCGAGAGCATCATGTGCCCGAGCATGTGCACGCTGAAGAGGTACTCCTGGTACGCGTTGATGGGACCGCCGGTCACCCACACCAGCAGCAGCAGGCCGAGCACCCAGAACACCGTGCGGTGGATCGGCCAGCGGTCGCCGCGCAGCCGGAGTCGGCGCACACCCGCGAGATAGAAGAAGAGTCCGAAGCCCGCCGCGACGAGCCACAGCACGTCGATGTCCCAGGCCGTGAACCAGCGCTCCAGCGTGAGCTCGGGCGGCAGCAGCGATCCCGTGAGGATCTGCGCCGGGGTCTGCGCGAACGCCGCGACCTCGCCGGTGGGCGGGGGCGTGCGCGCGAGCGCGGCCGCGGCACCGGAGGCGAGTCCCATCAGCGTCACCTCGCCGAGGACCAGGGCCCAGAACCAGCGGGACGCGCGCGCTCCGCTCAGCTTCGGAATGAGACGTGCGCGGTACCAGGCGCCGAGCAGCCCCATTCCGAGGAGCAGGATGGCCTTGACGACGACGATGAGCCCGTAGGGGGTCGTCCACACGGCCTCCCAGCTCCCGACAGCAACGATCGACCGGGTGAAGCCGGAGACCGCGACGACCGCGAAGGCCGCGATCGCGAGGGAGGAGTACCGGCGGACGAGCGTGGGCAGATCGAGGCCCTGCTGCCCGCGGAGGAGCACGAGGAGGAGCAACCCGCCCAGCCACACCGCCGCGCCGATCGTGTGCAGGAGGATCGAGTTGACGGCCATGTTGTGCCCGTCGAGGTCGCCTGCGTGCCCCTGCGTCGCGAGCGGCAGGAACGACACCGCGGCCAGCAGGGCGGTGAGCAGCGTGGGCGTCCAGGTGCGCCAGGCGAACGCGAGCACCGTGATGACCGCGCCCAGGATCGTCGTGATCAGCCAGGACTGCCCCAGCGGGAGCTCGAGCAGGAAGCGCCCGAGCTGCGAGCCGAACTCGCGCTCGATGCTGAGCTGCGGGTTGAAGGCGGCCATGAAGGAGAAGAACCCGGCGAGTCCCGCGGCAACCGTGAAGACGGCGGCGCCGACCGAGGCGATGTTCAGGGCCGTGTCGAACGTGCGCTCTCCCGCTCGCAGTCCGAACAGGGCGAGCACCAGCGATCCGAGCATGAGCGCGCCGGCGAGGTTCATGACGAGCTTCGCGAGCGGTGTGCCCCACAGCACCACGGGTCCGGGGTCCTGCAGCAGCGGCGGGTTCGCCCCTCCTCCGACGAGCAGCGCCCAGACGAGGGCGACGCCGGCGGCGGCGAGGAGGATGACGATGCCGGCGAGACGGTACGCCGACGTCGAGCGCGGCGTCTCGGTGCGGGAACTCACCCCTCCAGCCTAGGCGCGCCCAGCAGGGAGGATGCACGAAGGCCGCCCCCGGAGCGGGGGCGGCCTTCGAAAGGGTGCGGTCTTACTTGACGGCAGCCTTGAGCTTGGAACCGGCGGTCACCTTGACGCGCTTGCCGGCCGGGATCTTGATCTCGGCGCCGGTCTGCGGGTTGCGGCCCGTGCGGGCGGCCGTGTCGACCTGCTCGAACGAGATCCAGCCCGGGATGGAGACCTTGCTGCCCTTGGCGACGGCGTCGGAGACCGTGGCGAACAGCGAGTCGAGGACACCGGAGACGGTGGCCTGGCTCTGGCCGGTGGCGGAAGCGATGCTCGCGACGAGCTCGGTCTTGGTGATGGACTTGTCAGCCATGTCATCCTCCAGCGACGAAGGACCGTCGCATCGTGTGTGTGGGTACGAGGAGCGGGTGCTCCCCGTTGGTCGTGTGACCGCCTCGAATGTACCAACGGCCACCCGGATTTCCGCGTCATTTCGCGGGTTTCGACCTATTTCCCGGCGTGTCGCGTCACATTGGCCACTCGTGCCACAGGTTTTCGGCCGCACGCTCGCCGGTTCAGGCCCCCGCGCGGGATCAGGCACTCCCTGACATATGCGCCTGATCCGGCGTGATCGCCTGCGTTCCCGGGCATGCAAAAGGGGCGAGGATCCGAAGATCCCCGCCCCTTCTCGCTGGGTGCTTACCAGCTCGACTTGGTCACGCCGGGCAGCTCGCCACGGTGCGCCATGTCACGGAAGCGGACACGCGAGATGCCGAACTTCGTGAGGACACCACGGGGGCGGCCGTCGATGACGTCGCGCGAACGCACGCGAGCCGGCGACGCGTTGCGCGGCAGCTTCTGCAGGCCGACGCGGGCGGCCTCGCGGGCCTCGTCGGTGGCGTTCGGGTCGACCAGGGTCTTCTTCAGTTCGGCACGACGCTCGGCGTAGCGCTCGACGATGACCTTGCGCTGCTCGTTGCGCGCGATCTTGCTCTTCTTAGCCATGGATCAACGCTCCTCTCGGAATTCGACGTGCTGACGGATGACCGGGTCGTACTTCTTGAGCACGAGGCGGTCGGGGGTGTTGCGGCGGTTCTTCTTGGTCACGTACGTGTAACCCGTACCCGCCGTCGAACGCAGCTTGATGATCGGACGGACGTCCTGAGCCTTCTTGGCCATTAGAGCTTCACACCCTTCGCCTGGAGGTCCTTGACGACGTTCTCGATGCCGCGCGCGTCGATCACCTTGATGCCCTTGGCGGACACGTTGAGCGTGATCTTACGACCGAGCGAGGGCACGAAATAGGTCTTCTTCTGCACGTTCGGGTCGAAGCGGCGCTTCGTCCGGCGGTGCGAGTGCGAGACGTTGTGACCGAAGCCGGGAACAGCTCCGGTCACCTGGCACACTGCTGCCATGATGATGACTCCTTCATTACCGTGAGACCGGACGGCCTCACCCAAGATCCCTTGTCTGCACGCCGCCCCGCATGCCGATCTCTCGGCGGAAGAAGGGGGAGCACACGAACTGCGCACAGGAGCGTGCGCAGACGAAGAGTCAGTCTAGCACGGCCTCGGCCGGCCGTTCGAATCGCCTGAATGGTCCCATCTCAGGCCGAAAAGCCGCCATTCGCGCGATTCGAAGCGTCGGCGGCGCCCCGCCCCCACCGGAAGGCCGAGACCGTGGGGTCGCCGGGGATCCAGAAGCGCCAGGGGAAGGCGTCCGTCCCGGCGATGCCCGCCACCCCCACCCGCGGACCCTGGGCGACGTCCGCCATGGGAGAGCCGAGCCACAACTCCGCCCTGGCGCCGTTCTGCTCCTCGCCCGTGATGGCGTCCAGGCCATCGTGCAGGGAGTGCCGCAGCCCCGCGGCCTGTCCGAGCCGCCCTGGTCCGCGCGCGAGGTCCCGGAGAGCGGTGCGGCCGAGCGGCGGGACCGCACGTCGTCGCCGGGCCGCCGCCTCCACGCCGGACACGATCTCCCCGGCACGCAGCAGCACCCCGTCGCCCTGCCCCTCAGGGCCGCAGGCCACGTTGACGCAGGAATGGATGCCGTGGCTCAGGTACACGTACAGATGCCCGGGCTCGCCCCACATGGTCGCGTTCCGGGCGGTGCGCCCCATGCGGGCGTGAGACCCCGGGTCGGCCACCGCCCCCGTGCCCTGCCCGTGATACGCCTCGACCTCGGTGATGCGCACGCGCACCTCGACCGGGAGGCCGTCCTCGATGACCACGGTCCGCAGCTCCGCGCCGAGGAGGGTCGGCGCCACCTCGACGGCGGAGCTCATCACGTCGTCGCGGGTCGCGCGCCGCAGCGTCACGGGCTCCGTCACGTCAGAACCGCGGCGCCGTCTGGCACCAGGACGCATCGAAACCGGTCAGCGCGACGATCTCGTCCCCGGTCTTCATGTCGATGAGGTGCGTCTCGAGCTTCTCCGGCAGCGGCAACAGCATGCCGTCGTACGGGTTGTCCGCCATGTCCGGCGCGATCACCACGGCGGCGTACTGCCCGCTCGGTGACGCGCAGGCCTGGAGGATCGAGTCGGCCGCACTCACTTCGACGAGCGGCGTGGCGGCTCCGGAGTCGTCGACGCGGATCACGGCCTGCCCCACCGGGAGGCCACCCTCATCCCGGGCGACGACGTGGCGCAGCGTCCCGCCGGGGAACGGGGTGATGGAGGTGGCGGTGCCGTAATCCGGCTCGGACGCGGCGAGCGGCTCCTCGGATCCGTCCGCGAGGTCGAGCTCGACGACCGACCCGTCCAGCCGCTCCACGATGGCGGTGTAGGTGCCGCGGGAGATGCCCTGGATCGTCGTCGCGAGGCCGAGGGACTGCACACCGGAATCGGTCGACTGGTCGACGAGGGACAGTGCGCCGTCGAAGTCGATGAAGAGGACGGCCGCACTGTCGGGCACGAACTGCCACACGAAGACGCTCACCTCCTTGTCGCCGACCTCGACGATGCGGGGTTCGTCGTCGCCGCTCAGCGACTGGGTGACGAGCACGCTCGCACGCCCCTCGGTGTCGCTGAGCTCGCGATCGGAGTAGCTGTAGCCGACGAGGTTGCCGCGCTCGGACACCTGGATCGCGCCGACGTAGCCCTCGCCGGGCAACGCGAGCTCGCGCTGGTCGGAGCCGTCCCTGTCCATCACGAGGAGCCTCGACTGGTCGTCGTCCTCGACAGCGGCCACGAGCTGCGTGGACGTGGCCCGGAAGTCGTCGATGCGGGGGTGGGAGAACACCGGCTGCGCGTTCTCGCCGCTCAGGTCGGTGCGGAAGATGATGTCGTCGCCATCCGGGTCGCGGCGCAGGAGGAAGATCGACGACGCCGGCGTCTCGAAGGACGTCGTCAGGTCTGCGGTCGGGCCTCCTCCGGCGCCCGTCACCCCGGCGACGGTCACCGTATAGGTCGTGTCGTCGTCCAGCGGCACCGTGAACCGCACGCCCACGCCGCGACCGGCGGCATCGACCGTGAACGGCACCGACGGTTCGACCGTGACCTGTTCGGGATCGATCGCGGAGAGCGGCTGATTCGCCGTGAGGATGACACGGCTCCCTGACGACTCGATGGCCTGTGCGGCGTCGACCTGCACGTCGGTGACCCGGGGGCCCTGGAGGAGGCTCACGATTCCGAGGCCGGTGCCGACGAGCACGAGCACTCCGACGACGGCGCCGATCGTGACAAGGAACCGGCGGCGGGACCATGGGGCGCTCCGCGGCGCCTCGTCGTCGGCGGGGAGGTCGGTCGTGGGCGTCCAGCCCGGCTCCGCCGCGTCTTCGACGACGCCGTCTGCTCGGGAAGCGGACGTCGGGCCCGCGGAGGTGAACACCGGTTCGGGCGCCTGCGGGATCGCGGGGATTCCGGCGGCCGGCTCCTCCGGAGCACGTGCGGCGGCTTCGCGCTCCGCTGCCGCACGCTCGGCCGCTTCGCGCTCGGCCGCTTCGCGCTCCGCTGCGGCTTCCCGGTCGACGGCTGCCTGCTCGGCGGCGACCTCCGCCGCCATGCGCTCCACGGCCGCTCGCTCCTCTGCCACCAGCTCCGCGTCGGCCTGTTCGGCTGCCGCGCGCTCCGCCGCGGTCTGCTCCTCCGCAGCGCGCTCCGCGGCCTCCCTGGCAGCACGCAGCTCGGCGCGGATGCGTGGGACGTCGGGCGACTCCGGCCGCTCGTCGTCAGTACTCATACGGGTCCTTCGGCTCGTCGATCGCCACGACGTCGGTCGGCTCGATGTGCAGGGAGCCGTCTTCGTCCGCCCGCACCGTCCCGGTGACCTCGACCCACTGACCCGTCTTGTACGCGTCGGCATCCACACTCACCGGCAGCGCCGCCGTCTGGGCGTCGATGACGCAATGGGTGATCACGAGGCGTGTGAGGTTGACGTCGTCCCCCTCGCCGGGCGTGACGAAGCCCTGCAGCGTGACGGCGGCTCCGTCGTACGCCGTGGTGTTGGTTGCGGCGGCGAAGACGCTCGCCCAGTCACCCACACCGAACGTCGACGTGTCCGCGACCCCGAGGGCGACGGTGTCGGCGCCGGCGAACAGCGCGCTCTCCTCCCCGGCTCGGGACATCGCGAGTTCCACCGAGAGCGAGGCGGGAGGCAGGACGAGCGCGGAGACGACGACGCCGGTCGCGACCACACCGCCGGCCAGCGCACCGGCTCCCGCGAGACGCCGGCGAGACGGCCCGGAGGAGTGCGCGGTCTCGTCGGACGAGGACGCCTCCGGCTCGGCGGAGCGCGAGGCCGCGGGGCCATGGTCGTGCCCGTGGTCCTCCTCGGCACCCAGCGGCAGTGTGCACGACCAGACGGCCCCGGCGAGCGTCACGACGGCGGCGGCTGATGCGAACCACACCGACTCCGGGCTGATGTAGAGGCTGAGGCGGTCGGTCACCGCGAGGCCGAGGGTGACGACGGCGACGACCGAGGCGAGACCGATCCCCAGCCACCGGGTGGCGAGGGCGCGGGAGCGGGCGGAGAGCTCAGGCAAGGACGTTCACCCCGATCCCGATCGCGAAGGCCGACGCGAGCACGACGGCGGTGATGCCGACGAGCGTCCTGGTGGTGAAGGTCGTGCGCATCAGCGCGAGCATCTTGATGTCGACGAGAGGCCCCACGAGGAGGAACGCGACCAGCGCCCCCGAGGAGAAGGTGGACGCGAACGACAGCGCGAAGAAGGCGTCGACGTTGGAGCAGATCGCCACGACGATCGCGAGCAGCATCATCGCGACGATGGACAGCACGGGGTTGGCGCCGATCGTGAGCAGGACGTCGCGCGGGATGAGCACCTGTACGGCCCCGGCGAGCGCGGAGCCGATCACGAGCGCCGGCATCACGGCCCGCAGCTCCACGAGGAACTGCGTGAGACTGCGGCGCACGGGGGTCCCCGGTTCGTGCGTGACGCGCTCGCACGTGTCGACGAAGCGCTGTGTGAGCAGCGACTCCGGCGAGGGGTGGCGGCTGTAGATCCACCCGATGAGGTTCGCGATGAGGTAGCCGCCGACGAGACGCGCGACGAGGATGCCGCCGTCCCAGCCGAACGCGGCGTGCGTCGTGAGGATCACGATCGGGTTGACGATCGGCGCCGCGATGAGGAAGGTCAGCGCCTCCGCGGGGGCGAGTCCGCGCATCATGAGCCCGCGGGCGAACGGGACGTTTCCGCACTCGCAGACCGGGATGAGCATGCCGAGCAGGGAGAGCACGGCCCGGCGAGCCCACGCCCGTCGCGGGAGCCAGCGGTGGATGACGTCCGCCGGGAGCCAGACCTGAACGACGATCGACAGCAGCACGCCGAGCACGACGAACGGCAGCGCCTCGATGAGCACGCTGAGGGCGAGCGTCAGACCGTCCTGTGCCCGGGTCGGCAGCGAGGCGGGGAAGAGGGTGGGGAGGAAGGCGTCGATGAGGAACAGCGCCGCGACGATCACGGCGCCGATGCCGACGGCGATCCACGTCGAGCGCGGCGAGGGCGCTCGACGGTGCGTGTGGCCCGGACGGGTGGCCGTTCGTGCCGGGGCGGTCACGCTGTCGCAGCCCTCTCCGCGTCGCGCTTGTTCGCGCAGGGGGTGCAGAGCCCGAAGATGTCGACCACGTGGGCGGCTTCAGTGAACCCGTGCAGGGCGGCCGTGCGATGCGCCCACTGCTCCACGTCCTTCGCCTCGATCTCGACCGTGAGGCCGCAGGATCGGCAGATGAGGTGGTGGTGGTGGCCCTGAGTGGTGCACGCCCGGTAGAGCGCCTCCCCCTCAGGACTCTGCAGCGAGTCGGCGTCGCCGGCGGCCGCGAGCCCGGCGAGAGCGCGGTAGACCGTGGCCAGGCCGATCCCGGTGTTGTCGTCGCGGAGCGTCGCGTGGAGGCTCTGTGCGCTCACGAAACCGCGCGCGTCGGCGAGCGCTTCGCGCACGCGTTCGCGCTGCCAGGTGTTCCGTTGAGCCATGCCTTCGATTCTAGGCCGGGACGGTTGGCGAGGGCTGGGAGCGGCCCTCCCCGCTTCGAATCGCCCGATTGGCGGCATCCCCGGCCGAGATGGAGCAAAGTGCGCGATGTGAAGCGGGGTCAGACCCGGGTGACGCGGGAACGGACGCGCTGCACGATCCAGCACACGACGTAGATCGTGAAGGACAGGGTCGTGATGTAGGGGCTCACCGGGAGGGTCCCGGCGAGCGCGAGCAGGATCCCGCCGACGGCCGACACGAACCCGAACACAGCCGCCAGCACCGGCACCGCGACAGGGCCGGCCGTGATCCGCATGGCCGCGGCCGCCGGCGTCACCAGCAGCGCCATCACCAGCAGCGCGCCGATGATGTGCACGCTCACCGCGACGATGAGCCCCAGCAGCACCATGAACAGCAGGCTCACGGTGCGGGTGGGCACCCCGCGGGCGGCCGCCGACTCCGGGTCGAGCGAGTCGAAGCGCAGCGGGTTCCACATCACGAGCAGGCCGAGCAGCACCACGAGGCTGATGCCGATGAGCCAGCCGAGGTCGGGGCTCGAGACCGACACGATCTGCCCCGTCAGGAGGCTGAACCGGTTGGCGCTGCGGCCGTCGTACAGCGACAGGAACAGGATGCCGAGACCGAGCCCGAACGGCATGAGCACGCCCACGATCGAGTTGCGGTCCCTGGCCTTGGCGCCGAGGACCCCGATGAGGATCGCCGCCACGAGGGCTCCGCCGAGGGAGCCGAGCACGACGCTGCCGCCGAACAGCAGCGCCGCCGCCGCTCCCGCGAAGGAGAGCTCGCTCACCCCGTGCACCGCGAAGGCCAGATCGCGCTGCATGACGAAGACCCCGATGAGGCCGCCGACGAGGCCGAGCACGGCACCCGCGATGATCGAGTTCGAGAGCAGGGCGACGAGCTCGCCGTAGTCCTGGAACGAGAAGATGTCGTCCCAGCCGACCATCGGGACGAGGGCGGACGCGGCGGTCATGCGGCGCCCCCGTGCTCGTGGTCGTGATCGTGGTGCGGCTCCGCATCGGGGACGCCGACCACGACGAGCCGGTCGCCGGCGCGGAGCACGAACACCGGGGTGCCGTAGAGGTCCGTCAGCACGCGGGTCTGCAGCACCTCCTCCGGAGTCCCGAGGAGGAACCGGCCCCCGGCGATGTAGAGGATGCGGTCGACGCGGTTCAGGATCGGGTTGACGTCGTGCGTGACGAAGAGCACGGCGGCCCCGCGCTCCCGACGCTGCCTGTCGATGATGTCGGTGACGGCGACCTGGTTGGCGAGGTCGAGGTTCGACAGCGGCTCGTCGCAGAGGAGCAGCGCGGGCTCGTCGGCCAGCGCCTGTCCGACCCGGAGGCGCTGCTGCTCCCCGCCGGAGAGCAGGCCCACCCGGCGATCCGCATACGATGTCGCCCCGACCGCGGCCAGCAGCGCGTCGACCTTCGCCCGGTCGCCGCGGTGCGGGACCGGGAAGCCGAAGCGGCTGCCCTGCACGCCGAGGGCGACGAGGTCGCGGGCCCGCATGCTCGTGTCGGGCGCGAGCGCGCGCTGCTGCGGGATGTACCCGATGCGGGCGTTGCCGCGGTGCACGGGCTCGCCGGCCACGCGGATGCTGCCGCGGGACAGGGGCTGGAGTCCCAGGATGCTGCGCAGGAGCGTCGTCTTCCCGGAGCCGGACGGACCGAGGACCGCGATGAACTCGCCGGGCTGCACCGTGAGGTCGAGTCCCGACCAGAGCTCGCGGTCTCCCCGCTGCAGGGCACCGTCGGCGATCTCGAGGACCGGACCGGTCTCCCTCGCGGGTCCCTGAGCCTGTGAACGGGCTCCGCTCACGACTGGACGGCGGCGGCGAGGCTCTGGATCGCGTCACTCATCCACTCAGAGTACGACGATCCGTCCTCGAGCAGCTCCGTGAACGCGACCACGGGCACCCCGGCGTCCTCCGCGGCCTTCTCCACGCGCTCCGTCTCCGCGCCGCCGGTCTGGGCGTTGGTGAGCACGGCGGTCACATCGCCGGACCCGACGACCTGCAGCGCCTCGAGCAGCACGGCGGGCGCGACATCACTGCCCTCCTCCACCGACTCCGCGAAGCCCTCGGGGGTGACGTCGGTGAGCCCGGCGGCCGTGGCCAGGTATCCGGGCAACGGCTCGGTCATGAACACCGTCGCACCGGCGGCGTCCGCCTTGATCGCCTCGAGGTCGCTTTCGAAGCCCTCCAGCTCCGCGACGAGATCGTCCGCGTTCGTGCGGAACGTGTCGGCACCGTCGGGGTCGATATCGGTGAGCTCGTCGGCGATCGCCTCGACGACGTGGATCATCGTGTGCGGGTCGAACCAGACGTGCTCGTTGAAGCCCTCGATGTGGTCGTGGCCGGCGTGGTCCTCCCCCTCGGCCTCGTGATCGTGCGCCTCGTCCGTCGCGGACTCGTCATCGGCGTGATCGTGGTCCTCGCCCTCGTCGTGACCCTCGTTGCCCGGGTAGTCGTGCGAGAACTCCACCGCGGTGACGACGTGCGGGTCCTGCGCATCCTGCAAGAGGCTGTCGATGAACGCGTCGTAGCCGCCGCCGTTCTCCACCACGAGGTCGGCCTTCTGCAGCGTCAGGCGGTCGCGAGCGCTCGCCTCGTAGGAGTGCGGGTCCTGGGTGGCCGAGTCGATGATCGAGGTGACGTCGACCCGGTCTCCGCCGACCTGCGCGGCGATGTCGCCGTAGACGTTGGTGCTGGCGACGACCGTCACCGCGCCGTCGTCCTCCGCCGCGCCCGAGGTCGACGAGCATCCGGCCAGGGAGAGGGCGGCGACCGAGGCGAGCGTGAGGGCGAGGGCGGGCTTCTTCATGGGTCCCACTCTAAACGCTAATGAGAACCATTATCAAACCGGCCCTCGCCCCATCGATCCCGCCTCAGCTCGCGAGCGCCACCGGGGCGACCCACACCGTGGCCTCGCCCGGCAGCTCGGATCCGTCCAACGCGACGGTCGACAGCACGGCGTCGTCGGCCGCAGCGCCCAGATCGAACGGCGCGGTACCGAAGTTCGTCACGACCTCCCACCCGTTCGGGCGGCGGAACCGCAGCACGTCCTCCCGACCCGTGTCGATCCACTCGAGCGTCTCCCCGGTCTGCAGCAGTCGCCGCAGCCGCAGCGCCTCGCGGTACAGGTTGAGGGTCGAGCCGGGGTCGGCGTCCTCCACCTCGACGGCATGCTCCGCGAACCAGCCGGGCTGCGGCAGGTGCGCGCCGGCGGCTCCGAAGCCGTACGAGCTGCCGGACGCCGTCCACGGCAGAGGCACGCGGCAGCCGTCGCGGCCGAGGCCGTCGAAGTCCGCGCCGCGGAAGAACCCGGGGTCCTGACGCTGGTCGGGCGCGATGTCCGCGACCTCGTGCAGGCCCAGCTCCTCGCCCTGATAGAGGTAGGCGCTGCCGGGCAGGCCGAGCAGCAGCAGCGTCGCGGCGTGTGCCCGGCGCAGGCCGCCCTCGCGGTCGAGGCCCTCCTCCGGGCCGCCGGCGCGCACCCACTCGGTGCCCTGCTTGACCGCGCGGCCGCGCAGCGGCGGCAGGCCGTAGCGGGTGGCGTGCCGCGTCACGTCGTGGTTCGAGAGCACCCAGGTGGTCGACGAGCCGGCGGCCTGCGCCTGCGCGAGGTTGTCGGCGATGATGCGCTGGAAGTCCGCCGCATCGAAGTCGGCGACGAGCAGGTCGAAGTTGAACGCCTGCCCGAGTCCCTCCGCGGAGGCGTACTTCGCGCGGCGCTCCGGGGTCTCCACCCACGCCTCGGCGACCGCGGTGCGCGGCGGGTCGTACTCGTTGAAGACCGCCCGCCACTGGGCGTAGATCTCGTGCACGTCGTCGCGGTCGATCATCGGATGCGTACCGGAGGTGCGGTCCATCGCGTCGAGCTCGGCGCGCGACGGCAGCGGCTCGGTGAGGTCCTTCGTCAGCATGTGGGCCACGTCGATGCGGAAGCCGTCCACGCCGCGGTCCGACCAGAAGCGGAGCGTCGTGAGGAAGTCCTCGCGCACCTCCGGGTGGTCCCAGTTCAGGTCGGGCTGCTCGACGGCGAAGTTGTGCAGGTACCACTGGCCGTCCTCGACGCGCTCCCAGGCGCTGCCGCCGAAGACCGACACCCAGTCGGTGGGCGGCTCCGCGCCGTCGCGGCCGGTGCCCTCACGGAAGATGTAACGCTCCCGTGCGGCGGAACCGCGGCCGGCGGCGAGCGCCTCCTGGAACCAGGCGTGCTGGTCGGAGGTGTGGTTGGGGACGATGTCGACGACGACGCGGATGCCCCGCGCGTGCAGTGCCTCGACCATGGCGTCGAAGTCGTCGAGCGTGCCGAGACGGGGATCCACGTTCCGGTAGTCCGCCACGTCGTACCCGCCGTCGGCGAGCTCCGACGGGTAGAACGGGCTCAGCCACACCGCGTCGATGCCGAGCTCGGCGAGGTAGTCGGCGCGAGACACGATGCCGGGGATGTCGCCCAGGCCATCGCCGTCGGCGTCCGCGAAGCTCCGCGGATAGATCTGGTACACGGTGGCCTGGCGCCACCAGGTCGCGGTCTTGTCGTCTTCGCGGGTCGCGGTGAGCAGCGAATCGGTCATGAGGAAGAGGCTCTCCTTGTTTCTTGCGGGGGTCGGGTCAGCCCTTGACGGCACCCTGCGTGACGCCCTCCATCACCCAGCGCTGAGTGAAGAGGTAGGCGACGATCGCGGGCGCCATGGCCATCAGGTACGAGGCGAAGGCGACGTTGTAGTTGTTGCTGAACTGGTTCTGGAAGAGGTTCTGCCGCACCGGCAGCGTCTGCAGCGCCGGGTCGGAGATGATCAAGGACGGCATCATGAAGTCGTTCCAGGCGTAGAGGAAGGCGAAGATGCCGACCGTGGCGCTCATCGGCGCGAGCAACGGGAAGATGAGCCGCCAGAACGTCTGCCAGGTCGTGGCACCGTCGATCCGCGCGCTCTCCTCCAGCTCGATCGGGATCGAGCGCAGGAACGCCGTGAACAGCAGCACGCTGAAGCTGAGCTGGAACATGGTGGCGAGGATGATCACGCCGAACGGGTTGTCGAGACCGACGCGCCCGGTGAGCTGGATCTGCGGAAGCGCCACGACGGGGAACGGGATGAACATCGCCGCGAGCAGGTAGAAGAAGGAGTACCGGAACAGCCGGCGGTCCCAGTTGCGCACGATCGCGTACGACGCGAAGGCCGCGAGGACGATCGTCGCGATGACCGTCCCCGCCGTGACGAGCAGCGAGATCGCGGCGCCGACCGGGAACTTCGTCAACGTCCACGCCTGCACGAAGCCGTCGATGCTGAACGGCGCCGGCAGCGAGAACGCGTTGCCGTCGACCGCCTGGCCGGTGGTCTTGAACGCCATCGAGATCGTCACGTACAGCGGGATGAGGATGGTCGCCGTGCAGAGGATCAGGATGATGGTGCCCGACCAGTTGACGCGCTCCATCTTCTGGCGCTTCCGGCGTCCGTCCGCGGGGATGGTGGTGAGGGTCTCCGTCGACATCAGAACGTGTTCCTTCCGCGGGTCAGCGAGAGCTGGAGGACGGAGATGAGCACGGCCACGATGAAGAAGATCGTGGCGTTGGCCATCTGGTAGGCGTAGTCGCCGCCGTTGAAGCCCGCGATGATCGTCATCGCGACGCTGCGGGTGGCGGTGCCCGGGCCGCCGTTGGTGAGGCCGACGATGATGTCGTAGGCGTTGAGGAAGCCCTTGAAGCCGAGGATCACGTTGATGACGACGTATCCGGCGACGAGGGGGATGGTGATGCGGGTGAGCTGCTGCGTGCGGCTGGCGCCGTCGATGCTCGCCGCCTCGTACACCTCACCCGGTACCGACAGGAGCCCGGCGATGTAGATGAGGAGCGTGCCGGGGACCGCCTGCCAGGCGGTGACGATGACGATCGCGACCCAGGCGAGGTCGGGGTTGGCGAGCAGGCTCGTCTCCAGCCAGGGGATGCCGGTGGCCGCGCCCGCCGCGGGGATCGAGTTCGAGAACAGGAAGTTGAAGACGTAGGCGATGATGATGCCCGAGATAACCATCGGGATCACGAAGATCGTCCGCAGGCCCGTCTTGAACCGGATGCGGGACGTGAGGCCGACCGCCAGCAGGAAAGCGATGACGTTGACGACGATCACGGTCGCGATCGAGAACCCGAAGGTGAACAGGTAGCTCTGCAGGATGGCCGGGTCGCTGAACAGCGCGATGTAGTTCGTCAGCCCGTTGAAGCTCCACTCGCCGATGCCGATGGAGTCGGTGAAGCTGAAGAAGATGCCGATCACGCCGGGGACGGTGATCGCGAGCGTGAAGATCACGAGGGTCGGCAGGAGGAACAGGTAGTAGATCGGCTCGACGCGGCGCGTGTGGCGGCGGATCTTCCGCGGCCCGCCGGTGAGGATCGCGGTGGTGCTCGTCCCGGCGTCGGCGCCGGTGGTCGTGGTCGTGCTCATGGCGCGGACTCCTCTGTCTCGCCCGATGCGGAATCCTCGGAACTCGGGATGGGGGCGCGGAAGGCGATGCGAGCCCAGTCGGCGTCCATGGTGCGGAGGATGGACGACGGGGCGGCGCCGAGGACCATGGCCTGCGCGTAGTTGAAGATCGGGAGGGTCTTCGGGACGAGCACCGAGGGGCCCTGGTAGATCCGGCCCTCGTCGTAGTACGGGATCATGCCCTCGATGCGCGGGTCGTCCGGCGGCGCCGCGTCGGTCGTCGGGGTGAACCCGAGCTGCGACGCGTTGTACTCCTCGATGTTCTCGGGAAGGTAGAGGTACTCCAGGAAGTCGCGTGCGGCCTCTTGGTGCTTCGACTCCTCCGGGATCATGACCGCGAGGTCCATGTTCACGCGGACCGCGAGGTCGGCGGGGTCGTCCGTCATGGGCAGCGGGAAGGTGCCGAGGTCGAGGTCGGGGTCGGTCTTCGCGATCTCGCTGAACGCCCACGGCCCCTGCAGGTACATCGCGGCCTCGCCCTTCGCGAAGGCGAGGTTCCCGTCTCCGTACGCCCGGCTCGCGGCGTCCTCGTTCGTGTACTCGTCCGCGAGCACCATCATCTTGTCCATCGGCTCCGCGAAGTCCTTCTCGAAGGAGACCTCCGAGTCCGGGCCGACGTCGGTGCCCTCGGCGGCGAGCGCATCGAAGAACGCCAGCACGTCGAGCGAGCCGCCGACGGCGTAGTCGTACCACCCCTGCCCGACCGTCCAGTCGTCCTTGAAGGTGGCGTAGAACGGGTCGATCCCGGCCTCACGGAGGCTGTCGCTGACTGCGAGGAGCTCATCCCACGTCTGCGGCACCTCCAGGCTCTGCTCCGCGAAGATCTGCTTGTTGTAGATGACCGAGGCGGCCATGACCGAGTACGGCAGGGCGCTGGTGCGGCCCGCGCAGGAGCCGTACTGGTCCATGAGCGGCTGCAGGTCGTCGCGGATCCCGGCGGCGGCCTCGGTGTCGGAGAGGTCGGTGAGCGCGCAGCGCTGCACGAACCGGGCGACCTCGTAGTTGTAGTTGGCGAGCATGATGTCCGGCGGATTGCCCCGGACGAAGCTCGCGGAGACGACGTCGACGCCGGACGTGTCGATCTCCACCCGCACGTCGTCCTGCGACGCGTTGTACTCGGCGACGAGCTCCGTCATGAACGGGATGGCCTCGCGCTTGCTGAACGTGAAGCGGATGGTCTCCGCTCCACCGCCGGCGGCGCAGCTCGTGAGCGCCGTGCCGGTCAGCACGAGGCCGAGCGCTCCGGCGGCCCAGCGCACCGCCCGTGATCGTGTGGCAGACACCATCGTCCTTTCGTAGATCCGCGGAGTAAATCTAGTGAGCGAATTTAGTCCGTCTAGAGGTACTGTCTCATCTGGGCGACAGAAAGGTCAAGGGGAGTGGCAGAGGTCTCGACAGGACTCGGCACCGGCCGCGCGAGTGTGAGCGCGGTGCTCGACTTCGCCTGGACGGCCGGCGAGTTCACCGCCACCGAGGCGATGGCCGGCACCTCGCTCACCCGCTCCACGGCCATCGACGCCATCGACACGCTCGTCACCGCCGAGGTGCTGCGCGAGCTGCCGAACGCGCGCGCCATCGGCGACTACCGCTCCGGACGCCCCGCGCGCCGCTTCGCCCTCGCGGCGGACCTCGGCGTGGTGATGGGCATCGACGCCGGCGACACGCACCTCGCGGTCACCGTCGCGGATCTGCTCGACCGCACGCTCGTGCATCATCGCGTGGAGGTCGACCCCGCGCAGAGCGCCGACGACCGTCGGACGACGATCCTGCAGCACCTCGCCGCCGCGCGCGACGAGGCCGGGGTGCCCGCGGAGCGCGTGCTCGCGGTGTGCGCCGGTGTCGCCGCCCCCGTGAACCGCGACGGCATCTCACCCCCGCACCCCGACGGCTTCTGGGAACGCACGAACCCCGGCCTCGCGGACGCTCTGCGCGACTGGGCACCGGTGGTCGAGGTCAAGAACGACGCCCAGCTGGCCGCGATCGCCGAGGGGACGCTCGGGGTCGCCGTCGACTGCCGCGACTACGTGGCCCTGCTCGCCAGCGAGCGCTTCGGCGGCGGCGTCGTCGTCGACGGGCATGTACTGCACGGCGCCCACGGCGGCGTCGGCGAGGGCGTGGTGTTCGACCACATCGTCGGCGTCGGCTCGGCGGTCGGGCTGCGGCACGCGCTGGAGGAGCACGCCCGGGCCGCCGTCGCGGACGGCGAGGCTGCCGCCGCCGGACCCATCGGCCGGCTCGTGGCGGACGGGCCGGTCGATCCCCGGCTGGTGCTGACGCTCGCCGCCTCCGGAGACCCCGACGCCCTCCGCGTCGCCGAGCGCGTGGGCGCCACCCTCGCCCGCGTCGTCGGCGTGCTCGGCAGCATGTACGACCCCGCCCGCGTGATCATCTGCGGGGCCGTGGCGGAGAGCATCGAGCCTGTGCTGGCCGCCGCCCGCCGGATCCTCCCGGACGAGCTGCACCTGCCCGCGCCGGAGATCCTCGCCTCGACGCTCGGCGCGGAGGTCGTGTCAGCCGGGGCCGTCGCGACCGCCCGGAAGGCCGCCCGGGAACGGGCCGTTCCCCGCCTCGCGGAACAGCGCCTCACCGCCTGACCCTCTCCCTCTCCCTCTCCCTCCCCCCGCCAGAACAGGCAAGCACGCGAGTTCAGGCTCTCCCACCCCTAGCAGCCTGTTCCCGCGCGAACGCCTGTGTCGCGGTCCGCTGTCGCGAGAACAGGCCCCCGCGCGCACTCAGGCGAACGCGGGGGTTCAGGCTCTCCCACCCCTAGCAGCCTGTTCCCGCGCGAACGCCTGTGTCGCGGTCCCCTGTCGCGAGAACAGGCCCCCGCGCGCACTCAGGCGAACGCGGGAGTTCAGGCTCTCCCACCTCTGGCAGCCTGTTCCCGCGCGAACGCCTGTGTCACGCGTCGCACGGACGGGGTGGTCGCGGTCAGGACAGTGTCGGCGGAATACCGAAGAGGCTGTGGAAGGCGGCCGTGCCGGCGGGAGAGATCGTCACGGCGCGCGAGGTCTGCTGAGCGTGGATCCAGCCCCTGTCACGCGCGGCGCGGAGGAGGACGGCTCCGAGGTGGCCCGAGAGATGCGAGCGCCGTTCGGTCCAGTCGAGGCAGCTCCGCACAAGAGGGCGACGAGACGACGGCACCAACGCGTCCGGCCCCGCGATGCTCTCGAACAGGTCGCGCCCCGTCGCGGTCACCGCGAGGTCCGGCGTGAGGTGCCCCCGCTCGACGAGCGCGTCGAAGAGGGCGACCCCCAGGCGACCGGCGAGGTGGTCGTAGCAGGTGCGGGCCAGGGCCATGCCGTCTCGCTCCGTCGCCGAGCGAAGGCTCGAGACGGGAGCCGCCTTCCCGACGTATGCCGTCGCGGCCTCGATGATGTGCGCGGCGTCGGGAGACGCGAGGGTGACGTAGGAGTGCCGCCCCTGTCGGCGCAGTGCGACGAGCCGGACGTCGAGGAGCGTCGTCAGGTGCTCCGACGCCGTCGACCTCGACACCCCGGCGGCACGCGCGAGCTCGCCGGACGTCCATGCCCGGCCGTCGAGGAGCGCCAGACACATCTGCACCCGGGTCGGGCTGCTGAGCGCGTGTCCCAGCTGGGACACGGACGAGGGATCGACGATCACGCCACGACGGGGTCGTCGAGGAGCGGCGCGCGGAAGTTGGAGCCGACCCGAGGCCCCTGGGCGAAGTAGTGGCGGAAGGCGTAGGAAAGAGGGTCCCACTTGTCCGTGTCGATGCGGTCCGGTCCGTGCGCCTTCAGGATGTCCTCGTGCACGTGGACCTGCAGGACCTCCGCTTCGACCGCCAGTGCGTCGCCGCCGTCGATCGGGATGATCTGCGCCACGCGCGCTTCGATCTGCACCGGACATTCTGCGATCCGGAAGGGGATCACCGCGTCCGACGGGACAGGGGTGAAGCCCCCGAGACTCCACTTGTCCGGCTCATGCCGGTACGCGGGAACCTTCTCGGCGGGAACCGGCGAGCGGCCGGTGGTCGGCGCGATCGCCTCCACGGCGTGCACGAGGTCGGCGGAGGGGAGGTTGATGACGAGGTCCCTGACCCGTTCGATGTTCGCGGCCGCCTGCCCTTCGGCACCGAGCCCGAGCATGTACCGCGTCCCCAGCGCCCATGCGGACGAGATCGGGCTGATGTTCGACGACCCGTCGGGGTTGACCGTGGTGATCAGCGCGACGGGAGTCCCGAAGTACAACACCGGCAGGTCGACGCTCCGCGTGGTTCTCATCCGTCCATTCTCGCCACCCGATCGTTCGGGCCGCGCCGAAGTGTGGACTCCCTCAGTCCACCAGGAGCGCGGGCTCCTCGAGGATGGAGGCGACGTCGGCGATGAAGCGGCTCATGCCGTCGCCGTCGATCACGCGGTGGTCGAACGAGCCGGCGACCGTGGTCACCCAGCGCGGGCGCACCTCGCCGTCGACGACCCAGGGCTTCTGGCTGATCGTGCCCATGGCGACGATGCCCGCCTCCCCCGGGTTGATGATCGGCGTGCCCGCGTCCATCCCGAACACGCCGATGTTCGTGATGGTGATGGTGCCGTTCTGCTGGTCGGCCGGCGGGGTCTTGCCCTCGCGTGCCGTGAGCGTGAGCCGGTTCAGGGCGCGGGCGAGGTCCTTCATGCTGAGGTCCTGCGCGTCCTTGATGTTCGGCACGAGCAGACCGCGGGGCGTGGCGGCGGCGATGCCGAGGTTCACGTAGTGGCGCACGGCGATCTCGGCCCCGGCTTCGGTGTCGATCCAGGCCGCGTTGACCATCGGCGTCCGGCGGACCGCCCAGATCACCGCGCGGGCCATGATGAGCAGTGGCGAGACCTTGATGTCGGCGTAGTCGGGCGAGGCCTTGAGGCGCTTGACGAGCTCCATCGTGCGGGTGGCGTCGATCTCCTTCCACACCGTCACGTGCGGGGCGGAGTACGCGCTCTGCACCATCG
>Ga0233424_10000226_pt1 | contig 77682 bp, 54 predicted proteins | sample Watercolumn_Towu_FD_181011 | JGI IMG/M metagenome (GOLD analysis project Ga0233424, IMG submission 181011) | Freshwater microbial communities from Lake Towuti, South Sulawesi, Indonesia - Watercolumn_Towuti2014_125_MG | ecosystem: Environmental > Aquatic > Freshwater > Lake | place: Indonesia... | reverse complement strand
GACGATGGGCGTCGAAGGGCGCATCTCACTTTCTTGCAAGCGACTCAGGCGTCGGAAACTGACAGAACGAAGGAGGCAGAAGAAACCGGGGGTCCGAGCCCATGTCAGGACTCATGAGGTTGGCAAAATGAATGGGGACAAACGAATGCGCGGCCAAAGGAGTGGATGCGCCCTCCTTCCTTCACCTGCCGTCCGTGCTGCGCCGTGTGCCAGTCCGTCGTTTTGCCCGCTTCTTTCTGTCAGTTCGTCCGCCCTTCCCGCTGTGCTGCAAGAAACTGAGATGCGCCCGGCGTCGAACCGTGGAACCGAGAAGGGCAGCGTTTGAACACGCTCTTTCCAATCCCAAGGCGAACCGGGGAACACGCATGTCCAGCCAGCTTCAGCCTGTGGCCGGCGAGTGGCGCATTCCTGAGTTTTGACTTCCGTGCCCACTTGGATTGCCCGAAGCTGCGCGCCGCTTTGACATGAAGAAGACCGCCAGGAATTCTCCCGTCCCGAATCTCCGCGCCTTCTCCTCCATGGTCGTGGACGGCCCGGAGCGCGCCGCCAGCCGCGCGATGCTCCACGCCGTGGGCTTCACGCGCGCGGATTTCCAGAAGCCGCAGGTCGGCGTCTGCTCCACCTGGAGCATGGTCACGCCGTGCAACATGCACATTGACCAGCTCGCCGTCAGCGTGGCGCAGGGCATCAACGAGGCCGGCGGCAAGGCCGTTGTCTTCAACACCATCACCATCAGCGACGGCATCTCCATGGGCAGCGAGGGGATGAAATACTCGCTCGTTTCGCGCGAGGTCATCGCGGACTCCATCGAAACGGTCGCGGGTTGCGAGGGCTTCGACGGCGTGGTGGCCGTGGGCGGCTGCGACAAGAACATGCCCGGCTGCATCATGGGCCTGGCGCGGCTGAACCGCCCCGGCATTTTCGTTTATGGCGGCACGATCCTGCCGGGCGACTATCGCGGCACGCCGGCGGACGTGGTGACCGTGTTCGAGGCCGTGGGCAAGCACGCGGCGGGCAAGGTGACGGACGCGGAGTTGCAGGAGATCGAGGAAGTCGCCATCCCCGGCGCGGGCTCGTGCGGCGGGATGTATACCGCGAACACCATGGCCAGCGCGATCGAGGCGCTCGGCATGAGCCTCCCCAACTCCAGCGCGCAGGCGGCCGTCTCGCAGGACAAGACGCGCGACTGCGAGGCTGCCGGCGCGGCGGTGCTGAACCTCCTCAAGCGCGGCATCCGCCCGCGCGACATCATGACGAAGAAGGCGTTCGAAAACGCCATCACGCTCGTCATCGCGCTGGGCGGCTCGACCAACGCCGTGCTGCACCTCATCGCGATGGCGCACACGGCGGGCGTGAAGCTGACCATTGACGACTTCACCCGCATCGGCAAGCGCGTGCCCGTGCTCGCCGACCTCAAGCCCAGCGGCAAATACGTGATGAACGAGCTGGTGAAGATCGGCGGCACCGTGCCGCTGATGAAGATGCTGCTCGACCGCGGCCTGATGCACGGCGACTGCCTCACCGTCACCGGCAAGACGATGGCCGAGAACTTGAAAAACGCGCCCAAGTATCCCGCGGGGCAGGACGTCGTGCGCGGCTTCGACAACCCCATCAAGCAGGACAGCCACCTCGTTATCTTCCGCGGCAACCTCTGTCCCACCGGCGCGGTCGGCAAGATCAGCGGCAAGGAAGGGCTTCAGTTCACCGGCAAGGCGATCTGCTTCAACAGCGAGGAACTGGCATTGAAGGCCATCCTCGACGGCACGGTGAAGGCCGGCCACGTCATCGTCATCCGCTACGAAGGGCCGCGCGGCGGCCCCGGCATGCGCGAGATGCTCTCGCCGACCTCGGCCATCATGGGCAAAGGGCTCGGCAAGGAAGTCGCGCTCATCACCGACGGACGCTTCAGCGGCGGCTCGCACGGCTTCGTCGTCGGCCATGTGACCCCCGAGGCTTACGAGGGCGGCCCGCTCGCCGTGGTGCAGAACGGCGACCCGATCGTCTTCGATGCCGCGAAGCGTGAAATCACGCTCGGCATTTCCAAGACGGAGATGGCCCGGCGCCTGCGCCAGTGGCAGCAGCCCAAGCCCCGCTACACCCGCGGCGTGCTCGCGAAGTATGCCGCCACCGTGAAATGCGCGAGCGAGGGCGCGGTGACGGATGTGGACTTGCAGGTGTGAGGCGCCGTGGCTGGACGCGTCTGCAAGTTACGCAGCCACGTTCGCGGCCTTCTTCGGCAGCAGCCGCAGCTTGCTGATCTGGTCGTGGTCGAAGATGTGAATGTGGTCGTCGGGATCCACTACGATGACCGTGGACTTCTTCTCGGCGAACATCAGTTGCTCGGGATGATGAAGCCGGATCACCTCTCCGTCCACGCGCAACTCGATCTGACGGAACGGCTGGCGATGCAGCGCGGCTTCGAGGTCTTTCAACTTCATTCCGCATGCTAGGGCGACGTGGCTGCTGGCGCAAGTCAGGCGTCTTTGCAATCCGCTCGGGCGAGGCTCTGGCAAATCGGGCGCATCTCACTTTCTTGCAGGACAACGGGAGAACGTGGATTGGCAGCCCAGCGCACTTCGCACGTTCTCACCCTCACCCCGGCCCTCTCCCTCCGAGGGAGAGGGGGCATCGTCGCCCGTCACTCCGTGGAATCGAACGCGGTGAGCGCACGCACACCGTCCCGAATCGCCAGCGCCGTCCGAAGCGCCTCCCTCTCCCAGCGGGAGAGGGTTGGGGTGAGGGAGAACGACCCCAAAGGTAGAACCGGCGTGCAAGAATCTGAGATGCGCCCTGGCAAATCACACGGTTGCCTTCTCACTGCCAAGTTTCAGCCATCGAACAACCTTGCCGCGTGACGGGTGTTCTGCACATCATTCGCAAGCCCCGTGAGCGGTTCGCCGTCCGGCCGTTTGCGGACATTGCTAATGCATTCTTCATCGCGCGCCTGCTTGCTCCTCGCCGCCACGCTCGCCACCACCACGCCACTGGTCGCGCAGGAGCAGACCGGCCCGCTTCCAGGGCACTCGTTCCATGGCGAAGCCTTCAATGAAGGCCCGCGACAGAAGGCTTACCTGATGGAGAACACCGGGCGCGTGCATCTGCCGGTCACGACGAAGAGCCCGCTCGCGCAGAAGTTTTTCGACCAGGGCGTCGGTCAGTTGCACGGCTTCTGGTATTTCGAGGCGGAGCGCAGTTTCCGGCAGGCGGCGAGCCACGACACGAATTGCGCGATGGCCTACTGGGGCATGGCGATGGCCAACACGAGCAACCAGAAGCGCGCGCGCGACTTCATCAAACGCGCCGTCGCCTTCAAGGCCAACGCGACGCCATGCGAGCAGCGGTGGATCGAGCTCTACGCGGAGTTCTGGAAGGACGACAAGCGGCCCGACCGCGAGCGGCGCAACGATCTGACGCGCGACCTCGAGAAGCTTGCGAAGGATTTCCCCGGCGATAATGCCATCGAGGCGAAGGCGTTTTGGGCGTATCACATCTGGAACAATGGCAGCGTGACAAACCACAACGCCGTGGACACAGTGCTCAAGGAGGTGTTCGCGGCCAACCCGGCGCACCCGGCGCACCATTACGTCATCCACCTTTGGGACAACAAGGATGCCAAGCTTGCGCTCGATTCGGCGGCGCAGTGCGGCCAGTCCGAGCCCGGCACGGCGCACATGTGGCACATGCCCGGCCACATTTACGACAAGGTCAAACGCTACGACGACGCGGTGTGGCAGATGGAAGCCAGCGCGCGAACGGACCACGCATTCATGGCTCGTGACCACGTGCTGCCGGACCAAATCCACAACTACGCGCACAACAACGAGTGGCTCGCGCGCAACCTCTCGCACGTCGGCCGCGCGCGCGACGCCGTGGACCTCGCGAAGAACATGATCGAACTGCCACGCCACCCGAAGTTCAACACGACCGGCAAGGGCAGCACGCTTTTCGGCCGCACGCGGCTCTTCGACACGCTGAACCGGTTCGAGATGTGGGGCGAAATCCTCGCGCTCGCGGACACGATCTACATGGAGCCCACGACGCAGTCCGGCGAGCAGGCGCGGCGGTTGCGGCTCATCGGGCTCGCGCAGTTTCACAAGGGCAACCCCGCCGAGGGCTCGAAACAAATCGCCGTTCTCGAAGCGATGATGAAACGCGAGCCGGCGACTGCGACGAACGCCACACCGGCAGCCGCCACGAATTCCGTGCCGTCGAGCGTCACGAACGCGACGCCAAGTGTCGAGTCCACGATCCGGGCGGTCGCCGCCACAGCGACATCCACGAACTCCGCGCCCTCACCCCCCCGCACCGCAAGAACCTCCACCAATGCGCTGCCGCCCATGCCCAACCGCCTCGCCATCGAAAACGCGCTCGCCGAGTTGCGCCTCGTTCAAGCGATCAAGGCGACCAACTTCGCCACGGGCAAGGAGCAGCTCGCCAAGTGCAAGGACCTCTCCAAGGAGCGGCAGGCACAATACGAGTTTGCCATCGGCAACACCGACACGGCGCTTCGACTTGCGCGCGAGGCCGTGCAATCGGGCACCAATCAGGTGCAGGTCTTCGCGAGCTACGTGGACCTCCTGTATCGGGCGCAGAAGTGGAAGGACGCGTTCGAGAACTTCTATCGCCTTCGCGACATCGCGTCGCACGCCGACCTCGACGTGCCGGTGATGCAGCGGCTCGCGCCCGTGGCGAAGGACCTAAAGTTGCCCGCCAACTGGAAACCCGCCATCGCGAAGAAGGCCGACACCGGCAACCGGCCGGACATCACCAAGCTTGGCCCATTCCGCTGGCATCCGTGGGCTTCGACGGACTTCGCGCTCGCCAGCGGTGACGGCCGGCAGATTTCGCTCAAGTCGTATCGCGGCAAACCCGTCGTCGTCATCTTCTACCTCGGCGCGGGTTGCGCGCATTGCATCGAGCAGCTCAACGCATTCGCGCCGCTCGCGCAGGAATTCGCCAACGCCGGCATCTCGCTCCTCGCCGTCAGCACCGATAGCGTGGAGGGCTTGCGCGCGACGCACGAGAAGTCGAAACAGGCGGGCGGCTTTCCGTTTCCCATCGCGAGCGACACGTCGCTGAAGACCTTCAAGGCGTGGCGCGCGTTCGACGACTTCGAGAACCAGCCGTTGCATGGGAGCTTTCTCGTGGACGGCGACGGCCTTGTGCGCTGGCAGGACATCAGCTATCAGCCGTTCATGGACACGAAGTTCCTCCTCGAAGAAGCGAAGCGCCTGCTCAAGCAGCCCAAGGCGCGCCTCGCGGGAATGCCGGACAAGTCAACGCGTCCGGCAGACGCCGTGTGTCGTTGAAATCCCGGCGAACTGCCGTCGCATCGTTCACGCGGCGCGGTTTCTGGCGGCGCAGAATTCCACGAGCAGGTCGTGATACGCGCGCGCGGTGTCCGGCCACGAATAACGCTGCGCGTGGCGGGCGATGGCATCCGTCCGCGGTGGCGAAGCCAGTTCGGTTTCGAGCGCAGCGGCCCTCGCGCCCACATCTCCGCGCGGTGTCAGTCTTCCGAGCAGCGGGTCGTCGAGAAGCTCCGGAATGCCCCCGACGCGCGGAGGCGCGGGGTGGCGCAAATAGGCCGGGAGCCAGGGGTGAAACGCGCGATTCATCGCGCTGTCATCGTTGGGCGGCGCGCTCGAGCACGTCCATGCTCGTCTCCACGCTGAAGACCATCCCCTCCGTGAGCGCGCGTTTGATCTTGTGCTTCGTGTTCTTGCCGAAGGCCGCGAAGATTTCGTCCTCGGTCTTGCGCAGCATGATGAGCGGCGTGTATTTGGGCTGGCGCCGGAAACCCGGCACGCGGCCGAGCTTCGAATGGAACTCCCGACCTTTCTGGAATGGCGTTCAACTCTCGCTCTGAATAGCCGCTAGCCCTCCTTATCCACGAGCTTAAGCTAACTCCATCTACTAGGGGGCAGTGCCAGATCAAACATCTGAGACCTCTGCGAAATGGGTTGAAGGGCGTTGAATTGAGTGAACGGGTTTCAAATTGAGTTTCGAGGCTGCATTGCGATCACGGCGGACGGCGTCCACGAGTCTGGATCAGCCGCGATCGGTGCGGAATCGCCGGCGCCGACCGGCTTGGAGCGTGTTGGTTTCCGTGCGTTCATGCCGCGCTCACGCTCACCCGCCGCTCCAGTCCCAAGTTCCATCGGCAACGTCCCTACGAACTTCGTGCCTCGGTTCACATTCCCGACGAACACTCCTTGTTCGGCAGTGCCTCGGCGTCACCGTAGAGTGGCCGGGCGAATCTCGATCTGGTGCGGGTCGCTTCCCCGCGGTTCTTGCACCTGTCACAAGCGCGTGCAAGTTCCCCGCGTCCTGTTCGCCACAAGGCGCGCCTTGCGCGCGCGGTTTCCCACGCTACAGTCCACGTCCAACCGCCATGAAACTTTCCCGCCGTTTCCTCGCGCCGCTGCTTGCGGCTTCGGCCATCCTCGCATGCTCCACATTCTCTGGCCCGGCGGGCGCGGCCCAAAAGCTCAACGTCCTGTTCATCGCTGTGGATGACATGAACAACGACCTCGGCTGCTACGGGCATCCGCAGGTCAAGTCACCGAACCTGGACCGGCTCGCGAAGATGGGCGTGCGCTTCGACCGCGCGTATTGCCAGTTCCCGCTGTGCTCGCCGAGCCGCTCGTCGCTGATGACCGGCCTGCGGCCCGACACCACGCGCGTGTTCGATCTTCAGTATCACTTCCGCACGCACATGCCGGACGTGGTGACGCTGCCGCAGATGTTCATGAACAACGGTTACTACGCCGCGCGGGTCGGGAAGATTTATCACTACGGCAACCCCGGCCAGATCGGCACGAGCGGGCTCGACGACCCGCCTTCATGGAAGCACGTGGTGAATCCGGCGGGGCGCGACAAGACGGTGCTCGAGCCGGAGTTCATCAACTTCACGCCGAACCGCGGACTCGGCAGCGCGATGGGCTGGTATTCCGACAAGACCGGCAAGGACGAGGAGCACACCGACGGCAAGGTCGCCATCGAGGGCATCAAGCTCATCGAGGCGAACAAGGACAAACCCTTCTTCCTCGCGGTCGGCTTCTACAGGCCGCACACGCCCTACATCGCGCCGTCGAAATACTTCGAGGCGTATCCGCTCGCGTCCATCAAGCTGCCCGAGGAGCCCGCGGGCAACCGCGATTCCAAGCCCAAGCCCGCGATCGCGTCCACGCCGCAGCCTTGGTTCGGCTGCACGGTCGAGCAGGCGCGCATCAGCAAGCAGGCTTACTACGCAGGGATCACGTTCGTGGACGCGCAGATCGGGCGGGTGCTCGACGCGATGGACCGGCTCAAGTTGTGGGAGAAGACCGTCGTCGTGTTCTGGAGCGACCACGGCTACCACCTCGGCGAGCACGGCTTGTGGATGAAGCAAAGCCTCTTCGAGGAAAGCGCCCGCGCGCCGATGATCATCGTCGCGCCCGGCGCGAAGGGCAACGGCAAGGCCTGCGCGCGCACGGTGGAGTTCGTGGACATTTATCCCACGCTCGCCGACTTGTGCGGCCTCACGCCACCGAAGAACCTCGCCGGCGCGAGCCTCAAGCCGTTGCTCAACGACCCGGCAGCCAAGTGGGACAAGCCCGCCTTCACTCAAGTCTGGCGCGGCGGCTTCCCCGGACACAGCATCCGCACCGAGCGCTGGCGTTACACCGAGTGGGACGACGGCAAGCAGGGCGTCGAGCTTTACGACCACGACGCCGGCCCGCACGAGTTCAAAAACCTCGCCGACGACCCGAAACACGCGGACACGGTGAAGCAGTTGAAGTCGCTCATCGCGAAAAACTGGGCCGAGCCTTACGTGAAGCCCGGCAACGGAAAGAAGAAGGCGCAGGCGGAATGAGGGCGACGCGCCACTGAACTGGCTGGCGAGCATTCATGGGCGACGCGCGGGGAACTTCAACGTCCAACGTCGAACATCCAACGTCCGGGGAACGGCCAGCCTTCGGACTCTCGATGTTGGAAGTTCGGCGTTGGGCGTTGGGTGTTGGACGTTTTCTGGGAAAGCACGCGCGCTTGCCGCTTCCCGCGCCCCCGCTATGCTGTCGAGACAATGCGCGACCTCATCCGCTCCCTTTCACTGCTCATGCTCGCGTCCATGCTGACAGCGTGTTCGCCGCGGAAGCCCGCCGCGCCCGTTCCTTCGAGCAACTCCACCAACACCGTGTCCACTTCAACGAACTCCACGGCCGCCGCGAAGCAACGCAAGCACACCAACCGCCTCGCGAAGGAGAAATCGCCCTACCTCCTCCAGCACGCGCACAATCCCGTGGACTGGTTTCCGTGGGGCGAGGAGGCCTTCGCCAAGGCGCGCAAGGACAACAAACCCATCCTCCTCAGCATCGGCTACTCCACGTGCCACTGGTGCCACGTCATGGAGCGCGAGTCCTTCGAGAACGAGGACGTGGCGAAATTCCTCAACGAAAACTTTGTCTCCATCAAGGTGGACCGCGAGGAACGGCCCGACGTGGACAAGATTTACATGACCGCCGTGCAGGCGATGGGCCAGGGTGGCGGCTGGCCGCTCAACGCCTTCCTCACGCCGGACCTCAAGCCCTTCTTCGGCGGCACCTACTTCCCGCCCGAGCCCAAGTTCGGGCGCCCGAGCTTCATGCAAATGCTCCAGCGCATCTCGCTGCTGTGGCAATCGCAGGCCGCGGACATCAAGGAGTCCGCCGCGCAAATCCACAAGCAGCTCGCGGAGGCCACCTCCACCGAACCGTCCCCTGATCTCGTTGTCTCGCGCGAAGCCCTGACCAACGCGATGAATCTCTTCCTCCGCCACCACGACCCCGTGAACGGCGGCTTCGGCCGCGCGCCGAAATTCCCGCGCCCTTCGCAGCCCGCGTTCCTGCTTCGCGCGGGCGTGCGCTTCGGCGACACCAACGCTGTGCGCGCCGTGTTGCACACGTGCCAGCGCATGGCCGCCGGCGGCATCTACGACCATGTCGGCGGCGGCTTCGCGCGCTATTCCGTGGATGAAAAGTGGCTCGTGCCGCACTTCGAGAAGATGCTCTACGACAACGCGCAGCTCGCGCACCTGTTCCTCGACGCGCACCTCGTCACCGGCGACATCCAATACGCCGACGTCGCGCGCGACATCCTCCGCTACGTGCTCCGCGACATGACGCATCCCGACGGGGGCTTCTACTCCGCCGAGGACGCCGACAGCGAGGGACACGAGGGCAAGTTCTACTGCTGGACGAAGGCCGAACTCGCCGCCCTGCTCACCGCCGACGAACTCAAGCTCGTCATCCGGCGCTTCGGCGTCACCGAGGAGGGCAACTTCGAGGACCACTCGCACCCGCAACCGCTCAAGAAGCAGAACGTGCTCAGCATCGTGGACGCCGCGCTCGCGCCCGAGCAAGTCTCAACCCTCGCCTCGGCCATGAAGAAGATGTTCGAGCACCGCGCCAAGCGCATCCGGCCGCACTTGGACGACAAAATCCTCGCCTCATGGAACGGCCTCATGCTCGGGGCCATCGCCCGCGCAAGCGTCGTGCTCGATGACCCCGCCCTGCGCCGCGCCGCGGAGAAAAACGTCGCGTTCCTGCAAGCCAAACTCTGGGATGCGCCCACCAAGACCCTCTTCCACCGCTGGCGCGACGGCGAGCGCGACACCACGCAATTCCTCGACACCTACGCGTTCCTGGCCGACGGCGTCCTGCACCTCTACGAAGCCACGCTGGACCCGCGCCACCTCGAGTTTTCGCTCGAGCTCGCCGAGACCATGCTCGCCAAGTTCCACGACCCCGGGCACGGCGGTTTCTTCCAAAGCCCCAAGGGCGCCGGCGACCTCATCCTGCGCGTGAAGGAGGAATACGACGGCGCCGAACCCGCGGGCAACAGCGTGGCCGCGCTCGTGTTGATGAAACTGTCGGCCATCACCGACCGCAAGGACCTCCGCAAGGCCGCCGAGAGTTCCGTGCGCCTCTACGCGCACCGCATCCTCGCCGCGCCACAGGTCGTCCCCTACCTCCTGCTCGCGACCGACTGGCAACTGGAGGAACCGCGCCGCGCCGTGCTCGCGGGCGACCCCGCCTCGACACCCGCCGCGCCGCTGCTGCGCGCGGTTCATGGTGTTTACCAGCCCAACAAAGTCGTCCTCGGCACCACCGGACCCGTCGAACCCTTCGCGAAGACCCTCCCGCCCAAGGACGGCCCCGTCCTCTACATCTGCACCGGCACCGAGTGCAAAGCGCCAACCAAGGTGCGCGAGGAAATTCTTGGACACTTGAAGTAACAGCGCGCCGGGTCCTACGGTTTCGTGATTTTGACCGTGTTGGATCCCCGCTCGTTGCCCGTGTTCGTCATTACATACACCTTGAACACGCTCACGGCGCCCGGCAGCCCCAGCCCTTGCAACGTGAAGAACTCCAGCGGCGCGCCAAGGTCCGCGTTGCCGATCCCCGACTCGTCCTCGACATTGTAAGTGCTGCCCGGGCTCCACCGGATTTCATACTGGGCCAGGTCCGGGTCCGTCGAGGCCGTCCAGGTGATCTTCGCGTTGCTCGTCGGGGCGTTCCAGATCCCCATGGCGTTCACCGCGTCGGGCGTCGAGCCCGGCTTGGGCGAGAGCTTTGGCAGCGACTGCGCCAACGGGTCGCCCTCCGGAAACTCCGACGGCACCGCGACGCGATACGAGCGCAGGATGGGATAGATCGTCTGCTCCAGCTTCGTGCGCTCGCCGCGCGCGAGCGTCACCAACAGGTCCGCGCGCCCCACCAGGCCGAACTGCGAGCGCAACCCCGCCAGCGCCGTCGTGAAATCCGCCAGCGCATGCCCGCCCAGCAACGTTAGCGGCGGCATGAAGCCCGGATTGCCCGGCAGCGTGTTGATCTTGCCCCGCAACGTCTCCATGTCATCCAGCGCCGGGACGAAGTTGCCATGCGCGTCCGGCTCGCTGGGCACCAGTGGCAGCGCGCCGAGGAACGGCGAGCCCGGCAGCTTCGCATGCACCGTCTCCTTGAACTGGTTCAATCGCGCGATCATGTCCAGCTTGCGCGCGCGAAGGTCGCCACTGGCCAGCTCCTGGTCGTTGATCCTGCCCTGAATCTCCGTGTGCTTCGACTGGAGACTGTTCCGGCGCGCCTCCAGGTTGCCGCGCGTGATTGTGCCGGGAGGCGCCGAAAAATGCGCCCGGGGCGGGCGCGCTCCCAAGTCGGCTTCGGTGTTCGGGTTGAGTCCATTTGGACCCGGCCGTCACAAGTTCCCGCGCGGCGCAATGGAATGCAGGCGGGCGTGTGAACGCCCACCCACCAGTCGACTTGTTGCTCTTGATTTGAACCCGAATTCCGAAGTCGGCCTCAAGAGAACGCAGAGAACACAAAGCCTGGCGTTCGAATGCCTCCACAGCAGGTGTAGAACATTCTCCCGCTACCAACACCTGCTTGGTTCTTCTCTTTGCGAGCTTTGCGTTCTTTCGCGGCGATGCTGTTTCGGTATTCGGGTTGAACCCGAACTCCGAACCAGGGGGAGCACACGCGCCCCGCGTGTGGCTGGACGCGCCCTCGCGTCCAGCCCCCAACGCTGGCGCGGCCCACGAACCTTCGGGACCCTTCCGCGCGCGCCGATTGTTCCGCGCGGGCGCGGCGAGTTCGGCGGGGTCGAGGGCTGGCGTGCGTGTGTCCGCGCCGCGTGATTCGTGGTCCTTGGTGGCGCGCGTCCTCGAGGGGTCTGGCGGCGCGGCTGCGCGCGTCGAACTGGATTGGGTCGCTTCGGTCGAGGTGGCCTTGCACGCGGGGCAGACGGCCTCCGCCGGGTCCGCGGGCAGGACTGCGCGGCAGCTTGAACAATGACGGGGCTCCACCATGGACTGCGCGGATTATGTCGCGAGCCCACGCGGGAGTGATGCGCGAATGGCAGCCCACCCGACGCGCCCGGTTCACTGCCCGGCGCCGTGTCGAAGGCACTTTCCCGGCCGCGCCCGCGTGTGCTTGTCGTCCTCGACCACCGGCACGCCGTTCACGGTGACGAGCTTGAAGCCCGTGGCGTAGGCGTGCGGCGCGTCGAAGGTCGCGTTGTCCGTCACGGTCGCGGGGTTGAACACGACGAGGTCCGCCCACGCGCCTTCGCGGATGAAGCCGCGGTCCTTGAGCCGGAAGGTGGTCGCGGGCAGTGAACTCATGCGGCGCACGGCGTCCTCGGGAGTGAGTTGCTTGAGCTCGCGCACGTAGCGGCCGAGCACGCGCGCGTTGTTGCCGTAACCGCGCGGGTGCGGGACGCCCTCGCCGAACTTACGCACGCCGGAATCGCTCGCGAACATCGTGTTGGGGTGCGCGAGATACTTCTGCAGGTCCTGCTCGTTCATGCTGTAGAACACGCACGAGCAGCCGCCGTGGTTCTGGATGTCGAGGATGAGTTCGATTTGGTCGTCGAGCGAGTCGGAGCCGCGCTGTTTCTTCGCCGCGTCGGGCACGCGGAGCCCGTTGAGGTTCGGGTTGCGCCGGTAGCTCGCGATGGCAACGTAGTCGTAACTGTCCTGCCCGCGCGCGAGCATGGACTTCTTCATCGCGGCGACCATCTCGGACTTCTTCACCGGGTCCGCGAGGCGCCCGGCGAATTCCTTCGTGCCGCCCTCGCGAAACTCGGCGGGAATGACCGTGCTGATGCTGGTGCTGCTGGCGGGATACAGATACTGGTCCTGCGTGATATCGAGCCCCGCGGCGCGGGCGCGCTCGATGGAGGCGAGCACCTCGGCGGCGCGGCCCCACGCGGATTTTCCGCTGAGCTTGATGTGCGAGATGTTCGCGCGGATGCCCGCCTCGCGCGCGATGGTGAAAAGCTCCTCGAGCGCGGACTGGATGCGCGTGTCCTCGTGCCGCATATGGCTCGAGTAGATGCCGTCGTGCGTGGCGGCGATGCGCGCCAGCGCGACGATTTCATCGGTCTTGGCAAACGAGCCCGGCAGGTAGATGAGCCCGGTGCTCAAGCCGACCGCGCCGTCCTTCATGGCCTTCTCAACGAGCGACTTCATCTTGGCGAGTTCGTCGGCGGTCGGCGGCCGCATGAAGCTGCCGCCCATGCCGTCGGAGCGCACCGTGTTGTGGCCGATGAGCGAGCAGACGTTGGCGGAGATGTTTGTGGCCTCGAGTTCCTTGAAGTAAGCGCCCAGGTCCAGGCGCGAGCCGCCGCAGTTGCCGAGCACGAGCGTCGTCACGCCCATGCGCACGAAGTTTTCCGCAAGCGGCAGGTCCTCGATGCCCTCGGCGTGCGTGTGCACGTCCACGAAGCCCGGCGCGATGATGTGGCCCTTGCAATCCACGGTGCGCTTCGCGTCGCCCGCAAGCCTGCCGATGGCGGCGATGCGCCCGTCCTTCACGGCAACGTCCGCAAAGAAGGCCGGATTGCCCGAGCCGTCGGCGACTCGGCCGTTGCGAAGCAGCAGGTCGTAAGTGGCGGCGTGCGGCGACGAAGCCGCAAGAAAGCCCGCGAGACAGAGGAAGGACTTCATGGAGCCGGGTGATAACAGCGGCGAGGCGGGAGCGCGAGAGTGGAGTTGGGAGACGTGTTTTGTGTTCAGTGTTCCGAATCACGATCCATGCGGACTCGCTCGGGGACGAAACACGAAGCACGGAACACGCATCCACTCCCGCATTGCCTCGCGCCGTTGCCCCGCCTACAAACGCCCATGCTTCTCGCCCGAACTGCCCTGCTCGCCACGCTCGTCGCCATCGTCGCCACGGCTGAACCTCCCTCGCTCCCGCCCGGCGTCACCAACTCGCAGAAAGCCGGTGACGAACCGCCTTCACCGAAGGAGTCGCTCGCGAAAATCACGCTGCCGCCGGGCTTCCACGCGCAACTCTTCGCCGCGGAGCCGGACGTGATGCAACCCATCGCCATCGAGTTCGATGACCGCGGGCGCCTGTGGGTCGCCGAGTGCTTCGCGTATCCTCAGTGGGACAAGAAGAACGGAGTAACGAACCCCACGCCTGACCGCATCCTCATCTTTAACGACAAGAACGGCGACGGCATCGCCGACGAGCGGAAGGTGTTTCTCGACAAAGGCCGGCTCATCACGAGCGTGCTGCCGGGTTTTGGTGGCGTGTGGGTTCTCTCTGTGCCCGAGCTGCTGTTCTATCCGGACGCGAACGGCGATGACATTCCCGATGGCCCGCCGGTGGCGCACCTCGACGGCTGGACGCCAAATGCGCGGCACAACTTCGTGAACGGCCTCGCGTGGGGGCCGGACGGCTGGCTCTACGGGCGGCACGGCATCACGACCAATTCGTTTGTCGGAAAGCCCGGCGCGCCCGACAGCGAGCGCCTGCTGCTCAACTGCTCCATCTGGCGCTATCATCCGGTGACGCAGAAGTTTGAGGTCGTCTGCCGCGGCACGACGAATCCGTGGGGACTCGACTGGGACGAGAACGGGCAGGCGTTCTTCTCGAACAACGTCATCGGCCACTTCTGGCACGTGATTCCCGGCGCGTTCTACAAGCGCATGTTCGGCGAGCACTTCAATCCGAACCTCTACGAGTTGATGGAGAGCTGCTCGGACCACTTGCACTGGGCGGGCGCGAAATGGCAGGAGGCGCGCGGCGGTGCGACGCACGACGCGCTCGGCGGCGGCCACTCGCATTGCGGGCTGATGATCTACCTCGGCGACAACTTTCCGCGCGAGTGGCGCGGGCGCGCGTTCATGGGGAACACCCACGGCAACCGCACGCTCTTCGACACCATCGAGCGCAAGGGCGCTGGCTACACCGCGAAGCACGGCGGCAATTTCCTCATGGCGAACGACCCGTGGTTCCGCTCGACCGCGCAATACTACGGGCCGGACGGCGGTGTGTTCGTGACGGACTGGAGCGACCTTGGCGAGTGCCACGACCATGACGGCTCGCACCGCACTAGCGGCCGAATCTACAAGGTCAACTACGGCATCAAGACCACAACGGCGACCGCTGCACCGCTCGACTTGGCGAAGCAATCCGACGCCGACCTCATCAAGCTGCTCGGTCACGCGAACGAGTGGCAGCGCCGTCACGCGCAGCGGTTGCTTCAGGAACGTGCCGCAGCAGGCAAGCTTGCGAAGGCCACGCCCGCCGCGCTGCTCAAGGCGCTCAACTCCGCCAAGTCGCGACACGACAAGCTTCGCGCGCTGTGGGCGTGCTGGGTCACCGGCGCGATCGCGAAGGAGGAAGCCGGCAAGTTCCTTGCGAGCGCAGACGAGCACGAGCGCTGGTGGGCCATCCGCTTGCTGACCGAGGACAACGCGCCGTCCGCGTGGGCGCTCGCGACCTTCGCGCGCATGGCGAAGAACGATTCCTCGGCGTTCGTCCGCCTCGGGCTCGCGTCCGCATTGCAGCGAATTCAACTCGCCGACCGCTGGCCCATCGCCGAGGCGCTGCTTTCCCGCGCCGAGGACGCTGCCGACAAGGACCTCCCGCTCCTCATCTGGTATGGCATTGAACCAGCGGTTGCCGAGAATCCAGCCAGGGCCGCTGCGCTGCTCGCGAAGTGCCAGATACCGCAGGTGCGCCAGTTCATCACGCGCCGGCTCGCGGCGAAGTGATGCCGGCCGCAATCGAATCGGCCAGGCATTGCAATGAGGTTGACCCGCATCACGCCGGCGCTCGCGCTATTCCTCGCTGTGCTGCGATGCGCGGCGGCGACCAATGAGTTTCTTCACGTTCAGCGTGGCGACCTGCCCGTGCTCATCACCGCGCCTCACGGCGGTTCGAAGTCCATTCCAGGCGTGCCCAAGCGCAAAGGGCCGGAGGGCGAACTCAAGAACGGCAAATTTGTCACGTCACGTGACTCGGGCACGCTCGAACTCGCGCTCGCCGCAGCGAAGGAAGTCGAGCGCATCTCCGGCAGGAGGCCCTACGTCGTCGCGTTCCTCGCGCATCGCCAGTTCGCGGACGTGAACCGCCCCGAAAACGAGGGCGTCGAGCATCCCGACGCGAAGGCGGCGCACGCGGCGTTTCACGCGCACGTGCGCGAGTTCGTGGACGAGCTTGCGCAGCGGTTCCCGCGCGGCGCGCTGTTGCTGGACATCCACGGGCAGGCGGCCAGCTCGAACACCGTCTTTCGCGGAACGCAGAACGGCACGACGGTGATGCGGCTCGTCGAGAAACAAGGCGTGGCCGCGCTCACGGGCGAACACGGAGTCCTCGCGCGCCTCGCCGCGAGGGGCATCGAGGTTTCGCCGGCAAAGCCGCCGCCGAATCCGCCTGAAAACCCTTCTTACAGTGGTGGCTTCATCGTGCGCACTTACGGCAGCCACCGGACCAACGGCGTGGACGCCATCCAACTGGAGTTCGGCTCGTGGTTCCGCGCGGACGAAGCGAAACGGGAGCAGACGGCGCGGGCGCTCGCGGACGCCATCAAGACCTTTTACGAGCGGCATTTGCGCGACGTGAAGTGATCCAGCAAGAATCCGCGCGCCTGGAAGCGCCCGTTAAAACCCTCTTGTTCCATCGGCGGTGCGCGCCTAGATTCATCGCGCCAGCCTATGCGAATCCGCGGTCATTCAGCCCTGCCATCGTGGGCGCTCGCTGCGGCGATTGCATTCGCCGGAGGCGCCGCGCCGGCCGCGCAGCGCGATGCGAAGGCAACGGCCACGCCTCCGCTCCGGGCCCACTGGGCTTTCCAAACGTTGCGTCCCGTCCCGCTGCCCCGCGTGAAGGACTCCGCGCGCGTTCGCACTCCGGTGGACGCATTTGTTGTCGCGAAGTTGGAGGCGAACAAACTGGCGTTTTCGCCCGACGCGGACCCCGCCGCGCTGTTGCGGCGCGTCTGCCTCGACCTCACCGGCCTGCCGCCGACGCTGGCTCAGCAGGCGGAGTTTTTGTCGGACTCGCGCGCGGACGCATTCGAGCGGCTCGTGGACCGATTGCTCGCGTCGCCGCATTGTGGCGAGCGCTGGGCGCGGCACTGGCTCGACGCCGCGGGCTACGCGGACGTGCACGGCGTGGACAACGACTTCGGCACCGTCAAGCTCGCCGAGGGGCGCTGGCGCTACCGCGACTACGTCGTGGACGCGTTCAATCGCGACCTGCCCTACGACCGCTTCCTGTTCGAGCAACTTGCGGGTGACGAACTTGTCGCGTGGCGCGGCGCGGGCAGCATCACGGCGGCGATGCAGGCCGCGCTGGTGCCGACGGGCTTTTTGCGGCTCGCGATGGACGACACCGACGAGGAGGAAATCAACACGCCACGCGACCGCTTCGACGCGTTGCAGCGCACCGGGGAACTCGTCGCGGCGAACGTGCTCGGGCTGACGCTCCAGTGCGCGAAGTGCCACGCTCACAAGTTCGAGCCGCTCTCGCAGGAGGATTACTACGGCTTCCTCGCGAACCTCGCGCCGGTGTTCAACCCGCAGCAGTGGCTCACGCCCAAGCAGCGCTTCGTCGCGGACGTGCCCGACGCCCGCAAGGCCGAGGCCGACAAGCACAACGCCGCGCTGGACGCGCAAATCGAGAAACTCAAGGAGCGGCAGAAGGAACTCCGCCATCCGACCGAGGACCGGCTTTACGAGAAGAAGCTCGCGCCGCTGCCCGAGGAATTGCGGCTGGACTTGAAGCGCGCGTTTCGCACGCCGCCGGCCAAGCGTTCCGAGGTGCAGCGCTACCTCGTGGGCAAGTTCAACGAACAATACCGGCTCAAGCCCGACGAGGTGGAGGCGGCCTTGCCGCAGGCCGACAAAGACGCCATCGCCGCGATCGAGAAGGAAATCGCCGCGCTCGAGAAGCAAAGGATCATCTACGGGAAGCTCCACGCCGCGTTCGACACCGGGCCCGCACCGACGATGCACGTGCTCAAGCGTGGAGACCTCGACACGCCCGGCGACATCGCGCCGGCAGGGTTCTTGAGAGTGGTTTCTTCTGCCAGCGCGCGGGCGACGACTTCGCCGGCGGGAGTGGGTTCACTGCCGCACGGGACGAGCGGGCGCAGGCTCGCGCTCGCAGAATGGCTCACGGAATCCGGCACGCCCGCGGCGTCGCTCGTGGCTCGCGTTTGGGCCAACCGCGTCTGGCAGCAACTTTTCGGTCGCGGCATCGTGGAGACGAGCGACAACCTCGGCGAATCCGGCACAAAGCCCACGCATCCTGAGTTGCTCGATTGGCTCGCGGGCGAACTGCAGCGCAATGGCTGGCGGTTGAAGCCTCTCCTGCGCTCGCTCGTGTTGTCCACGACCTACCGGCAGTCGAGCGATTCCACGCGCATGTCCGGCGCGGCTCCGCGCAAAGACCCAGCGAACGACCTGCTGTGGCGGCAGCGGTTGCGCCAACTTGAGTCGGAGATGGTGCGCGACTCGATACTCGTCGTGAGCGGGCGATTCGACGCGACGATTGGCGGTGCGCCGCTCACGACCGAGGGCAGGCCCGACGGCTCCATCGCCTTGAAGGACCGCGCGAGCGGCAGGCGCAGCCTCTATCTTTTGCAACGGCGGAATTATCACCCAGCGATGCTCGCCGCGTTTGGCCAGCCTGCGGTGGTGATGCAGAATTCCCGGCGAACACCCTCGGTGCTGGTCGGGCAGTCACTGCTGCTCATGCACGAGCCGTGCGTTCTCGAACAGGCATTGGAGCTCGCGTCGCGTGTCGCGCGCACCGCGCCTGACTCGTCGAACGGGTCTCGCATCGCGACCGCGTTTCGCATCGTCCTTTCGCGCGAGCCAAGCCCCGCAGAACTCGCAGCCGCCGAGGATGGGCTTGGCGAGGAGCTTGCCGCCGCGCCCGCCGAGCGCGAAGCCGCCGCCACGGAAGTTCGCAAGCTCGCCGCGAAGGCCGCGGAGGAAGCGGCGAAGGCCAAAGACGCGAACGAAGCCGCGAAGAGAAAGCCCGACGACACCGTGCAAAAGCTGGCCGAGCGATACGCCGCGCTCGCGCCGGAGGAGTTCGCCCTCGCGCGCTTTTGCCTCACCTTGCTCAACGCGAGCGAGTTCCTCCATATTCCGTGACCACACGAACATGAGCGACCGGCACGAGCCTCCTTGCATGACGCGACGCGAGATGCTCGGCGCCACCGCGCTGGGATTCGGCAGCCTCGCGCTGAGTGCACTCGATTCTGGTGGCGCGCCGCCGCTCGGCTCGGCTCCCGGTGGCGACGACTTGCGACCGCGCCACCCGCATCATTCGCCGCGCGCGAGGGCGGTTATCTTCCTCACGCAGAACGGCGGACCGAGCCCGATGGACTTGTTTGACCCGAAGCCGGAGCTGAACCGTTTCGATGGCCACCAGCACGGCGAACAGGTCGAGATGTTCACCAAGGGCAGCGAGGCGAATCGCCTGCTCGGCAGCCCGTTTCGATTCCTCGCGCGCGGGCAGTGCGGCATGGAGTTGAGCGAGGTGATTCCGCACCTCGGCTCGGTTGCGGACGACTTCACGCTCGTGCGCTCGATGGTCAGCGAGCACAACAACCACACCGAGGGGCTCGTGCTGCTGAACACCGGCAAAATCTTCCCCGGGCGCCCTGCGCTGGGCTCGTGGGTCACTTACGCGCTCGGCTCGGAGAACCGCAACATGCCCGGTTACGTCGTGCTGCGCGATCCTGCGGGTTACAACACAAGCGGGACGTTGCTCTGGCAGAACGGCTGGCTTCCCGCGCAATTCGGCGGCACGGAATTCAGCACCGTCGGCGCGCCCGTGCAGAACCTCAACCCGCCGTGGCCGCGCGCGGAGGCGGCGCGCCGCGCGCAGCTTGACCTCCTTGCGAAGCTCAACCGCGCGCACCAGCAGCGGCATCCGGGCGAATCGGCGCTCGAAGCGCGCATCCAGAACCACGAGCTGGCCGCGCGATTGCAACTGGAGGCGACAAACTTGTTCAACCTCGCGGGCGAGTCCGAGGCGACGAAGAATCTCTACGGGCTCGACCACGCGCGCACGAAGGGTTACGGGCTGCGCCTGCTGCTGGCGCGGCGGCTCGTCGAGGCGGGCGTGCGATTCGTGCAGGTGTTCCCGCCGCTCAAGCCCGACTTCCAGCCATGGGACTCGCACTTCAACATCCACTCGCAGCTTCAGGAGGTTTGCGGCCACACCGACCAGCCGAGCGCCGCGCTCATCAAGGACCTCAAACAGCGCGGGCTGCTGGACTCGACGCTCGTCATCTGGTCGGGCGAATTCGGCCGGCTGCCTGTCTCGCAGAATGGAACCGGCCGCGACCACAACCGCAATGGATTCTCGCTCGTGCTCGCGGGTGGCGGTTTCAAGTCTGGCCACGTCCACGGCGCGACGGACGACGTCGGCTATCGTGCCGTGCAGGACAAGGTCACGGTCCACGACCTGCACGCGACAATTCTCCACCAACTTGGCCTGGACCACGACCGCCTCGCCTACTCGCATCAGGGCCGAAGTGAGACGCTCACGGACGCGTCAGTTTCCAAGGCCCGGGTCGTGCGCGAACTGCTTCACGCCCCGGCGGGATCCTGATGCGCCCGCTCCTGCTCCTGCTCGCCGCCGTCGCGTGTTTGAATTCCCGCGCTGCGGCGGACCTTGATTTCTTCGAGAAGCGCATCCGGCCCGTGCTCGCGGATCGCTGCTACGAGTGCCACAGCGCGCGCGCGAAGAAGCTCCAGTCAGGACTTCGCCTCGACACGCGTGACGGCATGCTCCAAGGCGGCGAATCCGGGCGGCCCGCGGTCGTGCCCGGTGATGCCGAACGCAGTCAGCTCGTCCGGGCGCTGCGTTGGACCGACGAGCACTTGCAGATGCCACCGAAGAAGAAGCTCAGCGACACGCAAATGGCAGACTTCATCACGTGGATCAACGCCGGGGCACCGGATCCGCGCACGGCGAATTCCCAAGCTTCATATTCCACAATCCAAAGTTCGAAACCGCACTGGGCGTTCCAGCCGATGAAGGAGCCCGTGCTGCCCAAGGTGAAGGACTCGCGCTGGCCGCAGACGCCGGTTGACCGATTCATCCTCGCGAAGCTCGAGGCGGCACGGCTCAAGCCCTCGCCGCGCGCCGACCCGCGCACACTCATTCGGCGGCTGCACTTCGATCTTCTCGGTCTGCCGGCGGCGCCGGAAGAAGTGGATTCGTTCGTCCGCAAGTGTTCAACCGGCGGTTGGCAACCGGCAATCGGCAATCTGGTTGACCGGCTCCTCGCCTCGCCGCACTACGGCGAGCGCTGGGGGCGCTACTGGCTCGACGCCGCGCGGTATTCCGACACGAAGGGCTACGTGTATGCGCGGGAGGAACGATTCTGGGTCCACGCGCACACGTATCGCGACTGGGTCATCCGTGCGGTCAACGACGACCTCCCCTACGACCGCTTTCTGGTGCTGCAACTCGCCGCCGACCAGGCCGCGCCCGATGACCTCGCCGCACAGGCCGCGATGGGCTTCCTTACCATCGGACGGCGATTCCTCGGGGTGACGCATGACGTGATTGACGACCGCATTGACGCGACGACCCGCGCGATGCTCGGCCTCAGCGTCGCCTGCGCACGCTGCCATGACCACAAATACGACCCCATTCCGACGGCCGACTACTACTCGCTCCACGGCGTGTTCCAAAGCTCGGTGGAGAAGTTCGTCTGCCTTGACCCGACGCCCCGGGACACGGACGCCTTCGCGGCTTACGAGAAGGAATTGCTCGCGCGCCGCAAGAAACTCGACGACACGATGGCCGCGAAGCGTGCGGAAACCACCGCTCGCGCCCGCGCCCGCGCGGGGGAGTATCTCGCCGCGCAACTTGACCTCTCGCGTTTCCCCGAGGAGGGCTTCGACCAGATTCTCACGGACAAGGACCTCATTCCCGGCACGGTGCGGCGGTGGCGCGATTTCCTCGACTCGCGGAGCCGCGCGTTCGACCCGGTCTTCGAGCCATGGCACGCGCTGCGAAAGCTGCCACCGGCGGGCTTCGAGGCGCGCGCCAGGTCTGCCCTCGATCAGGTGTCCCGCGGCGCAGGGCAACTCAACCCGCTCGTCGCCGCGGCGTTTGCGACCGTGCCAACCAACATGACCGAAGTCCCAGCGCGCTACGGGAAGCTCTTCGCCGACGTGGAGAAATCCTGGGCAGACACAATCAAGCCCGCGACGAACTCAGCGCAATCCGCAATCCGTCCCGCCTCGGCGGGACAATCCGCAATCTCCCTTCCCGACCCCGCCGCCGAGCAATTGCGTCTCGTGCTTCACGGCGCCGACTCCCCGTGCACCGTGCCCAACACGGACATCGTGAACAACGAACAGCTCTTCCCGACGGGCGACGTGGAAGCCATTTGGAAACTGCAGGGCGAGGTCGACCGCTGGCTCATCCGCACGCCCGCGGCACCACCGCACGCGGTCGTTCTGCACGACAGCCCGCTGGCCGCAAGCCCGCGCGTGTTCACCCGCGGCAATCCGGCGATGCGCGGGGCCGAGGTTCCGCGGCAGTTCCTCGAAGTCATCGCCGGTCGGGAGCGCAAGCCATTCACGAGCGGCAGCGGCCGGCTCGAACTTGCGCGCGCCATCGCCAGCCGCGCAAATCCGCTCACGGCGCGCGTCGCGGTGAACCGTGTGTGGGCGCACCACTTCGGCGCGGGACTCGTGCGGACGCCGAGCGACTTCGGCACGCGCGCCGAGGCGCCGAGCCACCCCGAGTTGCTCGACTGGCTCGCGCTGCGCTTCGTCGCCGACGGTTGGTCGCTCAAGAAGCTGCACAAGCTCATCGTCATGAGCGCGGCGTATCAGCAGTCCAGTTCGGGAGAGCCGGGTTCCACTCAGGCCCAGAGTTTTGCATTCCGAGTGGGCGCGGGTGGAACCGCGCCCTCCCCCGATCCGGACAACCGCCTCCTCTCCCGCTTCCCCCGGCAGCGGCTCGATTGGGAGGCGTTGCGCGACTCGCTGCTTTTTGTGTCGGGCGAACTCGACACGAAGGTCGGCGGGCGTCCCGTCGAGTTGTTCAAGCCGCCGTTCAGCACGCGCCGCGCGGTGTATGGGCTCGTGGACCGGCAGTTCGTGCCCGGCACGCTGCGCGTGTTCGATTTCGCGAATCCCGACATGCACAGCCCGGCGCGTCCGCTGACGACCGTGCCGCAACAGTCGCTCTACCTGCTCAACAGCGCGTTCGCGTCGGACCGCGCGCGGGCGCTCGCGGCGCGGTCGGATGCGTCAGGCGTCGCGCCCGATGAGCGCGCGCGGCGATTATTCCGATTCGTTCACCAGCGCGAGCCGACCGCACCGCAGCTTGCCGCCGCGCTTGAGTTCGTCAATTCGTGCACGACCGACGCACCACCGCCGCCGGCGAAGCCCATCGTCACGGCGTGGCAATACGGCTACGGCGAATTCGACGAGGCGGCGAAACGCATCACCAACTTCACTGCGCTGCCCTACTTCAGCGGCGATGCGTGGCAGGGCGGCGCGACGTATCCCGATGACAAGCTGGGCTGGCTCAAGCTCACCGCGGACGGCGGGCATCCGGGCAACACCCTCAAGCACGCGGTCGTCCGCCGGTGGGTCGCGCCGCGCGAGGCGACCGTGAGTGTCGGCGGCACCGTGAAGCACGAGGCCGCGCCCGGCGACGGCATCCGCGCGCACATCATCTCGAGCCGAGGCGGCTTGCTCGCCACGTGGACGCTGCACAACTCGCAGACCAACGCCGCGCTTGCTTGGGTGACGCTCGAGAAGGGTGACACGCTCGACTTCGTGGTGGACATCCGCTCCAACCTGAACAGCGACGACTTCAAGTGGTCACCGACGATCAAAGCCACCGAGCCGGTGGCCGGTTTGCCTTCGGAGTGGAGCGCGAAGGCCGAGTTCGCCGGCCCGACGCCGCCCGCGCTCAAACCGCTCTCGCCGTGGGAGAAGCTCGCGCAGGTGCTGCTGCTCTCGAACGAATTCGTGTTCGTGGATTAGTCCCGCTCCCGGCTGCGCGACGCGTGAGTGCGGGCCTGTGTTCCGATGGACCGGTCCAAATCCGGCTTGTCGTCCCGCGGCGCGGCCTTACGATTTGCCGCCACGGTTACCGGCGAAGCGACCCCGACCCATCACGGCACCTCGAAATCACCTGCCAGCGGCGTCACCTCGAACACCAACCAAGGGCAATGGCGGCGGCCTCCAAGCCGGAAACGGGAAGGCGTTGCCGGGGCTTCGGATCGCCGTCGTCGAGGACAATCCGCTCGATGCGGACCTGCTTTGCCGCCGTCTCAAGCGGGTGGCTGGCGCGACCGTGACCGGCGTGCACGCCTCCGCGGAGGAAGCGCTTCGCGCCATTCCCAAGTCCCCGCCGGATGTGGTGCTCATGGACATCCACCTGCCCGGCCGCAGCGGCATCGAATGCGCCCGGCTCCTCAAGCGCGATGTTCCCGCCGTCCGCATCCTCGTGCTCACCAACGACGACACTAAGGCCGTGCTCGACGCCACGCTCAAGAGCGGCGTGGACGGTTACCTCGTCAAGCCCGCGTCGGCGGCCAAGCTCTCCGCCGCGCTCGCAAAGGTGTGCGCCGGGCAGTTCGCGCTGTCCGACGGCATGCTCGCGCCTCTCGTGGAACTCGCGCGCAAGCCGGGTGCCTTCGCGCCCCACCCATCCCTCTCGCGCCGCGAGAACGACATCATGGCGCGTGTTGTCGCCGGCGCGACCGACAAGGAATTCGCGGGCCAATGCGGCATAGCGGCCGCGACCGTCAGCCGGCACCTGCACCACATTTACGGCAAGCTCGGCGTGCACACGCGCGCGCAGGCGGTGGCGAAGCTCCGCGTGGGCCCTTGAACCGCCGCGAGCCCGTAGCGCCGACTTCCCAGTCGGCTGTGTCGCGGGTTTCCAAACCCGCGGGCCGTGTGGGTGCGGACGCGCTGCCGATTTGGAAATCGGCGATACAGCAGGATTGGAAACTGCGCTACGGGCAGGTTCATGGGTAGTTGCGACCTCCTTGCATGGACGCGCATCGGGGCCATGAACCAGGGGGCAGGAGCGCCGGTCTCCGACCCGGCGCGTCTTGGTCCGCCTCCAGAAACGCGCCGGGTCGGAGACCGGCGCGCCGCTTCATGGAAAGGGCAGCGGTGGGGAGCCTGTTTCATTGATTGGCTCGCCCCCAATCGCCTTGCGTCGCCTCCCGCCTTGACCGCTTCGTCGTGTCCGCCATGCTCGCGCCATGCGTTCAATCCTCCTCGGCATTGATTCCGGCACGCAGTCCACGAAGGTCCTCGCGGTGGACGCGCGCAGCGGCAAGGTGCTCGGTTCGGCGTCCGTCGCCTACGGCCTCATCCCCAATCTCCCGCCCGGCGCGAAGGAGCAGCATCCGCACACGTGGCGCGACGCGACAGCGAAGGCCATCCGTGGCGCGCTCAAGGCGGCGAAGGCAAGCGCCGGCGAAGTCGTCGCCATCGGTGTGAGCGGGCAGCAGCACGGCTTCGTGCCGCTCGACGCGCAGGGCGAGGTCATCCGCCCCGCGAAGCTGTGGTGCGACACGAGCACCGCGGCCGAATGCGAGGAAATTACAGCAAAGCTTGGCGGCGCGAAGGCGACCATCCGCGCGCTCGGCAACTCCTTGCTGCCCGGCTTCACCGCGGGGAAAATTCTCTGGCTCAAGAAACATGAGCCGAAGAACTTCGCGCGGCTCGCGACCGTTCTGCTGCCGCACGACTACCTGAACTTCTGGCTCACGGGCGCGCGGTTCATGGAGTTCGGCGACGCCTCGGGAACCGCCCTGATGGACGTGCGCAAGCGGCGATGGTGCGAAGCGGCGGTGAAGGCGATTGACGCGGACTTGATGGAAAAACTTCCGGCCCTCTCATCAAGCGACCAGCCTGCCGGCACGTTGCAGCACAGCACGGCGAAAGAACTCGGCCTCAATCCCGGCGTGCTCGTGAGCGCGGGAGGAGGCGACAACATGATGGGCGCCATCGGCACCGGCAACACCGCGCCGGGCATCGTGACCGCGAGTTTCGGCACGAGCGGCACCATCTACGCCTGCGCGGGAAAGCCCGTGGTGGACCCGCGCGGCGAGATCGCGGCGTTCTGCGACTCGACCAACCGCTGGCTGCCGCTGCTCTGCACGATGAACGTCACCGTCGCGAGCGAGATGGTCCGGCAGGACTTCGGCTGGACGCACGAGAAGTTCTCCGCCGAGGCCGCGAAGGTGAAGCCCGGCAGCGACGGCCTCATGCTGCTGCCCTATCTCGAAGGCGAGCGCACGCCCAACGTGCCCGCGGGCACCGGGGTGTTCCTCGGCGTGAACGCGCGCACATTCAAGGCCGGCCACTACGTCCGCGCGACGATGGAGGGCGTGACGCTCGGGATGAACTACGGCCTGCGCCGCCTCGCGGAGCTGGGCGTGAGGCCGCGGCAAATCCGCGCGACCGGCGGCGGCGCGAATTCGAGGGTGTGGCGGCAGATCATGGCCGACGTGTTCGACGCGGAGGTAGTCACGCTCCGGGTCGGCGAAGGCGCGGCCTATGGCGCGGCGTTGCAGGCGCTGTGGTGCTGGCGGTCGCAGAAGGGCGAGAGGGCGGAAATCCACGACATCACGGGCGAATTCGTGACGCTCAACCGCGCCGAGACCGCGACGCCGGATGCAAGGTCCGTCGCGGTGTATCGCGAGGTGCAGGCATTGCAGGATTCCGCGTCGCTCGCGCTGCGGGCCACTTTTTTGCAACACCGGCAGTTCGTGATGGGTAAGGCTTGCCGATGAAACCGATCACCCAGTCCATTCCACTTGTCGCGCTGCTCCTCGCGGTCATTGCCACCGGCGGCTGCGTTTCCACCCGCGAAACCGTCTATCGCGACGTCGAGCGCGCGAAGGTCGAGTTCGAATCCGACGGCGCGGCGCGCCTGTTCTACGAGGCGTTCACGCGCTCGCCGGAGTTCCGCAATCGCAACCAGAAGACCTCGTCCTTCAACATCCCGGTCGTGTTCCATCATCATCGCACCGAGAAGGACTCGGAGAACACCTCGTTCAATGAGGCCGTGCGGCGCTGCGACACCAATCGCGACTCTCGCATCACCGAACAGGAGGCGCGGATCTACACCGAGCTCGTGTCGGGCAAGAAGTAGTTTCTCCTTCGCCGCGTTAGCAAATCCCTTTCGCTGGATTTTGCCCCGCCTTGGGGCCATTCTTCGCGCGTATGAATTTCATCCTCACGACGCACAACGTGACCCTGACCAAGGCCATCGAGGACCACATCCTCGTCCGCCTGCGCAAGCTCGAGCACTTCGACAACCACGTCATCAACGCCCGCGTGTCCCTCGATCACGACCACCGGCGCACGCCGGAGAGAGCGTTCAAGTGCTCCATGCAGCTCACCATGCGCGGGCCTGACCTCTACGCCGGGGATGCCGAGAGCGACCTCTACGCGGCGATTGACCTCGTCACGAAGAAAATCGAGCAGCAAATCCGCAAGCGCCACAACAAGCGCAAGGCTGTCAAGCACACTGACGCTGCGCGGCTCAAGTCGCGCAGGCAGGAATCAGTCAACTAAACCCGCGGTGGATGATGTCGCGCCCGCGCGGAGGACCCGCGCGGGCCGCACTTCGAAACTCGTGCTGCTTCGCGCCCGAACAGTTCTCCCGGTCAGCCGTCCGCCCTTCGAGGACGGCGGAGTCCTCGTCGAGGGCAATCGCGTCATCGCGGTCCGCCAGTGGAGGCGCTTTACCTCTGCAGAGCGCGCCGCCACCGTTGACCTCGGCGACGTCATCCTCCTGCCCGGTCTCATCAACGCGCACTGTCATCTCGACTACACAAGCATGGCCGGGTTGCTGCCCGCGCGGCGCGACTTCGCCGGCTGGATTCAATCCATCACCGCGCTCAAGGCGCAGTGGGGCTACACGGACTTCGCCCAGTCCTGGCTCGAGGGCGCGCAGATGCTCCTGCGCAATGGCACGACGACCGTCATGGACATCGAAGCCGTTCCCGAACTGCTTCCCGAGGTGTGGACCTCCACGCCGCTGCGCGTCCATTCCCTCATCGAACTCATCGGCTTTCGCCCCGCGTCGTCGCCCCGGACTCTTGTGGACGAAGCGATGGCCCTGATCGAATCCCTTCCGGCCGGGCGGTGTGGAGCCGGGCTTTCGCCGCATGCGCCTTACACCACCACTCGCGAAGTGCTCTCCCGCGCTGCCACGGCGGCGCGTCGGACTCATCGCCTGCTCGCCGTGCACGTGTCCGAATCGGCCGAGGAGTTCGAGATGTTCCGGCACGCGCGCGGCCCGATGTTTGAGTGGCTCGAGGCGCAGCGTGACTGTTCCGACTGCGGGGCGTTGACGCCCATCCAGCACCTCGAACGCTGCGGTGTTCTTGGCGCGCGCACGCTCGCCATTCATGCAAACCACCTTGCGCCCGGCGACGCCGACCTGCTCGCGCGCCGCGGTGCGCACGTGGTCCACTGCCCGACCAGCCACGCCTATTTCCGCCACGAGGAATTCCAACTCGAGCGGTTGTTGCGCGCCGGTGTGAACGTCTGCCTCGGCACCGACAGCCTCGCCAGCACCCAGAAACCCCGCGGCCGTCCGCTCGAACTCGACCTCCACGCCGAGATGCGCTTGCTTGCCGCCGAGCGTCCCGGACTTGCTCCCGCCGAACTCATCCGCATGGCCACCCGCAATGGCGCCGCCGCGCTCGGCCTCGCCGGCCGCCTCGGGGAACTCACGCCCGGCGCCCGCGCCGACCTCATTGCCGTTCCGCACACCGGCTCCCTCGCGACCGCTCCGGACGCGGTCATTCATTCCGAGAGTCCCGTGCTCGCCTCGTTGATTGACGGCGAGTGGGCCATCGAGCCGCCGCGCTGAACCTCGAAGTTCAAGGTTCAATGTTCAGAGTTCAAAGTTAGACTCGCGCCGCGAACGGATGAGCCCCTTCGAGACCGAACTTCAGTCGCGCCTCGCCGCGATTCGCGCGCAGGGCCTCTGGCGCGAACTCCGGCGCGTGGACTCGCCGCAGGCCGCGCGCCTCGAACTCGCCGGCCGCAGCCTGCTGAACTTCTCCTCCAACGATTACCTCGGCCTTGCGAACCATCCGGCGCTGATCGAAGCCGCGATCCACGCGACGGACCGCTTCGGCGCGGGCGCGGGCGCATCGCGGCTCGTGTGCGGCTCGCTCGCACCGCATCACCAACTGGAGGAAGCCCTCGCCGCCTTCAAGGGCACCGAGGCCGCGCTCGCCTTTTCCACCGGCTACGCCTGCGCCCTCGGCGTCATCCCGGCGCTCGTGGGCAAGGACGCCGTCGTCATCCTCGACAAGCTCGTCCACGCCTCCATCGTGGACGCCGCGAAATTGAGCGGCGCGAAGCTGCGCGTCTTTCGCCACAACGACCTTGGCGACCTCGAAGCCAAGCTCACGTGGGCGCGCAGTTCGTCGTGGCCCGGACGCGTTCTCGTCGTCACCGAGTGCGTGTTCAGCATGGATGGCGACCTCGCGCCGCTGCTGAACATCGTCGAGCTCAAGGACCGCTTCGGCGCATGGTTGATGGTGGACGAAGCGCATGCCACCGGGCTGTTTGGCGAAACGCGCCGCGGGCTCGTGGAGGAGTTCGGCGTCAGCGACCGCGTTGAAATCCAGATGGGCACGCTCGGCAAGGCCATCGGCGCAAGCGGCGGCTACATCGCCGGCAGCCGCGCGCTCGTGGACCTGCTCATCAACCGCGCCCGCAGCTTCATCTTCTCGACTGCGCCTGTGCCCGCAGCCGCCGCCGCCGCGAAGGCGGGCATCGAACTCATCGCCTCTGCCGAAGGGGAGCAGCGCCGCCAACGGCTGTGGTCCCTGGTCGAGTTGCTCAAGTCCGCGCTCATCGGCGGGCAGTGGCGCGTCCCTGCGGTGAGGAGCGCCATCGTGCCGTGCATCGTCGGCGCCGAAACAGAGGCGATTGCGCTCGCCGAATCCCTTCGTGAGTCGGGCATCCTCGTGCCTGCCATCCGTTATCCGACAGTCGCCCGCTCACAGGCGCGCCTGCGGTTCGCAGTGTCCGCCTCTCACAGCGCCGCCGACATCGAGCAACTTCGCGCCGCAGTGGTTGCGCACTGCTCACCACGCGCCTCGTCTTGATGCACTCGCTCGCGCGACTCGACCATCGGCACCTCTGGCACCCGTTCACGCAGATGGGCGACTGGCTGCGGCGCGAGCCGGTCGTCATCGTCAGCGGCAAGGGGGCCGTGCTGCGGGACGTGAACGGCCGCGAGTATCTCGATGCGAATTCCTCCATCTGGACCAATCTCCACGGCCACAATCACCCGAAACTCAACGCCGCCATCACGCGCCAGCTTCGCAAGATCGCCCACTCCTCCGCGCTGGGGCTGGCGAATGAGCCTGCGAGCGTGCTGGCGGAACGGCTCGTGAGGGTTGCGAATGCGGATTGTGCAATGCGGAGTGCGGAATGGCTGAAGCGCAAAGGTCCCGTGACTCCGCAATCCGCAATCCGCATTCCGCAATTGACCAAAGTCTTCTTCTCCGACGACGGCTCCACCGCGATGGAGGCCGCGCTCAAGCTGGCCTACGAGTTTGCGCGCCGCAGCGGACGCAGCCGCAGCCCGAAGTTCCTGTCGCTGGCGGGCGCGTATCACGGCGACACCGTTGGCGCGGTCAGCCTCGGGCACATTGACCTGTTCCACAAGGCCTGCGCGGGCCTGCTGTTCAAGTCCGACTCCGTGATGGCGCCCTACTGCTACCGCTGCCCGTTCAACCGCGCCAAGCCGGACCGCGCCGACGCGCGAGAGTATCGAAAGTGCAATTGGGAATGCGTCGGCAAGGTCGGGCAGAAGTTCGCGGCGCAGCGCAAGCGCGGCAACCCTTACGCGGCGATGATTGTCGAGCCGCTCATGCAGGGCGCGGCGGGGATGATCCCCCAGCCTGCGGGCTGGCTTCGACGCGTCGCCGAGATCGTCCGTGGGGATGGCGCGCAACTCATCGCCGACGAGGTGATGACGGGATTCGGCCGGACGGGCTTGGTGTCGCGGCTTCAGGCGGGTCCGAAGCCGCCTGAAGGCGGGACACCGAACGCGCTTTTCGCGTGTCAGGAGGAAGGCGTGCAGCCGGACTTCCTCGCGCTCGCGAAAGGCCTCACCGGCGGTTACCTCCCGATGGCGGCGACGCTCACGACAGAGGCGGTGTTCGATGCGTTCCTCGGCCGCTACGACGAGTTCAAGACCTTCTTCCACGGGCACAGCTACACGGGCAACCAGCTCGGCTCATCCGTGGCGCTTGCCAGCCTCGACGTGTTGGAGAGCCGTGCGTCCATCGCGTCGCGTCGCCGGCTCGAAGCCGCGCTGCGCGGGGAATTGAAGTCGCTGTGGTCGCTGCCGAACGTCGGTGACGTGCGTCAGGTGGGCCTCGTCGTCGGCGTGGAACTGGTTCGCGACTGGCGCACGCGCGAGCCGTTCGATTTGCGCGAGCAGGCGGGCATCCGCGTGTGCGAGGCGATGGCGAAGCGCGGCGTGCTCACCCGGCCCATCGGCAACGTGGTCGTGCTCATGCCGCCGTATTGTTCGACGCAAGGTCAGGTCGCCCGGATGGTCGAGGCGGTTCGGGTTGCGTTGCCGGAGACGCTCCGCTGACTCGCCGCCCCGTCAATACTTCGCCACGCCGTGGTCAATCTCGTCGGCCCACGCGCTGATGCCGCCCTTCACGCTCTTAAGATACTTGAAGCCCTGTTGGCGCAAAAAGTTCAGCGCCTTGAGTGAGCGGATGCCGCTCTTGCAGTGGATGTAGTATTGGGCGTTCGGGTCCAGCTCGGTGAAGCGCTGTCCGAGCTGGCTCAACGGCACGAGCGGCACGCCCTTCACGTGCGCGATCTGGTGTTCGTCCGCTTCGCGCACGTCTATGACCCGGATGCCGAGCCTCGGGTCGTCGAGTGCGCGCTTCATTTCCTGCACGGTCACTTCGTCCGAGTTCTGCGCGGGATTCACCGGCTCGGGCTGGATGCCGCAGAATTGCTCGTAGTCAATCAGCTTCGTGATGGTCGGGCTGTCGCCGCAGAGCGGACACTGTGGGTCGCGTCGCAGCTTGAGTTCGCGGAACTTCATGTCGAGCGCGTTGAAGAGCATCAGCCGGCCGACGAGCGAGGAGCCCTTGCCGAGCGCGAGCTTCAAAATCTCCGTGGCTTGGATGCAACCGATGATGCCCGGCAACACGCCCAACACGCCGCCCTCCGCGCAGCTCGGCACCATGCCCGGCGGCGGCGGCTCGGGATAAAGGCAGCGGTAGCACGGCCCGCCGAGGTGCGGCGCGAACACGCTGGCCTGCCCCTCGAAGCGGAAGATGGAGCCATAGACGTTGGCCTTCTTGAGCAGCACGCACGCGTCGTTGGTCAGGTAGCGCGTGGGGAAGTTGTCCGTGCCGTCCACGACGATGTCGTAGGGCGCGATCAGCTCGAAGGCGTTTTCGGACGAGATGCGGGTGTTGTGGATGACGACCTCGCAGTTGGGGTTGATGCCCGCGATGGTTTCCTTGGCGGACTGTGCCTTGGGTCGGCCCACGTCGGCGTCGGTGTGGAGGATTTGCCGCTGGAGGTTCGAGAAGTCCACCGTGTCGAAGTCCACGATGCCGAGCTTGCCGATGCCCGCGGCGGCGAGATACATCGCGATGGGAGAGCCGAGTCCGCCCGCGCCGATGCACAGCACGCTGGTGGCGCAAATCTTCTTCTGCCCCGCGAGACCGACCTCGGGGAGGATGAGGTGGCGCGAGTAGCGGCGGATTTCTTCGTTGCTCAGTTGCATAAAGCCAAAGAGGATGCGGAGCGTAATTCAGCCGAACGGGAAAGCAAGCGGCACGAGCATGAACCCAACGACCACGGCAAGCCTCATCCGCCGTCGCTCGAAACTCCGTCCCGCGCTCGCGCTCGTGCTGGGCAGCGGCTTCCAATGCCTCGTGCCGCACATCGAGGTGGAGCGCGAGTTTCCGTTCACGGAGCTTCCCGGTTTCCCGCCGGTCGGGGTGCAAGGCCACGGCGGTGCGCTCATCGCGGGCAGGTTCGCGGGCGCGCCCGTCTTCGTGCTGACAGGCCGGGCGCACTTCTACGAAGGCCACGACATGGCTCGCGCGACGTTTCCCGTGCGCGCGCTTGCGGAACTCGGTGTGAAGGACCTGCTGCTCACCAATGCCGCCGGCGGGATCAATCCGCGCTTCAAGGCCGGCGACTTCATGCTTCTGACGGACCACATCAACTTCATGGGAGTGAACCCGCTGCGCGGTCCGTGCGCGCCGGGCGGCGAGCGGTTCGTGAGCCTCACGCGCACCTACTCGCCCGCGCTCGCGGCCACGATGGCGAAGGCGGCGAAGTCCGCGCGCATCGCGCTGCGGCGCGGGGTTTACATCGCCGTCTCGGGGCCGAGTTACGAAACGCCCGCCGAGATTCGCGCCTTCGCGCGGCTCGGCGCGGACGCCGTTGGCATGAGCACTGTGCCCGAGGCGATTGTGGCTCGGCAGTGCGGGTTGAACGTCGCCGCGCTTTCGTGCATCACGAATCTCGCCGCCGGGCTCGGGTCCAACGGCGAACTTTCGCACGCCGAAGTCCTCGACGAATCGAAACGCGGCGGCTCGCGCACCGTGAGCCTGCTGACGGAGTTCGTCCGACTCCATGCCCAAAGTCACCAAGCATGACCTCATCGCCGCGGCGCTTGCGGCCCGCGAGCGCGCAGTCGCGCCCTACTCGAAATTCAAGGTTGGCGCGGCGCTCCTGACGCGCGCGGGCGCGGTCATCACCGGCGCGAACGTGGAGAGCGCGAGCTACGGGCTCACGTGTTGCGCGGAACGCGCGGCCATCTTCGCGGCGCTCACGTCGGGCCATCGTGACTTTGCGGCGTGCGCGGTCGTGGCGAGAATCCCCAGTGGCGCGATGCCCTGCGGCGCGTGCCGGCAGGTGCTCTCCGAGTATGCTCCGAACGCGGTGGTGCACATCGCCGACAGCGCGAAGCCTCGGCGCGTGCGCAGCTTCACGATGCAGCAGTTGCTCCCCGGCGCGTTTGTTTCACTTCGTGCACCCAAGCGCGTTTGACCGAGGGCGGCTGCCGCTTGACCATCCGCGACCGAATTGTTACGCCAACGCCGCCAATCGAATGACCAAGTCCATCATCAAGGCTGCCAAGTCCGCGCCAGCGGTCGGTCCCTACAACCACGCCGTGCGCGTCGGCGACCTGCTGTTCTGCGCGGGGCAGATTCCGCTCGACCCCGCCACGGGCAACCTCGTCGCCGGCGACATCAAGGCGCAGACGGAGCGCGTGCTCGAAAACGTGAAGGCCATTCTCGACGACCAGAAGCTCACGTTCGCCAATGTGGTGAAGAGCACCGTGTTCCTCACGAACCTCGCGGACTTCGCGGGGATGAACGAGGTGTATGCGCGCTACTTCACGAGCGAATTCCCGGCGCGCTCGACCATCCAGGTTGCAGCGCTTCCGCGCGGCGCGAGCGTTGAAATCGAGGTCGTGGCGCATTTCTGATCGTCAACCACCGATAGAGACCCCGGAACACACCGAGCACACGGAAGGCGGACCAAACCGGATTTGCATTCCGTGTGCTCGGTGTGTTCCGGGGTAGCAATCGGATTCCGTATCCATCTTTGTCCGTTTGTGGTTTACTCCCCGCCATGAAGCCGAAGAAATCCTGGCGCGAGAAGCTGGCTGACAGCAAAGACCTGCCCAAGGTCGGCGAAGTCTGCGGCGCGATGAGCCGGCGCTGGGGCAAAGGCACATTCGTCATTCCTGCGCCCCTCGAACTGGACGCGCTGATGAAACAGGTGCCCAAGGGCCGCGTGGTGACCATCAACGAACTGCGCGCCGCGCTCGCGCGCAAGCACGGGACCGATTTCACGTGCCCCATGACCACGGGCATCTTTTCCTGGATCGCCGCAAACGCCGCGGGCGAGTCGGAAGCCGAAGGCGCAAAGCGGGTCACGCCCTATTGGCGCACGCTCAAGGCAGGCGGCGCGGTGAACCCCAAGCATCCCGGCGGGGTGAAGGTTGTCGCGAGGCGGCTTCGCGGCGAGGGCCACAAAGTGGTGACCAAAGGCAAACGGATGCTGGTGGTGGATTTCGAGAAACGGGTCTTCAAGGGACTCAAGTAACTGCACCCATGGTCGAGGCGCTGGTCATCATCGCAGTCCTGCTGCTCGTCGCGGTGGTTGCGATGCTCGCCGCGCTCTTGCGAAGACCGGCGGGCGCCGACCTTTCACCGGTGGTCGCGCGAATTGAAGCATTGGAAAAGTCTCAGGAGCGGACGGAGCGCGCGGTGAAGGACGAGATCGGGCGCAACCGGGACGAAGCCGCAGGCCAGGGCCGTGCGTTGCGTGAGGAACTTCAGGCGGCCCACAAGCAGTCGAGCGAATCGCTGGTGCAAAGCGTGAACGCGATTTCCGCCGCGCAGCACCAGCAACTCGAGGTTTTCGCGACTCGACTCGCCGAGATGCAACGTGCCAATTCGGAGTCCTCGGCTCTACTCCGCTCGGAGCTTTCCACGGTGTTCCGGGACTTCAAGGAATCGCTTCAAGTGCAAATGAGCGAGATGGCGCGGCTCCAGCAGGAGCAACTGACTGCGTTCGGGTCCAAGCTCCGGGACCTCACCGAGAGTCATGGAAAGAAGGCCGATGAGTTGCGGCAGTCCGTGGAGGCCAAACTCTCGCAGGTCCAGGCGGACAACGCATCGAAGCTTGAGGAGATGCGCAAGACCGTGGACGAGAAGTTGCACAGCACGCTGGAGAAGCGCCTGGGCGAGTCCTTCAAGCAAGTCAGCGAGCGGCTGGAACAGGTGCACAAGGGGCTCGGCGAGATGCAACAGCTCGCGAGCGGCGTGGGCGATCTCAAGCGCGTGCTGACGAACGTAAAGACGCGCGGCACCTGGGGCGAAATGCAGTTGGGCGCACTGCTGGAGCAATTGCTCGCGCCCGAGCAGTTCGCGCGCAACGTGAAGACCAGGCCAACGAGCGGGGAGACGGTCGAGTTCGCCATCAAGCTGCCCGGACGCGACGACGAGGACGGCAAGACGGTGTGGCTTCCCATTGACGCGAAGTTCCCCAAGGAAGACTACGAACGACTCGTGGACGCTGCCGAGCGGGGCGATGCGGCCGGCGTCGAGCAAGCTGGGCGCGAGCTTGAGGCTCGGATTCGCTCGCAGGCGCGCGACATCCGGGACAAATACATCGCCGTTCCCCACACCACGGATTTCGCCCTGCTTTACCTTCCGACGGAAGGTCTCTACGCGGAGGTGCTGCGCCGCCCGGGCCTGGCCGATTCAGTGCAACGCGATCAGCGCGTCGTCATCGTGGGCCCGACCACGCTGGCGGCGCTGCTCAACAGCTTGCAGATGGGTTTCCGAACACTCGCGATCCAGAAGCGCTCGAGTGAAGTGTGGAAGGTGCTCGGCGCGGTGAAGACGGAGTTCGGCAAGTTCGGTGACGTGCTCGACAAGGTGAAGAAGAAACTCGATGAAACGAGCAACACCATCGAGGACGCCGCGTTCCGTAGCCGGCAATTGGAACGCAAACTCAGGAAGGTCGAAGCCCTCCCCGCCGCGGAATCGGCCGCGCTCTTGGGCGACGCGCAGGCTGCGGATGTGGACGGCGACGGAGGCGGTGACCTCTCGGACCGTCGCCCCGAGTGAAGCGGCTCAGCGTTCGCCGCGGAACACGCACACGCTCAACGGCGGCAGCGTGAACTCGGCCGAGAACGGCTGGCCGTGCGAGGGGAAATTCTCCGCGGTCACGCCGCCCATGTTGCCCATGTTCGACCCGCCGTAGATCGCGGCGTCGCTGTTGAGCACTTCGCGCCAGTTGCCGCCCTGCGGGAGGCCGAGGCGATAGCGAAGGCGCGGCACCGGCGCGAGGTTGAGGATCACGAGGAGCTGGCCGTCACCGCCGCTTGTCTGCCGGACAAACGAGAAGATGCTGTGTTCGGCGTCGGAGCAGTCCACCCAGAAGAATCCTTCGAGTGAGTAATCTCCGTCCCACAGCGCGGGCTCGGCGGTGTAGAGCTTGTTGAGGTCGGCGACGAAGCGCTGCAAGCCGCGGTGATACGGCCCCTGTTCGAGAAGCCACCAGTCCAGCGGCGCGTTCGCATCCCACTCGCGGGACTGGCCCAACTCGCCCCCCATGAAGAGCAGTTTCTTGCCTGGGAAAGTCCACTGATACGCGAGCAGCGCGCGCAGGTTTGCGAACGCCTGCCAGTCATCGCCGGGCATGCGGCGGCGCAGCGAACCTTTGCCGTGCACCACCTCGTCGTGCGAGAGCGGCAGCAGGAAATTCTCGTGATGATGGTAGAGCATCGCGAACGTGAGGTCGTTCTGATGATACTTGCGATGCACGGGCTCGCGCCGAAAGTAGTTCAGCGTGTCGTGCATCCAGCCCATGTTCCACTTGAGGGTGAAGCCCAGTCCGCCGAGATACGGCGGCCGTGTCACCATCGGCCACGCGGTGCTTTCCTCGGCGATGGTCACCACGCCCGGATGTTGCGTGTGCACGAGATGGTTAAACTCCTTGAGGAAGTCCATCGCCTCGATGTTCTCGCGCCCACCGTGTTGATTCGGAACCCATTCGCCGTCCTTGCGCGAGTAGTCGAGGTAGAGCATCGAGGCGACGGCGTCCACGCGCAGGCCGTCAATGTGGAAGCGCTCGCACCAGAAGAGCGCGTTCGCGAGCAGGAAGTTCCGCACCTCGTGCCGGCCGAAGTTGAAAATGAGCGTGCCCCAATCCTGATGCGCGCCCTGCCGCGGGTCTTCGTGCTCGAAGAGCGCCGTGCCGTCGAAGCGCGCCAGCGCCCATTCGTCGCGCGGGAAGTGCGCGGGCACCCAGTCCACCAGCACGCCGATGCCTGCCTCGTGCAGCGCGTTGACGAGGAACCGGAAGTCATCCGGCGTCCCGAAGCGGCTCGTCGGCGCGAAGAAGCCCGTCACCTGATAACCCCAGCTCGGATAGAATGCGTGCTCCATCACCGGCAGAAACTCCACGTGTGTGAAGCCCATCCGCCGCACGTAGTCCACGAGGAGCGGCGCGACTTCGCGGAAGCTGAACGACTCCGCTTCGGATTTTTTCATCCACGAGCCGAGGTGGACTTCGTAGATGCTCATCGGCGAGCGGAACGGGTCGCGCGTGCTGCGGCGCTCCATCCAATCGGAGTCGGTCCACGCGAACTTGCGGCTGTCCCATACGACGGCGGCGTTCTTTGGCGCGACCTCGTAGCTCGCGCCAAACGGGTCGGTCTTGAGCAGGAGGTTTCCGTGGCAATCTTTGACTTCGAACTTGTAGAGTGCGCCCTCGCCGACGCCGGGCAGGAACAATTCCCAAACGCCGGACACGCCAAGCAGCCGCATCGGATGACATCGGCCATCCCAGTTGTTGAAGCTGCCGACAACGGACACGCGCTGGGCGTTCGGCGCCCACACGACGAAGCTCGTGCCCGACACGCCGTCCACCGTGCGGAGCTGCGCCCCGAGCTTGTCGAACAGGCGCAGATCCTTGCCTTCATTGAACAGGTGCAGGTCCATCTCACCGAGCGAGGGCAGAAACGAATAGGCGTCGCGGGTGCGGCGCACATTGCCGTCGTGGTCGGTGATGACCAGGTCGTAGGCGTAAGCCGAGTGCGCCTTGGTGGTCGCGCCCTCGAAGAGGTCGGTGTTGGGAATGCGCTTGAGCGTGAAGGACGGCTTGTCCTTCTCGTGCACGGGCTCGATGCGGATCTTCGCCGCGTCACAGACGAACGCACGCGCCACCACGCCGGAGCCGTCGCCCAGCGGGTGCATGCCGAGGAGATGGTGCGGCGAGCGGAGCTGGACGTTGACGAGGCTGTCGAGTTCGGCGCGCGTGAGGAACATCGCGGACGGTTTATGCCACAGCGCGAAGGGCTGACGAAGCCCGTATTTCAGCCGTGGCGCGAGTGAGCTGGGGGCTGTTTCAAGATCGAAGTCCCGCCTGTTGCATGAGCCGGTCGGTCGCGAGGTAGGCTTCCTCGACCCACTCGACGATGCGCTTCGGGTCCGGCGAATATTCCAGTTCGATGGACACCACGCCCTCGATGCCGAGTTCCTTGATGGCCTGCAGGTAGGGCGCGAACTTCACCACCCCGCGTCCCGGCGGCAGGTCGCCATGCACCTTGCCGTCACTATCGCTGAGGTGAACGTGAATTGCGCGTCCCTTGAGCTTGCGCAAGTCGGCGGGCGAAGTGTCGCTCAGCACAAGGTGGCTCACGTCAATGTTGGCGCGCACGCGCGGATGACCGCACTCGTCCACGAAGCGCACCATTGCGTCCACGCTGTTGAGCAGGCTCAGACGGAACGGTTCGAGTTCGAGCGCGATGTCCACTCCGTGCCGGTCGGCGTAGTCGCCGAGCCGCCGGCACGTCTCGATGGCCCATTGCCACTGCGCAGCCGGAGGGATCACCTCGCGCTGCCAGATGTATTCGCCCAGCACCAGCAGCACGTTCTTCGCGCCCCAAGTATTCGCGAGGTCAATGAACTTCTTCGTCCGCTCGACGTGGAACTCGCGCACCGGCCCGTTGAAATCCACGAGACCGACGCTCACGACAGGCAACGACACGATGGGCAGGTTCAGCCGCTCGCACGTGCGGGCGACAAGCTGGACCTCCTTCTTCGAAATGGCGGCGGCCTCGGTGAAAATGTCCACGCAATCGAAGCCGATGCGGGCGATGTGTTTCAAACCAGTCGCCGTGTCCACGCCGGCCTGCTGGAACGCCGAGTTGATGATGCCGAGTTTCATGGGTTGCCGAAGTTTGTGTTTTCCCGCCCTACTGCTCGCGCCCTGCCTTCAAGAAAGCGATGAGGTCCGCCATGTCCTGGGGCGTGAGCATGCCTTCAAGCCCCTCGGGCATCAGCGAAAGTTCCGAGGCGCGGATGGCCGAGATTTCCGTGCGCAGCAGAGTCTCCTTCAAGCCGCCGGCTTGCACCACGGTCAGGCTGGTCGCGGTCTCGCCGCTGATGACGCCGCTGAAGGAACGGCCGTCCTTCGTCTCGACGAAGTAGGCGGCGAATCGCGGTTCGATGGCGGCGTTCGGGTCGAGGACGGCGACGAGGAAATCCTGCGGGCTCTTGTCCGACAGCGCGGTGAGGCCGGGGCCGACCGCGTGCCCGTGACCGCGCAGCATCTCGTGGCACTGCGCGCACTGCTTGTCGAATATGGCCGTGCCCTTCACCGGATCGCCTTTCATCTTCGGCACGTCGGCGAACTTCGCGAGCGCCTCGGCACGTGAAACGCGAGTGACAGGCAGCCGCTTCGCGGCGCGAGCGGCGAGCGAAGCGTCCTTGTGCGCTGCGAGTTGCTGGCGCGCGGGCACGGGCACTTCGCCGGGCGAAACATCTCCCTTCTCGACTGCATCGAGCAGCGCGGGAATCCATTCGGCACGGGCGAGCAACGCGTTGAGCATCGCGCTCCGGAGTGACGGCGTCGCGCGCGGCCACGAGCCGAGGAACAGCGCGGGCGCATCCGCCGAACCAACCCGGCCGAGGCTCGCGACTGCTGCCTGCTGCAAGGCTGGCGCGTTGTTCGCTTCGAGCAACGCCCGCAGCGCGGCGCTGTCCGCCTCGCGCTGAGCCGGGTCGCGGCCGAGGTAGCGAAGCGCGGCAAGGCGCGCATCGCCCGGGGCCTTCGAGTCAGCGAGGAGTTTGCGGGCGGCGGGCGCGAGTGCGGCGACAAGTTCTCCTACGACCTTGGCTTGGGCGTCAGCCTTCGCTGCATTTTTCCCCGCGGGCCGGCTGATGCGTTCGAGCACTTCGCTGAATGCAACGAGCTGCCACTCCTTGGGCGACTCACCCGCGCGCAGCCCGAGCGCGTCGGCGAGTTGCCGCGTCTTCTCGGGCGACGAGCCGATGGAGCCGGCAGCGGTCGAGGTGAGTTGCGCGAGAAGTTCGTTGCGCGAAGCGGTCGCGTTCTTCTCCTCCATCACGGATTTCATCACGGAGAACGGCTCGCGCGTGGCCGACGTCACCACCGCCGCGCGCAGCCAGCCGTCGTCGAAGCTCTGCTTGGCGAGGCGTGCGAGCGCAGTCGTGGCGCGGTCGTCGTCCCATTCGCCGAGGCTCAAGGCGAGTTGGAAGCGCACACCGGGGTCGGGATCGTCCACGAGCCGCAACAGCGCGGCGATGACCGGCGGCGACTTCATCCGCTGCGGCTCGGCGAGGCGGATGGCTTCGCGGCGCACACGCGGGTCGTGCGCGCCGAGCGCCTTGCTCACGAGGTCGCGCGAAAGTTCGCCGAGGCCGTCGAGCATGCACAAGCCTTGCACCTGCACCGCGGCGTCGCGTGTGCGCCCGATGAGTTCCTCGAGCGGCGACACGGCGGCGGTGTCGCGTCGCAACAGGAGTTGCTGGTGGACGAGGTCGCGCACGGTGCCGTTGGGCGTGTCGAGCGCGGCGACGAGCTGCGGCGTCTCGAGTTTCGTCAGGTCCGCGACCGGACGTAGCTTCTTCCCGCGCGGCACGATGCGGTAGATGCGGCCCGCGTTGTCGCCGGCGCGCGCGTCAATCTCCGCCATGCGGTCGGGTGGCACCCAGCGCGGATGCTCGATGAGGTAGCGATACATGTCCGCGACCCACAGCGCGCCGTCCGGCCCGGTGCGGACCTGCGCGGGACGGAACCAGTTGTCCCGCGAGGCGAGGAACTCAGACTGCTTCTCGTCGTCGGGGCGAAAGCCGCTCCATGTCGCGCCCGCGGGTTCGAGGCGCAGGCGATGAACCATGTTGTGCACGGGTTCGCAGATGAACGCGTTGCCCTGGAGGTGCGAGCCGAGCAAATCGTCGCGGTAGATGCCGAGGCCGCACGCGCTCGTGGTGCGGTTCTCGCTGCCGGGATTGTTGTAGCGCGTCAACGTGCGGCTGATGGGATAGAGGCGGTTGTGGTCGCTGTAGTAGGGCACAGTCGCGCTCGGGTTCGGTGCGGGCACGTGCGGGTTGCGCCGGATGTAGTGGTCGGCGAGCGGGAAGTTCATCAGCAGGACGCTGTTGTTGCACCCGAACCAGTTTCCAAAATCATCGCGCACGCGGCCCTGCTGTGTGAGCCCGCTGACGGGCTCGAACGAGCCAGTCCACGGGTTGATGCGGAAGTCGCGCCCGCGTATGTCCACGGTCGCTCGTAGTGGGACAGGCGTCCCGCCTGTCTCGTTGCGTGTGGGGATGCCAGGCATCCAACTAGACAGGCGAGACGCCTGTCCCACGATCACGCCGCCGCGCAGTCCGTTCGCGCCGTAAATCCAGTTGTCCAGCCCGAGGCTCAACGAGTTCACGCGCGCCTGGTAGTTGTCGGTGATGAAGCCGCTGAAGACCTTCTCGACCTTGTCCGCGACGCCGTCGCCGTTGGTGTCCTCGGCGTAGAAAATGTCCGGCGCGGCACACACGAGCGCGCCCTTGCCCCACGCGGTGACGCCGGTCGGAAAGGGCAATCCATCGAGGAACACGGTCGCCTTGTCGTAGCGGCCGTCGCCTTTCGTGGATTCGAGCAGGCGCACGCGTCCGCCTGGTTTCCAGTTGCCGTCCATGCCCATCGGATAGTCGCGCATCTCGACGACGTAGAGTTTGCCGTCCGCGCCCCAATCCATCGCCACCGGGTCGAGCACGAGCGGTTCCGTAACGACAAGTTCGATTTCGAGACCCGGCTTCGTCTTGAAGTAGCCGAGCGATTCGCCTGCGGTGCGCGGTGGCGGAAACTCGGCTTGCTTCGGCGTGAGCAGGAATTCCTTCGGCACGAGTTCGCGCACGGCGCCGATGATGAGTTCCTCGACCTCGGGCGCGAACTTCGTCGGCCGGTCGTAATACACCATCGCGCCGCCGCCCTCGTAACCGCCCTCGGTCAGCACGCTCCGCGACGGGATGTAGCACGGCACGTCGTTCGCGTAGGCGTTGACCCACATGCGGCGCGGGTCGAACTCCTCCTTGAGCCGCAGCGAGTAATCCACCACGACTTCGCCGGGCAGGAAGACCATCGCGAGGTCCGCGCCGAAGCTCCACGCGGCGACGAGATACGGCAGGTGCGTGGGCAACTTCTCGCCGCGGTCGAGGCGAGCGAGGTTCTTCTTCGCGTGATAGGCGATGGGCGCGGACTTGCCGGCTGCGAGCACTTCCCACTCGGCGCGCGCCGGCAAGGGAGCGAAGGGAAGCTCGATGCGCTTCGTGCGCGCGGTGACACTTCCGGACACGGGCTCCATCGGTGCGGCTAGCAACCGCTTCACCTCGGCGGCGATTTCCCCGCCGTGCTGCTTCGCGAAGTTCACTCCAGTGCGCGCCTGCGGATTCGAGTCTGCGCCGCAGCCGATGGCGATGAGCGCAGTGGCGCCGGGATGCTCGCGCTCGATGGCGTCGCCGGCGAAGGTCGCCCAATCGCCACAGACTTTGTTGAAGTCACCGCCAAGCGTGGTGCAATGGCAGGCGTAGTTCGCGAGGACGGCGCGGAGCTTGCCGTCGGGCAAAGTCACGCGCAGCAGAGGCACGTCGTGGTCCACGGGACCGCTGGCGTTGCGGCGGTTCTTCGCGAAGCCGGCCTTGCCCTGCGCGAAGGCGAGTTGCGCGGGTTGACGGTCCGTGAGCGCGGCGAGCGAGACCTGATCGAGCTTGTCGGCGAGTTCGCGCGTGTAGCGCTCGATGGGCGGCATGTGCTCCGGCGGGATGTCCATGCTGAACAGGTTCGGCAGCACGCCCGCGAGCATCGGCGCGGAGTGCGAGTGCGAGGAGCAGATGGCGATGCGTTCAGCGGTGACCTTCGTCCTCACGGCGAGACGGCGCGCGAGTTCGGTGCGCATCGAGTCGGGCACGCCGCAGTTGTCCACGGTGAGCAGCAGCGCGGGGCCGTCTGAGTCGGAGCCGATGACAAGCGCCTTCGCCCAGATGCGCTGCTCGATGCCTTCGTGCTCGGTGCGGCGGCTGCCGTAGCCACTGAGCCGGACCGGATAGTCCGGAGTGATGTCCACCTTTGCGACGCCGACGGGGACTTCAGCCGCAGAACCGGTCGAAGGGTCAAGCAATGGCGCGCAAACCAATCTAAGAAGGGCAAATGCGCGAGGGAACTTCATGGCGGAAACATGCGGAGTGTCCCGCCCCGGCCCGAGGCGGTCAAGGTGCGGGTGGCGCGGGTTTCTTCGGCTCGCTGCGGACGGGCGGCAGCTTGAGAAGCGGGGAGATGCGAAGCGCATCCTCGACCGCGAGCACGATGCGGAAACCCACTTCGCGCAGCCCGACGTTTGTCGGGATGGCCGACCGGTGGTGCAGATCAAGTTCAGCCTGTGTGCCACTGAGCCAGCTTCCGCCACGCACGACGCGCCCGCGATGGAGCTGGTCCTCCCAGTCCATGAGCATTTCCGAGACGTTGCCGCCGAGGTCGAGCAGGCCATTGCGCGCCTCCATGAAACTGCCGACGGGTGCGGTGCGCGGGAACCCGTCCGCATACGACGCGATGCGCGTCTTGAGGCCGCTTTCCTTGCCGGAGAAGTTGTCCACGCCGGCTGGCGGAGGCCACGCGGAGCCCCACGCGAACGCTCGTGGCTGCTTTGTGCCAGGCGGCGCGTCCGCCACGATGCCGGCGGCCGCGAGCCACTCCGCCTCCGTGGGCAGCCGGACGATGACGTTGGTGGCGATGCGATTCTGTGCGCGCTCGCGGCTCGTCAGCCAGCGGCAGAATGCAAGCGCATCATGCCAGCTCACATTGCAAACGGGATGGTCCGGGCCTTGCGCGAAGCCGGGGTTGCGCCAGCCTTCGCCATCGCCAGTGGCGTGAAAGGGCCTCGTGTCCGGCGGCGCGACATTGACGACTCGCGTGGCCTCGTGACCGGTCTCGCGCACGAACAGCTCGAAGTCGCGCACGTGCGTCTCGATCACGCTGAAGAACACCGGCGTGCCGCGCGCGGAGCGGAAACTCATGCCGAGCGAGTTCGTCCACGGCAACCGCGGCAGTGCAGCCGGGACGGGCACATCCGGGAGTGCTCGGAATTGTGTTGCACGCTGGCCTTTCGTGGCATCAGCCGGAGGACGATTGGCAAGCCAGGCGATGAAACCCGTCAAGGCGAGAAGCGCAATTGCGATGGTGGCCAGCCGATTGCGGGACTGCGGCGACGTGCGGGGCATCACGTCCCCGTCACGAGAGCCGAGAATCTCATGTGTGTAAGCCGACGGGCTTGTGTAACGGGCAGCGACGGAATGTGCGCCGGGCGGCACAGCTGCGGTCGAGCCGCCCGCTGACGCGCCAGTGCCGTTTGACTGCGAAGCCAGTTCGATGGAGGTGCGGTCCATCGCGATTCCCAATCGCTCCGCGACTGCGCGTGCATTCGGCGGACGCATGGCGGCATTCTTCGCGAGGCAATCCAGCAGCACGGAGTTCACCGCGATGGGGATGTGGTTGAGTTTGCCAAGCTCGTCGAGTCTGCGCTGTGGAGGAGGCGCGGGTTCATTGCGAACCTGGTGGAACACGTCGCCCTGATAGAAGGGCGGTTTGCTGACCAGCAGCATGTAGAGCGTGGCGCCGAGCGCGTAAATGTCGTCGATCGAATGAGGCGGTTCGCCATTTAACTGCTGCGGGCTCATGAATGCCGGCGTGCCACTGCGCGCGCGCATCGCGGCGTCGGTCTGCAACACGGCGATGCCAAAGTCCGCGAGCTTGAGCCGGCCCTTCGTGTCGAGCATCAGGTTCGCCGGCTTGAGGTCGCGGTGGATCACGCCTTCGCCGTGTGCGTAGTCGAGCGCGTCGCAAAGTTGCCTGACGATCGGGATGAGCGCCTCCCACGCGAACACTCCGCCCGGCTGCTCCAACATCAGCGATCAGAGCATCCGGCCGTCCACATATTCCATCGAGATGAACGGCGTCTCCTGCGGCGACTCAAAGAGGTCGTGAATGCGGATGATGTTCGGGTGCGTGAGCTTGCGGCTTTTGAAGGTCTCCTCACGCATGAGCAAGAGCACTTCGGGGTCTTGTGCGATGTGCGGCGCGAGCAGCTTGAGGGCGACCCACTCATTGAGCCGTTCGTCCGCGGCGAGCCAGACCAGCCCCATCCCCCCGGAACCGAGTTGCTTGTGCAGCGCGAAGCGCCCTGCGCCGACCTTCATCCCGGCCTTGAAGGCCGATTCCTCGCCCGAGCCACCCGCTGGTTCAGCCAGTCCACTCGTCTGCATGACGTGAAGCATTTAAGCCCAGTCGTGCGAGATTGGAAAACCTTTGCGGATGGAGAACTTGCGTGTCTTCGGGGCGCCGAACTTATTCACCAAGCAGCCCACAGGGCCCGAAGCTCAATGATGGGCACACGTAATAAGCGGCATTGAGTCTGGTTTTTCCGAGCGGCGCAAAAGTGGCGCGTCGCGCTCAAGAAGGCTCATGGTGAACAACTGGTGCATAAGAATCCGTTGTCGGCTCGGGGAACTCTGATACTCTCGTCGCAGTTCATTGAACGAACCGGGGCGGAAGGCGGCGATCGAAAGAATGCTGCCGGAAGTTCCGAAGATAATCCCAGGCGACTGGGGAAAGGGCGGGTCAGGCTGGTTGGCCCGTTCCCTCAGAAGCGCTGGCCGCAAGGTCGGCGTGGAGGAGGCAGGATTCACCAGTCCCTCTGGCGGCCGTCGCAGGCCGTCAGCTATGCGATAAGGGACTTGGCGGTTAGGCGCGATGAGAAGCTGCGCCGAGCCGGGTCAAGTAGGGCGGGTTGGTTTCGGGCCCGCTTGAATCGCAGTCACCCAGAGGGTGTTTGGCTGCTACTGTGTGCCAGCACGGGGCGGGCGACTCTGGCGGTCTCCGAGAGGGGGCCAGCCCAGCGAAAAAACGCCGGAAGGCGTCACAAAGGGAGCGCGCGCACCGGGAAGGACACGGGGTCTTGGCAGGACTCGTGAAAACCTTCTGCAACGCCGGCGATGCTACAAACGGCACCGCTGGACTGTGAGCGAAAAGGCAGCCTGAGAGACAAGAGGCGAGACCCGTGGCACGGGGCAAACGCGCTGCCAAAAGCGGCGGCTGTCCCCGCGCTAAGTGGTCAAGACGCGGACAATGGATTCGCAGACGTGTCTTGGCCTGGTTCGCAGGCGGGTGGCGCAACCACCAGCCCAAGCGAGCTGAAAAGCCTCACTCGAAATCGAGCGACCGGAAGGCGCTCGACGGCCCTGCTACGAGGCCGATGACTCCGCTTGCCGTGGAGAATAGCGTCGGGAAGCCGGCAGCCCCCGTGGCGCCTAATGCCGGCATGGGAAAGAGAGATTGGCGAACTCCCATCCCCCACTTTGTCCCCGTCGGGCCGCAAGGTCCGGCGGGGACGATTGTTTTTGGACCATGCCCGAAGCGCCCGCGATTGTTCAGTCGAGTCCCTTTCGTCCTGTTCGTCCCATCCGCCCTCTTGCGCGCGGCTCCACTCGCCGTTAGCTTCTGCACGGTTCCGGAAGGGCGGAGAACCGCTCGCCCGCATCAGCGGGCCGGGAGGAAAGTCCGAACACCGAAGGGCGCGATGCCGCGTAACTCCGACTTCGTCGCGAGATACACGCGGGCGGCCCGCCGTGAGGCGTGCCGACGGACAGTGCCACAGAAAATCAAACCGCCAGCGGTCCGGTTGACCGGAAGCGGGCAAGGGTGAAAAGGTGCGGCAAAAGCGCACCGCTCCAAGCGCAAGCGCGGAGGCACGGCAAACCCCATCGGGTGCAAGGCCAAATAGGGGACTGCGACGCGGCCCGCGTCGAGTCGCGCGAAAGCGTGGCCGGTCCCGGGTATTGGCCGCTCAGACAAATGGTTCTCTCCGCCTCGGCGCAAGCCTCGGCGCAGACAGAATTCGGCTTACAGCCCTTCCGGAACCACAGCCCACTTTTTCACCCTCACAAGGGCACACGCGTGCCGCTCAGTGATTCGTGAAGAACTCCGTCGAGCTGAGCAGCGCCCACGCGTAGTGGCCGATGGCCTTCGCGCGGTCGGCCCCGTGCTTCTCGAGCCATCGGGCCACTGAGGATTTCTCGGCATCCGTCGCGGGTCGCGTGAGGATGGCGAAGTGCAGTTCGTCCGCGACTTGAGCGGGATCGGAGAGCTTCGCTGCGCGTTCCACGAGGTTGTCCGCCCGCGGCTTCAACGCCCACAGCACGTGGTCGCTGTTGCGGAAGAAGAGCGCAGCGCGAAGCGTGGGGTTCACGTCGTATTCCGGCTCCGTGGGCGCATTGGCGAGCGCCGCGCGGAACGCGGTCTCGAACTCGGCGAGCTTGTAGAACTTCTCGCCCGCGGGCAGTCCCTCGGCCTTGCCGGCGCTCACCCGCTCCCATTCGCCGGTTGCCTGGAGGAACGCGCGCAAGACCTGCTCGAACGACAAATGCCGCTCCTTCGCGACGAGGAAAAGATTCTCCGGGAGGTTATTTGCGCCGGCGGGCACGCGCGTGGACCGCTGGTAGGTCTGCGTGAGAGCCAGCTCGCGGATGAGCCAGCGCAGGTCAAACTCGCGCGCGGCGAACTCCTTGGCGAGCGGGTCGAGCAACTCGGGGTGCGACGGCGGATTCTCCGAATGATGCAGGTCGAGCGGTTCGACAAGCCCGCGGCCCATCATCAGGAACCACACGCGATTGACCGCATTTCGCGTGAACCACGGGTTGTCCTTCGAAGCGATGGCGCGCGAAAGCTCCTTGAGCGGGCTGAACTTCGGCGCACCGGGGAAATTTCTCTTTCGGTCGGGCTTCTCGATCCACAGGTCGTCGCCCTTCAAATCCGGGAGGCTCACTTCCGTCCCGAACGGCACTCGCGGCGCCGTCTCGCCCTTGACGCTCGAGAGCACGGAGACGAACGCATACTTGTTCGTGAGCGGTGCTTCGCTGACCCACGGGGTTTTGTAGTCGCCGCCCGCCGGGTTAAGTTTCGTGTTCTGAAACGCGACGAAGAGCCCGTTGAAGTCCACCTGTTTGTAATCCTTGATGAAAAGATGCCTGTGGCACTGCGCGCACTGGAGGTCCACGCCGAGGAAAAGCCGGCCCACGTCGCGCGTGAGCCCCGGATAATCCGTGTCCTGCTGGCCGACCTTGTCGAGGCGGCGCGTGATGAACCAGCCCGCGGCGCGCTTCTTTTCGTCGAGGAACTCCGGCGCGACAATCTCGCGCGCGAGCTGGTCCCACGGCTTGTTCGCCTTGAACGCCTCGACCAGATACTCGCGCCAGCGCGCGTCCTCGCCCCGGCGTTCCATGAGGTGGATGTTGAACGCGTCGGCCATCCGCTCCGGGAAGCGCGGCGCGGCCATGAGGCGCTCGATGAGCTTGGCGCGCTTGTCCGCGGACTTGTCCGCGAGAAAGGATTTCGCCTCAGATACGCTCGGGATTCCACCGTCGAAGTCCAGCCACACGCGCCGGAGAAACTCGGCTTCATCGGTCCCCGCCGCGACGGGGTGCTTGGCGAACTTCGCGGCGACGAGTTTGTCCACCTGTTCATGCAGAGGCGCGGCGGCAAGTCCACGGCAGGGGAGCAGTGCGAAAGCCGCAAGGCACACGGAAACCCAAAAGTTCGTGTGCTTGCAGATGGAGATTCGCTTCGGTCTCACCGGCAATTCAGTGTCCGTTCGGACGGGTTGGACCGCTTCGATGTTCAGGGCGCGGCCGTTGCAACCCGTCACTTCTTCGCGAGCCAACCCGCGCGCGCGAGCCACTCCTCGCAGCGATTCGGCCACGTCGTCACCGGCAGGTTGGCGACGGGCCGCATCCCGAAGCCGTGCCCGCCCGCGTCATACACGTGCAGTTCGCTGGGCACGCCCGCCTTCTTGAGCGCGAGGAAGAGTTGCACGCTGTTCTCCGCCTTCACGCCGTCGTTCTGCGCGTGGACGAGGAACATCGGCGGCGTGTCCTTGGTCACCACGATCTCCGGCCTGAGCTGCAACGTCGCGTCATCCACGAAATACGCCGCGTAGATGAGCACCGCGAAGTCCGGCCGGCACGACTGCTTGTCCGCGTCATCCACGGCTGGATACTGCCGCTCGCCGTTCTTCACCGCGGCGAAGCCCGCCGTCACGCCGCCTGCCGAGAACCCAAGCGCGCCGATGCGTTTCGGGTCCACGCCCCACTCGCCCGCTTTCGCGCGGACAAGGCTCAGCGCGCGCTGCGCGTCCTGCACCGGCGCGAGCCAGCGCACGGGCTGGCGCGCGGTGGGCACACGATACTTCACCACGATGGCGGTCACCCCGATCGAGTTGAGCCACTCGGCGACCTCCGTGCCCTCGAGGTCCCACGCGAGGATGTTGAAGCCGCCGCCGGGACAGATGACCACCGCCGCGCCATTGCGCTTTTCCTTCGGCGGCAGGAAGACGTGCATTTGCGGCGTGGCCACGTTGCCCAGCTTGATGATGCGCCGACCGGCGATGAGACGGTCTTCGGCTTTCGTGAAGTCCTTCTCGGCCTCGACCTTCATCGGCTCGCCGGGCGGTTGGCCGGGCCACAGGTTGAGGACGTGATTCGCATCGGCGGCGAAGGCGTCCTCGGCGAACGCGAGCAACGCGCCGGAGAGCAGAACGGGGCGAAGGAGTGATTTCATGCCTTCGTTTCGTGCCCCAACTTCTCGCGGAAGGCGATGAAAACTTTTCCTCGCTGTCGGCGCGATTTGGTATCGTGCGCCCATGAAGCTGCTTCTCTCCCTCGCGCTGGTGTTGCTTGGATGCGCCCTGCCGGCGCAGTCCGCCACGCGACCGAACATCCTCTTCCTCGCCATTGACGACCAGAACGACTGGATCGGCTGCCTCGGCGGACATCCGCAGGTCAAGACGCCGCACATGGACCGCCTCGCGCGGCGCGGCACGCTCTTCACCAACGCCCACTGCCAGGCGCCGCTGTGCAATCCCTCGCGTTCGAGCCTGCTCACCGGCTTGCGTCCGTCCTCCACCGGCATCTACGGATTGCAGCCCGGCATCCGGCAGGTCGAGGCCACGAAGAACCACGTCACGTTGCCGCAGACCTTCACCCGCGAGGGCTGGTTCACCTACACCTGCGGCAAGATTTATCACGACGGCTCCATCCAGCCCAAGGACCGCGCCGCCGAGTTCAACGAATGGGGCCCCGCGCCCGGCATCGGCAGGCCCGGTGCGACCATCGCGAAACTGCCTGCCGAGGGACGCCACCCCGCGATGGATTGGGGCGTGTTCCCGGAGAAAGACGAGGACGGCGGCGACTACAAGATCGCGAGCGCGGCGATTGACGCGCTGCAACGCGCGCCGAAGGACAAGCCGTTCTTCGTCGCCGCGGGCTTCCGACTGCCGCACGTGCCGTGTTACGCGCCGCAGAAGTGGTTCGATCTCTACCCCGACGCCACGTTGAAGATGCCGCCCGTCAAGCCCGGCGACCGCGACGACACGCCGCTCTTCTCGTGGTTCCTGCACTGGACGCTCCCCGAACCGCGCCTCTCCCTGCTCGAGCGCGTGAATGAATGGCGCCCGCTCGTGCGCGCGTATCTGGCGAGCATCAGCTTCATGGACGCGCAAGTCGGCCGCGTGCTCGACGCGCTCGACGCCACCGGCCGCGCGGGCGACACCCTCATCGTCCTGTGGAGCGACCACGGCTGGCACCTCGGCGAGAAGGCCATCACCGGCAAGAACACCCTGTGGGAACGCTCGACCCGCGTCCCGCTTATCTTCGCCGGGCCGGGCATCGCGAAGGACGCGCGCTGCGGCAGCCCGGCCGAGTTGCTCGACATCTTCCCGACCCTGCTCGAACTCTGCTCGCTCCCCGCGCGCGCCGATCTCGAGGGCCACAGCCTCGTGCCGCAGTTGAGGAACGCGGGCGCGCCGCGTCCGTGGCCGGCCATCACCACCCACAACCAGGGCAACCACGGCATCCGCACCGCGCAATGGCGTTACATCCGCTACGCCGACGGCTCCGAGGAACTCTACGACATGAAGGCCGACCCGAACGAATGGACCAACCTCGCCGCCGACCCCGCGCACGCCGCTCGCAAGCGCGACCTCGCCCAATGGCTGCCCAAGAAAGACCTCCCGCCCGTGCCCGGCAGCAAAGCCCGCGTGCTCACCTACGACCCGAGGACGAAGGAAGCCGTGTGGGAAGACAAGAAAATCGTGCCCGCCGAGCTGGAAAAATGATAAGCTGCTCAAGCCGCCCACCCGCGACTGCCTGAAGTTCGGGGAAGGATGCCTGAAAATCACCCATCCGAGACTGAATTTCAGGCATCAACCCATGAAAATCACCCATCGGAGCCTGAAAACCATCGGCAGATGGCTAAAAATGACCAACCAACCCTTGGGAATTAGCCGTCAACCCCTGAAGATCAGGCATCGGAGACCGATTTTGAGGCATCGAGCACCTTTGAGCGGGGATAGATGGATGCAAACAGCCTGAATTTAGCAAGTTACCGCCTAACGACTCAAGCTCAGCGACCCGGCCCACGGGACGCGACGATTGCAACTGGAGCGCCCGTCCTCCGTAGCAGACCTACTGCGGAGGGTGGACGATGGCCGGGTTCGCGTCGGCAGATGGCTTGGCGCATCAGTAGCCTGCATCATAGAATGCCCCCACCACGATGCCGTCTTTGACTCGCAACTCCGCAATGGCCAGCCAGGGATAGCGCCACCTGACAGTTCCATCGGGCATGGACTTCTGCTCCTTCGGGCTGCCGTATTCCTTCAAGACCGATGCAACGGACTTCCACTTCGCAGCGCAAAACCACTCGACGTCGGATTTGCCCGGCCACGCGCTCTTGAAGCGCGCATTGAGTGGATGGACACGAGTCCCGCTGGTGTGCGCACATCCAGCGACCAGCAGCATGGCAAAGGCGAGGATGGCAATTCTCATGGGCGCGGCTCCCAGCAACCCAATTCCGTCGAGCCAAGAAGACCGCCCCGCCACGGCAAACGCCCTGCGAGGCTCCTGCGCGAGTGTGCGAAGCCAGTCGGCTACGCGCGGAGGGATGTCAAATGGAATTTTGGTTTGGATCGCCTCGGCGGCGCAGATCGGTTTCTTAAACGCTGCTTTGGTGGGGGAGCCGTTCTCCCTCACCCCGGCCCTCTCCCGCTGGGATAGGCCCAGAGCGAGGGGAGATTGTCAGTGTCGCGGCAACTATCTTCGTGGTTGCTAATACCTGAAGTATGTTCTAAGCCAATTCGGGTCTACGGCTCCTGCCACGTAGCGATTGACTGTCAATCGGCCGATGACCTTCCCCTGTTTCAAGATGAGCGGCGGGCTTGTGCTGTATGGATTCATGGCACTTTCAATCGCATACTGACTGCCATATTCGCCATACTCGTTCCAAATGCTCATCAGTGCATACTTACTACCGTGCTGCCCGAACTCATTGAAAATGGAGTCTATTGCAAACTCGTCATCGATCACGCCGAGGAACGAATGTCGTCGGTCATCTGCCACAACCCTCGCCCCAGAATAAGCAAGCTGGACTTTTACTCGAAGGGCTAGTTCGAGCTCTTGGACGGTTAGGGCTAATGCAGGCGCGAGTTTTTCTCGAAGCTTGGAGACAGCCTCTTCTGTGTCAGCTTTCTTCTTTTTCTTCGCAGCTTGTAATTGTTCTAAAGTTTGGGCGCTCCCCTTGGATGGCTGTTGCGCTGAGGCTGTCAACAATGCGATGACCACGAGCAAAGGGAATGTGAGTGTTGATTTCATGGAGGTTCGTTTCTTTAATTGAAGTTATCTGACCGGTGAGGTTGTTCCGCCCGGAGACTACCGAACGCGAAGTTGCGGGTTGGCAGCATCAGGGCGTGCATCCTGGGCGTCGGCGCTTTCGGCGATGAGGCGGGTGTAGGTCTGGCGGGCGTGTTCGTAGTCCTTGGCGGCTTGTTCCTTTTCGTCGGCGCGGTAGGTGCGCTCTTTCTGCGACCAGCAGACGTCCACGGCCTTGAGGCACCATTCGGCGCTCTTCTTGGACGCGCGCACGGGTTTGTCACCCACCATCACCCAGATGGGGTTGGTGTGGGAGGAGGGCAGGACGCGCATCGCGACCCAACTGCTGCGGTCCACTTTCACGTCGAAGCTCACGTCGTTCTGCTTGCCGTCGGCCACGATGTTTTTCTTCGCCACGGGCAGGCCGTTGACGAGGACTTCGACGGGGACTTCGCGGGTGTCGCCGATGCGGGCGCGCTCGACATCCCAATAGGGCTTTTGCTGGTAGGGGCGGTCGCGGAGGGAGGGGTCGGGCTGGGCGTTGAGGTAGGCGGCGACCTTGGCGGAGAGGCGGACATTGCCGGGCGCAGCGAGTTTGAGTTCGCTGCTGTTTTCCCCGACTGAGACGGCTTCGGCCTTGAAGTCCATGATGTGGCTCTTGCCGTCGCTGACGTAGTTGCGGCCGGCGCGGATGCCTTCGCACCAGTCTTCGTAGGTCCACTTGGCGGGGAGTTTCACATAGCTGCGGCCGAGGCCGACTTTCTCGCCGTAGATGCAGGGGAAGTCGGTCTCGCCGCTGATGCGGGTGCGGAAGCCGACGTTGAGGGTGTGATACCAGATGTTGAGTTCCCACACGTAGGGGGTGTCCACGGTGCTGATGAAGTCCACGGCGGGCACGAGCTTGCCGTCGGGGCCGGGAACCATGTGGGTGACATCCATGATGTATTCGTTGGCGCCGATGCCGTTGAAGGGCGGCATGATGAGGGTGGGGAGTTCGGTGCTCATGCCGCCGGCCGCGCCGGAGGTCTTGCTGTTGAGCGGGGCGGCGTCGCGTCCGGCGGCGGGCGTGCGGGTCTCGAGTCCCCAGCCGGAGTGGGCGGGGCCGACGACGGCACCTTGTTTCTTGGCCCAGCGGAGGGTGTTGAGGCCGAGCGTGGGCCAGTGGTTCTTGGATTCGCCGCCGGGATACATCTGGTCTTTGAGGCGCAGGAGGCAGAGGTGGCCGCTCTGGTGCGAGCCGAAGCCGGAGACCTCGATGTCGTAGCGCAGGATGTAGGGGAACTTGGAGACGAGGTCGTCCTTGCCGGTGAAGAATTGTTTCTGGTAGTCGAAGCACGGGCCCCAGGTGAGGTTGCAGCCGACCTTGAGGTCTTCGCCGAGGATGTGGCGCATCATGTCGGGAGCGTGGACGCCCTCGGTGGGGTTGGTGTAGTGGGCGCAACCGGCGGCGTGGATGTGGTGGTCGCCGGAAATCCAGCCGAGCTTGGAGGGGTCCACCCAGCGCTCGACTTTGAAGGCGAGGCGTTTGGTGGACGCGTTCACGGTGACGGTCTGCCTCTTGATGAGCGATTCGGGGCCGCGCTGGAACTCGATGGTGTAATTGCCCGCGGGCAGTTTCACCTTCTCGCCGTCCATGCGATAGACCTGCGGGTGGAAGGCGAAGTCGGGCGCGAGGCGCTTGGCTTGCGACGGATACGTGCGGCCCTGCGCGTCGCGGATGATGAAGCTCGCGGTGGTGGGCTGGCCGTTCTCGTCCTTGACGTCGAAGGTCACGTCGGGCGCGGGCGCGGCGGTGAAGAGGGTGTCGGCTTCGTTGCGGAAGCCGATGTCCTGCGTGCCCTGGCCGACGTTGAAGTTGATGCGGGCCTCGCGCTTGCCGGCGTCGCGGCTGTAAAGCTGGATGATGCGATACTCGACCTTGAGGCCGCCGAGCGTGGGGCGCAGCGGCTGGGCGTCGAACATCTGGAGGTCGAGCCAGCGGTTGGCGACATCGGCCTGCGGCGAGTTGAAGAGACGCTGGGCGTTCGGGCTGGTGGCGCGGAGCGCGGCGGTGGTGCCGGATTCATTGGCGACCTTCACGAGGAACTGCCGCCAGCCTTGCTCGACGAGCTCGGGCTTGGCCGCGCCTTGCGCGACTTTCACCCGCATCTCGGGATTGATGTTGACGCCATAGAGCGCGTAGCGGTCGAGGATGGTTTGAATCTTCTCGGTCGCGGCGGCGGTGTCGGTCGCTGCGAGCGCGGTGTTGAGGGCGGCCTTGTCGGCGGCGCTGAACGGCGAGCCGAGATAGTCGGTGGCCTCGACGAGGCGCTTGACCGACGCGGCGAACGGCTGCCACTCGACATCGGCGACGATGGGCAGGTCCGCGGCGCCCGTGTGCGCGGCGAGCAGGGCGGTGGCGGTGAGGGCGAGGATTCGCGTGAGCGTGGAGCAGCGTCGAGACAGCATGGTGTCCTCTCTTTCTTGCAGGGGTTTCGTGCGCTCGGAGCGTAGCACTGGCGGGGAGGCTGAACAGGAGAAAGTTGGGGTTGCCGTCGCCTGGGCGCATCTGACTTTCTTGCACGCGGTCGGAGTGCAGTGCGCCGTTCTCCCTCACCCCGGCCCTCTCCCGCTGGGAGAGGGAGGCGCTTCGGACGGTGCTGGCGATTCGGGACGGCGTGCCCGCACTCACCGCGTTCGATTCCATCGACTGACGGGCGACGATTCCACCTCTCCCTCGGAGGGAGAGGGCCGGGGTGAGGGTGAGAACATGCGAAGTTCACCCCGACTCCGAGTCGGGGCGAATCCACTTCTTCTGGTGTCATGCAAGAATCGGAAATGCGCCCGGCGACGAGGCGAGGCGGCAAAAAGCGCTTCCCTTCGCCCCTGCGCTCGCGCAGACTTCGCGCACTCAACGCAACGAGGGTTCAACCGGAGACTCCTTATGGACTGGTATTACGCCGACGGATCGCAGCAAAAGGGGCCCATCACCGAGGAAGGGCTCGCGGACTTGGTCCGCGCGGGAACCGTCAAGCCGGACACGCTCGTGTGGCGCGCAGGGCTCGCGGGCTGGCAGCCTTACAGCCAGGCCGCGGGCGGCGCGTCCGCGGCGGGCGCGAGCGGACTGGTGACGTGTTCGCAATGCGGCAAGGCCGTCGCCGCCGACCAGGTGATTCGTTACGGCGAACAGGCGGTGTGCGCGGAGTGCAAGCCGGCGTTCATGCAGCGCATCAAGGAAGGGCTCGCGCCTGCAAGTGGAAGGCCGGGCAGCGCGACGCCCGAGGACCTTTGCGCGCGGGATTACGAAGTGAGCATCGGGGACAACTTCAGCAAGGGCTGGGACACATTCAAGGCCGGAGCCGGCGTGTGCATCGGCGTCATGCTCGTGATGATGGCGATTCAGATCTTTCTCACGCTTGTAGGCCTGATACCGATCATCGGCCTCGTCGCTAGCCTTGCCAGTTTGGTCCTCGGGGGTCCGCTGAGTGGCGGGACGGAGTATTTCTTTCTTCAACGAGTGCGGGGTCAGGATGCAGGCGTGGGTGTCGCGTTCAGCGGATTCGGCCCGCGTTTTGTGAACCTGATGCTAACGCAAATTGTAGCCGGAATACTGGCCGGCTTTTGCATCGTGCCGGGCGTGTTGATCATGGTCATCGGTGGAGTAGTTGGTTCAGCAGCGCGCGGAAGTCCCGCCGTTGCGGTAATGGCAGTGGGCGGTCTGCTGCTGCTAATTGGCTTGGCTGGTGCGATTTACCTCGGCGTGAGCTGGTCGTTTGCGCTGCTTCTGGCGATTGACAAGCGAATGGGCTTTTGGGCGGCGATGCAATTGAGCCGGCGCGTGGTGGGGAGGCATTGGTGGATGGTGCTCGCTTTCATGTTTGTCGGAGGCCTGTTCGCGGCTCTCGGCGTATTGGCGTGTCTGCTGGGGTTGTTTGTTACCGTGCCGACCTTCATGGCCATGAAAGCGTCACTCTACGAACGACTCTTCGGCGACATGGCGCAGCAGGACGGCTGACGCGGGAGAATCGAGCCGAGCGATGAACGTCCGCCCGCTGGCTTGCCCGCGTTGCAACGCCGCCCTGCCGGGTGGCATTCCGGAACTTGCCTCGCTGTCCCGTTGCCCCGCGTGCGCGCGAGAGGTGCAAGTGGCCGCGTTCCCTGCGCTCTTTCATCGCGCGGGCCCGGCGCAACACGGCGAGGCCGTGCAGTCCGATGCCGAGGCAACGTGCTTCAACCATCCCGGCAAGCGCGCGTCGGTGCCGTGCGATTCGTGCGGGCGTTTCCTTTGCGCGCTGTGCGACATGGAGATGAACGGTTCCCACTTCTGCCCGGCGTGCCTCGAATCCGGCGGGACGAAGGGAAAGATCAAGACGCTGGAGCGCGGGCGCACGCGCCACGATTACGTGGCGGTGTGCCTCGTTCTCGGATGCGTGGTCTTGTGGCCGTTGGCGGTGGTGCTCGGGCCGGTGGCCATCGGTGTGGCGGTGCGGCAATGGAACTCGCCGGGCAGCCTCGTGGTGAACACGCGGCTGCGGCTGGGCATCTGCGCCGTGCTGGCGGCGGCGTTGCTGTTCGCGAGCGTGGCGTTCTGGATTTCCATCTCGAAGTGAACCGATGCTGCGGCGCGATTCCAATTACCAGCGGTTGAAAGTCGGCGGGCGCGACATCGCCGGTCGAGCGAGTTACTGGCTGGCGGCGGACCACCTGCTCGTCGTGCGCGAGGAGGGTTTTCAGGAACGCTACCGGCGCTTCTACCTGCGCGACGTGCAGGCGCTCGTCATCAGCCGCAACGTGATGGGATTGCTCACGACGCTCGTGCTGACGGCGCTGGGCGGGTTGATGGCGATTGCGGCGCTGGCGACGCAGAACCCTGCCGGGCGCTGGGTTTGGGCGTTCATCGCGGCGTGTTTCGTCATCGCGCTGATTGCCCACCTGGTCGGCGGGCCGACAGCTGATTGCCACCTGCGAACAGCCGTGCAATTGGAACGTCTGCCCGGCGTGACGCGGTTGCGCGTGGCGCAACGGCTCATCGCGGCGATGACGCCCGCCATTCAGACCGCGCAGCGCGACATCGAGGCGCAGGCGTCGGTGCCGCCGACGTTCGAGGAAGCGGCGGACTTTCCGCTCGCGTCGCCGACGAAGGCTCCACCTGCGTCACCGCCGCAACCGCTCCGGCATTATCACGGCCGGATGCATGCGATTGCGTTCAGCCTGATGCTCGTGGATGCGGCGGTCGGACTTTTCTATCTCGTCACGGAGTTGAGCATCTTCGAGAACATCAACATTGGCGTGACGGTCGCCGAGCTGGGCTTCGTCATCGCCGCCCTCGTCAAGCAGCACCGCACCGACATGTCGGTGGTTGTGCGGCGGATTGGCTGGGGCGTGGTGATATTCTACGGCGTCTCGCTTGTGTTCGGCATCGTGATGGGCATTTACCTGGTCGCGACGGGCGGGGTGGACCTGGACTTGGAGGAGTTGAAGCCCTCCTCGCACCCGGCCATGTTCACGTTCTACTTGGTGTCGAGCGCGTTCCTGCTCGGTGCGGGTCTTCTCGGCTGGCGCGCGCTGGTGAAGTTCCGCCGCGAATACGTCCCACCCGCGCCACCGCCGCTGCCGCCGGTGCCGCCCACAAGTCCGCCCGCGCGCGTGGACGTCGTCGAGCCGCCGAAGGCGGACGTCACTCCACCGCCGCCAGCGCCACCGGTCGCTTGATTCGCATCTCATGCCCAGCCTCCACGAACAACGCTGTTTGAACCACCCGCTGCGCGAGGCGGTCGCGCGCTGCCCGGCATGCACACAGCACTTCTGCCGCGAGTGCGTGACCGAGCACGACGACGCGCTGCTGTGCGCGGGCTGTCTTCGCCAGCGCAGCGCGCGCGAGGAGCAGCGTCGCCGCCGCTGGGCCGATGCGTCACGCGCGCTGGCCGCGTGCGCGGGGCTGATGCTCGCGTGGCTGTGCTTTTACTTCGCGGGCGACTGGCTCGCCTCGATGCCGTCGGACTTCCACGAGGGCACGATGTGGCGCAAGAGCTGGCTTTCCGAGTGACGCCGATGAAGCGCAACCGCAAACGCATCGCCGGGCCGGACGGCATCGAGCTGTTCGAGGAGGCGGCGCACCTGTTGCGCGGCGCGCCGCTGGCGTTGTGGCTTCGTTACTATCTCGGCGTTGCGCCGTTCGTGCTCGGGCTGCTGTTCTTCTGGGCGGACATGAGCCGCAACGCGTGGGCGTCGCAGCACGTTGCCGGCGCGGCGGCGGGGCTGGCGGTGCTGTTCGTGTGGATGAAGTGCTGGCAGGCGGTGTTCGTGGCGGGCTTGCACGCGCAGCTCTCGGGCGAGCCTCCGCCGGAGTTCCCTCGAAGCCGCGCGGTGCAGCTCGTGGTGACGCAGGCCGCGCTGCAAACGACCGGGCTGGTGCTGCTGCCGCTGGCGCTCGTGACGGTGTTCTTGTTTCCGGCGGCGCTGGGGTTTTACCAGTCTCTGACGTTCACGGGCACCGGCGCGACGCCGGGATTGCGCGCCGCGGCAGGCCGCGCGCTTCGGCTCGGCACGGTTTGGCCGGGCTTGAATTACCTGCTCGTCGCGCTGTTCGCGCTCGCGGCGTTCATGCTCTTCATCAACATCGCCGCGTTGCTGGGCTTTCTGCCGCAGTTCGCGCGGATGTTTCTCGGCGTGGAGAGCACGTTCACGCGCGCGGGCGCGATGGCGTTCCTCAACACCACGTTCATCGCCGCGTGCGCGGGTGTCGCGTGGCTCGTGCTCGACCCGGTGGTGAAGGCGGTGTTCCTGCTGCGGTGCTTCTACGCCGAGTGCGTGCACAGCGGGGAGGATTTGCGCGTGGACCTGCGGCGCGCCATCGCGCGAAGCCGCGCGGCGCTTGCGGCGCTCGCGCTGCTCGCCGGTCTCTCCGGACTCTTCAGCCCGGTGCGGCTCGCGGGCGCGGAACCGCCGCCACCGCCGGCGATGCCGAAGCCCGCCGTGGCCCCGCAGGAATTGAGCGAGTCGCTCGATGAGGTGCTGCGACGCGCGGAGTTCGCGTGGCGGTTGCCGCGCGAGAGGACGGTGCAAACGGGGCCGGAGACGTGGTGGGACCGCTTCATCGCGAGCGTGCGCGAGTCGCTCGAGAAGTTCCGGGTGTGGGTGCTGCGCAAGCTCGGCGACCTCGCGATGTGGGTGCGCGACATGATTGCGAGGTTTTTCCCGTCCGGCGGTTCGCGCTCCAGCGGCACCGGCTGGATCACCGGCGTGAACACGTTCGCCTTCCTGCTGCTTGCAGTCGCGCTTTCGGTGCTTGCCATCCTGTTCCTCCGGCTTTGGAAACAGTCGCGCAGCCGGAAGGTCATCGCGGCCGAGGCGGTCGCGGCCGCGCCGGACTTGAACGACGAAAATGTGGTGGCCGACCAATTACCGGAGGACGGCTGGCTGGCGCTCGCGCAGGACATGATGCGGCAGGGGAACCTGCGGCTGGCGTTGCGCGCGCTTTACCTGGCGACGCTCGCGCACCTGGCGCGGCGCGAGGTGGTGCGCATCGCGCGGTTCAAGACCAACCTCGAATACGAGCGCGAGGTGCGGCGCAGGGCGCGGGCGCTGCCGGAGTTGCAGGACGCCTTCGCGCGCAACGTCGGCCGGTTCGACCGCGCGTGGTATGGATTGCACGAGGTCACACCCGCCGCGCTCGGGGAATTCGAGTCGGACGTGCAGCGCATCCGATTGACCGGCACCCCCGCGCCAGTCGCAACAGCAGCCGCATGAAACACCCGACCTCCAAGCTGCTCGTGGTGGCGCTGCCGGTGCTCGTCGTCGGCTTCGCGTGGGCGCTGGTCACGCTGTTCGAGTTGCGCTTCGCCGCCGGCGACCTGTATCCGCCTTATTCCACGCTGCGCGCGGATCCGCTCGGCAGCAAGGCGCTCTTCGACGGTCTCGCCGGCGTGCGCGGTGTGGTGGCGCGACGGTTCTTCGGGCTGCCCGAGAAGATTGGCGACGGGCGCGACACGACGCTGCTGCTGCTCGGCCTCTCGCTCCGCGCCGTGCAGCGCGTCGCGCCGGATGAAGTGACGGAGCTTGAGGCATTCCTGCGCGGCGGCGGGCGCATCGTGATGGCGTTCGAGCCGGTGGCAGCGGATCCGGGCAAGTTCTTCCGCGAGATTAGCGACTTGGATGAAGACGGATTGCCACGCCCGCCGGGCAAGTCCACACGCTCGAAATCCGCGCCAGCGCCGCGCGACAAGAACGGCGGCGGCAAGGCCGCAAAGCCTGCCGAGCAGGACTCCAAGTCGGCCGACGGTGAATCGAAGAAGCCCTCCGCGAAGGACGGCTCTGCGTCGAAGGACGCTTCCAAGGACGACACCGCGAAGCGCAAGCGCCGCCGTCCGCTCATCGGCGACGAGTTCACCGCCATGCTCGGCGTGTCGTTGCACGAGCATTGGGGATTCTCGCGGAAGTTCCGCGACCTGCCCATCGGCGCGGACGACCAACCGGAGACGGTCCGCGCGTTTCGGTCCGCCTCGGCCGACGCGACCCTGCCCGCCACGCTGGGCTGGCACACGGCGCTGTGCTTTCACAGCCTCACGAACCAGTGGCGCACGCTTTACGCGCGCGACGGCGAGGCGGTCATCATCGAGCGGCCGTTCGGCAAGGGGTCCATCGTGGTGTTCGCGGACTCGTGGCCGTTCAGCAACGAGGCGTTGCGCGCCGACCGCCAGCCCGCGCTGCTCGCCTGGACGCTCGGGCGCAACCGCGTGCTGCTCTTCGACGAAACCCATCACGGCATCGAGACCAACCCCGGTGTGATGGCGCTGCTGCTGCGCTTCCGGATGCACGGGTTCCTTGTCGCGCTGCTGCTGCTCGCGGTGCTTTACATCTGGAAGAACGCGCTGCACTTCGTGCCGCTGCTGCCGGAGGAGGCCGCGGGCGGCGCGAACGCCGTGCGCGGCAAGGATTCCGCGTCGGGCTTCGTGAACCTGCTGCGCCGCGGCATTCCCGCGATGGAGGTGATGCACGTGTGCTTCGGCGAGTGGATGAAGTCCTGCTCGCGGCAGCCGCGCATGCAGCAGCGGGCCGCCGAGATGCAGCGCGCATTTGACACGGGCTTCGGGCAGCGTGGCGGCGCCGTCAACCCCGTGGACGCGTATCGGGAACTGAGCCGGATTGCGACGGAACGAAAATAGTTTCAACTTATGAATCCCCAACTCGACCAGATCCAACCAGTCGTCACCCGCGCCGACCAGCTTCAGGAAGTGCTCACCCGCGCGCGCGCCGAGGTCGCCAAGGTCATCATCGGCCAGCGCGAGGTCGTGGACCGTGCGCTTATCTGCATCTTCACCAACCAGCACGCGCTTGTGGAGGGCGTGCCCGGTGTCGCCAAGACGCTGCTCGTGCGCACGCTCGCCCGCGTGCTCGGGTGCGAGTTCGCGCGCATCCAGTTCACGCCCGACCTCATGCCCGCGGACATCACCGGCACGCACGTGTTCAACCTCCAGCGCAACGAGTTCACGCTCATCAAGGGGCCGGTGTTCACCACGTTCCTGCTCGCGGACGAAATCAACCGCGCGCCCGCCAAGACGCAGTCGGCGCTGTTGCAGGCGATGCAGGAGCGGCTCGTGAGCATTGACCGCGACACGCACGCGCTGCCCGCCAACTTCACCGTGTTCGCCACGCAGAACCCCATCGAATACGAGGGCACGTATCCGCTGCCGGAGGCGCAGAAGGACCGCTTCATGCTGAAGATTTCCATGGACACGCCGGAACGGGACGACGAGCTGGCGCTCGCGCGGCGGATGCTCGGCGCGGACACTCCCGAGGCCACGCTCGCGGGCGGCGCGGTCCAGCAGGTGATCACGGAAGAGGCGCTCACGACGCTGCGCGCGGCGTTGAACCAGATCACCGTGCGCGAGGAGTTGCCGGCCTACATCGTGGACATCGTGCGCGCGTCGCGCACGCACGAGAGCGTGCTGGTCGGCGCCGGGCCGCGCGCCACGCAGGCGCTGCTGCTCGCCAGCCGCGCGAACGCCGCCATCGCGGGCCGCGACTTCGTGACGCCCGACGACATCAAGGCGATGGCGCTGCCCGTGCTCGAGCACCGCATCATCCTGCGGCCGGAGTTCGAGATCGAGGGCATGAGCGTGGCGGAAGTGCTCGCGAAGATCCTCGAGCAGGTGTCCGTGCCGCGTTGATCCGCAGCCCGCGCCCACATGAACTCCGGTCCTAATCCTGCTCTTAGTCCTCTGTTCGGATTCGGAGGGGAGGGGAGGATTAGGATTAAGATTAAGAGCAAGTGCACAAGGAGGATGCTGTGACGCTCGTTCCCCGAACGCGCCTCCTGTTGCTCACCGGCGTGGTGCTCGTGCCGTTCGGCGGACTTGCCGCGATGGCGCCCGATGCGGCGGGGCTTTCGTTCGCGATGATGGGCGTGTTCATCGCGCTCGTGCTCATGGACGCCGTGCTCGCGTTCGGCAGCCTCGACGGCATCGGCGTCGAATTGCCGAAGGTCACGCGGCTCAGCAAGGACCGTCCTGCCGATCTGGAGGTGCTCGTGAAGAACCCCGACTGGAAGTCGGGGCAGCGCGAAGTCCGGCTCGGATTGCCGCTGCCGCGCCAGCTCGCCACGCCGCAGGAGGACGTGCACGCGCTGCTGCCCGCGAAAGCCGCCGCCTCGCGCCTCAAATGGCCGTGCGTGCCGGTGCGGCGCGGTTCGTTTCGCATCGCGCGCTGCCACCTCGAGGGCGGCTCGCCGCTCGGCTTGTGGGGCGTGCGGCAGGCCGCGCCCGTGGACGCCGAGGTTCGCGTGTATCCGAACCTGATGACCGAGCGCAGCACGGTGGCGGCGCTCTTCCTGCGCCGCGGCGGATTCGGCGCGCATGCGCAGCGGCAGCTCGGAAAGGGCCGCGAATTCGAGAAACTCCGCGACTACGTGCCGGGCGACGGCTTCGACGAAATCCACTGGAAGGCGACCGCCAAGCGCGGGCGGCCGATCACGAAGGTTTTCCAGATCGAGCGCACGCAGGAGGTTTACGTGATCATTGACGCCTCGCGGCTCAGCGCGCGGCAGGAGTTTCAAAGGAATGCAAAGTCCGGCGGCAGCAGCTCGGCTCAACACGAAACTCATAACCCGAAACCTGAAACATCCGTTTTGGAACGCTACCTGACGGCGGCGCTCGTGCTGGGAATCGCGGCGGAACAGCAGGGCGATTTGTTCGGGCTGCTCACGTTCAGCGACCGCGTGCACAAGTTCATCCGCGCGAAGAACGGCCGCGACCATTACTCGGCATGCCGGGACGCGATTTACACGTTGCAGCCGCAGCTCGTGTCGCCGGATTTCGAGGAGGTCGCGTCATTCATCCGCGTGCGGCTGCGCCGGCGGGCGCTGCTGGTTTTTCTGACCGCGCTGGACGACCCGCTGCTGGCCGAGCAATTCACCCGAGGGCTGGACCTGTTCAGCCGCCAGCATCTCGTGCTGGTGAACATGATGCAGCCGCCCGGCGCGCAGCCGCTGTTCAGCGGCGCGGGCGTCGAGTCGCTCGACGATGTGTATCAACGGCTCGGCGGCCACGTGCTGTGGCACAACCTGCGCGAACTCGACAAGACGCTGCAGCGCCGCGGCGTGCAGTTCACGATGCTCGATGACGAGCGGCTGTGCGCGCAGCTCGTCACGAATTACCTGACGGTCAAGCGCCGGCAGTTGATTTGATTCCCATGGGAGAAGCGCGTCCGTGATTATTGACCTGGAAAAATTTGTGTCCGCCGAGCGCCCGCACTGGGACGAGCTCGAGCGGCTGCTCAACCGGCTGGAGAACGAGCCGGACTTCGTGCCCGACCTCGCGGGGTTGCGGCGGCTGCACTACCTCTACGAGCGCGCGTCGTCGGACCTCGCGCGCATCGCCACGTTTTCAGCCGAGCCCGAGGTGCGGCGCTATCTCGAAAACCTCGTCGCGCGCGCCTACGGCGAAATCCACGAGACCCGCAAGAAGGCGCACCGGCTGCGGCCGCTCGAATGGTTGCTCGTGACGTTTCCGCGCACGTTCAGGCGGCGGGCGCGCGCGTTCTGGCTGGCGACGTCGCTGATGCTCGCGGGCACCGTCGTCGGCGCGGCGGCATTGCTCTTCGAGCCGGATGCGAAGGCGATGTTGATGCCGCGCATGTTCGCGAACCACTTGGGCGACCCGGCCAAGCGCGTCGCCGAGGAGGAGAAGGGAGGGCGCAGCGACCAGTTGAGCGGGCGCAAGACGACGTTCTCCGCCCAGCTCATGCGCAACAACATCCAGGTGTCCATCAACGCCCTTGCGCTCGGGCTGACCTGCGGCGTGGGCACCATCATCGTGCTGTTTTACAACGGCATCATCCTCGGGCTCGTCGGCGCGGACTACGTTCAGGCGGGGTTCGGCAGGTTTCTGGCCGCGTGGCTGCTGCCGCACGGGTCCATCGAGATCCCGGCCATCCTCATCGCGAGCCAGGCGGGGCTGGTGCTCGCCGCGGCGCTCATCGGGCGCGGCAGCCGCGAGTCGTTGCGCGAGCGGTTGCGCGCGGCGGCGCCGGACCTCGCCACGCTCATCGGCGGCGTGGCGGTGATGCTCGTGTGGGCTGGGTTCATCGAGGCGTTCCTCTCGCAATACCACGAGCCGGTGCTTCCCTACGAAGTGAAGATCGCGTTCGGCCTCGTCGAACTCGGCGCGCTCGTCGCGTTCCTCTCGCGCGCGGGGCTCAAGCCAACCAAGGAGGAGCGCGCGCAACTCGGCACGTTTCCGACGGCGGATGCGGCGGCTTCGCCAACACTCTCACGCGCCCGCTCATGAACTCCGCGCGCACCAGCACGCTCGACATCCGGACGCCGGAGGGGATCGTGTTCTCGCTGCCGCTCGCGGGGCCGACGGTGCGGTTCCTTGCGTTCGTGATTGATCTGTCCACGGTGATGGTCGTGACGCAGTTTGTCGCCTCGATGGCGTTGCTCGTGGTGACGGTGAGCCCGGACCTCGCGCGCGCGCTGCGGATACTGCTGCCGTTCGTGGTGCAGGTGGGCTACGGCATCGGATGCGAATGGTTCTGGCGCGGGCAGACGGTCGGCAAGTGGATCCTGCGGCTGCGCGTGATGGATGCGCAGGGATTGCGGCTGCAGCCGAGCCAGGTCGTGATCCGCAACCTGCTGCGGCCGGTGGACCAATTGCCGCTGCTCGGGCTGGTGGGCGCGGTCGCGATGTTCCTCAACCGCCACAACCAGCGCCTCGGCGACCTTGCGGCCAACACCGTGGTCGTCCGCATGCCGCGCCTGCGCGAGCCGGACCTCGAGCAGATGTTCGCCGGCAAATACAACTCGATGCGCGAGCACCCGCACTTGGGCGCGCGGTTGCGGCAGCGCGTGACGCCGGCGGAGGCGGCGGTCGCGCTGCAGGCGCTCTTGCGCCGCGATGAACTCGACCCCGCGGCGCGCGTCGAGTTGTTCGGCGCGATTGCGGCGCAGTTCCGCGAGCTGGTGGAGTTCCCGCCCGACGTGGTCGAGGGCATCACCGACGAGCAATGGGTTCGCAACGTGGTGGACGTCGTGTTCCGCGCGCGTCCCGGCGAATCGCCGGCACCGGGCGCTGGTGGCGAGGTCGGGGAACTTGCACAGCCGCTGGCCGGGCAGCGGTGACGGGGCGCACCGACATGCGCTCGCTCGCCAAGCCGGTGGTGATGCGCAACGCCGCGCTCGCGGCGGCGCTCTGCACGCTCGCTTGCTGGCCGCGGCTGGCGCTCTGGCTCGAGCGACGAGAAGCGCTGTGGTTCCTGCTCGCGGTGGTGTGCTGCTGCTCGTTTTTCCTGTGGGACTTCGTGTTCGCGTGGCAAGAGCAATATGGCGGCAGGCCGGTATTCCAAAAACCTGCGCCGCAGTTGTGGCTGGCCGTCACGCTCGCCGCAATCGCGGTCGCCTGCGCGAAGCTCGCGTGGGCCGACCCGGTGCTGCGCCCGTTGCGGCCGGACGATTTCCCGAAGGACTTCGCGTCGCTCGGTGGGATGACGCTCTTCTCCGCCGCGCTCGTGACGCCGCTGCTGCTGTTCGCCCCGTTCGCGTTCTTCCTCCGCCTCACGCGAAGCGTCCAGTGTTCGTCCATCGGCACGGTGCTGCTCGGGATGTTCGTGGCGTGGACGGCCGCAGGCTTGAAGGAGCCCGCGCTGCCGCCGCACGTGCTCGCCGGGGTCGTGGCGGGCTGGGCAACCGGCGGCGCGTGGGGATTGGTTCTGTATCACCGAGGAGGCGCGGCGCTCGTGTGGTGGTGGGGCGCAGTCGTGCAGGCGCGGCACCTCGCGGAACTTTTGTGAGGACTCAGACCGGGGAATCCGCAGCGAACGTTCAACGCTCGACGTTCAACGTTCAACGACCCAATCCCGCCGAGGCGGGAGACCCGGCCCGCGGGACGCCACGATTGCAACCGGAGCGCGAGGGCTGGGTTCGCTACAGTTGAATCCAGACTTGCCGGACAATCCCCTGTGTCGCATGCGGTATGCGCGTCGAGTGGTCCAGCTTCCAAAGCCAGCGCCAAATCGCCAATGCCTCCGCCTACCTGGTGCGATAGGTGATGCGCGCCTTGCTCAGGTCGTAGGGCGACATCTCGGCCTTGACCTTGTCGCCGACGGAGATGCGGATGAAGTTCTTGCGCATCTTGCCGGAGATGTGCGCGAGCACCTCGTGCCCGTTTTCCAGCGCCACGCGAAACATCGTGCCGGGCAGCACCTGCGTGACCGTTCCGGTCAGCTCAATCGGTTCTTCCTTCGGCATGGATTCGGAAACGCGCGGACAGTGGCGAAGGGGCTGCGGAATTGCAAGTGACGACATTTCGCGTTCCGTTTGCAGGGCGAGTTTCAGCTTCTTGCACGCCGGTTCTACCTTTGGGGTCGTTCTCCCTCACCATGAACCGGCGCTCCGGTAAACACCCGAGCCGTCGGTGGAGGAATCCTGTTTCCACCGGCCCCGGCTGCCGTGCTACTCTGCGGGCAACCAGTGAGTCAGGATTCAACTCGCGCAGCCGTGGACCCGGTCATCGCCGGCAAGCTCGACGACTTCAATCGCCGCTGGCGCGGGCTCGTGCTCCTGCGCGGGGTGTGCGGCGGGCTCATCACGTTCCTCGGCACGCTCACGGCGGCGGCGCTCGTGGACTGGCTGTTCGTGCTGCCGGAGTGGGCCCGCTTCGCGCTCAGCGTCGTCGTGTATCTCGGCACGGCGTCCGTGGCGTGGTGGTTCTGCCTGCGGCCGTTGCTGCGCGCGTCGGACTCGCGGCAAATCGCGCGGCTCGTCGAGAAGGCCGAGCCCGACTTGCGTGAGGACCTCCTCTCGGCGGTCGAGCTTGGCGCGTCCGATTCGAAGCACGATTCGCCCGAACTGCGAGCCCTGCTGCAATCGCAGGTCGCCGACCGGATGCGCGACCTGCGGATGGACAGCCTGTTGCCGCCGCAACTGATCGCCTTCTGGCTTCGCGGCGCGGCGGTCGCGGTGGCGCTGGTGGCCGGACTGTTCCTCGTGCCGGGCCTTCGCTACGAGCAGCTTGTGGTGCGCGCGCTTGCGCCGATGGCCGATGTCCAGCGCGTGTCGCTCACGCAAATCCGACTCGTCGAGCCCGCTGATGTCCTTTCGTTCCAGCCGCAGGGCGACAACCTGCCCGTCGTCGTCGAGATCACCGGTCCCGAGGCGGACCGCGTCGTGCTCGAGACCATTCCGAAGGACGCGCCACGGGAGTCCATCGCCATGCCGCTGCTCCAGGGTCGCCAATACGGCACGACACTCGCGCTCGGCGCGGAGGCGGTCGAGTTCCGCATCCGCGCGCGCGATGCGATGACGCCGAAGTTCACCGTCCGCACGCGCCCGCGCCCGCACGTGGCGAAGTTCGAGAAGGTGCTGAACTTCCCGGCCTACACGAAGCTCGCGCCGCAAGCCGTCACCGATGAAAACGGCGACCTTGCCGCGCTCGAGGGGACGCTGGTCGAGTTGAAGCTCCACCTAAACCAGCCCGTGCGCGACGCCGCGGTCTCCATCGAGGCCAAGGGCCAGACCAACCGCATCCGCCTCGCGGTTTCCGCCGCGCCCGTGCTCGCGGCGCAAGTGCCCATTCTCGTCCCGGGCACGTATCGCGTGCACCTGACCGCGGCGGCGACGGGCTTCGAGAACAAGTTCAGCCCGGTTTACGAAATCCGTCCCATCGCCGACCTCGTGCCGCGCGTGGCGATTGATTCGCCTCGCGAGGACTTCATCGCGCGGCCGGAGGAGATCATCGCGCTGCAAGGCACCGCGCACGACGACGTCGGGCTCGCGAAGGTCGCGCAACTCGTGCAAGTGAACGAAGGCGCGTGGACCGAGACCGTGCTCGCCGAAAACTCCGGCACCAACGCCGCCGTCTCGCGCCGGTGGGATTTGCTGCAACTCGGCGTTTCGCCCGGCGACCGCGTCAACACCAAGCTCGCCGCCGTGGACCTCAAGGGCAGCCGCGCGGAGTCGGCCACGCTGCACATCGTCATCGGCTCGGCGGGCTTCGACACGGCGCGCCTCGCCGCGCTCGACGCCAAGCGCCAGCTTCACGACTCGCTATCCGTGGTGGCGGTCGCCGCGTCGGAGTTCCGGCGCTCGCTCGCGTTCGACGCGGCGCAGAAGCTCCGCAACGCCGACGCGGTGCAACGCCAGCAGATTCTCACCGCCGCCGCGAAGTCCGCCGACGAACTGGGCCGGCAGCTCGACCGCTCCGCGTCGCTGACGCGCGACGCCCTCAAGACCGCGGCGCCCGGCCGCGAGGCGAGCGATCTCGCGCTGCTGGCGCGGGCGTTGAGCGAGCTGCGCCACGGCGCGCTTGGCTCGGCGCGCGGCGAATTGGAGCGGCTCATGCAGGAGCGCGGCAACGCCGCCGCCGACAACACCGCCATCAACGAGGCCACGCGCGCGGCGTCGCAAGTGGCCGACAGCGCGGCGCAGGCCGAGGCCGCGCACCGCGAAATGCTCGCCAGCGCGGAGGCCGACGCATTGCTCGAACAGCTCGGCCACCTCGCGCGCGAGCAGGAGAAGATCAACCAGCGCGCCGAGGCCGACTCCGCGTTCGACCCGCAGGCCTTCACGCGGCTCGCGCGCCGTCAGTCCGGCGCCACGAAGGAAGTCGCCGCCGCCGAGGAGCAGTTCAATTCCCTCCGAAAGCACTCGCCGCGCGGCACTGGCGACAAGGCGCTCAAGGCGCAGGAATTCTTGAAAGTCTCGCGCCAGCAGATGGAGAAGGCCGTCGTGCCCACGCAGCCCGCGGCGGATTTGCTGCCCGCCGCGCGCAACCTGCAGAGAGGCGTCGAGCTGGCTGCGGCGGAGTTGCGGCCCGTTGGCAAGGAACTCGCCGTGCGCGCGGACAAGGCGCGGGACGACCTGGCCCGCCTTGGAGGCGCGACCGCCAACAAGCTCGAGCAGGCGCGCAAGGACGTCGAGGCGTTCGCCGGGGCAGACCGCAAGTCCGCGGACCAACGCGCGCGCGGCTCGGAGTCGCCGTTCCTCGAGGCGCAGGCGCAGCGGCTGCGCGAGCGCGCCGAGAACCAGTTGAAGGCCGCGACCGAACAGGTCAAGGACCGCGCGGGTGCGGAGGAACTGCGGCGCGACTCGGACGCGCAGTTCACCGCCGACCTCACGAAGGCTTCGCAGGCGCTCAATGCGATGCGCACCGCCGCCGGGGGCGCGCCACCCAGGCAGGCCGAGTCCATGAAGGAACTCGAACAGGCCTTGCGCGCGCTCGAGGCCGGACGCCAGCTCAACGAGCTAAACCAGGCTCTCGGCCAGCTCGCGCGCGCCGAGCGGTGGGAGAAGGACTCGCCCGACGCCGCCTCGGGCCGCGCCCGCGAATGGGAGTGGGCCTCGAAGCGATTGCAATCCGCGGCGAAGGACGCGCGCGCCGCGGCGCTGCCCGACCGCGCCGTGAAGGCCGCCACCGACGCCTCGCGCAACCCGCTCGCCGGCGAACTCGACCGCGAGATGAGCGAACGGCAGGCCGGCGCCCGCCGTCCAGCCGACGCGAGCGCGAAGTTCGACAAGCTCGCCGAGGCCGTGCAGCAGGCGCAGCGCGAAGCCGAGCCCGCGCTTTCCGGCGCGCGCGCGAAACTTGACCAGGCCGCGCCGAAGCTCAGCGAAGTGATGACCGGGCTTGGCCGCCAGTGGGCCGACATGGAGCGCGCGACCCGCGCCGCGCAGTTGGCATCCGGCGACGCCGCGCGCGACGAGGCGCGCCGACTCGCTTCGCGGCAGGAGGACTTGAACCGCCAGGTCGAGGACCTCAAGCAGGCCGTCCGCCGCGACGCCAACGTGCAGGACCTCGCCACGCCCGAGGGCCGCGAGCGCTCGCGCGACGCCGATGACGCCGTCGCGATCATGCGCGAGCCGCCATCGAAGGCGCAGGAGGCGTTGAACGCCGCGGCCGCCGTGCGCGACGCCGCCACGCAGAAGGCCTCCCTCGCCGAGGCGTCCGCGCAGCAGTTGAAGATGGGCGAGACGCTCAACCAGCTCGCGCAACACTACGCCGCGATGGAATCCGGCCGCAGCGTCGCCGCCTCGCGCAAGGCGATGCGCAAGGCGGAGGAGGAACTCGGCGTGAAGGACGCGCTCGACCGCAACTACGGGACCGTCCAGCGGCTCAACGAGATGATGGCGCAGACGGACCAGCAGCGGCTCGGCGAACTCGAGGGAGAGCTGCGCCGCAATGCGGCGATGCGGCAGGAACTCGGCATGGTCGGCCGCGAGACGCTCGACGATTCGCGCGCCGCGCTCGCCGCGGCGGAGCAGCGGCAGGCCGCGCTCGCGCAGCGGCTTGCCGACACGATGCGCGGCGAGGGCGAACGGACCGAGGCGCCCGCGCAATTGCAGCAACTGCTCGCGCGAGTCCGCCGCGTCGTCACAAACGACCTGCCGCCGCTCAACCGCGAGCTTGCCGAGGCGAAGGTCGTCATCGCGAGCGAACTCAATCGCACGACGGCCTCGTTGAACATTGCCCTGGGCCGCGCGCCGTCCGACCTGACGCGCCCGCCGGAACAGCTCGCGCGCGCGGTCGGTGAGATGATCCCGCACCTGCAGACCGCGGCGAACGAAATGTTGACCGCGGCGGGCAGGGTTCGCGCGGCCTTGCAAATCGCGAGGCGGCCGGAGGACGTGCAGTTGATTCAAACGGGACAGGCGAAGGTCGCGCGCGTCGCCGACGAGATGGCGCAACTCGTGGCGCTTGCGCAGCAGGTGGCCACCGCGCTGGCGAACCGGCTCACGCCCGGCCAATCCATCGCGCGCGCCGCATCCGAGCAGGCGGACCTGGCGAACAGCGTCGCGCAGGCCGGCGCGGACATCGCGCGCGCGGGGCGGCACGAATCACGGCTTGGCACGCCGCTGGGCGAGACGTTGCAACAGGTCGGGCGCGACACGGCGCGCGTCGCGGACCAGAACATGCGGGCCGCGCTCGACGCGTTGACAGGGGCGCGCAATATGCCGATGGCCGCGCAACAGATGGAGCAGGCCCGCCGCGCGCTTGCGGAGCAATCCGCGGCGCTCGGCCGCGCGCTCAACGAGCCGGCGCCGCAGACTGCTGCGAATCGGCAACAGCAACCGCCACAGGCCGGACAACCGCAGCAGACAGCGCGCACGAATCGAATCGAACTCGCGGACGTGGTGAAGGAGTTAACCTCGCGGCTCGGCGTGCTGGCGACCAACACGCTGCCCGCGCTCGCGTCCGCGGCAAAAGCGGCGCGTTCCGGCGCGGAGCCGGAAGTGGACCGGGTGCAAACGCACGCGTCGGCGACGCTCGCGCTCGCGCCGACGAACACGACCGACCCCGCGCTTGTGGTCGCGCGCAATGTGAACAACCTGCTGCCGCCGCTCCGGCTCGCGACAAACGAGTTCGTCGCCGCGACCAACAAGCTCACGCGCGCCGTCCAGGAACGCGCGGCCACGGCGCCGCCGGTCGAACTGGCCGCGCTCCGGACGGCGCAGGCGGCGGGCGACGCCGCCTCGGCGGAGGGGACGGACCTTGTTTTTCTCGCGCAGCGGCTGGTGGTCGCGCTGTTGAATCCGAATGACCCGGCGGTGGTGCAGCGTGCGGTGGATTCGTCCAACGCCGGCCGCGATCAACGTCAGCAGCAGGCGGGTCAGCCGCAGGGTGCGCAGATGGCGCAATCGCAGGGTGGCCAGCAGTCGTCACCCTCGGCGCAGTCACCGCAGCAGGCGGGAACGCAGGCGCAGTCGAACGCCGGGCAACAAAGCCCGCCGCCACAAGCGGGACAGGGAGGCCAGCAGAGTTCGCAGCAGGCCAGCGCACAGCAGTCGGCACAGTCCGGCGCGCAACAATCGGGCGCGGCGCAACAGGGTTCGCAACAGTCGCAACAGAATTCATCGGGCCAGCGCAACGCGGGACAACAGCAAGCGGGGCAGGGGAACCAGCAGGGTTCACAGCAAGCCGGATCGCAACAGTCGGCGCGACAGGGAGGCCAATCGTCGTCACAACCGTCTTCACAGTCCGGCGCGCAGCAGGGCGGTCAGCAGGCTTCTCAGGGCGCGCGCGCATCGGGGCAGCAACAGTCGGAGCAGGGAAGCCAGTCGCCGTCGCAGCAAGGCGGCGGACAGCAGGCGGGCCGGCAAGGTGGACAGCAGGGTTCGCCGCAATCGGGCTCGCAAGCTTCGGGCCGTGGCGGCCAGCAGGGCGGGCAGGCGTCGTCGGCGCAATCGGGTTCGCGCGAGGGTTCGAGCCAAACCGCGGCGGGCGGTCGCGGCGGCGGTGCGCAGAATCAAGCCGGACAGCCGACAGGACCGTCCCGGCCTGTGAACTCCGGACGCGGCGCGAGCGGCAGTGACGGTGGACAGGCTTCGCTGGCTGGCGGCTCGAGTTTTTCGTCCACACAATCGCGCTGGCTTGCGCGCTCGCTCGATTCGCTCGATTCGCAGATGAACCCGGCAATGGGCTTCGCGCAGATGCAATCACAGGGCGGACAGCCCGGCGGTTCGCGGCAGGCGCAGGGCAATCCCGGCCAGCGCGGCGCGGCGCAACCCGGCCCGCGCGGAGCGGACGAAACCGGTCCAGCCGATGGAGCGCAGCAGGCCGGCAGCGGAAAGGGTTCGGGCGAAGCCTTGAACGAGGCGATGAAGGAGCAGCGCGCCTCGATGCAATCCTCGCGCGCGGGCGGCAACGTGCCGGGTGAAGGCAGTCCACAACCGGGCGACGAAGCAGGGCAGGGGACGGGCACGGGGAATTTCTCGCAAGTGCGCGGCGGCTCGCGCGGGATGCTGCCCGGCGAAGTCGCGCGAGCGGGCGGCGATTGGGGACGGCTCCCGCCGAAGGTGGCGCAGGGGCTCGCGGAGGGCCAGCGCGAGGGAGTCGCGGGCGAGTTCCGCCAGCAGGTCGAGCTTTACTTCAAGATTGTCGCGGAGAAGGCGAAGGAGAGGAAGTGACGGGCATTTCCAATTTCCAATTTCCAATTTCCAATTGGCTGAAGGTGCGGGCTTGGAAGTTTGCGCGGGGATTGGCCGCGGTCTGCTTCGGTTTGCTTCCCGCGCAGGCATCGCACGCGCAACTTGCGGGGAAAGGAGTGGCCGCGAGAGCAGCCGCGCCCGTGGAGCGCGTGGATGCCGCGTGCCAAAAGGCGGTGCAGTTCATCATCTCCAACCAGGACGCGACGGGCGCCATCAGCGACCCGGACAAGCGTCAGGCTTACAGCAATCCGATGACCGCGCTCTCGCTGATGGCGCTGGCGGCCATCGGCAACCTCCCCACGGACGCGACGCGCGAGGGCGATGCGATGCGGCGCGCGATCCAGTTTCTCGTGCGGCCCAGCGGCGCGGGCGACCCGCAATGGCGGGGCTACCTCGGCGGCGACGATGCGTCGCGCATGTATGGACACGGCATCGCCACGCTTGCGCTGACCGAGATGCTCGGCATGGGAGTGGACAAGAACCAGGACCGGCTCATCCGCGAGAAGTGCCAGCGGGCGATTGACCTGACGTTGCGGTCGCAGCGCGTGCGCAAATACGACGCGCGCTTCATCGGCGGCTGGCGATACACGCCGGATTCGCCCGATGCGGACCTGTCGGTGAGCGTGTGGCACTTGATGGCGCTGCGCTCGGCGAAGAACGCCGGGCTGCTCGTGCCGAAGGAGTCCATTGACCTCGCGGTGGTTTACTTGCGGCGCAGCTACGAATCGCCGCGCGACGCGTCGGGGCGAGCGACGGATCTCAAGAGCGGCTTCGCCTACACGCCCGGCCACGGGCCGACGTTCGCGATGGTGGCGGCCGGGTTGCTGGCGATGCAGGTGTGCGGCCAATACGAGTTGCCGGAGGTCGCCGGCTCCGCGAACTGGCTGCGCGACTACCGGCTCACTTACGGCGACCGCTGGTTTTTCTACGGCATCTACTATTACGCGCAGGCGATGCACAAGCGCGGCGGCGAATTTGCAGACCTCGCACGGCGCACGACAGAGGGCATCCTCCTTCCCAAGCAGGCGGCGGATGGTTCGTGGCTGGCGGACGACGGGCAGGAACGCGGTTGCGGGCGGGTCTATTCCTCGGCGCTGGCGGTGCTGAGCCTTTCCGTGAAGTTCCATTTCCTCCCCATCTACCAGGATTGACCCGGAGCGTTCGCTTGATGCCACCGTCCAATCGCCCTACGCTGCGCCTGCGAAAATGAGAATCACGACCGCGCCCTACTTGATGATCGCCGTTGCCGTGCTGGCCGGTGCGGCAGGTTGTCGGAAGGACCCCGCATCTGTGCCGCCGCCGGCGAAGCCTTCCACCGCGAAGTCCGGCGCGCCGGCGACCCTGCCTCCGGCGGCGGCCGGGCGCACAACCAGCGCGCCATCGCCGGCAAAGACAGTGACGAGCGCGACCAATCCTCCCGCCGCGGCGCCTGCGATTGTCTCGATTCCGGTGGATGGCCCTGACATCTTCCTGAAGGACAAACGGCCGGTGGTGGACTACGCGCAATCGTTCCAGCAAGCTGCCGCGGAGGCTCGACAGGGCTCCGCGCGCGGCCAGGCGCGGCTCGGGCTTCACTACTGGAACGCCCACGGCACGGAGCGGAATCCCGCCGCCGCTGTCGAGTGGCTTCGCAAGGCAGCCGAGCAGGGAGACGCGGAGGGGCAGTTTTATCTGGGTCACGCCTACGAGGAGGGGTTTGGTGTTGCTCGCGACGAGGCCGAGGCGGTGAAGTGGAAGCGCAAGGCGCTCGAGCAGGGCTATCAGCCGGTGCTGCGCAGTGGAGGGTCGTATGTCGGCGGCAAGGGACAGTAGCCGGGGCGGGGAGAAACGCTCAACGCTCAACGTCCAACGTCCAACCTTCGAGGTTCGAGGTTCGAGGTTCAAAGGTCGAAGTTCACCCGCATCGCGGTCTGACGTTGGGTGTTGAAAGTTGAGCGTTGAGCGTTGAACGTTTTCCTCACTTCCCGACCGCAATTTGTGGGCGTCCCCGAATCGTTCCAACTCCCGCCACTCAGGAGATTTCTGTAGGTTGTGGGGGGGGGATTGCGCTTGCTTCAATTCCTCGCGGCTCGATAGTCTGACCGCACTCAGTTGAAACGGTCGTTCACCAGATTGCGCCCCTGCCGATTCGTGACTTTGGCAGGGGCTGTTCGTGCTTTCAGCCTTTGGGCGGGGAAGCTTCTTTCCCTCTCGATTCCACCTATGCGCACCGTGTTTGAGTCCTTCGTGGCTGGTCTCCCCGCATTGAATTTGAGGCGGCTGCTCATGCCCCTCGCGCTGCTCTGGATGATGTTTGCCGCTCTGAACGCCGAAGCTCAGTTGGTCGTGATCGCCCGTGCGCCAGGGCAGGCGACACACATTCAGGAGCCGGCGGCCACCACGACCATTTCGTTTCAAGTCACGGCGCCCGGGCGCGCTGCGATGCAGTCATTCGTGGTCACGTGGACAACGCTAGACGGCACACGGGCCACGCCTCCAATCAACCCGCAAATCACCGCCGGGATCGCGCCCGCGGTCATTGATTTGCGCGTGGGCTCGGACTACGCGGTGGCCGGGACGGATTACACGGCAGCGACGGGCACGCTGACTTTTGACGACAACAATCCCGGCCCACAGACTTTTACGGTCACGGTCTTGAGCGACGAAGTCGCCGAGTTCAACAAGGACGTGTTTGTCGGCATCACCCAGGTCGTCATAGATGGAGCCGCGCCCCCGGTCTTCAACAACGGCGCCAGCGCGAACTTCGCCGGAACCGGTCACCCGCTCGTGGCGAATTATTTGATGACCGGCGTGTGCAGCGTGACCATCGTGGACGACGACCAGCCTGCAGGCGCGCTGGACCGCGATTGGAACCTCGACAACAACTTCGGCACCATCCCGCCGAACAACGTCCTTCCCGGCGC